>Ga0182737_1003655_pt1 | contig 11083 bp, 8 predicted proteins | sample eDN5th30CBELigOP_FD_128878 | JGI IMG/M metagenome (GOLD analysis project Ga0182737, IMG submission 128878) | Enriched Organic Plus compost microbial communities from Emeryville, California, USA - eDNA 5th pass 30_C BE-Lig OP (version 2) (version 2) ... | reverse complement strand
CGGCAAGTACACCCTGGTCAAGGATCTGCCGATCGACGAGTTCAGCCAGAAGGCCATCGACAAGACCCTGGCCGAGCTGGAAGAGGAGCGCGCCGGCGTGGCGCACCTGCTCTGATCCAGGCAGCAGCGTGGGACAGGAAGGGGCGGCTTCGGCCGCCCCTTCCTTTTTGCGCCGCCGCCACACGTGACCGATGGCACATGCAGCCGCCCGGGGCGGAAAACGCGGCGCATGCGCGTGTTACGGTGCGGGCACTTTTGTGTCCAAGGGGAAACGGTATGCGCGTGTCGATGCGATGGATGGGAGTGCCGGTGCTGGCGGGCAGCATGTTCATGCTGCCGGCGCTGGCCGCCGAAAGCGGCTACCTGACGCCGCCGGAACCGCTGCTGGGCGTGATGCGCGCGCCGCTGAACCCGTCGCCGGCGATCGATCCCACCGGCAGCACCGCGCTGCTTCTGCGGCAGTCGCCGTATCCGCCGATCGACCGCGTCGCCGAGCCGTACCTGAAGCTGGCCGGCGTGCGCGTCGAGCCGCGCAACCACAGCCGCCACGACCGCTCCAACGGCTACGGCATCCGCACCTGCCTGGAAGGCTTCGATCTGCTCGACCTGGCCAGCGGCCGCGAGACGCCGGTGCAGCTGCCGGAAGGCGCCTGCCCGGGCGTGCCGTCGTGGTCGCCGGACGGCCGGAGCTTCGCCTTCGACAACACCACCGACCGCGGCGTGGAGCTGTGGGTCGGCGACGCCACCGACGGCCGCGTGCGCCGCGTCGAGGGCGTGCTGCTCAACACCATCCTCGGCAACGCAGTGCAGTGGCTCGGCGACCGCCAGGAACTGCTGGTCAAGCTGGTGCCCGCCGAGCTCGGTCCGGCGCCGCAGAAGGCGGCGGTGCCGCCGGGCCCGGAGATCAAGGAAGCGATCGAGGGCAAGGGCGAGAGCAGCACCTACGAGGCGCGCGACCTGCTGACCGGTCCCGAGGACGAGGCGCTGTTCGACCACTACGCCACCGCGCAGCTGGCCACCGTCGACGTGGTTTCCGGCGCGGTCAGGAAGATCGGCGCGCCGGCGGTGTACGCCAGCGTCGACGCCGCGCCCGACGGCCGCCACGTGCGCCTGCAGCAGCTCAAGCGCCCGTATTCCTACGTCACCACCTACGCCCGCTTCGCGCATGACGTGCAGGTGCTGGACCTGGCCAGCGGCAGCGTCCGCACCATCGCCAGCCTGCCGGTCGCCGACCGGGTGCCGGTGCGCGGCGTGCCGACCGGGCCGCGCAGCTTCAGCTGGCGCGCCAACCAGCCGGCCACCCTGGTCTGGGCCGAGGCGCTGGACAACGGCGACTGGAAGGTCGAGGTGCCGGCGCGCGACCGGCTGCTGACCCTGGCCGCGCCGTTCACCGGCAAGCCGAAGGAATTCGCCAGGGTGAAGCAGCGCTATGCCGGCCTGTCCTGGTTCGAGGACGGGGGCCGCGCGCTGCTGGCCGAGTACGACGCCAACCGCAACTGGGTCACCACCACGCTGGTCGATGCCGACCGGCCGGCCGCGCCGGGTCGCGTGCTGTGGGACCTGTCCACCGACGAGCTGTACGCCGATCCGGGCTCGCCGCAGTACCGCGTGCTGGCCAACGGCGCGGCCGTGCTGCGCGAGGAGGACGGCGCGCTGTTCCTGCGCGGGCAGGGCGCGTCGCCGCAGGGCGACCGTCCGTTCCTGGACCGCTACGACCTGGCGACCGGCGCGACCACGCGCCTGTTCCGCAGCAGCGCCGAAGCGCTCGAGCACTTCGTCGGGTTCGCCGGTGGCGACACCGGCAAGCTGCTGACCTGGCACCAGTCGCCGCTGGATCCGCCGAACCTGTACCTGCGCACCCTCGGTCAGCGCCTCGAGGGCGTGGCCGAAGGCGAGGCCGTGCATGCCTCCGAACGCGCGGCCATCACCCGCTTCCCCGATCCGGCGCCGCTGGCGCGCGGGGTGAAGAAGCGCCTGGTGAGCTACAAGCGCAAGGACGGCGTGGACCTGTCGTTCACCCTGTACACGCCGCCGGGTTACGTCGAAGGCACGCGCCTGCCGGCGATCCTGTACGCGTACCCGAACGACTATGCCGATCCGTCCAAGGCGGGCCAGGTGAGCGGTTCGGAGCAGACCTTCACCCGCCTGGCCAACTACCGCCTGCTGCTGCTGGCCGGCTACGCGATCATCGACAACGCCTCGTTCCCGATCGTCGGCGACCCCAGGACCGCGTACGACACCTACCTGGAGCAGCTGGTCGCCAACGCCGAGGCGGCGGTGGACAAGGCGGTGGAGCTGGGCGTGGTCGACCGCGACCGCATCGGCGTCACCGGCCACAGCCACGGCGCGCTGATGACGGCCAACCTGCTGGCGCACACCGACCTGTTCCGCGCCGGCGTCGCCTCCAGCGGCGGCTACAACAAGACGCTGACCCCGTTCGGCTTCCAGAACGAGCGCCGTTCGTTCTGGGCGGCGCCGAAGGTGTACGACCAGGCCTCGGCGTTCTTCCATGCCGGGAAGATCGACGAGCCGCTGCTGATCGTGCACGGCGCCGACGACGCCAATCCGGGCACCGAGCCGACCCAGTCGCCGCGCCTGTTCCAGGCCATCCGCGGCAATGGCGGCACCACCCGCCTGGTGATGCTGCCGTTCGAACCGCACTGGTACACCGCGCAGGAATCGAACGAGCACTTCGTCGCCGAAATGCTGACCTGGTTCGACCGCTACGTGAAGCCGGCGAAGGCCGCGAAGAAGACCGCCGCGCGCTGAGGCGCAGCCCGGGATAACCCCCTCTCCCGATGGAGAGGGGGCCCTGTAGAGTCGGGCTTGCCCGACTCCCACGCCGGATGTCCCGGCGCGCGTGAAAAGCAGCGGGTCAGGCCCCGCTCTACAGAAGCCAGCCCACCGGTGGCGGCCACACGCCCCTGTAGAGTCGGGCTTGCCCGACTCCCACGCCGGATGTCCCTGCGTTGGCGAAAAGCAGCGGGTCAGGCCCCGCTCTACAGAAGCCCTGCCCAGCGGGCCGCAAGCTTGTAGAGTCGGGCTTGCCCGACTCCCACGCCGGATGTCCGGCGCGCGCGAAGAGCAGCGGGTCAGGCCCCGCTCTACAGGGAGGCGCGGCGCCCGCCGGTGCCTGGTGCACGCCCCTCTCCCTGTTTCCGCGCTGCACAACGCCCCTCCGTTCACCGGATTGATCGCCACGATCAACCTGTCCGACCGGCACCCGCGCCAAACCCGCCCTTTTCCCGCGGCTTTCATACCAAGGTCTTAACGCATCCCGCCGGGGTACGGGTCTAGCCTGCGGACAGATCCCCCGAGGCAGGCCAGATGCAATACGAAGATTTCTACCGGCGTTCGATCGAATCTCCGGAAGAGTTCTGGGCCGAGCAGGCGCAGGCCATCCACTGGCACGTACCGCCGCAGAAGATCCTCGACTATTCCAACCCGCCGTTCCGCAAGTGGTTCGTCGGTGGACAGACCAACCTCTGCTACAACGCGGTGGACCGCCACCTCGAGGAGCGCGGCGACCAGCTCGCCCTGGTCGGCTGGTCCACCGAGACCGACAGCGTCCGCGAGCTGACCTTCCGCGAGCTGCACCGCGAAGTGAACACCTTCGCCGCCGCGCTGTGCTCGCTGGGCGTGGGCAAGGGCGACCGCGTGGTGATCTACATGCCGCACACCGTCGACGCGGCCATCGCCATGCTGGCCTGCGCGCGCATCGGCGCGGTGCACTCGGTGGTGTTCGGCGGCTTCGCCGCGCACAACCTGGCGCTGCGCATCGACGACGCGCAGCCGAAGGTGCTGGTCTGCGCCGACGCCGGCAGCCGCGGCGGCAAGGTCATCCCGTTCAAGCCCCTGGTCGACGAGGCGCTGGCGCGTGCGCAGCATCCGCCGGTGCACGTGCTGGTGGTCAGCCGCGACCTGGCCGAAGTGAGCCTGCAGCCTGGCCGCGACCTGGTCTACGCACCCCTGCGCGAGATCCACGCCGATGCCGAAGTGCCGGTGGAATGGCTGGAATCCAACGAGCCCAGCTACATCCTCTACACCTCCGGCACCACCGGCAAGCCGAAGGGCGTGCAGCGCGACGTCGGCGGCTACGCCGTCGCGCTGGCGCTGTCGATGTGGTCGATCTACGACGTGCGCGCCGGCCAGGTGATGTTCTCCACCTCCGACATCGGCTGGGTGGTGGGGCATTCGTACAACGTGTACGGCCCGCTGATCGCCGGCGCCACCTCGATCCTCTACGAAGGCCTGCCGACCTGCCCGGACCCGGGCATCTGGTGGAAGATCTGCGAACGCTACGGCGTGCGCACGATGTTCTCCTCGCCCACGGCGGTGCGCGTGCTGAAGAAGCAGGACCCGGAGTGGCTGCGGCGCCATGACCTGTCGAAGCTGCAGTACCTGTTCCTGGCCGGCGAGCCGCTGGACGAACCGACCGCCGACTGGATCACCAGCGCGCTGGGCAAGCCGGTGATCGACAACTACTGGCAGACCGAGACCGGCTGGCCGGTGCTGACGCTGATGCCGGGCGTGGAGCTCAAGCAGGTGAAGCTGGGCTCGCCGGGCCTGCCGTCGCCGGGCTACAGGCTGCGCGTGATCGACGAGACCACCGGCGAAGACGTCGGGCCCGGACAGAAGGGCGTGCTGGCGATCCAGCCGCCGCTGCCGCCGGGTTGCCTGACCACGGTGTGGGGCAACGACGACCGCTTCATCGCCAGCTACTTCAGCCACTTCAGGGAACAGCTGTACAGCTCGCTGGACTGGGCGATCCGCGACGAGGACGGCTACACCTTCATCCTCGGCCGCACCGACGACGTGATCAACGTCGCCGGCCACCGCCTGGGCACGCGCGAGATCGAGGAATCGGTGTCCAGCCATCCGGCCGTGGCCGAGGCGGCGGTGATCGGCGTGCACGACGAGCTCAAGGGCCAGGTGCCGGTGGTGTTCGCCACGTTGCGCCAAGCCGATGGCGATGCGGCCGAGACCGCCTGCCAGATGATGCGCACGGTGACCGAACAGCTGGGCGCGGTGGCGCGTCCCTCGCGCGTCTACGTGGTCGGTGCGCTGCCGAAGACCCGCTCGGGTAAGCTGCTGCGCCGCTCGCTGCAGGCGCTGGCCGAGCATCGCGACCCGGGCGACCTGTCCACGCTGGACGATCCGAACGCGCTGGAAGAAGTGAAACGGGCACTGGAGCGGGGCGCGGACGCCGGGAACTGAGCGAAGGATCGCGCCGGGTCCGCGCCCCGGTCCAGCTCGCCGGACTGGAGCACCCTGCCCGTTGCCGCGGGCAGGGCCCCAACCTGAACGGTGTCGGCCGCCATTCGCGGCCGCCACCGCCATGTCGCGTAACATGGCCGCAGGCCATCGGCCTTCCCTGCGTCCCGCTCGGCCCCCCGCGGCCTTTCGATTCGCTCCCATCCACCGCACGACCCGGCACGCCCACGCGTCCGGTGCACGACGGGAGCTCCCATGCCCGGTTACCTCACCCGCAACGAACACGTCTCCATCGGTGGACGCGACTGGCGCCTGCGCGTCCTGCAGGACCGCCAGCAGTTCTCCGATCCCGACGGCCATGCCGGGCGGATGGGCATTTCCTCGGCGCAGTGGAGCCTGTTCGGGCAGCTGTGGCCCGCCGGCCGCCTGCTGGCGCAGGCGATGCAGCGCTTCGACATCGAAGGCAAGCGGGTACTGGAACTGGGCTGCGGCATCGGCCTGGCCAGCCTGGTGCTGCAGCAGCGCGGCGCCGACGTGGTCGCCTCGGACATGCATCCGCTGGCCGAGCCGTTCCTCGCGTACAACGCCGCGCTCAACGCGCTGCCGGCGCTGCACTACCGCCAGCTGCGCTGGGACGTGCCGCTGCCGACGCTGGGCCACTTCGACCTGATCATCGCCAGCGACGTGCTGTACGAGTCCGCGCATGCCGCGCTGCTGGCCGGCGTCATCGACCGCCACGCCTGGCCGGAGGCCGAAGTCCTGCTGACCGACCCCGGTCGCGGCAACAGCGCCCGCTTCAGCCGGATGATGGCCGAACGCGGCTTCACCCTGGCCGAGGCGCGCTGCCCGATGGACGATGGCGAAGTGCCGCCGTACCGGGGCAGGTTGTTGCATTACACGCGCACGGTCGCCGGCGAGGCGTAAGCCCCGCGGCCGCCCGTCCGTTTGACGGCCACGCGGAGCCCTCCCAGAATCGCCGTGCGCCCCTCGAGGGCTCCGCCGTTGTCCGCGAGGTTCCCATGGGTCTGAAGGTATTCCTGCTTGCCGCCCAGCTGGCTGCCGCCACGCCGATGGGCTTCGACGACGCGCTGGCCCTGGCTGAGGCCAACGAGAGCGGACTCCCTGCGGCCGTGACCGGGCAGCTGCTCAAGGTGCAGGGCGATGCGCTCAAGAGCGCCATGACCACGTGCCGCGGCACGGACCCGGACTTTTCCACGTTCACGGTGGTGTTCGAACTGCGCAGTGACGGTTCCGTCGTGAAGAGCTGGCGCCAGGGCGAGACGCCGCTGGCGCAGTGCGTGCACCGCGAGCTGGAGGCCTCCGGGCTGCCAGGCGAATGGACGGAGCCGTTCTACACCTTCATCAAGGTGTCGATCGAAGAGGCGTGACATTGCTGCGCGATGGCCGGTCTCCTGGGTCGCCAGCCTGCTTTATCCTGTTTCCGGTCGTTGGATGCATGGGGAAGCGGATGATGGCGGCAACTCTCAAGCAACCCGTCCTGTGCCTGGCCCTGGGTGCTGTCCTGGCGGTAGCGGTCACCTGGCTGCTGGCGGCCACGATGGCGATTGCTGCGCCGGCCGGGTTCTTCGCATGGTTCAAGTCGCACGGTGGACTGGACCTCGGCCTGGCCATCTGGACCCTGCTGGTGGCCTATCTGCCCGCGATGGGCATTCCGGCGTTCCTGGTGCTGTCGGCAGTGTTCCGGTTCGGCAGGGCGACCGTGGCCTCAGTAGTGTCCTTCGTCGCCGGCGTACTTCTGGTGATGTACCTGGCATACCCGCTTGCGGAGGGCTGGTCCCTCTCGCTTGCATTCCAGCGACCGTGGTGGGGTTACGGGTTGGAGCTTTCGCTGTTCGCGGGTGCCGCGGCGGCACTGCTCCTGGCGCGTGGACGGGCCGGCGGCTCGCCCAGTCCTGGCCCGGTGCCTGGCCCGGCCTGATTCCCGGAATCGGCCGTTCTTCCTGCTGTACGTGCTGCATACGCCGCGCGGCGCGGCATCCCGGTCGGCCCAGGCGACGGTTGGTACTCGCCACGGCACTGAGAGCCGGCTCCTCCCTGGGGATGGCGCGTGGCGTACCATCGGCTGCATGGCGTCCATCGATCCCCGTGTCTTCGCGGAGAAAGGCTGCATCGGCCTGGAGGGTTTCCACCCGAAGGCGAGGATGGCATCGATCAGGCAGTCGCTGCTCGACGGGATGAAGCGCGCGCATGTGGGGAAGGGCATTCCGCCGGCGATCCGCTCTTTGCCGATGTTCCAGCAGATCGCGCGGCTGTCGGCGCTGGTACAGGTGCCGGGGTTGCATGCCTCGCTGGTTACGCCGGAGTTGAAGGAGGCCATCACCGCACTGGGTGGGCAAGCGCCGGTGTCGATCCAGGAGACGCAACTGTTGCTTTCGCCCCGGGCTCAGGGCAATTGGAGCCTGCAGGGTCTTAACTGGCACGTGGACGTCACGGCCGATGCCCGTGGGCCGATCCCCGGCATCCAGGCGTTCTTCCTCATCGACGACGTCGCGCCGCGTGGTGGCGCGACCCTCGCGCTGGCCGGTTCGCACCGGCCGGGGGTGGACATTCCCGCGTTGCGGCGTCTGCTCAAGGCGTCGACGCACCTGGAGCGCGACTTGCAGTCGCTGGGCATCGAGCTCATCGAGATGTGCGGCCGCGCGGGTGACGTGTTCCTGATGGACATGCGCCTCCTGCACACGCCGTCGATCAACGCCACCCGCGAGCTGCGGATGATGGCGACCGCCCGCTGCTTCCTCCAGACCTAGGCGGGGCCGGTCCTGCCGCCAGCGGCGGAATCCGGCGCGCCGCCTGCGGAAGCGGCCCCCGACCCGGCCGCGTTTCACGGCGGCGCGCCGCCGCCTACTGCGGCGGCGGGACCGACACGCCCTCGTCGGTCTGCACCACCGGCTTCAGCGTGCCGTCGTCGTTGTACTGCAGGTACTCGACGGTGACGGCGCGGCGGCCGATGGAGCCGTTCTGGTCGCCGACGGTCAGGGACGCGTTGTGCAGGAAGATGTACCACTGCCCCTTGAACTCGGCGATGCCCGGGTGGATGGTGAAGCTGTACTTGCCCGAGCCGGTGAGTTCGCCGCGATACGTCCACGGCCCGCGGATCGACGGCGCGGTGGCGTAGGAGATCTTCTCGTCGCGGTGGCTGGCGCGGTCCAGCGAGGCGTAGGTGAGGTAGTAGGTGTCGCCGCGCTTGTGCAGCCACGGGCCTTCCTCGAAATGCGGGGGCGTGATCTCGGTGATCTCGCCGTCGATCTCGATCATGTTGGGCTTGAGCCTGGCGATGTAGCAGTGGCGGTTGCCCCATGCGATCCAGGTGGTGCCGTCGTCGTCGGTGAACGCGGTCGGGTCGATGTCTTCCCAGCTGTGCTCGCCCTTGGGCGTCATCTGGTTGGTCAGCAGCGCCGAGCCTTTCGCGTCGACGAACGGGCCGGTGGGCGAGTCGGACACGGCCACGCCGATCGCCTTGCCCGGGTGCGTGTCGTCGTGCTCCACCGCGGTGTAGAACCAGAACCTGCCGTCCTTCTCGATCACCTGCGACGCCCAGGCGTCGGCCTTGGCCCACTTGAAGTCGGTGGCCTTCATGATCGGGCCGTGCTCGACCCAGTGCTTCATGTCCTGCGTCGAGTAGACCAGCCACTCGCGCATGTTGAACATCTCGTCGCGCTGGGCCTCGTCGTGGCCGACGTAGAGGTAGAGCGTGTCGCCGACCACCAGCGGAGCCGGGTCGGCGGTGAACTTGTCGCGGAACAGCGGGTTGGAGCCGGGGACGGGATTCTCCACCGGCCTGGCCGCCATCGCCGGCACCGCCAGCAACGCCGCGAACAGCAGGCTGGCGGCGCGCGCTGCCTTCGGGCGGCCGGCCACGTGTCGCGCGCGGAGCATCAGTTGCCCTCCTGCGCGGTCGCGTTCCGCGGTTCCAGCCAGCCGTGCATCTTCATCCACGCGGCGAAGTTGTGGAACCACTGGGTGCTGGTGGTCGGCTTCGGATACATGCCGAAGCCGTGGCCGCCCTGCTCGTAGAAGTGGAACTCGACCGGGTGGCCGGCGGCGCGCCAGCTCTCGATCAGGCCGAAACCGCTGTTGGCGAACAGGCCGTCGTCGGCGGCGAGGGCGACGAACAGCGGCGGCGCATCGGCGGGAACATCGAACGGCGCCAGCGGGCCGTAGATGTCGCCGATGAAGGCGGGCTTCGCGTCCTCGCCGGCGATCGCGGTGGCGATGGTGAGCATGGCGCCGGCGGAGAAGCCGACCATGCCGATGCGGTCCGGGTCGATGTTCCATTCGTCGGCGCGGCTGCGTACCAGCGCGAACGCCGCCCGCGCGTCGGCGATCTGCGGGGCGAGGTTGGCGATCGACGACATCGGGTCGACGCGGTGCTTCGGCGGCGGGCCGGACAGCATCTCGCGGATCGACTTGCCGAAGCCTTCCAGGTCCGCCGGGGTCTGGTTGAGCCGGTACTTGAGCACGAACGCGGCCACGCCGCGGTCGGCCAGCGCCTGGGCCACCTGCCAGCCCTCGTTCTCCATCGACAGCGAACGGAAGCCGCCGCCCGGGGCGACGATCACCGCGGTGCCGGTGGCCTTGGCCGGGTCGGGCAGGAACGGGGTGAGCGTGGCGACGGTGACGTTGCGCGCGAACTTGCTGCCGTACTGGCTGTGCCAGGCCTCCGGGTTCTTCGCGTCCGGCAGCGGGCCGGTGCCCAGTTCGATCGCGTCCGGCTGCGCCGGGATCGCGATCGGGGTCATCTTGTCGTCCTGCGCCGCGGCTGGCAGCGCGCAGGCGAGCAGGGCGGCGAAGGCAAGGCGGGGCAGAACGCGGGACTTCGACGTCATCGGCAGGACTCCGGCGTGCGCGAGGGATGGCGGAACGCGATCAAGCCGAGTGTAGGCAAGCCGCGGCCGGGCACCGATTCGATCTGCGCGGGCTGGGATATGCCTTCCCGTATGTCGTCGCATGCCGGCGCGGCACTGCGCCGCGCCCCTCAGTCGTGCGGCACGTCCGCGTCGGCGTCCGGCTGCAGGCCGGTGTAGCGGGCGCGCGGACGGATCAGGCGGCCCAGGCTCTGTTGTTCGAGCGCGTGCGCGAGCCAGCCGGCAAGCCGTCCGGCGGCGAACATCGACAGCGCCGGTGCCGGACCGAGGCCGTGCGTCCAGCAGATCGCGGCGAGCAGGAAGTCGACGTTGGACTTGCGTCCGCTGGCCTTGGCCGCCGCTTCGATCACCGCTTCGAGCAGGCGCATCTTCGCCGCGTCCACCGGCGCCTCGCGCAGCATCGCCAGCAGCGCGCCGGCGCGCGGATCGCCATGCGGATAGAGCGCGTGGCCGAAGCCGGGCAGGTCCTCGCCGCGCTGCCAGCGGCTGGCGATGAAGCGCTCCAGGTCGTGGCTGGCGCTGGCGTCCTCGATCAGGGCGAAGGCGCGGGCGGTGGCGCCGCCATGGCGCGGGCCGGACAGCGCGGCCAGGCCGGCGCAGACGGTGGCATGCAGGTGCGCGCCGGTGGAGGCGACCACGCGCGCGGCGAAGGCGGAGACATTGAGTTCGTGGTCGGCGCACAGCACCAGCGCGGCGCGCACCAGGTTGGCGAAGGCCTCGTCGCCGGGGCGCCAGGCTTCGCCGAGCAGGTGGTGAACGGGGCCGGCCGGACGCTGCGCGACCAGCAGCGCGGCGTTCTGCCGCAGCAGGGTGGCGGCCACCGCGCGGCGGGTGGGCTGGTCGGCCTGGAAGGAATGGGGCACGTGCAGGGCCAGCAGCGGGATCGCCGCCATGGCCCGGCTCAGCGGCGGCAGCGAGGTGTCGCCGGCCAGCGGAGCGACCCGCGCCGGCCAGTCGCCCGGCGGGCTGGCGAACGGATCCTG
>Ga0182737_1003653_pt1 | contig 11086 bp, 14 predicted proteins | sample eDN5th30CBELigOP_FD_128878 | JGI IMG/M metagenome (GOLD analysis project Ga0182737, IMG submission 128878) | Enriched Organic Plus compost microbial communities from Emeryville, California, USA - eDNA 5th pass 30_C BE-Lig OP (version 2) (version 2) ... | reverse complement strand
TGCTACCAGAGTTAACCCGCCAGGGAGAAAACTCCATGGCGGGCTGGGACAACCTTATTCGACGATGACCGCGGTTCCGTAGCAGAGGATTTCGGCGGCGGCCTTCATGACCTCCGAGGTCGAGAAGCGGGTTCCTACGACAGCATTGGCGCCGAGCCGCTCGGCTTCCTCGATCATGCGATCGATGGCCTGTTCGCGTGCTTCAGCCAGGAGCTTGGTATACTCGCGGATTTCGCCTCCGGCGAGGTTGCGGATCGCGGCGGCAATGTCACGGCCGACGTGACGGGCCCGAATCGTGTTGCCACGCACCAGACCGACAACCCGAACAATCCTTCTCCCGGGAATCTCATCCGTGGTCGTGATGATCATCGCTCGACACCTCTGTAGGGGGACGTCCGCCATTCATTGTACTGTTCGTAGCCGATGCCGACGGCGAGCAGGGCGAGCCCGATACCGACGGCGGTGGTGGCAATCCACTCGAGGCTCAATGTGCCATCGCGGAACCACTCCAGGATCCCGAGCACAACCAGCATGACGACGCCGGCAACCAGTAGCAGCCAGCCGATCGGGCGAGTGATGCGGCCATGGACCGCCGGCCAGACACTGAAGTCGACCGGTTCATCGCGCATGTTGTGCAGGGCTGTGGTCATCGAGCGGATCAGGGCGAGTTCCCGCGTGCATTCGGTGCAGACCTCGAGATGCGATCGCACTCGAGCTGCTTCTTCCTCCGACAACTCGCCATCGGCGTATGCGCTGATCAGCTCGGTTGGATGAGTACTCATGACGCGATGTCCTCCGCGGTGATGCCACGAGCAAGCAGCACGCGTTTGAGGGCAGCGCGTGCATGAAACAGCCGGCTCGCAACCGTGCCATCGGGGATTTTCAGTGCCTCCGCGATTTCCGCGTAGTTGAGACCTTCCATTTCTTTCAGCACCAGGATTTCCCTGTGATCGGAGGACAGCTCTTCGAGTGCGGATCGCACGAGGCTGGTGAGTTCGCTGGTTTGAGCGGGATCGCGGATCTGCGACTTCGGTCCATGCCGGTCTACCGTGTATTCCGTGTACTCTGTGCGACGCTTTCGATTCGGCGAACGCAAACGATCGATGCAGTGATTACGGACGATGGTCCGGAACCACGGACCGAACGTGCTGCCCTCGGCCAGCCTGCCGAGACTGCGCCACGCGCGGACAAAGCTGTCCTGAACCGCATCCGCCGCTTCATCGCTGTCGAGCAGCAGCGAGCGCGCGATGATGAAGGCTTCGCGCTGGTAGCGATTGACCAGCAGTTCGTACGCGGCGCTGTTGCCTTTCCGGCAACGCTGAATCAGGTCCCATTCTGCGAGTGTGTTCACCTCCGGCAGAACGGCCGGGCCCCGGCTTTCCTTCACGAGTCGCCCTGTACCTCGCTCGGGTACATCGACGTGGCCGCACCGGCCCTCTGCAGCAACTCGCGATACCACTCCTCCGCCGCCGAAAGCCGCGCCTCAAACCCGGCGACTCCCCAGATCACGCTGAGCGTGCGACGGGTCGCCGCGTGCGTTTTTGTGCGCTGCGAATCCTTCACCGCATTCGCGCATGGCCCTGCCGCATCAAACAGACAGAGCAGTCCGCTCAGATCGATCTCCTGCCCTGTCGCATTGAATACGTACGACGCGCCGGCTGGTGCAATGCCGATGCGAAAGGGTTCGTTCGCCCGCGACAGATCGACCACACTGATCGGAAACCCGCTGTGCAGCGATACCGCGTTACACGCATCGACTGCCGGATTGATCGACCCGAGCGCGCCTTCGGTGGCGGCGCGTACCAGGTACTCGGAGGCCGGTTTGCCGCGCCCCGTCGGCTTGTAGCCGCCATACCGCAGCAGATCGCGCACACTCGTGCGAACCGCCTCGTCCGGCGCAAACGGCGACTCCGCCTCGGTTCGCAGCAGTGTTGTCAACCATTCGGGCGTCGGGAGTTCGCCGAGCTCAGTCGGGAAGTCCGTCGCGAACACGCGCACCCGCAGCAGTGGATGCTTCTCGATTGTTATCATGCGCGAAAATACAAGCGAAAACCTCTGCATCTGCAAGGAGCAGCGGCTGCAACCGGTGGAGAACTCGCAAACGAAGGTGCATATTGTCGCCGCCGCAAAACACGGAGACGACTATGGACAAACCCCACAGCCCGTTGACAATACCCGAAGCAGCGCCGGGAGATCGCGACCTGATACGGAGCGCTCAGGAGAACGCTGCGGAACGTCCGAAAAATAACGACGGGCCGCTGCGCGCCGGGATCGTCTTCTTCTGGGCAGCATACTTCAGCATCGTCGCGATCACCAACATCTGCGATGGCCTGAAGGTGATCGACGTGCTCCCGGCCGACTGGAAGTTTGCATCCGGCAACGTAGGGCTGATGTTCTCGGTGACGAAGCTTTACGCCACGCCTTTCTGGCTCACGGCCATCATGTTCGCCGGCGTTGTGCTCTGGGAGGTTCTCGGTGCGATGCTGCTCTGGCAGAGTTTCGGCGCGCGCGCATCGGCGCGCTTTTCTCATTCGGCAACCCGGGCATTCACTGTCACGATCGCGCTCTCGTGCGGATTTCTCCTCGCCGACGAAATCTTCCTCGCCTACTCGCTCGTCGCGGGCTCGCACATGCACCTGCTGATCGCGCAACTCGTTTCGTGGCACGTCGTGACCCGGAGCAACTAACGCCCTCGACGATTCGCGATCCGGAGCCGGCTCCCGTATTTTTCAGCACCGTACACTGGTGGAGGAACTCAATGCTGGACGGCGTACGATCATTCTTCCAGAGGAAGATGCAGCCGGGCTCGCCGATCGAGGGCAATGACCATTCGACCGACGACGATACCTACAGACTGCATGTTGCGGCGTGCGCGCTCCTGCTCGAGCTCGCCCACGCGGATGAGCAGTTCACGGACAACGAACGCGCCCATATCGAAGCGGTGCTGCAGCGTCACTTCGCGCTGGATGCGGATACGGCAAAATCGCTCATCGAACTGGCCGAGGCGGAAAGGAAGGCTTCGACCGATCTGTACCAGTTCACATCGCTGATCAGAAACAGCTACGACCTGGGTCAGAAGACGCTACTGGCGGAGATCATGTGGGGATTGATCCTGACTGACGGCGAGATCGCACGCCATGAGGGGTACATCCTGCGCAAGATCGCCAATCTTCTGGACCTGAAGCCGGGCTACCTCGCGCAGGCGCGCAACAACGCGGCGGCAAGATTGCAGGATTGATACTTCAGGACAGCCGAGGCGGCCACCCCACCAAGGGTGGCCGTTGCTTCATTGGCCAGTCGACCCGCCGCTGGTCCAGCGTGAGTCCGGCATTGTGAACTGTGGCCGTTGCGGCGTTGGTCAGTTGACCCGGCGTTCCTCTTCGAGGAGACACTGGAAGATGCGTCGCCGCAATCCAGGCGGTACCGGCGCCTGGCAGTGGCCGCGCATGAACGCGCTGAACGCGCGCTGGAAATCGTAGTGCGGATAGCAGCGCTGACAACGTTCGAGGTGCGCCTGGATCTCGGTCATCCTCTCCGGCGTCAACTCGCCATCGATGAAATCCCAGAGACGGCTCAGGGCGTCGTTGCAGGAGGTGCTGCCACCGCCGCACGACTGCTTCTCGTGCTCAGACATCGGCTCCTCCCCGGATATACCCCATCTCGTACGCGTAATCGTGTAATGCCTGCTGAAGCTGACGGCGTCCGCGGAATATGCGGCTCTTCACCGTCCCCTTCGGAATCTGCAGGACCTGCGCGATCTCGTTGTAGTTGAGCCCCTCGATGTCGCTGAGGACAACCGCTTCGCGGAATTCCGTCGGCAGTGCATCGACCGCGCGAATGACCTCCTCGTCGATGAATGAGGAGAAGAACTGTCGCGCCGGGTCTTCAGCTTCGGCCTCGAACAGGTTGACCGACGCAAGCACCTCGAGATCCGCGTCGAGTTCGCTTGCATGGGTTTCCGGCAGCCTGCCGGCGACCTGACGTTGCCGCAGGAACACGTTGCGGGCAATCGTGAATAGCCACGAGCGTGCATTGGTCCCCTGCTGGAAGGTTTCCCACGCACGATAGGCACGCAGGTACGTTTCCTGGACCAGGTCTTCGGCTTCGCTGGCTCGCCCGCCTGTGAGGCGCAGCGCGAAGCGATACACGGCATCGAGCCAGGGCAGAGCTTCTTCTTCGAAGCCGTACTTTTTCAGACGGTTTTCGGCGGTCGGATCCAGCTCTGCGGACTCGTCGCCGTCGCGCACTAGCATTACCAGGTTGTCCACGTCAAATGAAGCCGTAAGCCGGCCGCCGGGTTCCCGGCTCGTACAAGGTAGCGCAGCTTCGCCGATTGCGCTCAGACCCGGCGGCCGGGCACGGTCACGCTGAAGGTGGACCCGGCGCCCGGTCGGCTCGTTACCGTGATCTCGCCATTCATGGCGCGGGCGAGGTCACGGCTGATGGCGAGTCCGAGACCGACCCCCCCGCCCGCTGAGGTGCGGTGCACCTGCACAAAAGGCTCGAAGATGGAATTCAGCCGGTCCGCCGGGATGCCCGCTCCACTGTCGGCAACCTGAATTGTGCAACGTCCATTGGCGCACGACGCGGCCAGCCGGACGACCCCGCCTTCCGGGGTGAACTTGATCGCATTGCCGAGCAGGTTGAGCAGGATCTGGCGCACACAATCCTGGTCGGCGACCAGTTCGATACCCGGTTCGACCGCAACTTCATACACCAGTCGCCTGGCCTCGATCTGGGTTCGCAGCAGCGCATCCAGCGCGGCGGTCACCTCGAGCAGGCGGAACGGTTCGATGACGTACTCGAACGTGCCCGCCTGCAGCCGTGAGAAGCTCAGTACGCGATTGATCAGGCTGAGCAGATGCTCCTGGGCGGCCTGGATCCGGTTCACATAATCGTGATACCGCTCGGGCAACGGTCCATGAACACCGAGCTGCATGAGCTGGGTGTACCCGCCGATCGCATGCAGCGGTGTGCGCAGTTCATGGCTCATCACGCCGAGGAATTCGGCCTTGGCCTGGTTCGCGTGTTCGGCTTGTTCACGGAGGTGCTGCTCGGCGGCAAACGCTCGGGCCAGTCCGATCGCCGCCGCCATCCGATGCGCGAGGTCCTCCAGAAAGCCGAGCTCGTCGTGCTGTAGCCGGTAACGCCGGCTGGAAAAACCGAGGCGCATCGTACCGAGCCGCGTGCCCTGTGCGATCAGCGGGATGACCACCGAGCCCGACGAGTCGAGAATACGATCGCCGCTGCTCGAGTGCACCGCTGGCAACCCGTTCTCATCGATGTGGATTTCACAGGAATCCGCCAGCTCCGGGACAATCAACTCGCAGAAACGATTCAGGACATGCTGCTGGTCGAGCCCGCGATCGAACAGCGAGATGAGTGCGGCGAGCATCCGCTGCCGCTGCTCAGCTTTTCGGCGCGGCGTAATGTCGCGGAAAATCGCGCACACCCCTTCGGGCGTGGGATACCCGCGCACCTCAATCCACCTGCCCATCACGGCGCTGTCGTACTCGAGTGTGAACGGCTCGCCCGTTTGCATCGCAGCTAGTGCGGCAGGCGCAAATGGCGACGTGCGGCTCTGCGGAAATTCCGCGAACAGATGCTTACCGATCAGACTCCTCGCGCTGCGCTGGTACATCGCTGCAGCGCTTCGATTCAGGTAGGTGAAACGCAGTTCGCGATCGAACGCAACGCAGCAGTCGCTCATGCTGTCGAGCGTCTGCGCCGATTGGGCGGCTTCGTTCAGTGCGCGCTCCCGCGTACGCCGCTCCGCCTCGATCAGGTTGACACGATCCAGGGCAAGCGAACACTGCAGCGCAAGCGCCTGCAGAAACTCCTGTTCTTCCGGCCTGAACGATCTCGGCTGCCGGAATCCCACGCCAAGCGCGCCCAGCGGCTCGGCCGGCGGCACACACAAGGGCAGTATCGCCAGCGCCTGGGTTGCCGCATCCCGCGATGCCGGTATCATCCTCGGATACCAGCTCTGCATCGCTGCGGGCGTGCGGAAATAGAGCGCCTGCCCCGTCTGCATCACCGCCTCGTAATGGGCTGCAGCACCCTTCACCGTCGTGCAGCCGTGCACCGGGTCAATGCGGTGACTGTTCAACTGGCCGCTTCGCGTGCGCACCACAAGCTGCCCTTCCAGCGCGTGCAGCATGTACCCGACGAACCCCCGCAACACCTCGAGTACACCGCCGAGCTGTGTTGCCGTGGAGAATGCAACGGCAATTTCCTGCAATTGCGCGCTGCGCTCCACCGCACCGGCTGCCTCCAGCGCGAGCTGCTCGAGGCGGTCGCCAGTGCGGTTCAGGCGGAGTTCACGCGCAAGCGCGTCAGAACGTCGACTTATCCCTACGCTGGCTGCCTGCGGCGGCACCTGGGGCGGGACCCGGTGAACAAGGTGAACCCGGGTACTCGAGAGAGCCATGACGGACCATCCATGCAAGGGTCCTTGCCTGGATGATGACGATGACGGAAATGGGAGGCAAGTGGCGTTGGTACAAGGACTTAGAACAGACTGGAACAGGTCCGTACGCGGCACTCGATTCCGTGTACAAACCGGCCGCAGCAGGGCTAGACCCCGCTGAAGAGCCACCAGATTGCGAAGCCGATGGCAGCAAGAATCAACAGCTTGATGATAAAGCCGGTGATCCGGAAGATCAGTCGCAGCACAACGATGATCAGCAGCAGCGCGATCGCGATGATGATCCAGGCGGTCATTCAGCACCGGGCGTGTTGGAACGTGATCAATTCAGCGGCCAACGTAACCGCCGAAATCCGCAGCGGACAAGTTGCTCCGCCGGGTTGCAGTTGCGGCTGTAGAAAGGGGGCGCACTGAACAGCACAGCGCGCCCCCTCCGGTGTCGATGCAGGTTGTACTACTTGATGAGTGCCTTCACTTCGGCGGGGACGTCGAAGACCTTGGGGTCCGCGATACTGAACTCGACGGTGTTGACTTTCATCGTCTGCTCCATGCCCATCATGGCCTGGCGCATGACGACGGGGACTTTGATGCCGTTGAATTCCTTCCACTCGTCGATGGTGGTGACGACCTCGATGGGGCCCATCTCGGACTCGTTCGTACGCGTGGCGCCGACCTGGAGACCGGTGCTCACATCGTAGTACTCGTGGTACGATTCATCCCAGTTGGTCGTGAGCTGAACCTTGTAAACGTCCTTGCCGGCGAAGGTGGTCTGTTCGACCGTCTCGATGCTCTTGAAGTACTTGTCGGGGGTGAGCATCGCGAGCTGATCGGCCTGCTGCGTAGCCTGCTGAAGCTGTTTGCCGGAGAGCAGCATGGTGCCGGTCGCGGGGTTGATGGTCCAGGCAGTGGTGCCATCGAAGCCGGTTCTGACGGAGCCGAGCCCCGGGATGTCGACAACGGTCAGCATGCGGTTGGGATTCGAAGACGCGAAGACTTCGAGGGTGCCGGAGACGCCCATGGCCGGCATTTCGAAGGTCCCGGTCATGTGCGATTCGGAGCGTTTGCGAAGAGCGGCCTCGCCGCCCATCGCGTCGACACTCTTCTTCAGGACGTCGGCGCCTTTGGGGAGGTCCTGGGCCTGCACGCTGGTAGCGAAAACCATCATCGCGGCAGCGATGAAGGCGTAACGGGTCGAACGCTGTGTAGCTCTGGACATGATCAAGTTCCCTGTGTGCTGGGTTTAACGGCACGCTGCTGTCGGATCCATTCGATGGCAGCTTCGAGCACGCGGTCGCGACCGGCCAGCAGGTCGACACGCGTCGTACTCACGAGCTCTTCCGGGATCGCACCCCGACCTTCCGGCCGGGTCCCATCGGAGGCAACAAAATCGGCGATGGCGTGCATGAAGAGATCGCCGTTTGGAAGTTTTTCGAGCACCGCGGGCAGTGCTGCACCCGCCGTAGGCTGTCCGAACACGCGGATCCGGCCGAGCGCCTGCAGGCCGACGACGAAAATTTCCGACGTGCTTGCGGTCAGTTCATCGGTCAGTACCGCGACGGGGCCGTCGTAGGGACGGACACGTTGGCCTTGTGTGTCGAGTCGGCGCGGGCTGATGCGAAAATGGAGCTGCCCCTGTCGGGTCTTCATGGTCCCGAGCGAATACGCCGAGTCGACGATCTGGTTCGCGACCCCGACGGACATCGCGCCGACGCCACCGGGGTTACCCCGCAGATCGATAACGATTCCGTCGGCATTGCGAAAACGATCGAATGCGCTGTCGACCCGCGGCATCAGCGGCACCATCCAGGCATTGAAGCGGATCAGGCCGATTCCACCCGGAGTCGTATCGAGCCGGCTGCTCTGCAGGGTTGCAAAAAACGTGGGCAGATTGCCGAGTCTGACCGGCAGCCCACTGTCCCGGACACGTTCGATTCGCAGAGTGCGGGTCTGGTCGTTGTGGTCGCGCACCCGCAGCGTAGCCGTGCTGCCGACCGCGCCGTTGAGCAGCACGCGTGCGACGCTGCTCGCTGCGGCATTCGGCGCGCGTGCATCCCGCTGGCGCGCCCGTTCGACCACGGTGCTCATCTCGTTCTGATCGATCTGTTCGACGATCCAGCCGCGGCGCACCCCGGCGCGATCCGCCGGTCCGTCCTTGCGCACATCGACCACAACAACGTCACCATCAAGGAACCGCACATCCATTCCGAGCTCACCCGGCCCGCCGCCGTACGCTTCGTCCTCCGCGGTTGTCTCGTGCGCGAGCAGCGCGAAGTGCGACTGGCCCAGCCGTCCGAGCATCTCCATAAGCACGACGCGCAACTCCGCATTCGATTGTGCCGAGGCTGCGCGCGGCCGGAACTCCTCGCGTGCGGCGCGCCAGTCTACGCCATTGAACGTCGTATCGAAGTGGGTGCGCTGGACGATGGCCCAGACCGAATCGAAGCTCTCGAGTTGCTGTGCGGCAGCGGGGACGGCGTGGAAAAGAGCAATGCCTAATGCGAACAGCCAGCGCAGCCGACTAGGCATTCTCGAGTGCCTTCCGAACTTCGCTGACGCGGCGGCGGCTTACCGAAACCCGTGCCCCATCGCTCAACGTCAGCGTGGCGAGGCCATCGCCGGCCGGCTCGATGCGCTGAATGCGATCGATGTTCACCAGCTCGGAGCGACTCGCACGCACAAACGCTCCTGCGGTTCGTTCTTCGAGTTCGTTCAGTGTGTAGTCGACCGCGAAGGTACCGCACGTCGCCTGCGCGACGACGCGCCCTTCTTCCGCGCTGAAACGCGAGATCTCGCGGAACGCCAGCAGCCGGTGACCGACACCGTCGTTGACGAGCACACGCGCGCTGCGGTTCGGCTCACCGATCGCAGCGGCGAGCATCGACACGAGTTCGTTCGTGATCTCGGGCTTGTCGCCCTGGATCCGGCGCTCCGCACGTTCCAGTGCGCGCTTCAGTCGTTCGAGGCCTACAGGTTTCACGACATAATCAACGGCCTCGTGGTCGAATGCCTTCAATGCATACTCGTGGTACGCGGTCTGGAAGATCACGAGCGGGCGCGGTTCGGGAAGGTGTCGCACGACATCAAATCCATCGACTTCCGGCATTCGAATGTCCAGCAGAATCACATCGGGTGCACGTTCGCGTACCAGCTCCAGCGCTTCGACACCGTTCGCCGCTTCACCGACGATCTCGACATCGAGTTCCTCGAGCATGATCGCGAGTCTGCGACGTGCCGCCGGTTCATCATCAACGATGAGAATTCGCATGTTCAATTCCGGATCTGTGTGGGCAATCGGAGGGTCACGCAGCTTCCCTGTTCATCGGTCGCGATCTCGACGGACGACGTGCTGCCGTACAGCGTCTTCAAGCGCTGACGCACGTTGCTCAGGCCGGTTCCCTCCCGGTATCGAATGGGGAAACCCACTCCGTTATCCGCAACACTCAACTGCAGATCGCCATTCCTGCGCAGCACACTGATGGAGATGCGTCCACCCTCGAGTTTGCCGCCGATCCCGTGCTTGATCGCATTCTCGACCAGCGGCTGCACCGTTAACGGCGGCAGCTTCGCCTCGAGTGCGGCGGGATCGATATCCCACCAGACCTGGAGTCGTTCGCCGTAGCGCTTCTGTTCGACCGCGAGATATGCGCGCAGGTAGTCGATCTCTTCCTGTACGGTGCCGTACACCGACTGCGTTCTGTCGAGTGTATGCCGTAACACTTCCGCGAGGTGTTCGACCGTCTCTTCCGCCGCATCATCGTGCGTGCGCACCAGCGCGGCGACGGTATTGAGCGCATTGAACAGGAAATGCGGATTCATCTGCGCCTGCAGCGCCGCCAGTTGGGCTTCGGTCACCTGCTGCTGCGCACGTGCGGCGAGTTCCGCCTGTTCACGGGCATGCCGGTAAAGGAACCGGCTGGTCGCCGACATCCCGCGCACCGACAGCATCAGATACGCCGCAATGATGCCGATCGGAAGCACCATCAGCGGCCGACCCGGCAGCGAGGGAATCATCAACCCGATCGCAAGTGCCATCAGCAGCGCCGCCGCCGTACACAGGAACGGCGTGGCGACGAGGTTCGGGTGCAATCCGCTGAAGCGAAGAACGGGCACCCGCCACATATCGGGGCGGTTACCCTGCGCGACCTGGTTCAACACCTGCGCCAGCGCGAGCAAACCGCAGCCAAGCGCGGAGAGCACCAGCCCGGTCAGCCTGAACACCTCCAACCGATCTGTCCCCGTCGCCATGTCCGCAATTGCAAGCAGCGTTGCAGCAGTAACGGTGGCGAGGGTCGTCCACAACGCGGCACGAACATGGCGCGGCGCGGAACGCACCTCGTCGACGACGACCTGGAAGGCCGCGGCCTCGTGGACATCCGCCGTCGATGGCGGGCCGGAAATGGGCATGGGTTGAATTTCGACAATTCCGCGGGAATCGGGAGGGGCGTGGCGGTGAGTGGCAGCCTGATCGGGCCGGCGGCGCAATTCCGGGATCCTGTGGTCATCTCGGACGGACCGCCCCGGGTACAACCGCGACTGAGCCCGCCGGGCAGAAGTGCAATCCGAACCTGCTTCCTCCATTCAGCCGAGTCGTCGCGCAACAAGACGGGCAGCGCGTTCGCCCGTCGCGATCGCGCCACTGACGGTCCCGTTCTGCCCCTT
>Ga0182737_1003647_pt1 | contig 11097 bp, 9 predicted proteins | sample eDN5th30CBELigOP_FD_128878 | JGI IMG/M metagenome (GOLD analysis project Ga0182737, IMG submission 128878) | Enriched Organic Plus compost microbial communities from Emeryville, California, USA - eDNA 5th pass 30_C BE-Lig OP (version 2) (version 2) ... | reverse complement strand
GCGCGCCGCATCGAATTCGCTATGTAGCTGCTTGCGAGCCTCTGTGAAGTCCATATCCAGCGCAGGGATAAGGAAGCCATCTAGTCTCCGAAAGTCGCAGAGGATTTCGTGCTCTTCTGCGATCTTCTCGATCCGATCCACAGCGGCGGCCTGGCTCTCTTGATACAGCCGCGCAGCCTCTTCGCCGCGAAGTTTAGCCAGGGAAGAGATCCCATCATCACAGATCGGAGCTAAATGAGCGGTCGTCCGTGCCGTCATCCCTCGTGCGATCGGACCGCGATCGACAACAATGACTTTCTGCCCGGCTACGGCCAATTCGTAAGCCGTCGAAAGCCCGGCGATACCGGATCCGATGATCACCGTGTCGCATTGAAGCCGATCTGAAAGGCGCGGACGTTCTAGCTGGTGCTCGTACTGCATCCAGAGAGATCGCGTCGCCTCAGAGCTCGCGTTCATAACCACCTGCTACCATCCGCTTCGATCCATCGGACAATGCCGAAGGAATGCCATGCGTTCCATCTGAAGCGCAGTAACTCATTTGCGCGCTAAAGTGTTAAATGGCTCGTTGGCGTCAATCCCAGAAGGGAATAGTGGGTCTGACAATCATCAGCCAGAAAATGCCAAGGACAGCAGCAAAGGCCGGGAAGCCGAAGGCGAACCACCACCAAAATAGCCTGTGATAAGTCCTCGGTAATGCCGTCCCGCTTTTTGCTGCCGCCGTGGCGAGTGTGCGCATCCGGGTTTGCATCCAGACAACAGGCAGCCAGAAAGCGCCGGTGAATAGATAGAGGCCGATCGACAGAGCGATCCAGCCATCCCATAGCGAATAGCCGGCCGACCAAGCGAGCCAGATGCCTGTAATCGGCTGGATGACAACGGCAGTTGCAGTAAACAGGAAGTCGGCGAGAACGACGGAGCGCGCTACACCAGCAACCTCATGAGGATCGCCTCGTAAATGAGCCATCAGCATGAAGAAGGCGATGCCGGCTCCGGTCCCAAGCAGCACAGCGGCCCCGATGATGTGAACATATTTGACCAGAAAATAGACCATTAGCGATCTTCCCGAATGGCCATTGCGGCAAGGTTGAGCATCAACACTGGCCATATCTTGAGCATCGGCCCGAGAGGATCACTCCACAAGCGTGGCACCAGCAGTGTTCCGACCACTACGTAAATCAGAGAGATGATCAGCGCGGCCCATAAACCGAACCGACTAAGTGGTCGATAAAGGATGCACAGACCGATCGCTATGTCTGCGAGGGCGCCCGCTACCAATGTCGCAATGCCGAACCCTTCTGGAAGGCCGCCCTCACGCAGTAGCGACATTCCATATTCGTATCCGGGACCGAGCGAGATCAGCCCCGTGGCAATCCAGAACATGCCGAACACAGCGAATAGAAGTGGTTTAATTGCGTAAAGCCGGGCAAACCAGCGATCCTGCACGGAAGCCGGTTCGCGCATCAGCGTCGTTTCGACATCGCGCGGCGCAATTCCGGTCGCGATCTGCCAGGGGAAGGGATCACCGCTCGCTCCACGCCGCATCTCCGCCTGGGCGGTCGTCGTGACGGGTGTGCGCCAGCCCAAGCCGTAAGCAATATCTCCCATTCGAAAGAGCGCACCGATGAGTGCTGGAGGCAGCGGGATAGACCATGCGGGGCGCCACCGTAGCCAGCGCCGAAACATCCTTACGGCTTCATCAAAACTCATCTGGCGAGGCCCCGCGAGATCAAGGACCTGCCGTTTCGGTGCATCAGTCTTCAAATAGAACAGTACGGTCTCGATCACATCGTCGATGTAAACGGGCTGGATCGGTGCGGTATCGGGCAATTTTGGCATCACAGGCAGTGCCGCGAGACCTCGAAGCAACGCGCTGCCACCATAAGCTGATCGGCCAATGACGATCGAGGGTCGCAGAACCACCCAATCGAGGTCCCGCGCCATTAGCGCGATTTCAGCTTGTCGCTTGGTTCTTGAGAATTGGCTTGGAGCGTCCCGGTCAATGCCGACAGCGGAGAAATGGATGATGCGCCGAATGCCCTTAGCTTCGCAAGCTGAATACAAAGCGTCGACGCCCGTTACATGGACCCCGGCGACCGCCTGGCCAGCACGATCCTGAAGGGCGCCGGCTGCATTGACCACGGCATCGACGCCCTGCAGGGCGGCTTCCCAGTCTTCTGGCCGATTAGCACGTGCTATATCCAGCTTTCTGCTCGTCTGCGACTGAGCCGCACTGCGCGAGAGTGAAATGCATATATAACCCTCAGAGGTGAGCCGCGCGACCAGCGCGGATCCAATAAAGCCGCCGCCTCCGAGAACGAGTATGCGGGTGGGATTCGCTTTAACGTCACAGTGAGCTTGCACTTTCGTGCCTCACAGTTGCACTTTTCGTGACTTACCTAAACGCCGCCTAGGCTTGCTTAAGTGTTCGCGTCGGCAGATCCTCTCTCGGTCGCCGATGCGCCCTCCCGAGAAAATCGAGCGAGAAGCTTCCTCCAGTTCGTGGGTGCCGCGCGCAAGGAAGGCGCCCCAGACGAAGTGGGCGGCGAGCATAAGGAGGTTGCGATGCCGGGGATGCTGCGTGGCTGGCGCCAATATCCCAGCCACTGGAACCCAGCCGAGGTAACTCGCGACCCAAACGAGGGGACCAACCACAAGGCCAGGCGTTTTACGCGGCAGCAGTCCATACAGAGCGCCAGCGAATGCGCCAAAACCAAAATGGGAAAGGATCGCAATTGTCGCGGCCGAGCGCTCGTCAGGATCTATCGTTTCTTGGACGATTTCCCGCGGAGGCAGAGGATATCGGTCTCTGCTGTTCAATTGGCGGTCCAGCATGCGCATCACCGCTGTCATAGCCATTGTCGCGCAGAAGCCGGCTATGGCGCCATTAAGCAGCCGGGGCATTGGATATCTCCTGCGAGCCAGTCCATGTTCCCATCAATAGCTGCGGATCTGATGAAAGGTTCGCCCTTAGCAGTTTGACTGGGGGGCTCAGGAGTTCTCATGTAAAAATTGGACAATGCATGTCCGACCGATCGAGAGAGCGGATTCATAATCAGTTTGGTTGCGAGCTGGGCCCGGGCGGGGCCGTCGTCGTCTCCTTGGTACCGAAGCTGAATGCTGGTGGTCGCTGATGTCGGCAAGCAAGACGGGTGTTTGGTTGAGCGACTAACGCCAGACCGACGGCAAACTATTATGAATGGCGGTAGCTGCCACAGCAGCGTGGCCCTCGGCCACGGCGAGCTGGTGAAGGTCGGACACTACGTCCCCGGCGGCATAAAGTCCGGCAACCGTCGTCTCTTGCTTGGTGTTGACTTCAACACAGCCAGCATCATTGGTGCGGGCGCCTAGCGAGCGGGCCAAATCGGAGCGGACGTCAGCGCCCAAGGCTGGGTATATAGCGTCAAATTCCATAGCTTCGCCGGATCGGAATAGAACGCCAATTGCGCGCTCGGTCAGTCGGAAAGATTCAGGTATCGATGTTGCGACTCTAACACCCGCTTCGATCAACTCCGGATCAGTGCAGCCGACAGTGATCGGCAGCAGAGTGACGTGCTTGCTGTAGGACCGAAGGAAGAAGCATTTGCTCCGCGCCAGCTCCACCGGTCCATAAACAGCGAGCCGTGCGTCGGTGGCCTCATAGGCATCACACACAGGGCAATACCGGATGAGCGCGCGCTCCTGCGCTCCTTCGGGTACTGGAATGTTTGGTACCGAATCGATCAGGCCGGTTGCCAACAGAACTTTCAATGCTTTAACTGAGCGGCCGGAGGATAGATTGCCGATAAACGCACCGTCCTCAAATCGCAGCGCTGTAATTTCGTCTCTCAAGAGGCGCACCCGGTATCGTATCGCTTGATTGCGCAGTCTTGACAGCAACTCGGTCCCTGAGATGCCCACGAAGCCTGGGTGGTTGTGGCTCTGGGGGATCCAAGTGGCGCGGCTGTCACCCGAATCGACAAGTAGTACTTTTCGGTGAAATCTTAGGAGGTAGATTGCTGCGGTGAGACCAGCGGGCCCGCCTCCGACGATGAGGCATTCTACGTTATCGAGATCGCTCTTCATCGGAGGCGCATCTGTTTGGTCGGGCAGTTGAGGCGACTTCTTGCTGCATGTTGGTCCGAAATCGATGCAATGAAGCGGTCGCCCCGACCCCTCGTCATAGCCACGTCCAACCTGTCATTGATAACTTATGCTCGATTGACTTATGACCGGTGCCACAGAGCGGTTCGATAAGGAGTTCGCTTTGGATTACTCCACGCTTGCCGGCATCTTTGCGACGGACATCAAAGGCTGAGCGAGCTGATCCAGCAACTGACCAGCATTTTGTTCTTCGCCCAATGAGGTGGTGAGGAGCTGGGCGATCACAGGCTGGCGCAACTGAACAGCCAAGTTCCGTGCTGTTGTGTACGCCGCGATTTCATAATGCTCGACCCTCTGTGCCGCGCCGATAAGTGCGAGATCGGCAGGGGCGTCCTCGGCACCCTCGGCTTCTCCCATAACTTCTTCACCTTCTTCGACTAGTCCGGCCATTCCCTTGCAGGGTTTTGCGCGCGCCGCGGATCCCAGGAGCTTGAGCGCTTTGCTCAGGCGATCGACCTGCTCCTCTGTTTCCGCCAGGTGCATTTCCATCAGGGCCTGAAGCTGTGTGGAGCGAGCAGCTTTCGCCATCTTTGGCAGGGCTTTAAGAAGCTGCTTTTCTGCGTGAAGTAGATCTCGCAGCTGATCAATCAGTAACTTCTCAAGAGCCTCCGCGCCGACTGCACTCGAGCTTTCGGCATGTACAGGAAGCGCATCTTCGCGATTGCCGTTCACCGCATGCAGCGTGGGAGACTCCACATACTCCCAGGGTTCCCCCTCGTTCCACGGCCCTCGTGCATCCACCTCGCCATGATCGCCTTCGCCCGTCGAATCATTAAAGAACTGGTTCGCGAGCTTGGCTGTAGGCGCAATTTTTCCGACGCTAAGAGCAGGCTTATTCATGCTATCTAGGGCGCGTCCGAACGCTCGCATATGCGCAATTTCTCGGGTCATCAGAAACTGCAGGGCATCCTTTGTTCCGGAATCATCACAAAAGTTGATCAGTCGCTCGTAAACGATTTTGGCCCGCGCCTCCGCGGCGATGTTGCTGCGCAGGTCCACATCCAATTCGCCAGTGATCTTCAGATAATCGGCCGTCCAGGGGTTCCCCTGGGAATTGAAAAGATTGACCCCGCCGCCACCTGAAATCGCAATCAGGGGGTCGGCTTCCGCCGCTTCACGAACCGACTTTATCGGTTTCAGATGAAGCCGAGCGAGTGTGCCCACCACCTCGAGATGGCTCAGCTCCTCTGTGCCGATATCCATAAGGAGGTCTTTGCGTGCCGGGTCGTCACAATTGAGCCCCTGAATCGAATACTGCATTGCAGCGGCGAGCTCGCCATTCGCTCCGCCGAACTGCTCCAGCAGCATGTTGCCGAATAGCGGGTCGGGATCGTCCACCCGAACGGTATACATGAGCTTCTTGACGTGATGATACATGGGAGCCTCGTGCCGGAATGGAATCAGCCGGGACTATGAAGACTACGCGGGCAAATACTGAAGGTTCCATCCGGCGGGAATTTATATCTTCGAAAGACGCGTTCCATGACGACCCGGGACTCGTTCTTAGACACCACGTTCACTGGCCGGTTGTGCCTTGTCAGTGGGCGGACACAGAAAAGTTCTCGACGTTGTGCTTTGTTGAAGTCGACCTATAGCGTTCTAGGGCGCCTTTAGTTCAACCTCGGACTGGCCGGGCCGGTAAAGGCCTGATCCCAACACCATCTGGCAAACCTATATTATCGAGCCCCAGTAAACATCGTGCGGCAAACTCTCGGCAGATCTCCTTGATCATTTATTCTACCTGAAAAAGTCGTGTCGTGTGCTCCCTGTCTTTTTCACGCTTCCAAGCGCGTCTTCGACCATCAGCGACCAAAGGAACGCCTGCGACAGATGCGGTTGCGACTGAAAATGTTGTATCCTGCCAAATCCCCTGCCGCCGACAAGCAATACAATTGCCACCACGATGGCGTGGGGCGATAGAGAACTGATACGCCGCCTTACTGCTCTCTTTCCACCTGAATAATCACCAAGCGTATCCAGGTGAGACAAATGTGAGTGAGGACCATCCTGAGCGCTGGAATGACCATCGGAAATTTGGAACGATGAAAGCAGGCGCCCAGTCGTCGTTCGGCACAATTATCGTATAGTCAGTAGCAAATCAGGGAGCCGCGTTCACCTCTGAAATCAGGCGCCGTATAAAATTTCAAATCCAAAGGAACTCGATCCGACTTTAGAATGTTTCGGATCTAGGGCAGTCGGCGACCAGAGGTGGCCTATGACGACCGACCTGATGGTTAACGGCCAAGCGTATTCTCTTAATGCGGATCCGCGAACCACTCTTCTCGATGCTCTCCATCATCATCTAAGGCTTTTTGGAACGAAGAAGGGTTGCGATCACGGTCAGTGCGGGACTTGTACCGTCATCGTCAATGATCGGCGGATTAATTCCTGTCTCACGTTGGCTTGTATGCACGATGGCGAGGAGATCGTCACGATCGAAGGTCTGGGAAATCCAAGCTGCCTTTCTGACATGCAAAGGGCATTTATCAGCCACGACGGGTTCCAGTGCGGATACTGCACGCCGGGGCAGATCTGCTCGGCGACCGCAATGCTCCGGGAAATCGAAGCAGGTTGGCCCAGCCACGTCTCCGAAGACATCGTAGCCAAGCCAGTTTTGACGCTGGATGAGGTACGGGAGCGGATGAGTGGCAATCTTTGCCGCTGCTCAGCTTATCCCAACATCATCGAAGCAATTCTCGATGCAGCCGAGAAAGCGCGGACATGATCCCCTTTGATTACGCCCGCGCCAATTCTCCAGCGGAGGCCGCGACACTAAGCCGAGAGGGCGGCACATTCATCGCCGGCGGCACCAATCTGCTTGACTTGATGAAGCTGGAGGTTGTCAACCCGCGCAAGTTGGTGGACATCAACAGGCTCGATCTCGCGACGATCGAGGAAACTCCGGAAGGAGGGCTTCGTATCGGTGCATTGGTCCGAAACAGCGATCTCGCCGCCAATATTCGAACCCGGCAGTCCTACCCAGTTCTGGCTAAAGCCTTGCTATCCGGCGCTAGCGGCCAATTGCGCAATATGGCTACAACCGGCGGCAACCTTCTTCAGCGTACCCGCTGCTATTACTTCTACGACACGGCTCAGCCGTGCAACAAACGCGAGCCGGGAACGGGCTGTCAGGCGATTGGAGGCGCGACCCGGCTTCATGCGCTTTTCGGAACGAGCCAACATTGTATCGCGACCCATCCGAGCGACATGGCGGTAGCGCTGAGGGCGCTCGATGCGACCGTCGAAGTCGAGACGGCTGCGGGGACGATCCGATCGATACCGCTTGCTGATTTCTATCTGGCGCCTGGCGATACTCCGCATCGGGAGACGGTGCTCAATCCGGGTGATCTAATTACCACCGTGATGCTGCCGCCGGCCGCCGGCGACCGCCAAGCCTATCGGAAGGTTCGCGATCGTGCATCCTACGCCTTTGCCTTGGTTTCGGTCGCCGGTGTTCTGCGCATGGAGGGATCAAAAATCGGTTATGCTGCGCTGGCATTCGGCGGAGTGGCGCCACTACCATGGCGCAGTACCGCCATCGAGCATGCATTGATCGGCGAGAGTCCGTCCTCGGCGTTGTTTTCAAAGGTAGCAGGGGAACTCGTCGCTGACGCCAAGCCGCAGGAGGGCAATGCGTTTAAGGTGGAGCTGCTTCGGCGAACGCTTATCGCTGTACTTTCCAACCTGACGGAGGATGCGCCATGAGCCGTCACGTCAAGATGGACGATAAAGTCGAGACGGATCGTCTCGACGAGATGGTGCAGGGTCTCGTCGGCAAGCCGATGGACCGCCCCGAAGGTCGGCTGAAGGTTTCCGGCGCAGCGCCTTACGCGATGGATGCGTTGCCGCTGAAGCTTTGTCACGGCGTGCTGGTTCGCGGCACCATCCCCGCCGGCCGGGTGGTTGGTATGGCCACAGCTGAGATCGAGAGGCTGCCCGGAGTACGGGCGGTGATCAGTGACGATCGCCTGCTGCGTCATCCTGCTCAGGGAATGGCGGGCAAAGCGCCCGTCCAGGGACCGAGAGAGATCGAGTATTTCGGGCAGCCGGTCGCGCTCGTCGTCGCTGAAACGTTTGAACAGGCTCGCCACGGCGCCCAGCGTCTCGCGCTTCAGTTCGAGGCGAAGCATGTGGCGCCGGTGAATCCGGACGATAAGGCAGCTAAGGTCGAAACACCGCCAAAGAAGCAGACTTCGTCAGGAGATCTCGACAAGGCGATGCGGCAGGCCACTTCTACGGTGAACCAGGATTATACGACGCCGGCTCACGCCAGTGCGGCGATGGAGCCACATGCGGCCGTCGCCGAGTGGGACGGGAAGAGGCTAACGCTGCGCGGCAGTTACCAGATGCTGGCTTACAACCGCGCCGAGCTCGCCGACGCGTTGAGTATTGACGAAGCAGACGTTCGCATCCTCGCCCCCTATGTCGGAGGCGGCTTCGGGTCCAAGCTCGGCATCAGCCATGAGGCTGTTGCGGCATCGATCGCCGCCAAGCTGCTCGGCTGTCCTGTTGCCGTATCTCTTTCGCGACAGAACGTCTTTGAAATGGTGATGCGACGGTCGGAGACCAGGCAGCATATCCGGCTTGCCGCTGACGAAGAGGGGCGCATCACTGGCATCGGACACGAGGTCCTTGTATCGAACCTTCCGGACGAGCAGTTTTCCGAGCCAGTCACACAGGCGACACCCTTTGTATATCGGGGCGGCAACCGCGTCATCGGTCACCAAATCGCGCGCTTACACCGCACATGTGCTGGCTCGGTCCGCGCGCCGGGCGAAGCGGTCGGTATGACCGCGCTTGAGATTGCAATGGATGAACTGGCGGAAGCGGCCGGCTTGGATCCAGTTGAACTCAGGCTTCGTAACATCCCCGAGAGAGACCCGACGCAAGACCTTCCGTTCTCATCGCACATGCTGGCCGAGGCTCTGAAGGTCGGAGCGGACACTTTCTGCTGGAGGCAGCGATCGGCTCAGCCCGCTACGCAACGACAAGGTGAATGGTTGGTCGGCGTGGGCATGGCCTCAGCCGCTCGAGTGAACATGCTTATTGAATCGAAAGCCCGTGTGACGCTTTCTTTCAATGGTAACGCCATTGTGGAAACCGACATGACCGATATCGGCACGGGCACCTATGCGGTCCTGTCGCAGGTCGCTGGAGAAATGCTTGGCCTGCCGGAAGGAGTCGTTGAGGCGCGGCTCGGCGACACCGATTTCCCGTCAGCATCCGGGTCCGGAGGTTCTTTCGGCGCGGCTTCCAACGCGACGGCTGTCTGGCTTGCCTGCGAAGAAATCAGGGAGCAGCTCTGCAAGAGGCTGGAATGCGATCCTAAGACGCTGACGTTAAAGGACGGCCATGCTGTCATCGGCAATAGGCGTATGCCGCTTGCCGATGTTCTCAATGGAACGACCCTGGTAGGGGAGGGGCATGTCGAGCCTGGTCAAGCCGAAGAAAAGGTTCGACAAGCATCGTATGGCAGTTATTTCGCTGAAGTTGAAGTCAACGCCGTCACCGGCGAGACGCGTCTGCGCAGGATGACGGGCGTTTTTGCGGCCGGCCGCATCCTCAATGCCAAAACGGCGCGATCCCAATGCTTAGGGGGCATGATCTTTGGTATTGGAATGGCACTGACGGAGGAGTTGATTCACGATCGCCGTGACGGCCATATCGTGAATCGTGATTTGGCCGAATATCACATTCCGGTCCATGCAGATGTGCCGGCGCTCGATGTCATGTTGCTCGACGAACGTGATTCCTGGGCCAATCCGCTCCAAATAAAGGGAATTGGTGAACTGGCCATATGCGGCGCCGCCGCCGCGGTCGTCAACGCGATCTACAATGCGACAGGTGTGCGTGTTCGCGACTTGCCTGCCACTCTCGATAAGATATTGCCGGGGTTGCCCAACTAATTGCGAGGCAGCAGCATGCTCGCATGCCTTGCACTCTCGCCGATGACCGACGATCGCACCGCCGCGGATAAACGTGCTTCGGGCAAAGGCTCAAAGTGCAGCTATTGGCCGTATGTAGTAGTAAATTCCCATTTACGGTTGCGCTCCGTTATCGCCGACCTTAGTGTTGATAAAAAATAACGTGACGATGGCGGGATTGGGAGGAAAGCATGCGCGCTTCGCACGGTGTCCTGACGCTAACGATCGGTTTGAGCTTGGCTCTGGAGGTGCCAGTCGCGACAGTGCAGGCGCAGCCATTGGCACAGGGTCAAGCGGTCACGATGGTCGTGCCAATGGCCCCCGGCGGCGGTGTCGATGCCATCGGCCGCCTGATGGCCGAAAAGCTCCAGGAGCGGTTGAAGCAGAGCGTCGTGGTTGAGAATCGGACCGGAGCAGGCGGTATCGTCGGCACCGATTCTGTGGCCAGGTCCGCACCCGACGGCCGCACACTCCTGTTAATTGAAAGCTCCGCCACCATCTCTAGGTGGCTAAACAAGGGCGTGCCGTTCGATGTGACGCGAGATTTCGTGCCGATTGCACGCTTGGCCACCTCTCCGCTGGTGCTGTACGCGCATTCGTCAGTGGAGGCCAACGACGTCAAGGAACTGATAGAGCTGGCCAAGACTAACGATCTCTCTGCTGCGACGCCAGGTTTTGGGTCGCCGCATCACCTCGCCCACCTGATGCTCAACATCGGCGCAGAGATTGCCATCACCGACATTCCCTATCGAGGCACAGGCGCCGGCCTCGCCGATTTCCTGCCGGGACGGGTGCCGCTGATGTGGGCCACCCCGGTTGCGCTGAGCGCAAGTGTTGAGGCCGGCAAGGTCAAGGCGCTGGGAGTGGCATCGGCGCAGCGCGCGGCGGCGTTGCCGCAGGTGCCCACCATCGCCGAGAACGCGGTGCCTGGCTTCAACGTCGAGATCTGGTTCGGCGTGGCGGCGCCTGCCAAGATGCCGCTGGAGATCGTGGCGCGCTACGCCAAGGAGATCGAGGCGATTCTTAAACGGGC
>Ga0182737_1003646_pt1 | contig 11107 bp, 9 predicted proteins | sample eDN5th30CBELigOP_FD_128878 | JGI IMG/M metagenome (GOLD analysis project Ga0182737, IMG submission 128878) | Enriched Organic Plus compost microbial communities from Emeryville, California, USA - eDNA 5th pass 30_C BE-Lig OP (version 2) (version 2) ... | reverse complement strand
GCCCGCCGGACGCCCCGGCAGCCACGCGCGGCCAGCCGCCGTCGGCGGGCGTGGCGATCACGGGGCACATGTTGCACAGCGGCCGGGCGCCCGGGCGGATGGCATTGGCGCTGCCCGGCCGCGGATCGAACCACATCATTCCATTGTTCATCAGCACGCCGGTCGTGGGCAGCACCACGCGGCTGCCCATGGACGACAGCAGCGTGCTCGTCAGCGCCACCAGGTTGCCCTGCGCGTCGGCGACGGTGAGATGGGTGGTGCAGGTATCCGCGGGCTCGGCGGCATGGCGTGCCGCGCCCAGTCCCTCCAGGCGGCTGGCATAGGCATCGCGCATCACGTGCGCCAGACGGGCGAACCAATCGGGTTCCGGTTTGGGCGTGGACACGCCCTGCGCCGCCATGCCGCGCACCACCTGCTCGAGCGTGGGCGCGGCCGTCAGGCCGCCGGCGGTGTGCACGCGGTGGGTACCGCGCCAGTCGATGTACGGCGCCTCGCGCACCTCGGCGCGGCAAGCGGCCAGGTCCTGCGCGTCGAGCACGCCGCCCAGCTGCGCCACATCGGCGGCGATGCGGGCCGCCACGTCGCCCGTGTAGAAGTCCTGCAGGCCGGCGCGCGACAGTTGCTCCAGTGTATCGGCCAGCCGGCCCAGCGGCAGGAAGCCGGGCACGCCCTGGTAAGGCGGCACGGGTGGCAGGCCGTCCGGCAGGTAGATACGCGCGCTTTCCTCATAGCGGCGCAGCACCGCCGCCGACGACGCGATCTTCAGTGTGGTGTACCAGTCCTGCGCCAGGCCGCGGCGCGCCAGCGCAATGGCGGGGGCCAGCAGGTCGGCCAGCGGCATGCCGCTGCCGAACGCCTCGCGCAGCGCGGCGTAGCCCGCCACCGACGACGGCGTGCAGAACGACAGCGGGCCATGGATGTTGCGGTCGTCCCGCACCTCGGGCCAGGTGAAGAGATCCTGCTTCATGGCGCCCGTCAGGGGATAGTCGGCCGGATCGGCCCGCCGCGGCGCCACCGGGCCGAAGTCCACCACCCGGGCACGCACCTGGTCCGCCGGCAGCACCACCGCGAAGCCCACGCCGCCCAGGCCGCTGTTCCAGGGTTCGGTGGCCGCCAGTGCGAAGCACGCCGCCACGGCCGCATCGGCGGCATTGCCCCCGGCTTCCAGGATGGCCACGCCGGCCTCGGCCGCCTCGCGGCTTTGCGACACCACCATGCCGGCCCGCCCGCGCGCGGCGGGCTTCTCGAGGTGCCAGTTCTGGGTACGGTACGGCGCGGGACGGTAAGAGAGCGTCATGGCAGGTTCGCGAAAAGGGCCGACGGCGCGTGCGCGCTGGCGGCCGCCCCGGCGGAATGGCGTGCCGCGACCCTACTTTTAGCACTGCGCGTCGCGGGCGCACAGCGCGCAACGCGCAACACGTGCCCCGTCAGCCGCGGCCGGTAGCCTTCAGGATCAGCTTGGCGATCTGGTCCGGATGCGACAGCATCGACACATGGCTGGACGGCAGCTCGACCGTGTAGGCACCCATGCGCTTGGCCAGGAAGCGCTCCAGGTCGGGCGACGTGGTGCGGTCGTGGGTAGACACCGCATACCAGGTGGGCTTGTCGCGCCAGGCGGCCACGGTGGTGCGCGAGGCGAACAACGTGTCCGAAATGCGGCCCTGCGCCGCGTACAGTGCCCGGGCCTTGACCGGATCGACGTCGCCGGCGAAATCATGCAGGAAGGCTTGCTCGTTCAGCTGCGCGTAGCCACCCGCCTTCACCAGGCCGGCACTGGCCGGCGGCGTGGGAAACTTCGCCGCCAGCCCACCATAGTCTTCGCCGGCGTCCGGCGCGCGCGCGGCCACGTAGACCAGGCCGGCCACCTTGGGGTTGTCGCCCGCCTGGCTGATGACCGTGCCGGCCCAGGAGTGGCCCACCAGGATGGTCGGGCCGTCCTGCAGATCCAGGATGCGCCGCGTCGCCGCCACGTCGTCGGCCAGCGAGGTCAATGGGTTCTGCACCGACGTGACGTGCAGGCCAGCCTTCTGCAGGCGTTCGATCACGTCGGTCCAGCACGAGCCGTCGGCATAGGCGCCGTGCACCAGCACGACATTGCGGATGGGGGCGGCGGCGCGCGCGGCCTCAGTCGGAGCGGGATCGGCGGCAAAGGCGGCGTGGCCCGCGCCGGCGGACAGGGCAAGCAAGGTGGCGAGCAGGACGTTCTTGGGTTTCATCGAAAAAGCTCCATCGGGACAGTGGACGATCCCGGGCGGCTGGCTGCTGCCATGGCCCCCGGTCCGCCGTAAGACGAACCGCGCCGTTCTCTATTCCCGATGGGGAAGTAACAAGCCGCCCGGCCGGGCGGCTTGTCGTGCTGGCGAGCGCGCAGGCTCTATGCCGCGCGCCGGCGACTGGCGTGCTACGCGTCCGGCGCGACGGCGCGCTGTATGTCGCGCGCGGCAGGCAGGTCGGCGGGACTGACCACCGCGTAGAAATAACGGCCCTGCTTCCAATACTGGGTGAGCACGTCGCCGTCGCGCCGGTTGCCGTCCTGGAAGTGAAGCAGATTGCCGGGAGGCCGTACGTAATAGACGATGGACTGCCCGTGGGCATTGCGATAGAGCACCATCGCGGCCACGCCGAACTCGGAGGGCACCAGGCGGCCGCCCACCGCCTGGAAGCCGTAGGCATTGAAGTCCGGGATGGGCTCGGCCTGCACGAAATGACGGTTGAGCCAGGCCTGCAGTTCGGCCGGATGCGGCGAGGCGAAATCCACCGCCGGCGTCGGTTCCGCCGCGGCGGCGAAAAGCCGGTAGGCCTGCGTGGCGTCCGCCATGGGCAGGTACACGGCGCGGATGGACGTCTCCCGCATCTGCCAACCGCCCAGGCCGCCCAGGCCGAAGGCCAGCACCACGGTGGCGGCCAGCGCCATGCGCCGCGCCGTACGGCGCCGTACGGCGCGGCGCACGTCCGCCGCGCGCTGGCCGGCAGGCGGCGCGTACGGCGACAGATCGGCGTGGCGTACCTGCAGGCCCTCGGTCTGGTCGCGTATCCAGGCGACTTCGCGGGCCGCATCGGGATGCGCAGCCAGATAGACCTCGATTTCGCGGTGCCGCGCGGGGTCCAGTTGCCCGTCGGCGTAGGCATGCAATTCGTCGTCGGAAGGCGTGCGCGTGCTCATTTCAGGATCCGTAGCGCGGGTTGGGAAACGATGCGGCCCTCGTTCAGCGCGCGCAGGGCCTTGCGCGCCCGCGACAAGCGCGACATGACGGTGCCGATGGGAATGCCGAGGACGTCGGCGGTCTCCTGGTAACCCAGGCCCTCGACCGAGACGAGCAGCAGCACCGACTGCTGGTCGGTCGGCAACCGCCCCAGATCGCCCAGTGAGGCGCGCGCCATGGCCACCTCTTCGGCCGATGGCGCCACGAGCGGATCGGCGCCGCCAAGGAACTCCAGGATCCGCGCATAGCGGCTGGCGCGGCGCCGGCCGTCGAGAAACCGCCGGTACAGGATGGAAAACAGCCAGGCGCGCAGGTCGCCGTCCGGGCGTCGGCTGCCGGCACGCGACAGCGCCGTCTCCAGGCAGGACTGGACCAGGTCGTCGGCGCTGGCCGGGTCCGGCGCCAAGGACAGGGCGAAGCGCCGCAGGCGCGGCAACACCTCGTCCAGGGCTTCATCGGTAAGCAGGCTGCTCATGGAACGCCTTTCGGGAATAGATCTCGCACGTAAGACGAACGAGCCTTGCGTTTATTCCCGGGTTTATTCCGGACGCGCGAAAACAGCAAGCCTACGAGCGCGTCAGCCCGCCAGCGGCGGCCGGCGCAGATGCCAGTCGGTGGCCTTCTGGAAGGCATGGCCCAGGCGCAGCAGCAACGGCTCGCTGTACGGACGCCCCACCAACTGGAATCCGGCCGGCAAGTCGTCCGCGCCCTCCTCGGCCGCGCACGCGCCGCCGGGCAAGGCCAGCGCCGGCAAGCCCAGGTAGTTGAAAGGCCGCGTCAGCCGGGTCAGCTCGCCGCGCAGGAAGGCGGAGCGCTCGTCCATCACTTCGAACGCGTCGATGCGCGGCGTGGGCACCGCGAACACCGGCGCGATCAGCGCATCGACGTCGGCCAGCGTGGTCTGCGCGAAGTGCACCAGCATGGGCCCGCGCAGGGCCATCGCGCGCAGATAGAGCGTGGCCGGAATGGGTGTGCCCTCCTGCAGCCGCGAGCGCGTGAAGTCGCCCAGCACGGCCGGCGCGCGCGGGCCCAGAAGTTCCTCGTACAAAGCGGCGGCCTCCGCGCGGATGGCGAGGATGGCCAGCGTGTTCACGTCGTCGTAAGGGAAATCCGGCACCTCGCGGATCTCGACGCCGAGCTGGCGGAATGACTCCAGGTTGCGCGCCAGCATGGCGTGCATCGCGGGATGCAGGCCCTTGTCGAAATAGCCCTGCGGTACTCCCAGCCGCAGCCCCGCCACCGGCGCATCCAGGCCCGCCACATAGGCCTGCGCGCAAGGCGCGGCGATGCTGCCCGCGTCCGCCAGGTCGGGGCCGGCGATGGCCTGCAGCATCAGCGCGCAGTCGCGCGCGGTGCGTGCGATCGGCCCCAGGTGGTCGTGCGAGACGCTCAGGCTCATCGCACCGGCCCGGCTGACCAGGCCGAAGGTGGGTTTCAGGCCGGTGACGCCGCACAGCGCGGCCGGAATGCGGATGGAGCCCCCGGTATCGCTGCCGAGCGCGCCATCGACCGCCCCCGCAGCCACGGCGGCGGCCGAACCGCTGGACGAGCCGCCCGGGATGTGCGCGGACGACCACGGATTGCGGCAATGGCCCGCCATCGGGTTGGCGCCCGATGGATCGAAGGCCAGTTCGGTCATCTGCAGGCGGGCCAGGTGCAGCGCATCGGCCTCGTCGAAGCGGCGCAGGACCGTGGCATCGGCGTCGCCGATGATGGCGGTGCCGCGCGCCATGCCGTAGCCGGATTCGCGCCCCGCGCGCTGAACCAGGTCTTTATGGGCCAGCGGCATGCCGCCCAGCAGGCCCAGCGCCTGCCCGGCGGCGCGGCGTGCGTCCAGTTCGCGCGCCCGCGCCATGGCCGGCCCATGCAGCACTTCGACGCTGGCCGCGGTGGCCAGCTGGATGTGCTCCAGCCGGTCGAACGCCGTGCGCACCAGATCCTGCACGCGCGTCTTCCCCGCCTGGAGCTGCGCGCGGCGTTCCCACCAGTCATTCCAGCCCGTCGGCGCGGCGGCCGCGGCGCCCGCGGGTGCCACGCTGTCGGCCGCGCGCGCGGTCGCGTGCAGCGCCTGCGCCATGGGAATCGGCACCAGGCCTCGCGGCGCTCCCATCGCGGCGGTCAGCCGATCCACGATGTCGCGCCATTGCGCGGGAACCTGCGGCGTGCTTGCGCGAGAGTCGTTCACGATGGCCTCCGGAGCGGGATGGAAAGACGGTCGATCCTGGCGATCACAGCTTGGGGATGTTGCCCGCGGTAATGATCTCGTTCCACTTCTTCAACTCGCCGGCGATGAACTGGCGCGCCTGTTCGCGCGTACCCGGCAGGGTCTGCGCGCCGCGTTCGGCAGCGTACTGCTTCATGTCCTCTTCAGCCAGGATAGCGTTGAGCGTGCGGTTGAGCGAGTCGGCCACATCGTCCGGCAGCCCGGCCGGCGCGCCCAGGAAGAACCAGGCCGACACATCGAAGCCCTCCAGGCCGTACGGCTTGCCGGCTTCCGACAAGGTGGGCAGGTCCGGAAACAGGGGCGAGCGCTCCTTGCCGGTGACGGCCAGGGCGCGCAGCGCGCCGGCCTTCACGTGCGGGGCGGACGACGGCATGTCGTCGAACAGCACATCCACGTGGCCGCCCAGCAGCGCGTTGACGGCGGGGCCGCTGCCCGAGAACGGAATATGCTCCATCTTCGTCTTGGCCCTCAGGTTGAACATCTCGCCGGCCAGATGGATGGTGGTGCCGCTGCCGGACGAGGCATACGTGGCCTTGCCCGTCTTGGCGAGGGCGACCAGGTCGCCGACGGAGCGGATCTTCGAGTCCTTGTTCACGACCATGATCTGGGGGCTGGCGGCGATCAGCCCGATGGGCGTGAAGTCCTTGACGGGATCGTAGCCGGTCTTGTGGTACAGGTTGGGAGCCACCCCGTGCGAGGCCACGGTGCCCAGGTACAGCGTATAGCCGTCGGGCTGGGCCCGCGCCGCATAGGCGGTACCGATGTTGCCGCCGGCGCCCGGCTTGTTTTCCACCACGAACGTCTGCTTGTAGTGGTCCTGCAGTTTCTGCGCCAGCTTGCGGGCCAGCACGTCGGTAGCGCCACCGGGCGCGAAGGCCACGATGACCGTCACCGGGTGTTCCGGATACGTAGCGGCCTGGGCGGGCAAGGCGCCCGCGAACCCGGCCGCCATGGCGGCGGCGCATGCCAGTGATCTGATGCTGCGGTAGTTCCACATCGCCTATTCTCCTGAGGGACACTGCGGTTGAAACGACACGAGACTGCAAGCGCCGGCACACGCCCCGGGAAGGCCTCTGCCGTGCGTGCTGTGGGAAATCACAAAGATTCAGGCGTACTTCCCGATCAATCCGCCATCGACGACCAGTTCCGTGCCGGTGATGTAGGCGGCCTCATCCGAAGCCAGGAAGGCCACGGCATTGGCCACTTCCCAGGGCGTGCCCATCCGCCCCATCGGCACCTGGCGGGCGCGCGCGGCGCGGGCTTCGTCATAGTCGTCCTCGCTGAACATGCGCGCCACCGTATTGCGGATACGGGGCGTGTCGATCAGGCCCGGCACCACCGCGTTGGCGCGGATGCCGTGGCAGGCGTACTGCTGGGCCAGCATGCGCGCAAAATGAATGACCGCCGCCTTGGTGACGCTGTAGGCCAGGTGCGGGTAGCCCACGTAACGCATACCTGCCACCGACGAGACCGCCACGATGGCGCCGCCACCCTGCTCGCGCATGATGGGCAGCACCAGGCGGCTGGCGATGACGAGGCTGTCCACGTTCACTTTCTGGATGCGCTCCCAGTCGGCCAGCGCGATCTCTTCGGGGCCACCCACCTTGCCGATGCCGGCGTTGGCCTGCAGCACGTCGAGCCGGCCGTAGCGTCCCATGATGCGTTGCACGGCCGACTGCATGGCGTCGGGATCCGCCACGTCGGCGGGCAGCGCCAAGCCCTCTCCGCCCAGGTCCCGCACCGCGCGCAGCGCGTCCTCGGCGGCCTCGGGGTTGGCGTCCAGGGCACAGACGATGGCGCCGTGGCGGGCCAGCGTGGCGCAGCAGGCCTTGCCGATGCTCCAGCCCGGGCCGCTGGATCCGCCGCCCGACACCAGCGCCACCTTGCCGCGCAGCCGGTCGCTGGCGGCCGGCAGGAACGCGCGCGGGTCTTCCGAGGCCGTGCTCACGCCGCGCTTCCCAGGCCGACCGTCATGCCGCCGCACACGTACAGAACCTGGCCGGTGATGAAACCCGCGCGCTCGTCCAGCAGCGATGCCACGGCATGGGCCACGTCGGCCGGCGTGCCCATGCGGCGCACCGGGATGGACGACCGGATCCGCTCGGTCTGGGCCGCGCCCGGCGGATTGACGCGCTCGAACAGTTCGGTAGCGATGGGCCCCGGGCCGATGGCATTGACGGTGATGCCGTCGGCGCCCATCTCCAGCGCCCATGTGCGGGTCATGCCCAGCAGGCCGGCCTTGGTGGCGGCGTAGACGGTGCGCTCGGCCTTGCCCAGCGCCGCTCGGCTGGAAATGTTGACCACGCGCCCGAAGCGCCGGCGGCGCATCGCGGGCAGCAGGCCCTGCATCAGCAGCATCGGGGCCTGCACGTTCAGCGCCATCACGGCGGCCAGGTCCGCCGGCGAGGCATCCTCCAGCAGCGCCGGGCGCACGATGCCGGCGTTGTTGACCAGGCGCAGGACCTCGCGTCCGGCCGCCAGTTCGGCGACCGCCTGCCGGGTGGCCGCGGCATCGCACAGGTCCACCGCCACGTGCGTCTCGCCCGGCAGCAGGGCCGGCGGCGCCTTCACGTCGAAGTTGACCACTTCGTAGCCGTCGTGCAGCAGTCGCTCGATGACGGCGCGGCCGATGCCGGCGCTGCCCCCGGTGACGAGCGCGGCAGGGGCGCCGGAGAATGTGGTGGGCGAAGGGGTCATGCTCAGTCTTCCTGGTGATGGGCGGACTTGCCCTTGCCGACGTAGGGGATCTCGCGGTCGATCGTCTCCCAGATGAAGCGGCCCGAGGGGCACTGCTGCTCTTCGGCTACGTGCGACACCAGGCCGGCCGCGCGCGAGATCACGGCAAAGCCGCGCATCAGCCGGGCGGGCACGCCGATCTCGCCCAGCAGCGCGGCCACCGCGCCGGTGGCATTGATGGTGATGTGGCGCCCGTGGACCTCGTCCACGGTGCGCGCCAGCAGGTCCAGCGCGCCGATCCACTTGCCTTGCAGGTCGGACTCGGCACGCGCCAGGGCCAGCAGCTTGATCGAGCGCGGATCGTCCGGCTTGTGCAGGTGGTGGCCAAAGCCCGGCATGGCCTTGCGGGCGTCGCGATGGGACTGCACGATTGCGCGCGCCTCGGCCTGCGGGTCGGCGGCCTGAACGATGCGGTCCAGCAGCACCGAGCAGTTCTCCATGGTGCCCACGAAACTGCTGCCCACGGCCATCAGCCCCGCGGCCACGGCCCCCTGCAGGTTCTCGGGTGCGCTCATGTAGACCACGCGCGTGGCGATCGCGCTGGGCGTCAGGCCGTGCTCCATCAGCGTGATCAGCACGGCGTCGATGATGCGCAGGTCAACGGGCCGCGGATCGCGCGCCATGATCTGCGAGAACATGACTTCGGTAAATGTCTTCTTGCCGATCAGGTCCTCGACCAGGTCGGCGTCGCGGTACGACATGCCCTCCAGATGGTGGGCACAAAGGCGGGTGACGGGACGGTTCATGCGATCTCCTTGATGACGGATTCCCGGACGGCGTTCTTCAGCACCTTGCCCACGGAAGAGCGTGGCAGGCTCTCGAAGACGTGGATGCCCTTGGGCGTGTGCACCGGCCCCAGGCGCTCGCGCACGAACGCCATCAGTTCCTGCGGCGTGGCCTGCGCCCCGGGATGGAACTGCACCGCGGCCTGCACGGCCTCGCCCCACTTGTCGTCGGGGATGCCGAACACCGAGCATTCGTAGACGGCGGGATGCCGGGCCAGCGCGTTCTCGACGTCGATGGGATAGACGTTGAAGCCGCCGGTGATAATCACGTCGCGCAAGCGGTCCTTGATGTACAGGTACCCGCGCTCGTCCACCACGCCCACGTCGCCCGTGTGCAGCCAGCCGTCGACAAGGGCCTGCGCCGTCTTCTCGGGCAGCCGCCAGTAGCCGGTCATCACCAGATCGCCGCGCACCACCACCTCGCCAGGCTGGCCTGGCCCCAGCAGGCTGCCGTCCTTGTCCATGATGGCGAAGGACGAGAGCCAGCTGGCGCTGCCGACCGAGCCCAGGTTGGCGGGGTCCGCCATCTCGGCCGGGGTGATGGCGGTGACGATCTGCGGCGCCTCGGTCTGGCCATAGGTGGAGCCCACCACCGGGCCGAAGAACGCCCTCACCTGCTCGAACTTCTCGGTCGGCATGGGCGCGCCGCCATAGATCAGGTTGCGCAGGCGCGGGAAATCCGCGCGGGACACGCCGGGCTGCGCCATGATCATGTAGATCAGCGTGGGCGGCATGAAGGCCAGCGTGCCGCCTCGCTCGCGGAACGCGGCCGTGATGGTGGCGGGCGACGATGCTTCCAGGAACAGGTGCGTGCCCCCCTGCGCCAGCACCGGCAGCAGATACGTCGAGGTGCCGTGCGTGACGGGCGCGGCGACGACGTAGCGGTCTTCGTGGGTCAGCTGCCAGGAGTGGATCTGGTTGATGATGACGGCCGTCCATGCGCGGTACGGCTGCATCACGCCCTTGGGCAGGCCGGTGGTGCCGCCCGTGAACTTGATCGCCTGCGTGGCGTCCGGCCCGGGCTCGCAGCGCTGCGGCACGCGGCCCGCATACGCCTGCAGCAGCCCGTCGAAGGTATGGTCGCCCTTCGTGCGGTCCAGGTGGACGTGCACCGCGCGAGTGCCTGCCACCAGCGCCTCGCCGTTGCCGTCGGTCACCACGATGCCGGGCTCGACGGTGTCGAGCACGCGGGCGATCTCGGGCGCGGTGCTGCGGTAGTTCAGCGGCACCCAGACCTTGCCCGAGGCCAGCACGGCCAGCAGCGCCACCACGTGCTGCGCGGTGTTGCCCGCGCAGATCGCCACCCGGCTCTGCGGCTCGGGATCGAGCGCCTGCAGGGCCGCGGCAAGCGCCTGCACCTCGCCCAGCAGCCGCCCGTAGGTCCACGTCCCGTGCGGGGTGTCCAGGGCGATGCGGTCGCGGAAACGGGCGGCCGCCCGCAGGAAGAAATCAATCGGGTACACGGAGGGCTCCTGGTTCTGCTATTGCACTTCGAGACCGGCCGTTTCCACGACCTTGCGCCACTTCGCGGTTTCGCTGGCGATGAGGTCGCGCAGCTGGGCGGACGTGTTGGGCGCGGCCGGCGCCACGAAACCGCCGGACGCGTAGGACTGGCGCATGGACTCGCTGGCCAGGCCGGCATTGATGGTCTGGTTCAGCTTGGCGACGATCTCGGCCGGCGTGCCGGCGGGCGCCATCACCGCAAACCAGGACTGCACCGAGAACCCAGACAAGCCGGACTCGGCCAGCGTGGGCACGTCGGGCGCATTGGCCACCCGCTGCGGCGAGGTCACGCCCACCGCGCGCAGCTTGCCCGCCTGCACGTGCGGCAGCGAGGACGGCAGGTTGTCGAACATCGAATCCACCTGCCCGCCCAGCAGGTCCGCCACCGCGGGGCCGCTGCCCCGGTAGGGCACGTGCAGGATGTCGGTGCCGGTCTCCATCTTGAACATCTCGCACGAGAGATGGATGGACGAGCCGCTGCCCGACGAGGCGCAGGTCAGCTTGCCCGGATTCTTCTTGGCATACGCCACGTACTCCTGCACCGAATGAATCGGCAGCTTCGGATGCACCACCAGGATGTTCGGAATGGTGGCCAGCAGCGCCACCGGCTCGAAATCCTTCTCGAAGTCGTAGTTGAGCTTCTTGTACAGCGAGCG
>Ga0182737_1003645_pt1 | contig 11110 bp, 5 predicted proteins | sample eDN5th30CBELigOP_FD_128878 | JGI IMG/M metagenome (GOLD analysis project Ga0182737, IMG submission 128878) | Enriched Organic Plus compost microbial communities from Emeryville, California, USA - eDNA 5th pass 30_C BE-Lig OP (version 2) (version 2) ... | reverse complement strand
GACCAGCTTGAACGCGATGAACCGCGCCGTCGCCGGATGCGACGCCACGATGTCCAGCACCTCCTCGCCGTCTTCAATCCCGCGCCCCGCCGGCAGCCGATGCCCGAGCACAACCTTCTCGCCGCGATCGTGCAGCAACGGCCGGAAGACGAACCCCGTTGTCTGCGCGCGCGCGTTCGGCCGCGTGAAGCTCCAGCCGGTCAGCGCACGCGCGACCGCAACGACATCGTCCTGCGTGTAGCCGCCGTCCACACCGAGCGTATGCAGCTCGAGCAGTTCACGCGCGTAGTTCTCGTTCAGCCCGCGCTCGCGCGTCCGCGGCAGAGGACGCGTCGAGTCGACCGCGACGCTCCCCGCATTATCGAGGTAGAACAGCATCGCCGGATGCTTCGCCGTTGCTCCCAGCAGGTCGCGAAACCTGCCGAACACATGCGGGCGGATCGCATTCGCTTCGTAGTCCGCGATCAGAAACCGCGTGATGCCTTTGCCGATATGCACGTTGAAGTGGTTGAACCAGAAGTCGGTCAACACTTCCTCGAGCTGGCGCTCGCTGTAGACCGCACGCGTGAGCTTCGCCGAGACGAGCTGCAGCGCAATCATCTGGGGGGTCAGCCGCCGCAACTGCGGGTCCGCCATCGTTGGATCATCCATACGGCGCGCATCGTCCATGCGGCGCGGATTATTGGCCGGGCGTGAACCAGCGGTGCGCGTCGAATCCGCGGCCCGCATGCGACGCTCGCGCTGCACCTGCTCGAACTCGGCGAGGAGTTGCCCCATGTCTTCGCGCAGCAGGGGAAACATCGTCAGTCGGCGTTGCGCGACGGTATCCGCAATGCGGGAAGGCTGGAGTTGCTGCTCGAGCCAGGCCTCGCGCCCGAACTGCTCGGCGGTTCCGACCGCCTCCGGGGTGACGCCGAAGGTTGCACGCTGCAGCAAATGAATCACTCGCGCGCGTTCGGCTGCGTGTGCGTCCTGCGCACGTGCCGAGCCCGCAAAAGCCGCCAGCATCAGCGCTGCCAACCCGAATCGACTGGCCTGAGATCTCACGCGGACCTCCAGGTGGAATCGCCGTCAGGCATTTCGGACGACCAGGGAACCTCCCGCGTTAAATCGGATGAGGGGGATGCTCGTGAGGCGCGGCTCGGGTCGCGCCAGGGAATGCGGCAGGAAATCAGTGCTGTTCAGAGGACGGTTCGCGGCTGGTTCACCTTTGCAACAAACGTTTCCGCCGCTAGCTTTTTTCGTCATCTCCAACATTTGAATCAGAAACACGCACGGCGACGCCGCCAGTCCGCGTGCCGGGAAGGACTCGCAGTAACCGCTTGGCCCCATCGCTGGACATCGCAGGGTTTGTAGTACCCACCTTCCAGGTAGTACTGCTTGTCGCGTTCGTCGCAGGGGCGCTGCTCTGCCAGGCACAACTGATCTGGCTGAAGCGTCCGACTGCGGCGATCTGGGACGTGCTCCCCTTTGCCGCGATCGGCGGGATCGTCGGCTCGCAGCTCTACTATTACCTGCTGCACGGCAGCTTCTTCGGCGGGATGGTGTGGTACGGCGGGCTGATCGGCGGCATGCTGGGCGCCTACCTGCGATTCCTCCGCTGGAAGATGCCCTTCGAGGTCTACGTGCTGGCAGGCGCCCCGGCGACCGCGCTCGGCCACGCCTTCGGCCGCATCGGCTGTTTCCTCGCCGGCGATGACTGGGGTGCGCCGACCGGTGGCCCACTCGGCATCGCCTTCCCGAACGGTGCGCCGCCCAGTACCGCGGGTGTGCTGCGCGAATTCGGCTACCCCATCGCAGCGCACATCCCGGACACGCAAGTCCTGAGTGTCCACCCGACCATGCTTTACGAGGCCGCGTTCCTCTTCCTGCTCGCGGGCGCACTCGTCTGGTCTACGCGATGCCACTGGAATGCGATGCGGGTCGCCGCGACCTACCTCGGCGGCTACGGGCTCTGGCGCTTCGGCATCGAGTTCCTGCGCGCCAAGAACGACCACATGCTTTTCGGCCTGACCACGGCGCAATTGATCAGCCTCGGCGCATGCGCGACCGCGTGTGTGCTGTGGCGTGCGAGTGCGAAGCGGGCCGTTTCCGATATCCGATCAATCCCTGCGAGCCGCTGCGACGATGCGCCGGCCGCAGCTTCGCCGCGAAGCACGCGGCACCGCTCAACCAGGCAGTGATCCGTATGAAGTACCAGAAGGTCTTCAGCATCCTGTTCGTCACCTGCGGCATCTGGGCGCTGGCCGCGCCCGCCTGCAACCCCTCGAAAAAGGACCCGACCGCCACGACCGGCGTGCCCGACGAACTCACCGTTTCCCCCGCGTTCGGCATCGGCACGCGCGAGGTCGGCGCGGTGATCAATGTGCTGGCCACCGTCGAAGCCGATGGCGAAGGCGTCGGCAACATCAAAGTCCGCTTCAACGTGGTCGAGGGTGGCGGCAGCGTGAGCCAGAGCGAAGTGCGCACCGACCAGTACGGCCTCGCACGCGCGAACTGGACGCTCGGTAGCACTCCAGGCCCGCAGAAGCTGCAGGTCGTCGCGAATGACAACAACAACCTGGTCTACGAGGTGACCGGGACTGCGCAGGCGAAGCCGCTCGCCGCCGTCATCGCGTCGCCGGACACGCTGCGCCTCGAGGTCGGGCAGACCGGCAGCTTCACCGCGCAAGGGCGCGACGCGCAGGGCGGCACGGTCGCCGTGACCGCGACCTGGTCCGCGCTCAACCCGACCATCGCCGACGTCAACACGACCACCGGCCTAGTCACCGCGAAGGCCGCCGGCCTCGGCCGCATCGTCGCAAGCGCCGAAGGCAAGGCCGACACCGTCTACGTCCGCGTCGCCGCACCGCAGCAGGCCACCACCGTCAGCATCGACGCCGCCGCGACCATGCACATGTACCGCATCGGCTCCGGCACCATGAGCGGAACCGGCCTCGCCGCCGGCGACGCCGAAGGCGACGGCAACGGCACCGTCCAGGGGTTCCTGCTTTTCAATCTCGACGCGCTCCCCGCGGGCGTGACCATCACCAGCGCGAAGATCCAGGTCTCCGCCAACACCGCGAACTTCTTCGACAACCCGTTCGCGCTCGGCGCGCTCTACCTCGAGGCGTCGCCCGGCAACCTGCCCGCGCTCGGCGATGACCCGGTAGCGACCAATGCCGCCGTCCAAGTCATGGCCAGCGCGCTCCAGAACGCCGAGGTCGACGTCACGAACATCATCAAGGCCAACCAGGCCGCCGGCACCGTCTGGCTCCGACTCCGCCTGCTCAACCCGAAGAACAACAACGATAAAAGCGAGATTGGCCAGTTCACCGCCGGCCCGCTCAAAATCACCTACTGATCCGATACAATGGGGTCCGGCTCCTTTTGCGGGGCCGGACCGCACCGGACGCGTTCTGTATTAAGAACCCGTAACGAATACTCGCCAGATCATTTATTTCCTTGACGATTGGACCCGTGCGCACCAAACTGTATGCGGGTTCCCCGTCCTGCCGTACTTCAATTCGTGCATAAAAAAGCGCCACGCGCCCGCTGCGCGTGTGCCCGGCCGTTGAAGTCCGGACGGTTCGCATCAAATGTTTACGAATCTCACACTCTCACGATCGGGAGTTGCGAAGATGGCCTCAGGCGAGGCAATGGGAGAGGTGTCGGCTGCAACCGTGCGACGCGCTGAGCGGCTGCTTCACGCAGTGGCCGGCATCGCCGCGGCAAGCGTTCATTGCGACCCGGACGGTCGCGTGCGCGCCGTGCGCATCGTCGCCGCCCCCGGCGTCTCCCCGCGACAGGCGATCCGGAACGCCTGCTCCGTGCTCAACACCGGCCTGCGCACGGCCATCGATTCCCGCTGCATCCTGGTGGTCGACGCGCTGCCGGAGAAGCCGACCAGCAGTTCGCAGGAACTCTCGGTCGACGCGCTGCGCGAACCCGCGGCCGCGCCGCTGGACGCCGCCCGGCTGGACCGCGCCCTCCGCGAGGTCCGGGCCCGGCTCGGCGACCCGCACGCGGGTTATAACCCGATTCCGCGTATCGACCTGGTCGAGGCCAGCCGCCGCGATGGCGAGCCGCTCCGCTGCCGCGTGGTCATAGAGTTCGGCGGCCGGAGGCGCAGCGGCAGCGCCGAAGCCGACGAGGACAAGACCGGCCTCAGCCAGCTCGCAGCCCAGGCCACACTCGACGCGCTGCGCGACTTCGATCGCGCCCACTGGGAGTTCGAAGGCGCCGCCGATGTCATCATCGGTGGCCGCCGTCACGTCGTCGTCAGTGTCAAACCGCCGGCCGGCGCCCCGATCTCGGGTGCAGCCCCGGTCTCGCAGTCGCTGGAGCACGCCATCGCCGTCGCCGTCCTCAACGCCGTCGGCCTCGTCGGCGGCCAGGACCTCGGCCCGGTCGAACCCCGTGCTCACATCACCGTCGTCTAAACCATCACCCTAACCGATAAAGGGAGCCCCCGGTCCGCCTGACATAGCGGAGTCCAGCAATAGCGAAGAGCGGAGTGTCGCGACCATTTCACACTGGCATCTCGGTCGACGATGCTTTTAGGAGGTGACGCTCGATGCTGGCATTCTTTGATTTCTGCGTCGCGTTGTTTAGCCGCGGCACGATTACGCTCGGCTAACATCTATTAAGTTCGGAACCGGGGGCTTCATATTTAATGGATAACAAGGCGCGAATATATATTGCAGCGGTACCTGTTGCAAGTATCGTCATTTTAGCGGCCCTGCCATGGAAGGGGCTGACACTCCTTTCGCAAGAAGACGTTACGGGTCTCATTGGCATAATCGCTTTGGGGCTTTTGGCTGATGCGTTTTCATTTCGCTTGAAAGTCGACAAGGGTAATGCGGCTTCATCGCTAGTTTTTATCTCTCACTTCGCTACGATCATTTTATTTCCACTGCCTGCGGTCGCGGCGAGCGCAGTGGTCACCCAGACCATCGCGGAATTGCTTTTCCACCGTCGGCCCCTCTGGAAGGCTTCGTTTAACGTAGGCCAAGTTGTTCTGTCGCTAGTAATCGCAGGACTTGTTTACAACGCGATAACCGGTCCCCCCAGTTACCCGCTGCAAAATGTTGCTGCATTTGTCGGGATGTCAGCGACGTTTTTTGCTGCAAACCATTTCCTAGTGGGGATCGGGTTTGCGCTGCTTTATGGCGGAAAGTTTGCCACAGTATTTGTAAAACTCATGGGACGAGCCGGGGCAAACATTCTGTACGATGTCCTGGTGAGTCCGATTTCTGTAGTGTTAGTGCTGTTGTACAACATTTGGGACGTTCCAGGTTTGTTCGTTGCGGTACTGCCTCTACTGTTAATCCGCCATTCATATCGAATAAACCAGGATTTGTTGCAGGCAAACAGGGATCTTTTGAAGGTCCTGATCAAGGCTATAGACACTAGGGACCCCTACACATCCGGCCATTCAGTGCGGGTGTCTCAGCTTGCCCGAATTGTGGCAGAGGATATGGACCTGCCTCCTGGGAAGGTCGATAACATAGAAGATGCCGCGCTGGTGCACGATATCGGTAAAGTCGATCTGATTTATGCAGAAATAATCGGTAAGCAAGGATCGCTGAATGATCATGAACGGGGCGTAATCGTGACTCACGCCGCGAAAGGGGCGGAGTTCCTCCGAACCCTCGCAACGGTAAAAGAGGAAGTTGTTCAAGGAGTACGCCACCATCACGAGCGCTATGACGGATCCGGGTACCCTGACGGCTTGGCTGGAGAGAAGATTCCGCTCCCAGCAAGGATCATAATGCTTTGCGATTCCATCGATGCTATGCTGTCGGACAGACCGTACCGAAAAGCACTACCCTTGGAGCAAGTTAAGCAGGAGTTGATCCGCCACTCTGGGACGCAATTCGATCCGAAAATTGTACAGGTGATAGTGAGGCAAGGAACGCTCGAACGAGCAGTGGAATTGATTCCTAGGTCAGAATCCGCTCCGACGATGATAACACTCGTAGGGTGATAACTGGAGCGCCCGACTCCTGAAAATATTCAGACGGGAATTGCCTCCGCCCGGCTTCAGAAGCGCCAGCGAACGAGCACCGAACTGAGTATTTGGCCATTTAGACCTCCGCGGCTCGCGTAGCTGATCGTGACCGCTAAAAATCGGAAAACGTTGTTTGGCCCGAAAGTTCTGCCAAGAAGAGCACGGTATGTCAAACGATGGAACCATTAAACAGGAATGCACCCCAATATGCCTCCAGTATTGGGGTGATGATGTCGGGGCGGTCCGGGGAACCGTCCCAATAAGCCTTCCGCGCAAAGCTATCCTCTTCCTTGCGATTGCGGCTCTAGACGAACGCGATGTTGTACTCCGTGACACAGCAACGCAGTTGTTGTGGGAGAAGGGAGAACATCAACGTCGCAATCAGTCGTTGAAGCAGTTGTTGTTTGATCTTCGCCGGCAAATACCCGAAATCACGGTTACGGTCGCGGGACCTAGATTGGTGGTGGATTGGGGGTCTGTCACCTGCGACATTCGGAATTTCAGGGCTGCCGCGAGCGAAGGAGACGTGCTCACATGCGCCCGCTCGTATCGGGGAGGGATTCTCGGCCACTTTGATCTTGACGGCATCTTAGACCGTTGGCGTGAGGACGTAAACGATCGGCTTCGGGCCGTTTGGGAGCATTGCATCACAGAAGCGCTCGGAGACCTCTCGCGCGAAGCAGAGTGGTCAACGATCGCAGAGATAGCAACGACAGCGCTCAAAATTGAGAATCCGCCTATTTCCTTGATAGAGGCACAACTGAACGCCCTCTGGGCGCTCGGAAGGCGGCATGATCTTCAGCAAGCCATCAGAAAGTGGAGGGTGAGTTGTACCGACGACATAACTCATGAGGAACTCTTCGATGTACTCTCTAGGTTTGAGCAGTTGCCCCATGCACTTCCCGAGCAGCCGGCGTTTATCGGTCGACAGGACGAATTGAAAGAACTTTGGGAGCTACTAGAACAACGCGGCGGCCGGATCGTGCTTATCTCAGGTCCCGCAGGAATAGGAAAGTCCGCGTTAGCCGGCCAGTTGCTCCGAAGTGCCCTAGTGAAGCGGATACCCGTCCTCCATGCGATTTGTGATCCGAGGTCCAGAAATGTGCCATTTAGTACCGCGTCATTGCTCCTGCAGAAAGGAGCCGACAGTAAAGTTGATGTAAGCCCCACTACTCGGCGCCTCATCACTGCTGCAATGAAGGAAGGGTTGCTTAGTTCCCTCGGTGAGGAACGCATCGGCTTCGGTCATAACGTACGCGCACTAGCAGTCGGACTGGCCGATCTGGTAAACAGCATATCGCACGACGAGACCTGCGTCCTGTGTATTGATGATGCGCAACACGCGGATATATCGAGTATTCATGTCTTGGCGCGTATGATGGAGGAGGTGTCGGTATCACCGCTAGTGGTATTCTGTTCTCGCGAGGAACGTGGTAGCGATCCCCTGGAGCTAGGCTCCTTTTTTCCGACAAGAATCAGGGCCATTAATCTCCACCCGATTCCTGACAATCGGTGTTTCGACATCGTTCAGTCATATCAAAATAAGAATTCCTTGAATCTCACAAACGAACAGCGGAATGATCTAGTTCAACTGTCTGCCGGGAATCCGTTGTTCCTGCTTGAACTTCTGGAGCGCCTTAGAGCTGGCACTCCAATGTCAGGTGCCCCCGGTGTCCCGCCAACAGTTCGAGATAACGTTCGTTTGAGATGGGGTGCTCTGAATACTAACGCGAAAGCGTTTGTGGGCGCGCTTGCCTGCTTCCAAGGCCGCGCAGAGCCGAATTCGGTATTTCATGTGAGCATGTTGTCAGAGCAGGCCGGCTTTGCAGCGGCGGAAGAAGCAGAACAGGAGCGATTCATCCGGGACGAGGGAAGTGAGTATGTAATTAGGCACGATCTCATCACCGAAATTGTTCAGGAATCGATCGGTGCTGCACGAGCAAGAGCCTATCACGCACGAATCGCAGATATTTACGGCCAGTCCGGTGAATCTGCAGCTGTGCAATCCTGGCATCTCGAACTTGCGGGGAAGCACAACGAAGCAGCACGTTCAGCCCTTCGCGCTGCCGAGTTCAGTAGCGACATGCAGGCGCCGAGCGAAACGATCGCCCTGTTGTCGCGCGCCGCGGTTCTCGCTCAGGCCCCCCCCATTCGGACGGAAGCATGGGTGACGTTGGGCCGCTTTTACCTGCGTTCTCAAAAGTACCATGAAGCCGTCGAGGCATACGAAAACATCGAAGAGGACAGTCCCACCGCAGAAGTAGAACGGAAAATTGCGAAAATATGTTCGATGTTGGCTGGCCCGGACTCAGATTCTAGCGTTGCGCTAGCGGAGTTGCAGACTGCGGCCAGTACTGCACGCCAACTGGACGACACTGATGGCTGGATAAACGCGCTTGCTGCTCTGGCGCTCTGGTCGGATTTAACTCGCGACCGTGAACTGCTAGGATGCGTTGCGCAAGAGCTACTAGAAGCGTCCGCTCGTGCCGGGACCGAGTGGCTCCGGGTTTATGCATTGACCCTCGCAGGTCCTGCGCTCGCAAATCTAGGCAATTTTGAGCAGGGCCTCAGGTGTGTGGAAGCTGCCGCATCAGAAATGCTGGCAGCTAGTTGGGCGCCAAAAGTGCGGGTGCAAAGCGCACGTGCCTACATAAATCTGCTCGCAGGAAAACCTCGCGAAGCAATGGAAGACCTCGCGGACGCAGAAGCCACACTACGCAAGTATGGCGCTGAGCACGCGATTCCAAACATCCTGAGCAATCTCGGGCTGGCAAAGTGGCAAACCGGACACCTTCAAGAAGCGGAAGCTTTCTTCGAGGGAGGCCGACGAGAAGCCGGCCTGCACGGTCGCGTGCTGGACGGCTGGGCGTGCCTGATTAATTTGGCATTGATGTACTTTTATGAGGGCCAAGCAGATCAAGCCGAACGGATCGCAGATACGATTTTGGAAGAAGGCGCCATGTCGAAAGCTGAAATGGCGGCATTGGTTGCTTGGTCAATCAAAGGGCTCTGCGCCTTGGTTCGTGCGGATGAAGACAATGCCAAACGTGCTGAAAGTGTACTGTCTGACAGGCGCGCGATTCTTGAGCCTTTCCCTGAACCGCACCCAATCGTGTTTCTTAGTCGAATGCAGGAGGCCGACGGATGTAAACCCGGCGCTACCGATATCCTTGTTAGCGCTATCAGCCGACACGCGCCGGCATCGCTATGTCGGATGGAATTGCTTGTCGAGCTAATTTCTGTCGATCCCGCATTTGCGGAAAGCGTGTACGGAGAAGAATTAGAAAGCATTTGTGCTGAACTAGATGAGCGAGGACTGGTGTTTCTTAGATCCAAAGTATCAGCCGCTCTAGGACACGCTCGGCTGTCAGGAGGATAGAGGCAGTAGGAGACTGACTAGAATAAGTAAATCCCCGCGAAAAGACTTACAAATAAGCCGTAATAATCTATCTGTCCACGCAATACTCTGAAACGGCAGGAGAAACCGGGAAGCTGGTTGGGTATTACGCCAACCTGAACGAGTTTGAGAATATACCGCCTGGCAGTCTGGGTCGGGCGAAGTGCGGCGGCATGTTATACTCGGCCTAAATGCCGTGAGACAACTTTGGCAATAGAACGCTGGCAGCACTCAATACTGGCGCGAGTTAGCAACTCGCGTCGGTGTCATGAAGCCTAATCGCCTGCACTACCCGGCGCGAAACTGCTCGACAAGCTATTCTCGAAACGAACCGAATAGAAACCGGTAACCTCTCTATGCAACGCCTCACGGCATCGGGTCACAATCACTCGCTCTACCTGGAGTGCCTGCGTGGCCAAGCGCGCGTATTCCGCAATGGGACCCAAATCCAACTCAGCCGCAAGCAGATCCTGCTCCTTCGATACCTCGCCCGCCAAACCCTAAAGGCCGAAATTGATGCGGATACCGTGGCCGAACTGCTCTGGCCGTCTTCAGACAGGAAGCGCTCCAGGCACTCGCTGCGGCAAGCCCTTTCTGAAATCGGGAAATCCCTCCAGGAACTTGCTCCGCACATAGTCTCGGGCAGGGTTGTACTTCAATGGGAGCGGCTTACCACCGATGTGCAGCTGTTCGAGTCAGCTGCGCGGAATCTTGAGTATGAGACGGCGTTTGAACTCTACACTGATCGGTTACCGATAGAGGATCTGGGCAGCGGAGAATTTCTGGAGTGGCAGGAACTCGAACGCGACCGCATCCACGCCCTGTTCTCACATGCAGCGAAGCGCGCCATGGAAGCTGCTGCCGCGAGAGCCGAGTGGCCGATAGCTGAGAAATACGCCTCCTCGCTGCTCCGATTTGACCGGGATGAGAGCGCAATCGAAGCCTGGCTAACTGCGATCGTGCTGCAAGGTGATCATGAGCGTGCACGCAGCGAGGCAACTCAGATCCGCCTCGACTATCAGGACGACCTCTCGCCGGAATGCATAGCCTACCTGAAACGGATTGAAACCGCCGCCCCTCCGGCAGTTCAAATCCGGGGGGCCGGTTTTGTCGGACGGCAGCCTGAACTGAGCCACCTGATCCAGGCTTGGACGGGTACCTGCAACGTTATGGTATTACACGGGGGCGGCGGCATAGGGAAAACAGCTCTGGCCCATCAGTTCCTACGGTATGCCGCGTTGCAAGGGGCTGCCTGTATAACGTTGGTATGCGACCGTCACCGCCGTCATATCCCGTATGCGACCATTCTCGACCTGATCCAATCGACCCCCGCGCGAATCGCCCAAGCCCTCTCGCCTGACCAGGAAATGCTGCTGCGGGACCTTGCCGCCGGGATGTTTCCTGAACGAGTTCCTGACGGAACCAGCAGAAGCACCGCCGATCAGGTCGGCGCGGTGCTGGAGCAAATCCTTTCATCCGATAGCCTGCGGCCGCGCACAATCTTTTTCGTTGATGACGCGCAATACGCCGATGCCTCCAGCCTGGAAGCACTCGTGGAATACTATCGCGACGCCGGCACTACTGCTGCCCTTCTCCTGCTCGCAACGCGCAGCGATGACTCGCCTGCCAAGTGGTCTGCGCGATTCGGAAGGTCTTCCGAATCCATCCAGCTTGAACGACTGGATCCAGACGCGGTCCACACGTATATCGCGGAGTTCGAG
>Ga0182737_1003640_pt1 | contig 11126 bp, 8 predicted proteins | sample eDN5th30CBELigOP_FD_128878 | JGI IMG/M metagenome (GOLD analysis project Ga0182737, IMG submission 128878) | Enriched Organic Plus compost microbial communities from Emeryville, California, USA - eDNA 5th pass 30_C BE-Lig OP (version 2) (version 2) ... | reverse complement strand
CGGGTCCTGGTAGCCGAAGAACAGGCAAGCGTCGCGGTGCCCATAATCGGGGATGGTGCTTTTGACCTTGGCCGTCAGCACGAAGTCGCCCACCACCACGTCCTTGAGCAGCGCGATGTTGTAGGGGCTGCGGTGCGGCGGCTCGTACTTGCTGCGCCGCTGAAACTGGCTGTACACCGTGTTGCCGTCGACCTTTTCGAGCTTCCAGGCGTTGGGGTCGGTGGGCTGCCAGGCATCGGCCCCTTTCTCGAAGTCCTCGAATACGATTTGCGGCAAGCCGGCAGCCTTGTCGCCTTCGCCGCCTTCTAGCGTGGCGGTCGCCTGCCATGCGCCCACGGCCGCCCCGGCCGCGAGCAGGACAGCGAAATGCGGTAGCGACAAGCGCAGCGTCAACTTGGGCATCATTTCACCTTGTTATCTGTCAATGGGATCAGTAGTAACGGCTTTCGCTCGATGGTTGAGGCAACAGCCGCGCGGCGGCACGCGCTGCCGCCAGCGGCCCGTCCGCCAGAATGGGGGGGCGCGTTTCTGTTGCCGGCCTGCGCAAACAGGCGGTACTATTTAACATAACCACCTGCGGCCCAGGTGCGACCTCGTCATCCACAAAAAGCCAAAGGCCGATCCATGCCGCGCCGTAACCTGTTCATCCTCACGACCGCGCTGGTGGCGGCATTCTTCTGCTACCAGAGATTGGATCGCTCCCGGAACGCCCCGCTGGTCAATACGTTCTCGCGGGTCATGCACGAGGTGCGCGACAAGTATGTGGAGCCAGTCGACGACCGTAAGCTGCTCGAAGGCGCCCTGCAAGGCATGCTCGGGCAGTTGGATGCCCATTCGCGGTACATCCCGCCGAGCGAATATACGCACCTGCGGGAAAGCCTGGACCAGAAATTCGGCGGCATCGGCATTCATGTTTCGGTCGATCGCGAAGACGATCGACTGGTCGTCACCAGTCCTCTTGTCGGCACGCCAGCCTTTGACGCCGGCCTGCGAGCCGGCGACAAGATCATGGCCATCGACGGCCGCAGCACCAAGGGCATGAAGCTGACAGAAGCGGTCGATTTGATGCGAGGCGACCCGGGTTCGCCCGTCACGCTCACCATCCGCCGAGAAGGCATACCCGACAATCAGGACTATGTGATTCACCGGGCCGTCATCAACGTGCCCACGGTCCTGGGCGACCGGTACCTGCCCGACGGCACCTGGGATTACCGGCTGGAGGCTGATCCCAGCCTGGGCTATGTACGCATCACCGCCTTCAGTGAACATACCGCCGAGGAACTGCGGACCGCGCTGGAGGGCCTGCTCGCCCAGGGCGTGAAAGGCGTGATTCTCGACCTGCGCAACAACCCTGGCGGCCTGCTGCGAGGCGCCGTGGAGATCTGCGACCTGTTCCTGAAGAAGGGAACCATCGTCAGCACCCGCAGCCGCGATCCATACAGCAGCGAAACCTACGAAGCGCAGGAAGCAGGCACCCTGCCCTACTTCCCGTTGGCCGTGCTCGTTAATGAGAACAGTGCCAGCGCGAGCGAGATCGTGGCGGCCTGTCTTCAGGATCACGACCGAGCGGTGGTGATCGGTGAACGAACCTACGGCAAAGGCAGCGTGCAGAACATCATTCCGCTGGAAGGCGGATCGAGCGCGCTGAAACTGACGGTGGCCAGTTATTGGCGTCCCAGCGGCCGCAACATCGATAAAGCCCTGGCTGCCGAAGGGAAAGACGAGCCGGACGAGGACGCCGATTGGGGCGTACGGCCCAATCCCGGTTACCACGTCCCGCTGAGCGAGCGAGAGCTGGAACGAGCGCTGCGTTACCGGCATCTGCGCGACGTGTTCTACCGGCCCGGTGAGCAACGGGCTAACCCGTTGGCGTCGGACGATGAAACCGCTCCGCATGCCGATCCGCGTGACCCGCTGCTGGATTTGGACCCCGGGGCCATTTATCTCGACCCGCAGCTTGAAAAGGCCGTGGAGTATCTGCGCAAAGCCATCGCCGGCGAATCGACCGTGAAAGCGGCCTGAAGGCACGGCTGGCGACGCGGCATTGCCGCAGCGTGAGCAGCCGACCGTATATGGCGTAGTATTTTAATAATCTTTGGCAAGATGCGCCTTGCCGTGGCGAATGGTTCGCAGGAATCGTTGCAGCGGTGCTTGCCGTTCGTCAGGCGAGTGGGCTCCGCACGATCGGGTTACGCCTCGCCTGTTTGCTCCTTCCACGCGTGGAGTCTGCCATGTCGCAAGGTCCTTATCAGCCGCCGCAGTACCCCTACCCGCCGCAAGCACCTGGTTTTATGCCGCCACCGCAACCGGCGGGCACCAACGGCCTGGCCATCACCGCCGGCGTATTGTTGATTCTGGTCGCGGTCATGGATCTGTTTGGAGGCCTGTTCTGCGCGATGGGCGGGACCTTAGCGGCCGCGATTGGCAGGAACACCACCGCTACCGCGGTCGATGAATCTGGCAATCCGCAGCCTCATGGCGAGATCGAGGTTCTCGTAGAAGCAGGCAGCTTCTTGCAACTACTTGGTTTTGCGCTGGTGATCCTGTTTGCCCTGACACTCGCGGCCGGGATCCTGCTGTTCATGGCCAAGGCTCCCACGTTTGTGATGGCCGTGGGCGCGCTGCAGATCCTTGCCGACCTTGCCAGTTGCGTGATGCTGGAACACATCGGCGTGCTGAACATCGTTGGCCTGATCACCGGAGCCTTGGCGATTGCCGCCGCGTTGAGCATCAATAAGAAAGTCCAAGCCATGCCGGCTGTGTAGACTAGCCGGCGGCTTGGACTGTGTTCAGCAAACGTTTGCTGCTGGGCAAGGTGAATCTTGCCCAGCCCCTTCTCGATTCCTGCTGTTAATCGCGAGTCCTGCCGTACACCGCGGACTCGCTCAGTTGCCCTTGTACGACAGCTTATCAGCGGCGACGGTCACGGCTTGCTTGATGCCGCTTCCACTGGGAGCCCGTTCGCCGATATCGAGCAAGTCGTTGATCAGATGGTTGCCACGCTCCGGGCCAAGACCGCCGAGGACATAGATGATCCGGGCGCGGATCACAGCATCCTGCTTGTCGTCTTTGGCATACGCCAGCAACTTCTCGATCTGTGCATCGGACAAGCTGTGGGGGGTGAGATTGCGGCTAGCCTTCCGCCGCGTTTCGAGGTCGGCTTCGCTGAAGATGATCTCCATATCGTGCTGGGCCGGGTCAAACGTGCCGGGCGAATCGCCGCAGCCAGTCAATTGCAGACAACTCCAAACCAGCAAGCACATAGCTGTGAATCGGGCGAGCATGCTCATCAGAGAAACTTCAAAGGAGAAGGAAAGGGGAAGGCACGGCTGGAACCGCTCGCCCAGCCGTGCCCAATGATCTCGTTCGAAACTGTGAGCAGACTATTCGAAGTTGGCTCCGCCGCCATCGTCCGGCAGCATCAGCCGGTCCCAGTTGCCCAGCGGATTACCCAAGCCTTCATCCGGGTTGCCACCGGGCATCGGCAGGTCGGGGTTGGTGACTTCGCGGCGGCTGATCTTGCTGCTGATACCGCGCACGCTCGAGTCGCCCAGGGCGACCAGTAGAGCGCCACCGTGGTTAGCCTGCACGCGCCAGTTGTCACACCGTTCCGGCGTTGGCCGGTCCTGGAACATCAACGTGTTGGCGACGGAGTGCCAGTTGATGCCGAAATTGTGCCGCTTGGAATCGGAGATCACCGCGACACGCACACCGTAATTGTCGCTGTAGCGGTCGCACATGCGATGGCCTTCAGCGAACAAGATGGTCTGGCTCAAGCCATCGGTGATGGCCCCAAAGCCCTGCGGCTTCAGCTTGCTGTAGTCCTTCGACCGGACAAACACGTTGAAGTTCGCCTGATAGTTGCTCAACGCGTAGGTCTGCGAGTGACTCCACGAGATGCTGTTCACCGGCTGGCCGGGGTCCGAAGCACAGTACAGCACGCTCGTCGCCATGCTGGCCACTTCCGTCGCCAGACCGTAGTGCTGCAACACCGGCGTACCGCAGGGCACTTGCACCTCATCCTTCACGACCGTGGCATCACCCAGCAAGTCATTGCCGTTGTAACAGCCGCACTTCGACGTGGGATTGTCCCAGGAGTGGCCGTTGTGTTCGGTGGTATTCGAGCCCGTGTTCTTGCAGGCGTAGCTGCCGCCGCCAGGGCACGTGTTCGTGGAAACGGTCTTAGTGCAAATCGCATTCGGATCGGAAGGCGGAATGGTGGCAATTTCCATCCGTCCCCATTTCTTATCGGACGCGCCTGCGGCTGCCGCTGCAGCTTGGGTATCCCAGATCTTCTGGTAGCCAATCTGCATTTCCATGACCGGCATCAGGTGGACGTACCAGCTGCCGTACACGCCTTTGCCGTAGGTGCCGCCATCGGGGAAGAACCCGTAGTACGACGGCATCGAGTTTTGCCGCTCGTGGAAGACGTGGACGGCGGTGGCAAACTGCTTCAGGTTACTGGAACACGCGGCTCGGCGGCCGGACTCCCGCGCGGCCTGAATGGCCGGCAACAGCATGGCAATCAGCAGTGAAATGATGGCGATGACCACCAACAGTTCCACTAGCGTGAAGCCTCGACGTGCATGGCGCACCATGACACACTCCCTCAAGATAGCAGGACGAGACGTGAGAAGGGACCAGCAGGAACAGCTCGCCGCCCCCGCGACTTGCCCCCGGTCTGTAGCTGGTGCTAGCTTGCTGCAACCCCCAAGAAGGGGATTGGCTTGGAATGTACGATCACCACCCGTTGGTGTCAAGCATTTTTTGACACCAACTGCTGTCGTACTGCTCGTCTGTCACTGCCAATCTGGCCGAGGGTCTCGCCATCGCCAGGCCGGCATCAACTGCCGCCCTGCTGCGATGGCCACGGTACCCTAAGGGCAACTGACCCGCTTCTTACCCACGGCCTTCAAGCTTAGACGCCGTGCGTCGCAAGTGCCTGCCGGGAGGGAACTTCTGGACAAACCGCAGAGGCAAGTGCGGCCTGCCGGAGGGCGCCCCGAAAACAACGCTTGCGGTTCTTGCTCCCGCTAGCGCTTGATCCGTTGTCAGCCGCGTTCAAAGCGGCTGCGACCGGGCGCCAGAAAACGGATCAATTTTTCCATGAAAGCCGGTTCGTAACTTTGGTGACGGTTTCTTGCAGGCCTTTGTCGGAAGGCGACTGGTTCGCCACCTCCAGCAAATCGCCAATCAGGTCATTGCCGCGCTCGGGGCCGAGCGTCCCAAAGGCCTCGATAATCCGGATGCGAATCACCCGGTCCTGCTTGTCGTCCTTCACGATCGCCATCAGCTGGGCGATCTGCTCATCGGTGAAGCTCTGGCCGATCAGATTGCGGCTGGCTTTGCGCCGCGTTTCCAGGTCGGCATTGCTGAGAATGATTTCCATGTCGTGCTGGACCGGGTCAAACACCACGGCCTCATCGCCGCCGCAACCGGCCATCGGCAAGCTGCACAGGGCTAGCAATCCCAAGCGAATCAATCGAGCTGCCACGTTCATCGCAAACCAATCTTGCAAAGTACGCACGGCTGGGACGGAATCCCCCAGCCGTGCGACGTACCTTCGTTGAATCGTCCCTCAAACGTCGCGGCGACTACTCCAGGTTGGCCGCGCCGCCGTCGTCCGGCAGCAGCAACCGATCCCAGTTGCCCATCGGGTTGCCTTCGCCGCGGTCCGGGTTGGCACCGGGAGCCGGATTATCCGGGTCGCTCACTTCGCGACGGCTGATCTTGCTGCTGATGCCACGCACGCTCGAGTCACCCAGGGCGACCAGCAGAGCGCCACCGTGGTTGGCCTGCACACGCCAGTTGTCGCACTTGGCAGTGGTGGGCCGGTCCTGGAACATCAAGGTGTTGGGAGTCTTGGACCAGTCGATGCCGAAGTTGTGCCACTTTTCCAGGGCATACACGGCAACACGCACGCCCCAGTTGTCGCCGTAGCGATCGCACTGGCGATGGCCTTCGGCGAACAGGGCGGTCTGGCTCAAACCGTCGGTGATGGCACCAAAGCTCTGCGGCTTGCCCTGGTCAAAGTTCTTGCCGCGGGAAAACGCGTTGAAGTTGGCCTGGTAGTTCGTCAGAGCGTAGGTCTGCGAGTACTTCCAGCTGATGCTGTTGGCCGGCTGGCCGGGGTCCGAGGCACAGAACAGCACGCTCGGGGTCATCTTCACCGGATCGGAAGCAATGCCCACGTTCTGCATCACCGGCGTGCCGCAGGGTACTTGCACCTGGACGGGATTGTTCGTGGAGTCGCCCACGTAGTCGCTGCCGCTCCAGCAACCGCACTTCTCGCTGCTGTGGTCCCAAGAGTGCCCGTTGTGGCTCGACGAGCTGCTGCCGCTCTGCTGCTTGCACGAGTAGCTGCCGCTCGAGCAGGTGGGATTGTTCTGCGTCTTGTAGCAGGTGGTGGAGCCGTCAGCCGGCGGATTCAAAGCCACCTGGGCCTGGCCCCACACCATGCCGGATTGGGCCTGCGTGTCCCAGATGATCTGGTAGCTCGACTGCTGTTCCATCACCGGCATCAGGTGCACGTACCAGCTACCGCGGGCGCCGGTGCCGTAGCTGGCCTTGTCCGGGTACCAGCCGTAGTAGGTGGGCATCGAGTTGTGCCGTTCGTGAAACACGTGCACGGCGGTAGCGAGCTGCTTCAGGTTGCTGGAGCATGCGGCCCGCCGCCCCGATTCGCGAGCGGCCTGAATCGCAGGCAGCAACATCGCGATGAGCAGCGAAATGATGGCGACCACCACCAGCAGTTCTACGAGCGTGAAGCCTTTTCGTGCATGGCGCACCATGACACTCTCCCAGATAACAAGACGAGATGATGGAAGGGAGCAGCGGGGTCAACGCGCCTTGCCCCGGCTGCTGGCCGCCCGTCCCCACAGAGCGGTGCTAGCATGCCACCGACCCCACCGTGGGAATTGGCTTGGAATCTACGACGGCCACCGATAAGTGTCAATATACCGATCAAAAAATTCAAATATTTCTACTCAACGGCTTTACGTGTCTTTCATGCACAAGTTCCTATTCTAATTGACATTGCCACCCAAACGAGGGATTTTTAGTGAAATTTTCCAGACATGCACACCGCCGGAGGAGGGGGTCCTGCCTGCGTGGCGCGGCTGGCGGTTGGGGGCGGCTATCAGACTGCATCGGAAAAGCCCGCTGCCGCCACCTGAAAAACCGCGGGCCCCCGCAAAAACTGCCGTCGGCGCCCCCCTGCCGATACAGCCGCGGCCCGCGAGCGAGCACCGCGGCCGATCACACCCCGGGCCCACTTTTACCTGCCGCAAGTTCCTGCTATTTTGGGCCTTCCTGCGACGAATGCGGCCCGCGAGCCGACTGCATCCGCGATAGCTCTAGCGACACAGGTAGGTTCCGCTCATGAATTCGCTCCTCGCCACAAGCTCCGGCGTCTCTCTCTGGCAGCAACTTGCCGACCGCGTGCTGGCGGGCGAGATGCTCACGCGCAGCGAGGCGATTGAGGTCCTCCAGGCGCCCGACGAGCAACTGCTCGACCTGTTGGCCGCCACCTATCGGGTGCGGCACCGCCACTTTGGCAATCGGGTGCAGCTTTATTTCCTGATGAACGCCAAGAGCGGCTTGTGCCCGGAAGATTGCAACTACTGCTCGCAGTCGAAGATCTCCGACGCGGCCATCCCGCGCTACAACCTGCTCAACGCCGAGAAGCTGCTGGCCGGCGCCGCAGCGGCTGCCGAGCGGAACGCCAAGACCTACTGCATCGTGATCTCCGGCCGGGGCCCCACCGAGCGTGAGATGAACGCGGTAACCACGCTCATCCCGCAGATCAAGGAGAAGTACAACCTGAAGATCTGCGCGTGCCTGGGCCTGCTCTCGCCCGAACAGGCGCAGCGGCTCAAGGAGTGCGGCGTGGATCGGGTGAACCACAACCTCAACACCAGCGAGCGTTTCTATTCGGAGATCTGCTCGACCCACACCTTCCAGGACCGCATGAACACCCTGAAGGCGGTGCGCGATGCCGGCATGGAAATGTGCTCCGGCGGCATCGTCGGCATGGGCGAGGAGCCAACCGACATCGTCGAGATGGCCTTCTCGCTCCGCGAACTGGGTGTCCACTCCATTCCGGTCAACTTCCTGCAAGCGATCGATGGCACGCCGCTGCAAGGCCGCGACGATCTCACGCCCCGCTACTGCCTCAAGGTGCTTTGCCTGTTCCGCCTGACCAATCCCGACCGCGAATTGCGGATCGCCGGCGGCCGCGAAGTGCACCTGCGCAGCCTGCAAGCCATGGGGCTGTACGCGGCCAACTCGATGTTCGTGGGCGACTATCTGACCACGCCCGGCCAATTGCCCGAGGCCGACTTCCAGATGGTTCGCGACCTGGGCTTTGAGGTCGAACTGAACGAGTGCTAAGGCGGCGAAAGCGGCGTTTTCCACCCGGCGCTTTCGATGGCTGCGTGAGGCTAGTATCATGGCGGGGCAGATACTATCCCCCCTGCCCTCACAGCATCCAAGGATCGCGCGCATGGTCCTCCACGCTTTCTCGTCGGCTGTTCTGCGGCGTTTCGTTTGCCTGGGCTGCGGCATCGTAGCCGGCCTGCTGTTGGCCGCCTGGCCAACGGTCGCCACCGCGCAAGAAGCCCAATCGCCGGAGAAGGCGCTCGAGGCTGTGAAGGCGCGCGTGGAACCTGCCAAACCCCGGCTGGTGCTGATCTACACGCACTCGGCCGGCTTCAAGCACAGCTCGATTGATGAGGGTGCGAACGCTGTCCGCTTCCTCGGCCGCCGCACCGGGGCGTTCGATGCGCACGTCAGCGACGATCCCGCGATGTTCGAGCCTGAGCGGCTGCGCGAGTTCGATGCCGTGGTGCTGGTGAACACCACGGGCGATTGGCTGGTGCCGAAGCTGGAGAAGGGGCAGCAGCTAACGCCTGAACAGCAAAAGGAACGCGCAGCCGCGCTGGAGCGGCGGCGGCAAGCCTTGCTGGATTTTGTTGCTAGCGGCAAGGGCGTGGCCGGATTCCACGCTGCCAGCGATTCGCACTACAACTGGCCAGCGTACGGCGAACTGATCGGCGGGTACTTCGACGGCCACCCCTGGCACCAGAAGATCGGCGTCAAGCTGGTCGAACCCAAGCATCCGTTGCTAGCGGCGTTCGACGGCCAGGGCTTTGAGATCACTGACGAAATCTACCAGTTCAAGGCCCCGTACTCGCGAGACCGGTTGCGGGTACTGCTGGCGGTCGATAATGACACCCTCGATGCCAGCAAGGGCAAGCGGCAAGACGGCGACTACGCGATCGCCTGGATTCAGGACCACGGCAAAGGCCGCGTGTTCTACAGCTCGCTGGGCCACCGCGAATCGATCTACAGCCACCCCCAGATCATGCAGTTCTACCTGGACGGCATCCAGTACGTGCTGGGCGATATCAAAGCCGATGCCACGCCCAGCAATCGACTGCAAAGCAGCGGGCAGTAAACGGCCGATGATTGGCATGCCCCGCCGGGTGGGACGGTGGCGCAATGTGCGCCGACTGGGCTTTGCCTGCGCTGCAAGTCCACCTAGAATGCGGGCGGGTAAGCAGTTGCGGAGTTTCCGTCCCCGTCCGCTCGAGGTCGCATGTCTTATCGCTCGATCAAACGCGTTCTGGGGGAAACCCATCTCGAGCGGAAGTGCCTGTTCCTGTTCGGCGTCTGCCTGCTGGTACTGACAGCAGGCAGCTTCTGGCTGTACGGCAGTCAAACCGAGAAGCTGGTCTACAAGCAGAACCGCAACAAAGGCCGGCTGCTGGTTGACACCATTCTCACGCATATCCACTGGAAGCACCTGCAAACCGAACGGCAGGACCGCGGTCCGCAGGTGGAAGCTCGCGACGCGCGCGGCAACCCAGTGCCAGCCTCGCCGGAAGATACCGACGCCATCGACCTGGCCGACGCGCTAGGCAAGGAACTGCGCAACGAAGAATACAAGTGGCGGACGATCAAACCGTTTGCAGCCGATGAAGCCGCCCGGGGCGACGACGAGTACGACTACCAGATCGTCGAACAGTTTCTGCGCAGCAATCAGCAGCAGCCAGCCACGCCTGCCGAAGACGACCGCGGCATGACCGATCGGTTTGCCGATTGGTGGAGCGGCCTGTTCTCCGACGATGACGACGAGGAACAGCCCCAAGGCGAACTGGCCGACGTGGAGTTCGCCGAACGCCGCGTGCCGGAGAAACAGGAGTACCACTATTACCAGGTGGTGCGTGCCAGCCGCAGCATTTGCGTTGATTGCCACCGCATTCTGACCGGGCCGCCGAACCTGATGGAAGGCGACATCCTGGCCATCATGAAGGTCCGCATCTCGGACAAGCCGGTTCAAAAAGATATCCAGTGGAACAACGCCATCCTCTGGTTCACGGCGATTCTGACGGCCTTTTTGCTGGTGGTGGCTTCGTACGTCATCATTCGCTACGTGATCGTCAAGCCGCTGCAACACCTGCAGAACGTCAGCGACGCCATTAGCAAGGGCGACCTGGACAAGCGGGCCGAGATCCATACCGGCGACGAGTTCGAAGCCCTGGGCGTGGCGTTCAACCGCATGGTGCGGCACCTGATCGCCGTGCAAGAAGAACTGCGGCAAGTGAACTCCGACTTGGATGCCAAGGTCGATGAGTTGGCCCAGCGGAACATGCAGTTGTATGAATTGAACCGGCTCAAGAGCGACTTCCTGGCCACGGTCAGCCACGAACTGCGCACGCCGCTCAACAGCATCATCGGCTTCAGCGATATCCTGGGCTCGGCCGACACGCTCACCGACAAGCAGCGGCGGTACGTGTTCAACATTCTCAACTCCGGCAAACACCTGCTGGAGATGATCAACGACATTCTCGACCTGGCCAAGATCGAGAGTGGCAAGATGGAAGTGCGGCTCAGCAACTTCCGCATCGGCCATACGATTGCCGCCCAGTGCGACATGGCGCGGCCCCTCTCGGAGCGCAGCAATATCGACCTGGAAACCGATATCCAGCCCGACTTGCCGGAGCTGTACCAGGACCAGGGCAAGATCGCGCAGATTCTCAACAACCTGCTGTCCAACGCCATCAAGTTCACGCCCGAGGGCGGACGGATCGTCGTCCGCGCGGGCCGACATCCCAGCGGCGATT
>Ga0182737_1003637_pt1 | contig 11139 bp, 10 predicted proteins | sample eDN5th30CBELigOP_FD_128878 | JGI IMG/M metagenome (GOLD analysis project Ga0182737, IMG submission 128878) | Enriched Organic Plus compost microbial communities from Emeryville, California, USA - eDNA 5th pass 30_C BE-Lig OP (version 2) (version 2) ... | reverse complement strand
TCTCGTCCTGGCGCCGGTACCGCTTGCCGATCGAGCCGCCGGTGTCGTACTCGGTCTGGATGCCGGCCTTGCGCAGGGCCGTGTTGATCTCCCGCGCGATCTCCGGCATGCCCTCCTTGTTGAAGAGCGGCAGCACCGCGACCTTGACCGGCGCCAGGCGGGGGTGGAGCTGGAGCACGGTGCGTTTCCGGCCCTCGACCTCCTCCTCGGCGTAGGCGTCGACGAGGAAGGCCAGCGCCGCGCGGTCCGCGCCGGCGGCCGGCTCGATCACGTGCGGGACGTACCGCTCGCCGGTGGCCTGGTCGAAGAACTCCATGCTCTCGCCCGAGTGCTCCTGGTGCTGGGTGAGGTCGAAGTTGCCCCGGTTGGCGATCCCCTCGAGCTCCGACCAGCCGATCGGGAAGAGGTACTCGACGTCCGAGGTGCCGGACGAGTAGTGCGAGAGCTCGTCGGCCTCGTGCGGGCGGATCATCAGGAAGTCCGGGCGGATGCCGAGTTCCAGGTACCAATTGTGGCGGATCTCGACCCACTTCTCCCACCACTCCTGAGCCTCGGCGGGCGGCACGAAGAACTCCATCTCCATCTGCTCGAACTCTCGGGTGCGGAAGATGAAGTTGCCCGGGGTGATCTCGTTGCGGAAGGACTTGCCGACCTGGGCGATCCCGAACGGGGGCTTCTTCCGCGCGAAGTTGAGGACGTTCTTGAAGTTGATGAAGATGCCCTGCGCCGTCTCGGGCCGCAGGTACACGGTGTTGCCGTCATCTGCCACCGGGCCCATGTGGGTCTCGAACATCAGGTTGAAGTTGCGGGGCTCGGACAGCTCGCCGCCGCACTCGGGGCAGACGATCGGGTCGTCGTAGCTGCCGCCCTTCTCGACGTTCGCCTCCCGCAGGTGATCCTCGCGCCAGCGCCGCTTGCACTCGCCGAGGCACTGGACCAGGGGATCAGTGAATCCGGCGAGATGGCCGGAGGCCTCCCAGACCTTCGGGTGCTGGAGGATCGCCGAGTCCAGGGCGACGATGTCGTCGCGTTCGACGAGCATCGACTTCCACCACTCGTTCTTCACATTGTTCTTGAGCAGCACGCCGTAGTGGCCGTAGTCGTAGGTCGAACCGAGGCCGCCGTAGATCTCCGAAGAGGGGAAGACGAAACCGCGCCGCTTGGCCAGGGCAACGATCTCGTCCATGGTCACTTCGGTGTTCTTGTCGGTGGCGTAGTCGCTCATGTCGCGAACGGTATCGGGACGGAATCGGCGGCGCGCTGCGATAATCACCACCGCAATGCCGATTTACGAATACCGATGCGACAACGGCCATCTCTTCGAAGTGATGCAGTCGATGAGCGAGGACGCTCTGACGGAATGCGTCGAGTGCGGAGCACCGGTACAGAAGGTGCTTCACTCGCCGGCCATCCACTTCAAGGGCTCTGGCTTCCACAACACCGACTACGGCACGCGCAAGGCGAACAAGGCCAAGGCCGCGGCCGACTCCGCCAAGAGCGACTCGGGTTCATCCGGCTCCTCGGACTCGGGCTCCGGCTCGAGCTCGGACTCGGGGCCCTCGGGCGACTCGAAGGCCTCGGCGACCTCGACCGACTAACCGGCCGGCCCGTGAGGGGTGTCCGCAGGCGTGCGAGATGCGTTCTTTCGCCGCATGGCGCGGTGAACCCGCATCTCGCCCGGGTCGTGGCGCTCAGCTCTCCAGCTCTGCCGCGGCGCGTTGGCGCTCCGACTCCGGGATCTCCAGGCTGCCGCCCGGGCCGGGGCCGGAGGGGATCAGGACGTCCGGCTTGGACGATCCCGCGAAGACGGTCGAGAGAGCGAGCTGGGGCAGGGTGAAGAACCCCATGTCGGAGACGAAGGCCTTCGGGGCGGTCCAGCCGATGATCGGGCCCTTGACGAAGTTGTAGGGAAGGCGCAGCGGGTCGGTCAGGCGCTGCTTGATGCCGTTCATGACGAGCTGCTGGGCGGCCGCTCGATCCAGGTCGTCGTACCCGGTCGTGTAGGCGCTGGAACCGGACCCGGGGCAGGGGCTCGGCTTGCGGGTACGGGCATACGCGAGCGCGGTCTCCCCGTCCAGGGTGTTGCTTCCCTGCTTCAGGTCGATCGACCAGCCGCCGTTGGCCTTGCCGCCGGATATGTCCGCACAGAGGCGCTCCGGCACGTCCACCTTGACTCCGCCGATCGCGTCGATGAAGTCCTCGAAGCCGGTGAAGTTGAGGATCACGACGTGGTCGATCGTGATGCCGAGGAAGTCCTCGACGGTCTGGACCTGGAGGGCGGCGCCCCCGAAGGCGTAGGCGGCGTTGATCTTCTGCGTGTCGTTGCCCGGGATCGCCGCGTAGCTGTCCCTCGGGATGCCGAGCTTCTTGAACTTGCCGCCGCCGGCCCGGACGACCATCAGCGTGTCCGCCCGAGCCCCCGGGCAGCCGTCGTGCGGGACCTGCCCCTCGGCCTGCTGCTCGTAGCACCTCTCCTCCTCGGCGGCGCCCGGCTCGAGCGTGTCCGGCGGCCGCGAGTCCGTGCCGATGATCAGGACGTTCTGCGGGCTGGTCAGGATCCAGGGGCTGCCGCCGAGCGCGTCCTTGGCGCCGCCGTCCAGCTTCATCGACTGAAGTTGCGCGGAGACCCCGAAGGCGAGCACGCTGAGGCAGAACCAACCGAAGAGCCCGAGGAGAACCCACCTGACCCAGCGCCGGCTCCCCCCGGGGCGACGCTCGCGGCGCCGGGGCGGGCGGTCGCCGATCCCGGGATATCCCGACCGGCGACCCCCTCGGCCGGAGCCCGAGCCGTGGACTTCGTAGGGTAGGTCCCTCCTGCCGGCCCTGGCCGCCCGTTCCCGGTCGGCGGCCCGCTTCTCCCTTCCGCTCAGGGAGCCGAGATCGGTCCGCCGAAAACGAGAGAAGAGGCCCCGGCGGGAGCGATAGACGCTGTATTCGGGACGGTCCTTGTCGGGCTTGTCACCTGAGGAAGGCATGAAGGGTTAAGAATGGTGGCTGATGGAGCAAGTGGAAACGATCGGTGCTGATCTGGGCGGGACGAAGCTTGCCGTCGGCGTTGTCGACGGAAGGCCCGAAGCCCTGTGGCAGGAGGAGGTTCCCTCCAAAGGGTATTCGCAGGAGGACGTCGTGAACCTTCTCGCGCGGCAGATCAACAAGGCCCGCGAGGCGCGTCCGGGAGCCGCGGCGGCGGGGATCGGCGTCCCCGCGACGATCGACTACGAGACCGGTCTCGCGATCGCCTCCAACAACCTCGACATCGACGGCCTCCCGGTTCGCGATCTCCTTTCCGAGAAGGTCGGGATCCCCGTCGCGATCGACAACGACGGCAACCTCGCGATGCTGGCGGAGGCGCTCTACGGCGCCGCGAAGGGCGCCGACCACGCGCTCCTGCTCACCCTCGGGACGGGCATCGGGGGCGGAATCTGGATGAACGGGGAGATCTACCGCGGCGCGACCGGCGCCGGGGCCGAGCTCGGACACATGGTGGTCGACATCGACGGCGAGCCGTGCCCGGGCAGTTGCCCCAACCGGGGCTGCATCGAGTCGATGGCCTCCGGCACCGCCCTCGGGCGGCTCGCCAGGGACGGCGCGGAGCGTCACCCGGACTCCGCCCTGGGGCGGCGCCTGATCGAGCGAGGCGCGATCGACGCCAGGGACCTCGAGGCGGCGGCGCGCGCGGGCGATGGGGTGGCGGTCGAGGCCGTCGAGCTCGCCGGTCACTACCTGGGTCAGGCCCTGGTCGCGCTGTCCAACATCTTCCAGCCCCAGGTGATCGTGCTCGGGGGAGGCGCCATCGCCTTCGGTGAGATGCTGCTCGGACCCGCCCGTGCCGAGGTCGAGCGGTACGCGCTCGACCCCATGAACAAGACCCGGATCGTCGAGGCCCGGCTGGGCCCGGCCGCCGGGATGATCGGGGCCGCCGCCTTCGGACGCATGGAAGCCGAGGCCGCCTGATGCCCGGCCGGCTGACCGTCTGCCCGACCCCGATCGGCAACATGGACGACGTGAGCAAGCGGGTCCGGGACGCCCTCGTCTCCGCCGACTATGTCGCCTGCGAGGACACCCGCCGCACCGGCCGGCTGCTGGAGCGGCTCGAGATCCGGCCCAAGCCGCGGCTCGTCTCCAACCACGAGGGAAACGAGGCGTCCCGCGCCACCGAGCTCGTCAAGCGCATGGAGCGCGGCGACAGGATCGCGCTCGTCTCCGACGCCGGCATGCCCGCCATCTCCGATCCCGGCTATCGGCTGGTCAGGTCGTGCATCGACCGCGGCATCGAGGTCGAGGTGCTGCCGGGACCGTCGGTCATCCCCGTCGCCCTGGTCGCGTCGGGGCTGCCGACCGACCGCTGGCGCTTCGAGGGATTCCTGCCCAAGCGCTCCGGGGAGATGGAACGGGTCCTCAACTCCGCCGAGACCGTCGTCGCCTTCGAGTCGCCCCGCCGCATCTCGAACTCCCTCGCCGCGCTCGCCCAGCTCGCCCCGGACCGCCAGGCGGCCGTCTGCCGGGAGATGACGAAGCTGCACGAGGAGGTGGCGCGGGGGACGCTGACCGAGCTCGCGATGCGGTTCAAGGGCGAGGTCAAGGGAGAGATCGTGCTCGTGATCGGGCCGGCCGAGGCCGCCGAGCACGGCCAGGACATCGCCTTCGCCGTCGAGGCCCTCAAGCGCCTCGTCAAGTCCGGGGCCCGGCCCCGCGCGGCCGCGACCGTCGTCGCCTCCCTCACCGGGACCAGGGCCAACGACCTCTACAAGGCGCTGACGGGCAGGGAACCGCGGCGTTGAGCAGGATCGCCTACGTCACGTGCCAGCCCCGGATGGAGGGCTGGGAGGACGACCTGCTGTCCGCCGAGATCCTCGAGGGGCGTGGGATCGGGGTCGAGTTCGTCGCCTGGAACGACCCCGACGTCGATTGGGACGGCTACGACCTCGCGGTGATCCGTTCCACCTGGGACTACCTCGACGAGCTGGACGAGTTCCTCGCCTGGGCGGATCGGGTCGGCCCCGAAAAACTCCGAAACGTGCCGGCGATGATCCGCTGGAACACCGACAAGCGCTACCTCGCCGAGCTCGACGGCGGCGGGCTGCCGGTGCCGCCCACCGCGCTGATCGCCCCGGGCGGCCCGGTCCCCGAGTTCGGGGGCCGCGTCGTCATCAAGCCGATCCTCGGGGCCGGCGGCCGGGATACCGGGGTGTTCGACGACGAGAGCCGTGAGCAGGGCCTGGCGCTGCTCGAACGGCTCGGAAAGCAGGACGAGATCGCGATGATCCAGCCCTACATCCCCTGGATCGACGAGCGCGGCGAGACCGCCGTCATCTTCTTCGGCGGCCGGTTCGCCTATGCGCTGCGGAAGAAGGCCTTCCTGCCGAAGTCGGGGGTCGCGCCGCTCATGCCCGGCACCACCGTCGCGGCGGGCATGTTCGACGACGACCTGATGACCCTGGTCGACGCGACCGACGCGGAGATCGAGCTGGGCTCGAAGACCGTGGCCTGGCTGGCCCGCAGATTCGGCTCGATGCCGCTCTACGCCAGGATCGACATGGTCTCCCCGGCGGAGGGAGAGCCGGTGCTGATGGAGGTCGAGGTGACCGAGCCCAGCCTCTACCTGGAACACGCCGGCGAACTGGACATCCCCGGCGGCGAGCTCTTCGCCGCGGCGGTCGAGGCGACGCTTCCCTGACCCTCCTTAGACTGGTCTCGCCTTGAGCTTCTACGTCACCACACCGATCTACTACGGGAACGGCGCGCCCCATCTCGGGCATGCGTACTCGACCATGGCCGCCGACATCCTCGCCCGGCACATGCGCCAGAGGGGGGAGGACGTCTTCTTCCTGACCGGCACCGACGAGCACGGCGAGCCGATCGCACAGGCCGCCGAGAAGCAGGGGATCACCCCGCAGGAGCTCGTCGATCGGAGCGCCGAGAGCTTCCGCGACATGGTCGCCAAGGTCGACGCGACCAACGACTTCTTCATCCGCACCACCGACCCGGGCCACGTCGAAAGGGTCCAGGCCGTGGTCGACCGGGTCAAGGAGAACGGGTACGTGTACGAGGGGGCCTACGAGGGCTGGTACTGCCCCCGCTGCGCCGACTTCAAGAACGAGAACGAGATCGGCCCCGGCGATACCTGCCTGATCCACGAGATCCCCCTGGACCGCGAGCAGGAACAGAACTGGTTCTTCAAGCTCTCGGCCTTCCAGGACGACCTCGAGCGGATGTACGAGGAGAACCCGGGCATGATCCAGCCCGACTTCCGCCGCAACGAGGCGCTCGCGTTCATCCGGCAGGGCCTGAACGACGTCTCGCTCTCCCGATCCAAGCTGAGCTGGGGCGTGCCCCTCACCTGGGACCCGGATCAGGTCATGTACGTGTGGTTCGACGCGCTGCTCAACTACTACACGGCGCTCGGCTACGCCCGCGAGGGCGAGGACCTGACCGACCGCTTCTGGCCGGCCTCCTGGCACATCATCGCCAAGGACATCCTCAAGTTCCACACCGTCTACTGGCCTGCCTTCCTGATGGCGGCGGGCCTCGACGTGCCGCGGCGCATCTTCATCCACGGCTTCCTGTTGATGGGGGACAAGAAGATGTCCAAGTCGCTCGGCAACGTGCTCGACCCGTTCGAGGTGATCGAGAAGTTCGGCGCCGACGCGCTCCGCTTCTACTGCTTCCGCGAGGTCAGCTTCGGCCAGGACGGGTCGATCTCGACCGAGGGATTCGAGTCGCGATACGAGTCCGAGCTCGCCAACGACTTCGGCAACCTCGCGTCCCGCACGCTGGCGATGGTGAACCGCTACCGCGACGGGATTCAGCCCGAGGCCGAGCCGGACCCGCTGCTCACCGCGGACTTCGAGGGCATCGTGGAGCGCGTGTCGGCCCTGCTCGACGACGCGCAGATCGGCCAGGCGTTGGAGGAGATCTGGGTGCTGGTCAGGAGGCTGAACCGGTACGTCGAGGAGACCCAGCCCTGGGTCCTGGCCAAGGACGAGGCCGACGCGGACCGCCTCGACCAGGTCCTCTACAGCCTGGCGGAGGGGATCAGGGTCCTGGCCCTGCTGCTCCACCCGTATCTGCCGGCCTCGACCGGGAAGCTCCTCGCGGCGATGGGTCAGGAAGACTTGGACCTCTCGATTTACGGATCCAGGGGCGGGGGTAACGCTCTGAAGAAGATCGACCCCCTGTTTCCCAAACTCTAGGATCGGAACAATGAAGAAACTCAGCCACATCCTCGCCGGACTGCTCATCGCCGCGGTCGGCCTCGGAGCGATGACCTCCACCGCTTCCGCGGCGGTCCCGATGAAGGTCAAGATCGCCCCGTTCGCGGGCAAGAAGGTCCGGGTGGCGAAGAAGCTGAAGGTTTATGTCACGTGCACGAAGGACTGCGCGGCGAAGGTCAGGATCACGCTGATCACGCCGGCCGGCAACTCGACCGTCAAGGGCGGCAGGAACCTGCCGGCCAACCGCGGCTGGATCACCGGGATGGTTCTCAACCGGTACGGCGTCTCCCTCCTCAAGAAGCACTGGCGGAACTCCCGCTTCAAGGTCGCGGTCACGGCCCGCAACCTGAAGAACGGCACCATCCGCAAGAACGCGAAGGTCTTCCGGTTCCGCAGGTGACCACGGCTTGATCGACTCGCACTCGCATGTCACGCGCTGCCCCGACCCTCCGGAGACGGTGGTCGCGGCTGCGCGTGACGCGGGCGTCGAGAAGATCCTCACGGTCGGGATGGACGAGGCCTCGAACCGCGAGCAGCTTGAGCTCTGCGGCAGGTTCGAGGGGGTGTTCGCGGCGCTCGGGCGTCACCCGAACGACGCCGACGGCTTCGACGACGAGGCGGCCGCCGACATCGAACGCCTCGCCGCCGACCCCAAGGTGGTGGCGATCGGCGAGACCGGCCTCGACTTCTTCCGCGACACCGCGGACGTGGGCGCGCAGCGCCGGGCCTTCGCCGCGCAGATCGAGATCGCGGAGCGCCTGGGCAAGCCGCTCGTCATCCACGTGCGGGACCCGAAGGGCTCCGATCTCGCCGTCACGGAGGTCTTCGAGACGCTCGAGCCGCACCGTGCCCTGACGGTGATCCTGCACTGCTTCTCGACCCCGGGCTGGGTCGAGCAGGCGGCCGAGCGGGACTACTACTGCTCGTTCTCGGGCAACGTCACCTACCCCGCCAACGAGGAGCTCCGCGCGGCGGCGGCCCGGGTGCCCGACGACCGGATCATGGTCGAGACGGACTCCCCCTACCTGACGCCCCAGTCCCGCCGGGGGGAGAAGAACCAGCCCGCCTTCGTGGTCGAGACGGCCGAGAGGGTGGCCGAGGTGCGCGGCGTCACCTACGCGGAGCTGGACGCGCTGGTCACGGCGAACGCCGCCCGCGTCTACGGATGGTGAGGCTCGGCCAGAACTTCCTGGCCGACCCCAACCTCCTGGAGGCGATCGTCCGCGATTCCGGTGTCGGCCCCGACGACGTGGCCCTGGAGGTCGGGGCCGGCGAGGGGGTGCTGACCGAGCGGCTGGCCGACGTCGCCCGTCGGGTCCAGGTGATCGAGATCGACCGTGGCCTCGAGGCGGGTCTCTCGGACGTCCTCGCCCGACCGAACGTCGAGCTGATCTGGGCCGACGCGGTCAGGTTCGACCTCGCCGCGCTCGCGCCCGCGCCGACGATCATGGTCGCCAACCTGCCGTATGCGGTGGCGACGCCGGTGATCGTGCGGACCGCGTTCGAGCTTCCGAGCATCCGTTCGTGGCACGTGATGGTCCAGAAGGAGATCGGCGACCGGTTGCGGGCCGAGCCCGGCGGCAAGACGTACGGCGCGCCGTCCGTCCTGATCCAGCTGACCGGGACCGTGCGCCAGGTGCGCAAGGTCAGCCGCACCGTCTTTCGCCCTCAGCCCCGGGTCGACTCGGCGATCATCGCGATCGAGCGCACCGGCCCCGGCCCGGACGAGGCGACGCGGCGATTGGTCCGGGCCGGTTTCGCCCACCGTCGCAAGGCGATGGCCAGGTCGGTGGACACGGTCTTCCCGGGGACGAAGGAGGCCGTGCGTGAAGGGCTGGAGGCGATCGGGGCCGATCCCGGCGTGCGGGCGGAGGCACTTCCGCCCGACGGGTTCGCAAAGCTTTCGGCGATGATCGACCTCCGCGCCCATGACGATCGCTGACCCGGATCACACATATCCGCTGGACCTGAAGGCGCCGGCCAAGCTCAACCTCTGCCTGTACCTCGGTCCCAGGCGGAAGGACGGCCTCCACGAGCTCACCTCGATCTTCGAGCCGCTGACCCTGCACGACACGCTCACCGTGTCGGAGGGCGGGCCGGAGGCCCTGGTCGACCAGGTGATCTGCCCCGGCGTCCCCGGGGAGAACCTCGTGACCAAGGCGATGAGGATGATGAGATCCGAGGGCTGGTCCCCGCCGCACCTCAAGGTGGAGATCGAGAAGCGGATCCCGGTCCAGGCCGGGCTGGGAGGCGGCAGCGCCGACGCCGCCGCCATCCTCCGGCTGGGGGTTGGCGAGGTCGACGACCTGGCCGGGCTCGCCCTGCTGCTCGGGGCCGACGTTCCCTCGCAGCTCAACCCGAAGCCGATGCTGGTCGAGGGAGTCGGTCAGCGCCTCACCAGCCTCCCGGAGCCGGCCGAGCACTGGGTCACCCTGATGCCATTCGAGAACGGGCTCCCGACCCGTGCCGTGTTCGACGAGGCCGACCGCCTCAAGCTCGGCCGGGGCCAGGACGAGATCGACGAGCTCTCGGGTCGGCTCTGGGCGGTCGCCACGAACGGGGTCTCGCCCCTTTCGTACCCGGCCCTCCTGGTGAACGACCTCGAGCCCGCGGCGCTTTCCCTGATGCCGGAGATCGGACTGGCCAAGGAGCGCCTCGCCGCCGCCGGGGCCGAGTTCACGGGGATGACCGGCACCGGCCCCACCGTGTTCGGCCTGTTCCCCGACCGGGATGGGGCCGAGGCCGCGGCGACCGAGATCGGGGCCCAGGCGATCGTCTGCCGGGGCGGGGTGCAGTGAGGATCCCGGAGACGAGGAAGGGCAAGCGCCTCGCGGTCGTCGGCATCGTCGTCGCCGCGGCGATCGTCTTCTTCCTCTACAAGAAGTTCTTCCCGGAGCTCGACCTCCAGGAGTTGCTGGACGAGTTCGCGAACTTCCTCGGGGCCTGGACCTATCTGGTCGTCGGGGTGCTCGCCTTCCTCGAGACGGGTGCCTTCGTCGGGCTGCTCGTGCCGGGCGAGACCGCGATGCTGGTCGGCGGCGCGGTCGCCGGCCAGGGGGTCATCAACGTCTTCCTGCTGATCGCGATCGCCTGGGTCATGGCGTTCCTGGGCGACTCGACCAGCTTCTGGCTCGGACACCGCCTGGGGCGCGAGTTCGTGCTCAAGCACGGGAACAGGGTCGGGATCACCCGCGAGCGCTACGAGCAGGTCGAGGACTACTTCGACAAGCACGGCGGCAAGACCGTGCTGATCGGCCGGTTCATCGGGCTGGTCCGCGCCCTCTCTCCCTTCGTGGCCGGCAGCTCCGGGATGAGGTTCCGGGCCTTCGCCCCCTACTCCATCCTCGGCTCCGGCCTGCAGATCTCGCTCCACGTGCTCGCCGGCTACTTCTTCGCGCGCAGCATCGAGGCGGCGGCGGAATACGTCGGGCTGGCCGCCCTCGTGATCGGGACCATGATCGTCGTCTCGGTGGTCTCCTACCTCGCCTGGAAGTACCTGCGCGAGCCGGCGAACCGGGTGGCCGTCGTGCGGTGGATGGACTCGCATGCCGCGACCGCATGGATCGTCCGATTCTCGCGTCGCTACGAGATCCAGCTCCGCTTCGTCCAGGCCCGCCTGAGGCCGGGCGGGTCGTTCGGCCTCGAGTTCACGACCCTGCTCGCGATCGTCGCCGTGTCCTCGTTCGTGGTGATCGCGTACGCCAACATCCTGATCGGCGACGGCGGGCCGACGCCGGGCGACATCCGTGCGTTCGACTTCACCGACCTGATCCGGACGGGATGGCTGACCGACGTCGCGAAGGTCGTCACCGCGCTCGGCTCGACCCCCGTCATCTTGGGCCTGGTCCTCGTCACGGCATCCGTGCTGTCCTTCACGGGGCGCTGGGCGGAGTTCGCGGTCCTGGCCCTCTCGGTGCTCGCGATC
>Ga0182737_1003636_pt1 | contig 11142 bp, 5 predicted proteins | sample eDN5th30CBELigOP_FD_128878 | JGI IMG/M metagenome (GOLD analysis project Ga0182737, IMG submission 128878) | Enriched Organic Plus compost microbial communities from Emeryville, California, USA - eDNA 5th pass 30_C BE-Lig OP (version 2) (version 2) ... | reverse complement strand
TGAGGGCGGCCGCCGAATAGCGCACGTTGTGGTGCTCTTCGAAGCGGCTCTTCAGGCCGCGCAGGATCTGCACGGTCTGCTCGACGCTGGGCTCGGGCACGTCGATTTTCTGGAAACGGCGCGACAGCGCGTGGTCTTTTTCGAACACGCCGCGGTATTCCGTGTACGTGGTGGCGCCGATGCACTTGAGCTGCCCCGACGACAGCGCCGGCTTGAGCAGATTGGACGCATCGAGCGTGCCGCCCGAGGCCGAGCCCGCGCCAATCAGCGTGTGGATCTCGTCGATGAACAGGATGGAATCGGGATTGGCGCGCACCTGCTTGAGCACGCCCTTCAGGCGCTGCTCGAAGTCGCCGCGGTACTTGGTGCCGGCCAGCAGCGCGCCCATGTCTAGCGCGTAGACCTGCGCGGCCTGCAGCACCTCGGGTACCTCGCCACGCGTGATGCGCCAGGCGAGGCCCTCGGCGATGGCGGTCTTGCCGACGCCCGCCTCGCCGACCAGCAGCGGGTTGTTCTTGCGGCGGCGGCAAAGCACCTGGATGACACGCTCGACTTCGTGCTCGCGGCCGATCAGGGGATCGATGCGGCCCGCCAGCGCAGCGGCGTTCAGGTCGGTGGCGTACTGATCCAGCGGAGACTGCCGCCCTTCGCCCTGCTCTTCTCCGTTGGCCTGCTGCTCTTTCTGCACGGCGGAGGACTCCTCCTGGGGCTGCTTGGTGATGCCATGAGACAGGAAGTTGACCACGTCCAGGCGCGTGACGCCCTGCTGTTGCAGGTAGTACACGGCGTGCGAGTCCTTCTCGCCGAAGATGGCGACCAGCACATTGGCGCCCGTGACGGGCTTCTTGCCGGTACCGCCAGCCGACACGTGCATGATGGCGCGCTGGATGACACGCTGGAAACCCAGGGTGGGCTGCGTGTCGACCTCGGCCCCGCTGGGGATGACCGGCGTATTTTCGGTGACGAACTGGCGCAGGTTGCGGCGCAGGTCGTCCATGTTTGCAGCGCAAGCGCGCAGCACTTCCACCGCCGACGCGTTATCCAGCAGCGACAGCAGCAGGTGCTCCACGGTGATGAATTCATGCCGGGCAGAGCGAGCCTCGACAAACGCCATATGCAGGCTGACTTCAAGCTCTTGGGAAATCACGCTTCCTCCGTAACGCATCGAAGCGGTCACGTACACGATTCATATTCTATGCCGATCATGGCGCAACGCCAGCGATTTCAAATCGAAGATCAGCATACCTTCCCTGTGCGTCCATGACGGTAAGGGAGTACCGTCCGTTGTGCGACAGGGACAAACGTTGCGGCTGCGTGGCAGGCCCTTGCCGATACATCTGGCCGTCCACCATCCACCAAACCTTGCCGGACGCGCCTTGCGCCGTCACATCCAGCACCACTTCCTGCTGCCCCGGCACCGGCCGCAGCACCGAACCATCGGCCACGCCGTCGATGCGCAAAGGCCCCTGCACCGTGTCGGCATAGCCGGCGAAGGTGGGCGGCACCGCGTCAGCCAGCGCCCACGCGCGCCGCGCCTCGGGGCACCGACCCGCCGGCACGCTGCCCTGCCGCCAACCCACCGGCCAGCACACGACCACGGATTGGACTTGCGCCGGCCGGCTGCGTTCCCGCGGCGCGCCCGCCGGCAGCGCCGCCGCGATGTCATGCAACAGCGGCGCGGCCACGTTGGCCCCGAAGTAGCCCGGGTTGGGCGTGCCGTCAGGGCGTCCGACCCACACGCCGATGGTATGACGATCGGTGATCCCGACCGCCCAGGCATCGCGAAAGCCGAAACTGGTACCGGTTTTCCAGGCCAGGCGCCGGCCCGGGGCGCCGTCCTGGAAAAAAGGCCGCGCCGGATCGCCACCGGCCTCCAGGATGTCGCGCACGATCCACGCGGCGCCGGCGCTCATCATGCGGGATTCGATCCGGGGTTCGCCGGGTGCCAGCCGGGGCCGGCCAGCCAGGCCATCTCGGGCCAGGGCCCGGTATGCGCCCACCAGTTCCTCCAAGGTGGTGCCACCCCCGCCCAAAATCAAGCTCAGGTTCGGACGGGCGCCGGCCGGCATGCGCAAGCGCACGCCGCCACCCAGCATAACCGATGCGAAGCGAGCTGGTCCGATGCGGTCGAGCAGGTCCACTGCAGGCACGTTCAGCGACCGCTGCAGCGCCTGCGCGGCGCTGACCGGTCCCGCAAAGGCGGCCTGGAAGTTGCCCGGCGCATAGCCGCCAAATGACATTGGAGTATCCAGCAGCAGGCTCTCGGAATGAATCAGGCCATCGTCCAGCGCCAATGCGTACAGGAATGGCTTGAGCGCTGAACCTGGCGATCGGACGGCGCGCACCATGTCCACATGGGCGTATCGGGAATCGTCGGAGAAATCGGCAGAACCGGCATAGACCTTGACCGCCAGGCTGTCGTTGTCCATGACCAACACGGCCATCGAGACCTTGGGCGGCAGGGCGTCCACGCGGTCCAGCAGCATCTGCTCAACGGTGGCCTGCATCTCGGCATCCAGGATGGACGCCACCACCTCGTGGCCGGGTGCGCCGCGCGGATGACCCGCCATCAGGCGCCGGGCGGCCAACGGGGCCAGCCAGCGCGCGCGCAGCGGCGGAGCCATCACCGTTTCCAGGCGCGCGTCGGCAGCCTGCTCCGCAGTCCACACGCCGGCCTGCACCAGCCGCGCCAGCACGCGGTCGCGCGCGGCCTGCGCAGCCTCGGGATGGCGGTCGGGCCGCAGCCGGGACGGAGCCTGCGGCAGCGCCACCAGCAGCGCGGCCTCGGCGCGGCCGAGATCGCGCGCGGGCTTGCCGAGCCACAACCGCGCGCCCATCTCCGCGCCCTGTACGATGCCGCCCATGGGCGCATGCGCCAGGTACAGGGCGAGAATCTCATCCTTGCTGTAATGCAATTCCAGCTGCAGCGCCCGCCCGATCTGGCGCAGCTTGGCACCCAGCGTGCGCGAGGGCCGGCCGGCCAATTCGGGATCGATCAGGCGGGCCACCTGCATGGTCAAAGTCGAGCCGCCGGACACGATGCGGCCGCGCGACAGCCATTGCCAGCCGGCGCGCGCCAGCGCCACCGGGTTGACGCCGGGATGCCAGCGGAACCAACGGTCTTCATAGCCCAACAGGGCCTGCAGATACACCGGCGAGACCTGGTGGGGGCGCACCGGATAGCGCCACGCCCCGTCGCGGCTGGGATAGGTGCGCAATGGCGTGCCGTCGGCCGCCGCGACCACGGCGGCACCTGCCCCGTCGATACGCGGCAGCGGCATCAGGCGATCCAGCGCAAGGATCATCGCCGCCAGCACGCCCGCCGCGGCAATGCCGCGCCAGGCGGCGCGGCGCCAGCGCGCGATGCGCGGCGGGCGCTGCACGCCGACCGGCCGGCCGCCTCCGCGTGCGTCTGCGGGGCGCCGCGCCGGGCTCATTGCCGCCCCGCCCCGCGGTCGCGGATGTCCACGTCGGACCAGCGTTCTCCCACGCCGCGCAGTTCTGGCCGGTACATGTCCTCGGCCTCCGTGGACGGCACGCGATAGTGCCCGGGGGTGACCACGCGTGCCAGATAGAAAATGTCGACCTTGCCGCGGCCGAGCGAAACCGCCGCCACGTAGCGGTCGTCGCGGAACTCGCGGTACTTGATGTTCGGATCGGACAGCGCGTCGACCACGCGTACACCGCCCACCATCCAATCCCGCATGTCTGGGCTTTGCGACAGGTTCAGGTTCTCGACCTCCAGGCCCGCCGGCACGCGGTCGACCACCAGCCCGTCGGGCACGACCATGCGGGCATCGGCCTCGACCCGCACCACCAGCATGTCGCCGGTTTGCAATGCGCCGCCGTTCCAGGCCTTGCCATCGGGCGTGTACCAGGTGCGGCGCAGCCGGATCACGTCGGCGCGCGGCGCCGGGGGATCGGCCGGCGTGCCCTGGACGTCGAACTCGGCATACAGCGCCTGCTGGCCCGTGTTGCGCACCAGCAGCGAGCCCAGCTCGGTAGCGGGGATCTGCAGCGTGCGGTCGTCGGCGCCGGCCAGCGCCTGTTCGCCGGCGCCCGGGCCGTGCGACAAGGCGGCATGCCACGGCTCGCCGCCCGCTCCGCCCGCGCGGGCGGCCAGCAGCAGCGCCATCTGTTCCTGCGTCGACAGATAAGAGCGGCCGGACAGACGCGCCGACACCTCGGCCAGCCAGGCCTCAGTGCGCTCGTGGCGCAGCCCGTACTGCGCGGCCAAGGCATAGGCCAGCGCATCGTCGCGTACGGCGCTGCCGTAGTCGCCGAGCCAGTCATCCGCATAACCGGAGGCCCCCTGCCGGTTGATGCCATAGGCGCGCCCGGCGGCCGCGTCCAGCGCCGACTTCATGCGCCCCTCGTCGCCGGCCAGCTTGAAGGCGGCGGCCAGTTGCACCAGCGGCAGCCGCGAGCGGGCGCGGTCCGCGGAATTGTCGTAAAGCTGGCGCAACGCCGACAACGGCGCCTGGCCGTCGCGCGCCAGCACCAGCGCGGCGGCCGCCAACCCCGCAAAGCGCCGGTGGTCCTGGCGTAGCTGCTCGGCGTCGATGCGGTCGAAGCGGCCCGACGCCACCTGGTTGCGCAGTTCCTGCGACCATGTGCCGAAGCGGCTGCCCGCCTGCTGCAGCTGATTCAGCAGCCAGCGGCGCGAACCCTCCAATGCGGCCTGCGGAATTTCGAAGCCGGCATCGCGCGCCTCTTGCATGAATCCGACGGCATAGGCCGTCAGCCACACATCGCTGGCCCCGCCATCGCCCCACAGCGAATAGGCGCCCGAGGCGCCGCGCATGCCCGACAGGCGCCACAGCGCGCCGGCGACCTTCTGCTGGCGTTGCTCGGCGGTGCGCGCGGGCAGGCCGAAGCGCTTGGCCGCCGCGTCATCGATCAGCACCCATGGCAACGCGGCGCTGATGGTCTGCTCGGTGCAGCCGTAGGGATAGGTGAGCAGGCCGTCGACCAGGCGGTTGACGTTGATGGGCGGCCGGCTCGACAGCGTCAGCGCGACCGATACCGAGTCGGGAAAATACCCGGCGATCCAGCCGGCCTGCGCGGCCAGCGTCTCGCCCGGCGCCAGGCGCAGGCGCCGCACGCTGCGTTCGGCGGCATGCGCGGGCTGCACCTGCAGCGCCGATTCGCGCACGATGCGCAGCGGCTCGGGCCCGCCGCCGCCTTCCATCGACAGGCGGATTGGCGCCAGTCCGTACGAGCCGGTGGCATGCGCCGTGAAGCGCAGCGTGGCGCGCTGACCATCGCGCAGCGACAGCGTACGCTCCCCGTCGTCGATGGCGAGCGGGTCCTGCGCCTGCAGCCGCACGGTGATCTTCTGCGTGGCGCCGCTGACATTGCTCAGGTCCAGCGCGATGGCTGCCTGGTCGCCCGGCGTGATGAAGCGCGGCGTGCCGAGCTCGGCCACGATGGGCGCGGCCACCTGCATCTCGGCATCGGCGCTGCCGTAGCGCTCATCCGTGTGGGCCACCGCCATCAGCCGCAGCGTGCCGTTGAAATCGGGCACGTCCAACGCAATCTCGGCGGCTCCGTCGGCATCGACCTTCACCGGACCGGAGTACAGGTCGACCAGCTTCACCTTGCGCGGCAGGCTGCGGCTGTCGCCGCGCAGCGCCGCGTCGCCGCCCCATTTGAGGCGGCCCGGCGTGCCTTCCATCTTCTCGATCAGCTTGCCGTACATATCCAGCAGGTCGGGCGAATAGCGGTGCTTGCCGAAGAAGAAGTCCAGCGGGTCGGGCGTGGCGTACTGGTTGATGTTGAGAATGCCCACATCCACGGCCGACAGCGTGACCCAGGCCTGCTCGCCCTGCAGGCCATCGACCTGCACCCGCACCGTGCTGCGCGTCTCGGGCCGTATCTTTGCGGGCGCGGACAGATGCACGGCCAGGCGGCGCTCGTCGCTGGCGATGGGCAGGTACGCCAGGCCCAACGCACGCGCGGGCGTGATGCGATCGCCCGCGCTGCCGGGCCGCAACACCGTGGCCGAGACATAGAGATCGTGGCGCTTCCAGGCCGGATCCAGCGGGATCTCGACCTCGGTGCCTGCCGTGGAGGCCTGCATCCACTTGGACCACAACAGGCGGTCGCCCTCCACGGTGACCAGCGCCTGGCCGTCGTGCGGCGGGGTCAGCGTCAGGCGCACCGTATCGCCGGGCCGGGCCGGCGTGCCCTGCAGCTTCATCTGCACGCGGTCGGGGCGGTTGCCCACGGCCTCGGCATCCTGCGCGTCCCAACCGGCGTAGAAGCGGTAGCGCAGCGTGCGGCCGGTTTCGGGATCGGTGATCTCCAGCCGGTACGTGCCCCACCCCACCGGCACCGACAGCGTCATGCGGCCCTTCAGGTCGAAGACGCGGGACTCGAGCAGTTCTTCGTTGACGGTGTAGCCACTGTTCCAGCCGCGCTGGTCGTCGAAGCGCCAGTAATAGCGCCGTTCTTCGTGATACAGCCGCAGCTGCGCGCCGGCGACCGGCACCTCGCGGCCCCGCGCATCCACGCGCACCACCTCGAACGCGGCTGGCGCCCCCTCGCGCGTGACGTCGCGTTCGAACAGCGGGCGCACCGCAACCAACTTGTCGGCCGGCCAGATCGTGCGTTCGATGGAGCGCACCACTGGCCGGCCACCTGATTCCATCAGGCTCGCGGACAGGCGCAGCAGCATGGGCGAGGCGGCGCCCTGCGCGGCCTCGGCGTCGATCTCCAGTTGCGCCGCGCCGTGTTCGTCCAGCTCGGTCTCGGGCAAGGCCTGGTAGGCGCGTCGCGAGTCGTCGTCCACGTCGCCGAAGATGAAGCCGGGCCACTGCTGCGGCAGCGCCATGCGGTTGCGGCGCACCTGCAGGCCGGCCAGCAGGCGATTGCCGGCGGCGGGCGCGCCATATAGGTAGTCGCCCTGCACCGCCACCGTCCAGGCCTGGTCCGGCGCCAGCACCTCCTGGGGCGACTCCAGCACCAGCTTCATGCGTTCGGGAAGGAACTCCTCAACCTGGAATTTCCAGGTGGTGTCGGCCACGCGGCTGGCGGGATCGACCCGCAGTTCCAGCAGCCACGTGCCGGTCTGCGCGTCGCTAGGCAGCTCGATGGCCTGCTCGATATAGTTCGGCGTGCTCTCGCCGGCACGCCACAGTGAGCTGCGCGCCACGCGTCCGTCGGGTCGCTTCAGCGTGGCGGTAAGCGGCGCCTGGGGCAGCGGGCGGCCGTCGGCATCGCGCGGCAGCACCGACACCGTGAAGGTCTCGCCCGGCCGGTAGAGGTTGCGCCCCGCATAGACAAAGAGATTGTTGTTGCGCGACGGGTGGCCGCCCACGTCGAACTCGGACAGGTCCAGCGCGGGCTCGCCCAGCGCCAGCACGGTGGTCTCGACCCCGCGCGACGCACGCACCAGACGGGCTGCGGCGTACCCACCGGCGAAGCCCACGTGCCCGTCGGCGCCGGACTGGGCTCGCGCCAGCACCTTGCCCGCGCCGTCCACCAGCTCGACCGCCGCGCCGGCGATGGGCTGGCCGGACTTCAGCGACACCGCGTAGCCCTCGATACGGTCGGAATAGCGGCGCGCCATCAGCCCGATGTCGCTGACATAGAAGTACGTGACCTGGTATTCGTAGCGGAACCGGCCTGGCTGGCTCATCACCGCAACGTAGATGCCCGGCTGCTGCAGTTCGGCGATGCGTTCGACCGGTAGGAACGTGACGTGGCGGCGGTTCGGTTTGTCGTCCGTCAGGAAGCGGCCCTGGTAGACGCTATCGGCCAGCGTATGCAGGCGATCGATATCCCAGTTGCTGACCGATCCCTGCAGGCTGCGATTGCCCGCGTAGCGCCAGTCGTTGTCTGCGTCCTCTGACTCGTCCTCCTCCCCGTCGGCGGCGGGCGCGCCCACGCCCAGCACATCGCCGAAGAAGGCGGGCACGCGCTCGGGCGGCACGCGCAGGAACTGCACGTCGACCTCGGGCTGGTTCACGGTGACGACCGGCAGGCCGCCGTTCTGCCCCGCCGGCAGCACCACGCCGCGGCTGGCGAAATAGTAGGCAGGCGGCATGGCCTCGGTGCGCACCTCGCAGTGCGCGGCCCCTGGCAGGCGCGCGTCCGACGCGGCGCCCGGCAACCCAGCCGCCAGCCGCACGCCGTACAGGCGCTGCGGCTGTACATAAGGGAAATACGCCACGCGCGGGTTGTCGCCTACCACCCACGCGCCCGGCAGCGGCTTGCCCTTCGTGGCGCCGTCGCCGTGTTGAACCGGGGCGGCGGCATCGGCGGGTGCGGCGTCCTCGGGCAGCGGCGCGGCTCCCGCATCGGCCACGTGCAGGTACGCCGACAGGTCGGCCTTGCGGTCCAGCGGCTGGGTGAACGTCACGGCCAGCGCCAGCGTGTCGTTGTACTGGCGGGCGCGGCAATCGAGGGCGGCGAAGGGATCGGACTGGCCGACGGAGGCGTCGGCGGCGGGTGGCGCGGCACGGCCGGATGCGGCCGGCGTAGGGGACTGAATCGCCGTGAGCCCAGGCGTCCGGTCCGGCTGGCCACTGCGGCCGGCCCACCATCCCAGGGCTACCGCCCCTGCAATGACCACTGCCGCACACGCGGCCAGACCTCTCCCACCCCTCTTTCCCGTCACGGCAAACCCCTACGGCGTCAACGTTTGTTGGTTCTGCGCCGGCCGGCGGGCCGGCCGTACGGTCTTGCGTCTTGCGGGCACCACCGGGCGCGCGGACGCGCGGCAACCGGCCCCTCCAGCGCCGCGATCGGGTCTAGACGGGTTCCATCACGCACTGCAGCGGATGCTGGCGTGCGCGGGCATATTGCGCCACCTGAGCGATCCGGGTGGCCGCGACGTCGCGTGGATACACCCCGCACACGCCCCGCCCCTCATGATGCACTTGCAGCATGATCCGGGTGGCCTCTTCGTGGCTCTTGCCGAAGAACTTCTGGAGGACCTTCACCACGAATTCCATCGGGGTGTAATCGTCGTTCAGCAGCACCACCTGATACATCGGCGGTGGTGCGGCCCGGGCCGGCGATTTTTCCACGACCTGATCGTGCTGGGTGTCCAAGGTAGAACTCATAGGGCGGCTATTCTAGTGAAACAGGGGACGGCTTTCGCCGTGCTTACTGAAAATTACATACAGACATGCGTAGTTTCCATACTTGACGTCAGAAAGAAAAGCAGCGCATTATCCGGGCATTCGGGAGCCTTACAAATTGCTGTGAAGTGCCCCGGAAGCCGGGGAGGGAAAGGGGTCATCCACGCCCTTCTGCTGTCAACATACGATTCAATGAGGCAGTCCGCATGTCTGATACGACCGCAACCGCTGTCCAAGGGGACAATCCTAAATCGACGGGCACCGTCAAATGGTTCAACGATGCCAAGGGCTTCGGCTTCATTACGCCGGATGATGGCGGGGAAGACCTGTTTGCACATTTCTCGTCCATCCAGATGAACGGCTTCAAGACGCTCAAGGAGGGGCAGAAGGTCGCGTTCGAGATCATCCAGGGCCCCAAGGGCAAGCAGGCTCTTAATATTACGTCGGCCTGACGTCGCGTCGACCAGGCGGCGCAAGCCTGCCCGGCTCTACACGACAGCGCAGGGCGCCGGTATCATGCGAGGCGGGTGCAAACCCGCCTCTTTGTTTTGCATCCACGCCCCGTATTTTCCGCCTACCTGCCCCCTCATGTCGAACCCCCGCGCGTGTTTCCCGACCCGTTCATTTGTGTACAAGCTGGCCGCCGGAATGCTGCTCGCCGCGTCGGCGGCGGTGCCGCCCTCGCTGGCGCAGCCCGTGCCCCAACCGCGGTTGCCCGTCACCAAGCTGTCGGTGGGGATCCACGCCATCCACGCCGAGGTCGCCAACAACGAGGAAGAACGGCGCCAGGGCCTGATGTACCGCACCGAACTGCCCGGCAACGACGGCATGCTGTTCGTGTTCGAGGCGCCCGACGTGCAGTGCTTCTGGATGCGCAACACGCTGCTGCCGCTGTCCATCGCCTTCATCGCCGACGACGGCACGGTGGTCAATATCGAGGATATGGCGCCTCAGACCGACGACCCGCACTGCGCCCGCAAGCCGGTACGCTATGCGCTGGAGATGGCCAAAGGGTGGTTCGCACAGCGCGGTGTGAAGGCCGGCAACAAGATCGACGGCCTGCCCTGAGAAGCCGCCCGGCGCGCCTCGCCCCACCGAGCGTATCGCACGCGCATCGCGCTCCGTCCATTCCGGTACTGGAGTCAGCCTGGAACAAAAAAGGGAGCCTCGCGGCTCCCTTCCGTTTGTCCGGCCGGCGAGACGATCAGACCCGCTCGACTACCATCGCAATGCCCTGCCCCACGCCGATGCACATGGTGCACAACGCATAGCGGCCGCCTGTGCGATGCAGCTGGTTGATGGCCGTGGTGACCAGGCGCGCGCCGCTGGCGCCCAGCGGGTGACCCAACGCGATGGCGCCGCCGTTGGGATTGACGCGCGCATCGTCGTCGGCCAGACCCAGCTGGCGCAGCACGGCCAGGCCCTGCGCGGCGAACGCCTCGTTGAGCTCGATGACGTCCATCTGTTCCAGCGTGAGGCCCGTCAGCGCCAGCACCTTGCGGGCGGCCGGCACAGGGCCCATGCCCATGATGCGCGGCGGCACGCCGGCGGTGGCCATGCCCACCACGCGGGCACGCGGCGTCAGGCCGTGGCGGGCCGCGCTCTGCTCGTCGGCCAGCAGCAGCGCCACCGATCCGTCATTGACGCCCGAGGCGTTGCCGGCCGTGACGCTGCCGTTCTCGCGCACCACACCTTTCAGGCGGCCCAGGGCCTCCAGGCTGGTCTGGCGCGGGTGCTCGTCCTTGGAAACCACGACGGGATCGCCCTTTTTCTGCGCGATCGACACCGGCGTGATCTCGCCATCGAAAAAGCCGGCCTCCTGGGCGCGCGCGGTCTTTTCCTGGCTGTTCAGGGCGAACTTGTCCTGATCCGCGCGGCTGACGCCGAAGTCGTCGGCCACGTTCTCGGCCGTCTCCGGCATCGAATCCACGCCGTACTGGGCTTTCATCAGCTTGTTGACGAAGCGCCAGCCGATGGTGGTGTCGTAGATGGCGGCGTTTCGCGAGAACGCGCTGTCGGCCTTGCCCATGACGAACGGCGCGCGGCTCATGCT
>Ga0182737_1003635_pt1 | contig 11143 bp, 10 predicted proteins | sample eDN5th30CBELigOP_FD_128878 | JGI IMG/M metagenome (GOLD analysis project Ga0182737, IMG submission 128878) | Enriched Organic Plus compost microbial communities from Emeryville, California, USA - eDNA 5th pass 30_C BE-Lig OP (version 2) (version 2) ... | reverse complement strand
GGCGATGAACAGGCCATGCACGTCCAGGTCGCGCGTGGTGCCGGTCACGGTGTTCCGCAGCGTCACGCCGGTGACGCCCTTGGGCTCCTCGGTGCCCAGCACCTCCGCGATCTCGGTGTCGTAGACCACGTCGATCTTCTGGTTGGCGTTCAGGCGGGCCTGGTTGGTCTTGTCGGCGCGCAGCGTGTCGCGGCGATGCACCAGCGTCACCTTGTCGGCGAAGTTGGTGAGGAACAGCGCCTCTTCCACGGCGGTATTGCCGCCGCCGACCACCGCGACCGTCTTGCCGCGATAGAAGAAGCCGTCGCAGGTGGCGCAGGCCGAAACGCCGAAGCCCTGGAACTTGCCCTCGCTGGGCAGGCCCAGCCAGTTGGCGCTGGCGCCGGTGGCGATGATCAGCGTGTCGGCGGTATAGACATCGCCGCTGTCACCCAGCAGCGTGAAGGGGCGGCGCGACAGGTCCACCTTGGCGATGGTGTCGCTGACGAAGTTCGTGCCCAGCGCGCGGGCCTGTTCCTGCATCTGGTCCATCAGCCAGGGGCCCTGAATGGCCTCGGCGAAACCGGGATAATTCTCGACCTCGGTGGTGATGGTGAGCTGGCCGCCGGGCTGGATGCCGGAAATCAGCGTCGGCTCCAGCATGGCGCGGGCGGCATAGATGGCGGCGGTGCAGCCGGCCGGGCCGCTGCCCAGGATGATGACTTTGGAATGTTTGGGGGAGGTTTGGGCGGTCATGGCGCTTTGCAGCTTTCGCAGGTCTGGCCATGTCATATCGTTATGGCGCGGCGGGGCGTCAAGCCGGGGCAAAAGCCCTGGCCGTGTATAAGCCTATGTTGCTGCCCTGGCGTGGCTTTTTCGGGACGGATTTCCCCGATTCGAGAAATATTATTGCGCACCTTCCAAGGGCGGCGTTATATGCGCCCGCCCCTTTTCTTCAGGACCGGTCGTGGACACTCGCAAGCTGGACGCCATTGACCTGCGGATCCTGTCCGAGCTGCAGGACGATGGGCGCATCACCAACGTCGAACTGTCCCGCCGCGCCAGGATCACCGCGCCGCCCTGCCTGCGGCGCATCCGCGCGCTGGAAAAGGCTGGGTTCATCCAGGGCTATCATGCCGACCTCAACGGCAAGGCGCTGGGCTTCGAGGTGACGGGCTTTGTCTTTGTCGGGCTGGCCAGCCAGAAGGATGCCGACCTCAAGCAGTTCGAGGAAAGCGCGCGGCGCTGGCCGGAGGTGCGCGAGTGCCACATGTTGTCGGGAGAGGTGGATTTCATCCTGAAATGCGTGGCCCGCGACCTGTCCGCCTTCCAGACCTTCATCACCGATACGGTGACGGCGGACAAGAATGTCGCCAGCGTGAAAAGCTCGCTGGTCATACATGCCTCCAAGATCGCGCCGGGCTATCCCATCGAAGTTCCGGCGGGCAAGAATTGAAACGACAGGAATTGAAACAGGGAGACCGGACATGAATCGCATGCAGGTACTTCTGGCGGGGGCGGCGCTGTTCGCGTCCACCGCGCTGGCCGTGGCGGCAACCACCGTCTCGCCGTCCATCAGCGCGGCGGTCGCCGATACCGGGCGGCCCGCCGCCGATACCGAGCGCGACACCAATCGCAAGCCGGCCGAGATGCTGGCCTTTGCGGGCGTGCGTCCGGGCATGGTGGTGGTGGACCTGCTGCCGGGCGGCGGCTATTTCACCCGCATCTTCGCGCGCGCGGTGGGCGAGAAGGGGCAGGTTTATGCCTATTTCAGCACTCACAACGACGCCCGCCTCAAGGAGCAGGGCCGCGATCCCGACAACCAGATGGCGGACCTCAAGAAGGCCTACAGGAATCTGGGCGTGATCCACGGGCCGCTGGACAAGTTCGTGACGCCGCAGCCGGTGGACCTGGTCTGGACCTCGCTGAACTATCACGACCTGCACAACAAGAATGTCGGGGTCGATATCGCGGACGTGAACAAGGCGATCTTTGACTCGCTCAAGCCCGGTGGTGTCTTCGTGGTGGTGGACCATGCCGCCGCCGACAACGCGCCCGACGATGTCACCTCCAGCCTGCATCGCATCAAGGCCGCGACGGTGAAACAGGAAGTGGAAGCCGCCGGATTCAAGCTGGTCGCGGAGGGTCACGACCTGCACTTCCCTGGCGACGATGGCAGCAAGCGGGTGTTCGAGAATGACGTTCGCGGCAAGACCAACCAGTTCATGCTCAAGTTCCAGAAGCCGCGCCGTTGAGGCGGCATCGAAAGCCATGACACGCCGTATCCGTTTCAGGCTGGCAGGCTCCGCGCTGTTTTGCGCCGCCGCGACATGTGCCTTGCCTGTTGGTGCACAGGACCTCACCTTGCCGGTGGCCCAGACCGTGACGCGGGAAAAAGCCCGGTTGGTGCTGTTCGACGGCGAAACCCTGACGCTGGAACGGCTGGGCGCGGCCTCCGCTCCGGCGGCGTCCCCCGGCATGGTGCCGGGGCGGGGCGTGACCAGGACCGCGCCCGCCGCCGCGCCACAGGCAAAGGGCGAAGCGCCAGAGGCCGCAGGTCCAGCGCCCGCCGATACCCGCTTCAGCGTGACGGTGACGCCGCAGACCCGCTATGTCGGCACCACGGCGGGAGCCTTCGCCGACATCAAGCCCGGAGACTTTACCGGGGCGGCGGTTACCGAGGACAGCAGCGGGCGTTTGCGCGCGCGGCAGCTTTATCTCTATCCGGACGCGTTGCGCGGCACCGGGGAAGGCCGCTTCCCCGAAAGCGGCCGCATCATGATCAACGGCACCGTGTCCGAGGTGACGTTCGCCTCCGAAGAGGATCGCAGCCGGGGCACCCTGGCGCTGGCCTATCGCGGCTCGGTGCTGACGCCGCTGGGCCGTGGCCGTACCGTCTGCGAGGGCCGCGCCGCGCCGCCGGCGGTGGCCAGTCCCCTGGAATGCAAAGCCGATGCGGTGATGCAGGTGGGTGCGGACACGCCCGTTACCGCCATGACGCTGGGCGATCGGAGCCTGCTGGAGCCCGGCGTGATCGTTACAGTGACGGTTGTGAAGGGGCCGGATGGCCGCGCCATCACGCCCGGCCTGGTGGTTGAGAAAGCCGCCACCGTGGAAAAGCCGCAATCGGCCCCTTAAGTTTTCCCATCCTTAAGCTTCGGAGAAATCGCATGTCCCGACTTCCGGCCCTGGCCTTGCTTTGTGGTGCGCTGCTTTCGGGCGGCGCGACCTGGGCGCAGGAAGGCGCGCGGCTGGGAAAATGGGGCGTGGACCTGACTTCGCTCGATCCGGCGGTGAAGGCGGGCGACAATTTCTTCCTGCATGTGAATGGCGGCTATCTGAAGACCGCCGAGATTCCACCCGACCGTTCCAGCATGGGCTCGTTCCAGGAATTGCAGATTCAGAGCGAGCAGCGCCTGAAATCCATCGTGGGCGATCTCGACAAGCCGGAGGCGCAGCGGGCATCCCGGTTGACGGACGAAGAGCGCAAGCTGCGCGATCTCTATGACAGCTTCACCGATGCATCTGCCATCGAGGCGCGGGGACTGCAGCCGGTGCAGAAGGACCTGCAGTATCTGGCGGGCCTGAAGACCCTGGACGATGTCGCTAGGGCGATGGCGTCGGTCAAGCTGGCGACCATGAGCATCTACAATATCGGCATCGGCATAGACGACAAGAATCCCGACAACTATTCGGTGAATCTGGGCCAGTCGGGCCTGGGCATGCCAGATCGCGACTATTACCTGTCAAGCGACGCGGCCATCACAAAGACCCGCGAGGCCTATCGCAAATACCTGGCCGACATGCTGACGCTGGCGGGCCTGGCGGATGCTGATGCGCGCGCCGACCGCATCCTGGCGCTGGAGACGGAGATCGCCAAGGTGTCCTGGACCCGCGCCGACCGCCGCGACGCCGACAAAATCTACAATCCCATGCCCGCCTCGCAATTGAAGACGCTGGCGCCGGATTTTCCCTGGGATGCGTTCCTGGGTGAGACGCATATCCCTTTCAAGACCAAGGCCGGGCATGAACGCTATGTGATCGTGGCGGAAAATACCGCCTTCGGCCCGCTGGCCGCCATCTTCAAGAACACGCCCGTTTCGACCTGGCGTGATTACCTGACGGTGCATTATCTCAGGGCTTTCTCGGCCTATCTGCCCAAGCGGTTCGACGACCTGGTCTTTTCTTTCTACGGAACCCAGTTGACGGGCCGTACCCAGCAACTCGACCGCGGGACGCGCGGCGTGCACCTGCTGGACCGGATGCTGGGTGAGGCGCTGGGAAAGCTCTATGTCGCCCGTTATTTCCCGCCGGATTCCAAGGCCAAGATGGATGTGCTGGTGGCCAACCTGCTCAAGGCTTTCGAGCAGGATCTGCACACGCTGGACTGGATGGGCCCGGCCACGCGCGAAAAGGCGCTGGAGAAGATCCGCAATTTCACGCCCAAGATCGGCTATCCCAGCAAGTGGCGGGATTATGCGGCGCTGGATATCCGGCGCGACGACCTGATCGGCAATGTGCAGCGTGCCGCCGAGTTCGAATGGAATCGTGACGTGTCGCGCATCAACCAGCCGGTGGACCGGCTGGAATGGGGAATGACGCCCAGCACCATCAACGCCTATTACAATCCTTCGCTGAACGAGATCGTGTTTCCGGCGGGCATTCTGCAGCCGCCTTTCTTCGATCCCAAGGCGGACGATGCGGTGAATTACGGCGCCATCGGTGCGGTGATCGGGCATGAGATCAGCCACGGATTCGACGACCAGGGCAGCAAATATGACGGCAAGGGCGTCTTCCAGGATTGGTGGACCAAGGAGGACCGCGCCAATTTCGATGCTCGCACCGCGATCCTGGTCCAGCAATACAATGCCTATGAACCGCTGCCGGGCCTGCATGTGAACGGCCAGAACACGCTGGGCGAGAACATCGCCGACACGGCGGGGCTGGCCATTGCACTTAAGGCCTATCACCTGTCGCTGGGCGGCAAGCCCGCGCCTGTGCTCGACGGCTATACCGGCGACCAGCGCCTGTTTCTGTCTTTCGGACAGGTGTGGCGCACCAAGATGCGCGACAGCGCGATCCGCACCCAGACCCTGTCAAACGAGCATACGGTGGCCGAATTCCGCGTTATCGGGCCGACCCGCAACCAGGACGAATGGTACAGGGCCTTCGACGTGCAGCCGGGGCAGAAATACTATCTTGATCCCAAGGAGCGCGTCCGCCTCTGGTGATCACTTCACCGGATAGTGTTTGGCCAGATAGTCCACCACCTTGTTGAAATCGGCGTCTGTGACGGCCGCGCCGTTGCCGATCATGGTGGTGACGGTGTCGGCCCAGCCTTCGCGCGTCTTGCCGGTGTTGGTGACCAGTTCCGCGGCATGGCACTGGGTACAGGCATCGGCGACGATCTTCTGGCCTTCGCCCGGCGGGAAGGGTGCCTGTGCAAAGGCGGGCGCCGCCATCGGCAGGACAGGGCCAAACACAAGAACCGCAAAACGCTTCATGGTGTTCCACTCCAGTTTGATCCTGAGCATGGTGCAGAATTCCTGAACCGGACCTGAATACATTTGGGCCTATTGTGGCGCTTTCAGGAATTCGCCGGGCTTCAGGGCCCGGTCGGTAAAGCGGATTTCCGCCACCGCGCCCTGGAACCAGTTTACGCGATTCATTCTCACCCCCACCATCACCCGGCCCGGACCATGCGGGGTGAACGCCACCAGCGCTTCGGCCTCCAACACACCGTCCACATAGGCGCGGTAAGTGGAACCGTCATAGGTCTGCTGCACGGCATGCCAGCGGTTCAACGGATGGGTCTTGCCGGGATCGATCAGCGCCTTGCTGCCTGCCTTGCTGTTGACGAAGCTGTCCAGATACCAGCGCCCGTCCCTCACCCGGATTTCGAACATGATGCGCGGATTGGGATCGCTGGTCCCTGCGGGATTGGCATCCAGGCCGGTTGCGGGATCGGTTTCCGCGACATGAAGCCATCGCTGTTCGAACGCGCCGCCTTCCGGGCGGAAGATCGCCTCGATGGTAAAAGCCTTGGCTCCGATCAGCGGGCGCGACGGAAAAAGCATGGCATCGTCCACGCCGTCGAAATGCACCGCCTTGCCCAACGGGCTTTCCACCAGCGCCGGATCGCCTTCGACCTTCGGCGTCAGCCCGCCGATGCGCGATAAATTGTCAAATCTCCAGACCTGCTGCTCCGCTCGCGCGTCTTGTACCAGGACACACAAAAGTATCGCCGCGATCATGCTGCATCTGCTCATGGTGTGCTCCTTGGCTGGTTTCGCGACACGTTGACGGGGTTTGGAACCGGCTCCAATCTCTCCGGCAAAACAGGCCGGAGGAAATGCATGGACCGTCGTCAGATTCTGATCAACCTCGCCGCGACAGGGTCGTGCCTTGCCCTGCCGTTCCAGGCCAAGGCGCAGGCGCTGGCCCGCAAGGTCAAGATCACCGATGTGAAGGTGATGATCATCCGGGGCACCTGGGACTGGAACCTGATAAAAGTCGAGACGGATGCGGGCGTCTCGGGCATCGGCGAAGCCTATTGGGGACCGGGCGTCAAGGACATGGTCCTCAATCGCTTCAAGGAGCAGCTTGTCGGCGAAGATCCGATGAATGTGGTCAAGCTCTATACCAAGTTGCTGTTCCTCAATGGCGGCTATGGCGCCACCGGCGGCGTCACCATGCATGCGGCCTCCGGCATCGAGATTGCGCTGTGGGACTTGGCGGGACGTCTGTTGCAGGCGCCGGTTTGCAATCTTCTGGGCGGTCGCTTCCGTGACAAGGTGCGGTTCTATCGCACCCTGCAGCGCCCGGATCGCCGGCCGGAGGACGCCAAGTCCTGGGGCGATCAGGTGGCGGAAGCCAAGGCCAACAATCCTTATGGCTTCACGGCTTTCAAGGTGCAGGGCGACGCGGTGCCGCCGTCCTCCGATCCCGATTTCAAGGAGCCGGGCCATGACCGCTATACCAACCAGCTCACCAACCTGGACATCCGCCGCATCGTGGACCGTATGGAGCGGGTCCGCGCCGCGCTGGGCGAAACCGATTTCGCGATGGAATGTCACTGGAAGTATTCGGTCAATGACGTGATCAGGCTGTGCAACGCCGTCGAGCACACCAATCCCATGTTCGTGGAAGACCCGACACCGCCCGAAAATCCCGAAACACTGGAACGGGTGTCACGCGCCACCAACACGCCGATCTGCACGGGTGAGAATCTGTATGGGTTCCACCAGTTCTCGCAGATCATCCTGCGCCAGGCCACGGCGGGTGTGCACATAGACATTCCCAAGTCCGGGGGGCTGTTCGAGGCCAAGCGCATCGCCGACCTGGCGGACCTGTATGGCATCTGGACCGCCTGCCACAATCCGGCCAGTCCCATAGGCACAGCGGCCTCTGCGCATGCGTCCGCCTCGGTCCGCAATTTCCGTATCCACGAACTGGCCAAATGGGTGGACTGGTGGCCGAACCTGGTCACGCATGAGGGACCGTTCTGGAAGGACGGCTATTTCCATATCCAGGACAAGCCGGGCCTGGGCTTCGATATCGATCCCGATGTCGCCAAGGCGCATCTGGCGCCCGGCGAAGTATGGTGGGGATGAGGAGCGGTTTGCCGAAGGCAAACAAAATGGTCCCGTGGACCATTGGGCGATGAACGCCGCGCGCTTGAGCGCGTGGCCAGACAGGGAGGATGGGAAATGAATATCCTGAAAGCTGCTCTACTAGGCGTTGCGCTGACGGCATTGACCGCGCCCGCGATCGCACAGGTCAACCAGAGCAAGGCGCAGATCCTGTTCTATACCGCTGACTGGAAAGGCGAACGTTTCGCCGATGGCCGCCCCAAGGTGCCGGACGACCTGCTGAAGCGCGCCCTGGATGTTCCCCTGGAGGACATCTGGGGTTATCTGCGCGACCACGGCTACAATACCCAGTTCGATAGCGGTTGGCAATCGCTGCATCCGGACAAGCCATTCGCGGGCCGCGCGCTGACGGCGCAATATATGCCGCTGCGGCCCGACATGTGGAAGGCGGTGATGGCGCAGGGCCAGAAGGATGGCCGTGTCAGCGGCAACAACAGCTGGCCGATCCATGACCTGGTGATGGGCGATGTCTATGTCGCCGACGGCTTCGGCAAGATCGTGGAGGGGACGCTGATCGGTTCCAACCTCGGCAGCGGCATCGCCGCCCATACCCATTCCGGGTTCGTCTTCGATGCGGGCATTCGCGATGCCGAGGAAAACCGCAATATTCCTAATCTCAACGGCCTGTATCGCGCCTATGATCCTTCGGCCTGGAAGGACATGACGCTGACCACGATCAATGCTCCGATCCGGATCGGGCGGGCCACCGTCTTGCCGGGCGACCTGGTGCTGGCCAAGCAGGAGGGCGTGATCTTCATTCCCGCCCATCTGGCGGAGGATGCGATCCTGTCTGCCGAATTCACCCAGTTGGAAGACGGCTACAATTTCGAACTGAACAAGCAGGGTGCCAATGGCGCCCAGTTCGAGGGCGGCTGGACACCCGCCAAATATGATGCGCTGGCGGCCTGGGTGAAGCAGAACCCGTCACGCCTGAAGATGTCGCAGGCCAGGTTCGACGCCATGCTGGCTGCGCGCAAGAAGGGCGGGCCGGAAACGATCCCTGGTGCGCCCGATTCCGGCGGGCGGCGCTGAGGGCCTTCAGGCCCGCAGTCGCACGAAGAACAGCAGGCTCATGATGGCGCCGGTTCCGATGACGATGGCGCGCAGGAAGGGGCGCGCCCGCGCCACGGGCGCCCCGGCATAACCGCCCAGTGCGGTGGTGGCCATCATCGCTGCCGCCTGGGCCTAGGCTTGCAGCCGGTCGCCGAAGGCGAAGGCAGGGTGGTGAAGGCCAGCGGGAACGGCACGATCGGCGATAAGGTGCGGTTCGACGACACCAGCAAAGGACCCGATGCCACCAACTCGCCCAGCGCAGCTAGTTCCAGTTCTTGCGCAGTTGCAAAAACAGGCGCGGCTCGGTTCGGGTAAAGCCATCCTGCAAGGTCGGCGTCCCGCCCGTGCCGCGCGGCCCGCTGTAAAGCCATTGCCGGTATTCGAAGCGATAGGGCAGGGCATTGTCGAGTTGCAGCAGGATGCTCCAGTCCGCCGAGGGTTTGTAGGTCCAGGAGGCGTAGAGATAGGGTGCATGGATCGCCACCCGGTTGACCTGGGCGATGCGCCAGGTGGTGCGGTTGAAGCTGGCGGGAATGATGCCCAGCAGCCAGGTGGATTTCAGCGAGTCCAGGTCCTGTGTCATCTCGAAACTGATGTCGCGATCGCGCTGGTTGGAGATGCGGCGCATCTCGCCTGTGACCGGATCGGCCAGGCTGCTGGTCCACCAGGTCAGCTTGGGCCGCAGCAGGGCCTTTTCCAGTCCCAGCCAGTCCAGGGGGATGGTGCCGGTGATGGAAATCCGGTCGCTGGTGGCGCTGGGGATGTTGCCGGGCGCGTCCAGCCCGCCGCCCGCCGGCACGAAGTCCTGCAGATCGGTGATCTCCTCGTGCAACATGCTGACCGACAGCGCGCCTTGGCCCCAGAAACGGCGTTCGGCGCTCAGTTCGTATTGCCAGCGCTGATCGGGGCGCAAATTGGAATTGCCTGCCGCCACGCCAAAGCCCGCAAGGTTGGATGACGCCACGAAATCGGCGAAATTGAGCTGGCCCACGCTGCGTTCCATGCGCAACCGCGCCTGGTTGTCCGGGTCCGGCGTCCAGGACAGCAACAAGCGCGGCTTGGGATAGAAGAAGCTCCGCGACAGGCTGCCGTCCGCGATGGTGGAAAACTCCAGCCGCAGGCCGCTCTCCAGCATCCAGGTGGGCGCGATGCGCCAATTGGCCTGGACGAAAATCTCACCGCGTTTCTCGGTCACCGAAAGATTGGCGTTGGGCAGTGCGGTGGGGACCCCATTGCTGATGAAGCTGGTACGTCCATCGAGGAAGTTATAGGCAGCCTCGCCGCCGCCGCGCAGTTCCAGCGCGGGCCAAGGCCTATAGCGCAGCGTGGCTCGGCCAATGCTTTCGCCGCTGTTGTTGAGGCCGCGAAAGATGGAATTGCCGGAGGGCTGGGCGCCGGTATTGGACGTGTCCTCGCGGTTCAGCCGTTGCAGCATCAGCGCCTCCAGGTTGAAGTGGCCGATACCGCCCCGCCAGCGGCTGCCGAACTCGCCCTGGCGCTTGCTGCCGATGGTGTCGAAACGCGCGCCGCCATATCCCGCATAGAGCACGCTGCCGGAATAGTTGGATGTCAGCAGCATCAGGTTGCTGCTCCACTCCCCACCCCAAAGCGGCGTGGCCAGTGCGCCGGTCGCTTGCCAACCCAGTTTCATGATGCCGCGCCGCTCATAGCCGTCATATTGGGCGGGGCCGTCGGGCGCCCGCAGCAGGCGATACCCCTTACCGGGCGCATCGTCCCAGGTCTGGGTGGTGCGGGCCAGGGTGGCGTCATACCGGATATCGCCGCTCTCGCCGTGATATTCGAAGACGCCGCCCGGAGCCTGTCCGCCATCTCCGATGAAGGTGTTGTTGACGGCCAGCACCAAGTTGCGCGTCGCACCCGCGTGGCGCACCACATTGGCGACGATGCTGAGGCCCTGCATGTCGATGCCGGACGCCCCGCCCCGGATCAGCTCTATGCGCGCCACCGCGGCGGCGGGAATGCGGCCCAGGATCACGAAGATGTCGTCGGTTTTGGCGGTGGGGCGTGTGCCGTCCACCAGCACATTGCTCGCGGTGCCCGCAAAGCCGCGCGCTGCCTGGCCGGTTTCGGCGGTAAAGCCGGGCAGGCGGCGCACCATGTCGGCGGCGGTGGCGGGATGCGCGTCGGCGAAGAAGGCGGCGGGATAGGTCAGGACCGACTGCTCGGCGGGTTTTTCCTGTTCGGCCGCCCAGGCCATGCCGGGCACAGCCGCGCCCAGCAGCCAGACCGTGATTACCGTCGCAATTCCCGATTTTTCCACCGTTCGCCCCGCCGATGCCATACACAGCAAGATACCATGTACTAACTTATACCTTGCACTACAAGGTACTATTGTCCAGAGGCGCGCGCGCGGGGGTGGCCGGCAGGCTTAATCGGTCATTCTGGGGAGAGGAAATGGCGGACAGAGAGGGATTCGAACCCTCGAACGGCTTTCACCG
>Ga0182737_1003634_pt1 | contig 11145 bp, 10 predicted proteins | sample eDN5th30CBELigOP_FD_128878 | JGI IMG/M metagenome (GOLD analysis project Ga0182737, IMG submission 128878) | Enriched Organic Plus compost microbial communities from Emeryville, California, USA - eDNA 5th pass 30_C BE-Lig OP (version 2) (version 2) ... | reverse complement strand
CGCCTTGTCCGATGTCGAGACGGCGATCACCGCGATGCTGGATTCGCTGGTGGCGCAGATGAGCCATTGGCTGCCGGATTCGAATTTGGGCCGGTTCAACCGTGCGCCGGCGGAAAGCTGGCATGACCTGCCGCCGGATTTCCTGGCCGTGACGCAGGCCGCATTGACCGTCGCGGCGCAAAGCGATGGTGCGTTCGATCCCACCCTGGGCGCGCTGGTCAACCTGTGGGGCTTCGGCCCCGAAGGTCCGCGCGCCGAGCCACCGTCCGACACGGCGGTCGAGGCCCTGATGGCGCAGGCGGGCTGGCGCAGGCTGGCGATGGAAGGCGCGCGTCTGCAACAGCCGGGCGGCCTGCATCTGGATTATTCCGGCATCGCCAAGGGCTATGCGGTGGACTGCCTGTCGCGCCTGCTGACCCAAATGGGCATCCGCAACCATCTGGCCGAGATCGGCGGCGAATTGCGCGGCGCGGGCGTCAAGCCGGACGCCACGCCCTGGTGGGTGGGGCTGGACAGCGGCGTGGGATCGACCGAGACGGTGGTGGCGCTGCACAACCTGTCCATCGCCACTTCCGGCAGCGAGCGGGGCTTCGTGCATGACGGCCGGGCCTATTGCCACACACTGGATCCGCGTACCGGCACGCCGCTGGAAAATGCCGTCGCCTCGGTAACGGTGCTGCACGCCGAATGCCTGCTGGCGGATGCCTGGGCCACGGCGCTGATGGTGATGGGGGCCGAACGCGGCCTGGCTTTTGCCGCCGAACACGAGCTGGCGGCGCTGTTCGTGCTGCGGGACGGGCAGGGCCTTGCCGAACGGCTTAGCCCTGCCTGCCAGGCCATGCTGGATTAGCGTCGTCCCCGCTGCATCAGGGCGACCTGCAGCATCGCCTTGGCATAGGCGATGTTATAGGCCCAGCCGGTATAGCCGCCCCAGCCCCGGCCCAGCATCTTGTCGGCGTCCAGCCCGCGCGGATGCTCCGGCATGATCAGCAGCTTGTACTTGTTGTCCACCAGCGCCTTCATCACCGCGAACATGTCGTTGTCGCCTTCGTCGGGCGCGACTTCGGTATAATCCAGGCGCGGCGTTCGCATGATCACGTTGCGGAAATGCACCTGGCCGATGCGGTCGCGGCTGGCGAAATAATTGGCCACAGCCACCGGGTCCTCGCCGATCTCGCGGGTCACGCCGCAGTCATAGGTCAGGCAGTTGGAGGGCGAATCCACCACCGCGATCAGGCGCTTCCAGTCCGCTAGGCTGTTCATCACTTGCTGCGAGCCGCGGCTCATGGGCGAAGGCGGATCGTTGGGATGCAGCGACAAGCGCACGCCCGCCTTCTCCGCCACCGGCACCACTTCCTTCAGGAAATATTCCAGGTTCTTCCAGGTCTGCTCGTGCGTGTGCACGCCCTCGGAGGGGATCGGCGGCAGGTCCTTCATGCGCTCGTAATTGAAGTCGGACAGGCCCGAACCGCCACGGCCCGGAATTTCCTTGTACCCCTCCACCGCGCGGTGATTGTAGAAATTGTACTCGATCACCGGAATGCCGACCTTGCCGGCATTCACGATGGACTGCTTGAAGCGCGCAATCTCCTGGTCGCGGTCGGGCGTGGCATAGACGATCTTGGACATGCCCGGATCCATGCCGCCGTCCAGCGACCAGCGGGTCATCACGATACCCAGTTCCAGCCCGCCCTTCTTCAGCGAATCCACCATGCCGCGCAGGTATTCCTCGCTCCAGGGCTGGCCGCGCATATTGCCGATATCGACATGGTTGATGCCGACCTGCTTGAGGCGGCGCATCTCCGCCTCGTCCATCGGGTCCTGGATGTACATGGTCAGCTTGGGCGTATCGGGCCCTTCCTGCGGCATGGCGGCGAAGGCGGGCGTGACCCCGGCGGCGGCCAGCGCGGCCCCGGTGCCCAGAAGCGTGCGGCGGTTGATGGTGCTCATGCGGTTTCTCCCCAGGTGTGTCGTTTACGGAAGCGCGAAGGCTTTATGGAAGTGCGAAGACGAGGACGCTGTCGCCGCCGATCGGGCTGCGCAGGAACGAGCCGCCCGTGGCGACCAGCGCCACATACTGCTTGCCGTCCTTGCCGCGATAGGTGATGGGCGTGGCATGACCGGAATAGGCCAGCTTGTGGGTCCAGATTTCCTTGCCTGTCGCGGTTTCAAAGGCGCGGAAGCGGGCATCGTCGGTGCCCGCGATGAAGGCCAGGCCGCTGGCGGTCAGGGTCGGTCCGCCCAGGCTGGGGCGGCCGGTGTTCCGCACCGCTTCGGGCAGGCTGTCGGTGACGCCCAGCGTGGTGCGCCAGGCGATCTCGCCGGTATTGACGTTGACCGCATACAGGCTGCCCCAGGGCGGCTGCTGGCACATCAGCTTCTTGTCTTCATCAATGAAGAAGCTGTCGGGGCCGGTGGTGGAACCCCAATGACCTTCCTTCTTCTTTTCGAGTTGCTCGATGCTGCCCATGTCGTGGGTATTGATGATGAAGTAGCCCAGCTTCGGATCGAAGGCGCCGCCACCCCATTCCGCGCCGCCGCCGCTGCCGGGGAAACGCGCGATCTGCGAATCCATCGTCAGCGGCGACCAGGCCACGCTGTCGTGAATCTTCTTGGTGCGAACCAGGTTCTGGCAAAAGGCCTTGTGTTCCGGCGTCACGCTGGCGATGTCGGTGGCGGCGGTGAAATGCTGGCGCGCCAGCGGCGGCGTCACCGGGATGGGCTGGGTCGGCCAGGCCTGTTCGCCGGTCACGCTGCTGGGCGGCACCGGCGTTTCCTTTACCTCATAGATCGGTTTTCCCGTCACGCGGTCCAGCAGGTAGAGATAGGCGGTCTTGGTGATGGCGGCGACGGCCGGAATGGTTTTGCCGTCCTTTTTCACATCGAGCAGCGTGGGCGGCGTGCTCATGTCATGGTCCCAGATGTCGTGATGCACGAGCTGGAAGTGCCACAGATACTTGCCGGTATTGGCATCCACCGCCACCAGCGAGCCGCTGAACAGGTTGAGGCCGTGGCGGTCGCCGCCCCAGCGGTCGGCGGCGGGCGCACCGAAGGGCAGATAGGCGATGCCGCGTTCGGCATCCACCGTCATGGTGCCCCAGACATTCACGCCCGACCGCTTTTCGGTCGCGCCCTTGGGCCAGGTGTCATAGCCGAATTCGCCGGGGCGCGGCACCGAATGGAAGGTCCAGACCAGCTTGCCCGTCACCACGTCCCAGGCGCGCACATCGCCCGATGGGCCGCGCGGGATTTCCGGCGTGGAGCCGCCGGTAATCGCCAGGTTTTTGTACAGCAGCGGCGCCGAACTCATGGCGGCGGCGCTCTGCGAGCCGTTCATCACATCGGGCGTCCGCAGGTTCACCGCGCCATTTTCACCGAAGCCGTCCGCCGCCTTGCCGGTCTTCACGTCCACCGCCATCAGCTTGCCGCTGCTGGTGCCGAACAGGATGCGCGGGCCGTGCGCGCCATCGCCGGGCCACCAGGCGATGCCGCGCGTGCCGGGCCGGTCGTTGTCCGGCAGGGTGTAGGACCAGATTTCTTTCCCCGTCGCGCCGTCCAGCGCCAGGATGCGGCCATAGGGGCTGCCCAGATACATCACCCCATCCACCACCAGCGGCGTCATCTGCGAAGCGGGCATGCGGGTCTTCCAGTCCGCCGGCTTCATGTGATGTTCCCAGGCCAGTTTCAGCCCGCCGACATTGGCGGGCGTGATCTGGGTCAGGGGCGAGAAGCGCGCACCGCCGGGATCGCGGCCGTAATTGGGCCAGTCATCCTGCGGCGCGGCGCTGGCGGCGGAAAAGGCAAACAGGCCGGCCAGCAGGCCGCCGGCGATACGCAAGGGGTTCAAATCACTTCTCCCGGAAATGCGAAACGGAAAATCAGAGCGCGCCCGCCTTCACCTGTTTCACGGCATGGTCGGCGGCCCGCGCGGTGAAGGCCATGAAGGTCATGGAGGGATTGACGCAACTGGTGGAGGCCATCTGCGCCCCGTCGGTGACATAGAGGTTGAGGGCGTCATGCGCCTGGCTCCAGCGGTTCACCACCGACCGGCGCGGATCGGCGCCCATCACCGCGCCGCCCATCTCGTGGATGGCGTCGCCCGGCACATGTTCCTCGCTGGAGGAGCCGACATTCACCAGCCCCGCCGCCCGCATCATCTTTTCGCCCTGGATGGCGCTATCGCGCAGCAGTTTCATCTCATTGTCGCGAAAAGTGACGTTGAAGACGTTCAGCGGCACGCCGAACCGGTCCACCTTGCTGGGGTGCAGCGTCAGGGTGTTGTCGGCATAGGGCAGGCATTCGGCGAAGGTGGTGAAGCGCGCCGTCCAGGGGCCGTATTCGCGCAGGCCCTCCTTCATCGCCGCGCCGAAGCCGATGGCGGCGGCGGGGCCGCGTCCCGCCGCGCCCTGCATGCCATAGCCGCGCACGAAATCGGCATCGGCATCCTGGCCGTTCAGGTTGCGGAAGCGGGGAATATAGACGCCGTTGGGACGCCGCCCATAGGTGATATAGGGGTCCAGTTCGCCGTCCGGAATCTGGCCCCAGAAATAGGTGCGGAAGGCGTGATCCATGATGTAGCGCCCCAGCATGCCGCTGGCATTGGCGAAGCTCTGCATGCTGCCGGGCAGGCGCGAGTTGAGCAGGATCTGGGTCGAGGCCATCGCCGAAGCGCAGAGAAAGACGATGCGCGAACGATAGATCTTGGCCAGCTTCGTGTTGGCGTCCACCACCCGCACGCCGGTGACGCGCTTTGTCTTCGGGTCATATTCCAGGTTGGTCACCACCTGGTCCGACAGCAAGGTGAGATTTTCGGTCGCCATCGCGGCGGGCAGCGTCACCGCCTGGGTGGAGAAATAGGCCCCGAAGGAACAGCCGCGGGCGCACTGGTTGCGGCTCTGGCAGCGGGTGCGGCCCTGCTCCGGCTTGTCCTCGGTCATGTTGGCGGTGCGGGTGGGGATCAGCTTGCGCCCCGGCATGGCCTTTTCCAGCCGCTCCTTCATCCAGAGTTCGGCGACGTTCATGGGATGGGGCGGCTGGAATTCGCCATCGGGAAGCTGGGACAGGTTCTCGCGCGATCCGGCGATGCCGGCATACTTTTCGACATAGGAATACCAGGGCGCCATCTCGTCATAGGTGACGGGCCAGGGGCTGCCGTGGCCGTCCTTGGCATTGGCCTCGAAGTCCAGTCTGCTCCAGCGCAGCGCGACGCGGCCCCAGATCAGCGACTTGCCGCCCACCTGATCGGGCCGCACCCAGCGGAACGGCTTGGAGCCTTGGTAATCGAAAGGGTTGAGGCGGTCGTTGCTGTAGAAATGGGTCTGGGCGGTGTTGGCCGCGCCGCCCCAGCGGGCCATGAAATAGTCGCGCTCCACCTCGGCGGGCGGCATGGTGCCGCGAAAGGGCAGTTCCCACGGGCCCTTGCCCTCGGTGGTATAATCGCTCTGGTGCTCGACCATGCGGCCGCGCTCCAGCATCAACACCTTCATGCCCTTTTCGGTCAGTTCCTTGGCGGCCCAGCCGCCGCTGACGCCCGAACCGATCACGATGGCATCGAAATCATAATCCGCCATGCCGTGTTCCCCGCCGCGCTTCAGGCCGAAAACACGCGCCGGACCTCGGCGTAAGGATAGGCGCCGTCATAGCGGCCCGGCACCGGCACATAGCGGCGTTCCTGGGTGCAGCCGATCTCGCTGGTGTAATAGCCCAGGATCACGATCTGGCGCGTGCGCTCGAAAAAGCTGTTCTGCAGGCCGGGCAGGGCACCTTCCATCGCCATTGTCAGGATGGCGTCCTGCTGTTCGGAGCGCAGCTGGGCAAAGGGCTTGGCATAGTTGACGCGGGCATAGCCGTCCATCACCGCCAGGCCGATGGTGCATTCGTTGCGGTCGGTGGGTTCGTACCAGTCCGCCAGCATCATCTCGATGAATTGCGGCACGCCCGCCGCCACCGCGCCCGGCGTGTCGGTGGCCGGAATGATACGGTCGCAGATGGCGGCGACCAGCGCCCGCTGGTCGGGCGTGAACAGGACGCGCGAGGCGGAAAAGCCCCGGCCGGTGGCGGCCGCCTCGGCGGCGCGGGCCAGCGGCGCGCAGAGCGCGGTCCCGAACAGGGCGCTTGCGCCGGCAAGCAGGTCGCGGCGGTCCATCAACATGGTGTCACCATCGGCTTTCGTCATCCGGCATCCGCTCCCCCGATTATCGTTCTCTCGTTTGGGAATCCCGGCGGACGAACTACGGCACGGTTTCGCCCGGTCCCGCAAGGCGGAAAGCAAGTCTATGGATTACTTGAAGAAATCCACCACGATGGACAGCGGGCGGCCGCCGCCGCGCGGATCGTTGGGAACCGAGCGCCAGACGAACATCTCGTTCTCCGGAATCGGCTCGCAAAGGAAATGCTGGTCGTCCAGGAAGCACTGGTAGAACTTGATGGTGTCGCACTTGCGGATCTGCGAGCGCAGGATCAGGTGCAGCACCAGTTCATAGCGCGGAAACCAGACATGGGCGTCGCCGTCGTTCGAGAACCGCACCTGTGCCGCCTGAGAAGCCTCGTCATAGGCCACCGAGGCGCCCATCCGGAGGTCGCCCAGCACACGGCCGGTGCTGTCATAGACCGAACGCCGCTTGAGTACCGGGCTGCGATAGTCCGGCACCGACAGGCGGAAGACGCCGCCGGGCTTCAGCACCCGCCACACCTCGTCCAGCACGCCGGGCACTTTTTCAAACGGCAGGTGCTCAAACACATCCTGCGCCTGGACCTTGGGAATGGAGGCATCGGCGAAGGGCAGGGGATCGAGCGCATTGTGCGCGATCTCGCGGTCATGGGCGGGGTTCAGCGCCAGGCCGACAAAGTTGGGCACCTGATACTGCTTTTCCTGCGGCCCCAGGCTGCCGAAATAGAGATAGGTGTCCATCACGCCCCGTCCTTCACGACCGTGAGGGTCATTTCGACCTGCGCCACGATATTGTTCATGGTGCGCTCCATCTGCTCCAGCTTTTCGGCGCTGATCCGCCCTTCGCGGAACATCGTGTGGAACGGCTCGTCCAGCCGCGAGCGGCTTTCCGTCACGTCGAAATCCACCCCGTGATGCAGCGCCAGCGGCGTGTTGGCGATGCCCTCGGCCTGCCATTGCCGGTTCACCTTGCGCGAGAACATCTCCAGCGTCTGGGGCAGGATGGGCCGCACATGGGTGGGATCGAGCAGGAAGAAATTATGACGGGGATGCGGCACCACGATCCTGATGGGCGCGCCGTGGCGGCAAACGCGGTACAATTCCTTGATGATGCCGATGAAGACGGCGGGCGTCTGGCCCAGATGCTCCAGCGTGTGGGACAGCAGCACTTCGTCCACGCTGTTCTCGTCCCAGGGCCAGGGGAACTGCTCCAGGTCCCAGCGCAGATCCGGCGCGCCGTGCAGGTCCACATTGCACCAGCCCGGCAGCATCTGGCTGCCGCAGCCCAGATTGAGTTTGAGAGAGGACATGGCCGAACCTTGTACCGGCGTCGCGGCCAAAGTCCACAAAGCCCGGCGATGAGCCTGCCGTCAGATGATAAGGTCCACGCGCTGGTAAAGGCGCGGGTCGAGCGGCTCCGGTTGCTGCTCCGGCAGCGTCCTGGCCATCGCTTCGGCACGGGCTTCCAGCGCCTCGGCCGCTGTCAGGTAGAGCGCGCGGTCCCCCGCGTCATGTTCCTGGCCCGCCAGCGTCCGCAGCCGGATGGCCACGCCGAGCAGGTTGCGAAGATCACGGGCTCCGGCAAAATTTCCCATCTCCCCTTAACGCCGGGAAAGGCCAAGGGGTCACCCCGGAACCCGCGACAGGGTTAAGGGTGGGTATAAAGTTGTATGAGTCGCGGGATACAGCCTGCGCGCCCCTTGTTTTTGCTGCATTGCAACATAGATTGGATCTTCCGTCATGTGGCGCAACCTGGTGGGTTTGATGCGATTTGAGAATGGTGCCGCAAGCAGGCCCAATCCCCTGAAAGCCCGTCCCAGGGTGGATAATCCGGCCCTGGCCGAGATCGCCCCCACCGGCCCCGATCCCGGCAATCTGCGCATGTTCGCCTATGCGCCGCCCGGCCTGCGGGATGGTGCGCCGCTGGTGGTCGTGCTGCATGGCTGCGGCCAGACGGCGGCGGGCTATGACCTGGGTACGGGTTGGTCGGCGCTGGCACAGCGCCACGGCTTTGCCCTGCTGGCGGTGGAACAGAAGGCCGTCAACAATCCGGGCACCTGCTTCAACTGGTTCAACCCGCCGGACATCACCCGCGGCGAGGGCGAGGTCGCCTCGATCGCCGCCATGATCGGGCAGATGCATGCGCTTTATGGCAGCGGCCCCACCTTCATCACCGGCCTGTCGGCGGGCGGGGCGATGGCGGCGGCGATGCTGGCCGTCTATCCGGACTTGTTCACGGGCGGCGCGATCATCGCGGGGCTTCCCTTCGGTGCGGCGGCCAATGTGCGCGACGCGCTGGAGGTGATGCGCAGCGCGCCCCTGAGGACGCCGCGCCAGTGGGGCGATCTGGTGCGTGCCGCCTCCGGCCATCAAGGACCCTGGCCCGCGATCTCCATCTGGCACGGCGCGATGGACACCACGGTGACGGTTGGAAACGCCCAGGCGTTGCTGGCGCAATGGGCGGACCTGCATGGCTTGTCGCTGGCGGGCGCCAAGCAGGATCTAGTGGATGGCGCGGTGCGGCTGCGCTGGGGCGACAGGCTGGAATCTTACACCCTGCCGCTGCTGGGCCACGGTACGCCGATAGACAGCCGCGATGTGGGGTCGGCGGCGCCCTTCATCCTGGAATCCGGCATTTCCTCCAGCAGCCGTATCCTTGATTTCTGGGGATTGGCATCCAAACCGGCGGTAAAGCCCGTACCCGTCCAACCCCAATCCCGATCCGTGCAGTCTCCGCCAAAACCCGTTGTGCCCGAACCTCTCTTCATCGAGCCGACACCACAGGCCGGAAATGCCGCGCGGGCGGAACCGGACCGTTTCCTGCGGCGGGTTCTGCGCAGGCTGCGTGGTCTCTGAAACACCCTTTTCGGGCCGGGAGGCTATGGCCGCGCCGTCCGCGCTTTAGTAGGCTGACCGCCGACGTATCGAGGAGCGGTGCATGGATGCCATCCAGGAAGGTTTCGACGTCTTTCTCCAGGACGGGGAGAAATCCTTCGGCGCGGTGCGCCAGGTCCGCAGGGACGAGATCGTGATCTATATCGAGGCGGCGGGTGATTTCGAGGTGCCGCTTTCGGCCATCACCGGTGTCCATGCCCAGAAGGTGTTGCTGGACGGCGGCAGGCTGGCGCCCAAGCTGATGCAGGCGATCCGCGCCGCGCATAACCGCGAAGATCCGAACATTCCATAAGCATCATACAAAGACATATCCGGGGGGATCATGAAAAAGTTTCTGCTTGCCGTCATGCTGGCGGCGATGAGTTGCGGGCTGGCCCAGGCCGCCGAACGCTGGACGCCGCAACAGGCCAATGCCTGGTATGCCAAGCAGAAATGGCTGGTGGGCAGCAACTATATCCCCGCCGATGCCATCAACCAGCTGGAGATGTGGCAGGACGCCAGCTTCAACCCGGCCCAGATCGACAAGGAGCTTGGCTGGGCCCAGGGCATGGGCATGAACACCATGCGCGTCTTCCTGCACGACCAGCTCTGGCAGCAGGACGCGGCGGGCCTGAAGCGCCGCATGGGCGTTTTCCTGGAGATCGCGGCCCGGCACGGCATCAAGCCGCTGTTCGTGCTGTTCGATTCCTGCTGGGATCCCAATCCCAAACTGGGGCCGCAGCGCCCGCCCATCCCCGGCGTTCACAATTCCGGCTGGGTGCAAGGCCCCGGCAAGGCGGTGCTGGCCGACCGGTCGCAGCATGGCCGCCTGGAAGCTTATGTGAAGGACATTGTCGGCCATTTCGCCAAGGACGACCGTATCCTGGGCTGGGATGTCTGGAACGAGCCCGATAACAGCGGCGGCGGCGACTATAACGATCACAGCCGCGAACGCTTCGATCAGGTGGCGTACCTGTTGCCGCGTGTGTTCGACTGGGCGCGCTCGGCCAATCCCATCCAGCCGCTGACCAGCGGCGTCTGGCACAACGAGAACTGGGACCAGCTTGAAAAGCTCAACGCGGTGGAGAAGGTGCAGCTCACCCAGTCCGACATCATCTCCTTCCACGATTACAGTTGGCCGGAGGTGTTCGAGGCGCGTGTCAAGGCGCTCCAGGTCTATGGCCGTCCCATCCTGTGCACCGAATACATGGCGCGCGGCGCGGGCTCGACCATTGACGGCAGCCTGCCGGTCGCCAAGGCGCAGCGCGTGGGCATGTTCAACTGGGGCTTTGTCTCCGGCAAGACCCAGACCATCATGCCCTGGGACAGCTGGCAGCGGCCCTATACGCTGCGCCCGCCCACGCTGTGGTTTCACGACCTGCTGAAGCCCGACGGTACGCCGTACCGGGCACGCGAGGTCGAAATCCTGCGGCGGCTGACAGCCGCGCCGTGACAGGCGGGCCGGAAGCCGCCCGGTCCAAATTCGGCCATGCTGAGGCCGGATAAGCCGTTCGGGGCACTTCATGGACAGGACTGTGGCGAAGACACGCGGCGTGCGGGCTGGTGGAGGGCAAGGTGTGCGGCTGCGCGGCCTGGGCCATGCCGAGATCGCCGCGCGGCTGGGCGCCGAAATCCTGTCGGGCGCGCGCAAGCCGGGCAGCCGCCTGCCGTCGGTCGAGGAAATGAACGCGACCTTCGGCGTTTCGCGCGTGCTGCTGCGCGAGGTCACCAAGACGCTGGCCGCCAAGGGGCTTGTCTCGTCCAAGACCAGGGTGGGCACGCGCGTGCTGGAACCGACGCGCTGGGCCTGGCTGGACCCGGATGTGCTGCGCTGGCGCATGGCGGATGGCCTGGATGCGACCCTGCTGCGCCAGATCGGCGAGGTGCGCCGTGCCGTTGAACCTGCGGCGGCGGCGCTGGCGGCGCTGCATCGCGACCGGAAGGGGCTTGCCCAGATACGGGCCACGCTGAAGGCGATGGAGGATGGCGCGGGCGACCGTCCGCGCTATGCCCGCGCCGACATGGCCTTCCATGTCGCGGTCAGCGACGCCTCCGGCAATCCCCTGTCACGCGCGTTAACGGCGGTGGTGGATGTGGCGATG
>Ga0182737_1003633_pt1 | contig 11150 bp, 5 predicted proteins | sample eDN5th30CBELigOP_FD_128878 | JGI IMG/M metagenome (GOLD analysis project Ga0182737, IMG submission 128878) | Enriched Organic Plus compost microbial communities from Emeryville, California, USA - eDNA 5th pass 30_C BE-Lig OP (version 2) (version 2) ... | reverse complement strand
GCTGCTCAGCCTTGAGCAGCAGCGGATGATTCATATCTTCGGACATGAGGCCCAGCTTTACGCGATTGGGGTTGTCATTTTCCCACAGCACGGCGGACAGGCCGCGTTCACTGGCGACAAGTTTTAGTTTTCCGATGGGGGATTGCAGGGTTTTGTAAGCGTACATTATTAAACCTCCTGGTTTCTATCACAGAAACACCATGATGGAGCATGAAATTTTAACTCGCCATTTTCGGACAATGAAGTGAAATTCATTCCGTGTCCAAAAATGGCGAGCCTGTGATGATGTTTCAGTTACGCTTTTGGTGAACATTTAATGATAATGATTGACGAAAAAATCGCATATCAGGCACTGAAATCACACGATCCCAGGTTTGATGGGATGTTTTTTGTGGGTGTCAGTTCCACGGGGATTTACTGCCGGCCCATATGTCCGGCAAAGACGCCTTTGTACAAGAACTGCAATTTTTTTGCCACTGCCGCCGCTGCTGAAAAGGCGATGTTTCGTCCCTGTCTTCGTTGTCGCCCTGAGCTTGCTCCAGGCAATGCTCCTGTGGATAAAGCCCAACAAATTGCCTATCTGATGTTGCAGCGTCTGGATGAAAATGTCACGACCGATGAAGAAGGAATAAGTATGGAGCAGATAGCGGCTGAATTTGCTATGAGTTCCCGTCAACTGCGTCGCATTGTTCAGCAGGAGTATGGGGTATCACCCATAGAGCTACTGCAAACGCGCAGGCTGCTGCTGGCTAAACAATTGCTTACGGAGAGTGACCTGCCAGTGATCGACATTGCCTTTGCCAGCGGCTTCTCAAGTCTCCGTCGCTTTAATGATGCGTTTCGCCATCATTACCGCATGCCGCCTACTCGATTGAGAAAAGAAGCATCTACTGCAAAAGTGGCTGCTTCCTCCGCAGGCAAATCATCGCGGCTGCAACTGACTTATAGGCCGCCGTATGACTGGCATGCCATGCTGGATTTTCTAAGGAGTCGTGTCATTCAGGGCGTGGAATGGGTCACTGATGATGCGTATCTTCGTACCGTTGCCATCGGCTCTCATCAGGGGTGGATCAAAGTTTCACATGTGGCTGACAGGCAGGCTTTGACGGTGGAGTTTGCCCATGAGCTGGCCCCTGTGCTTCCTGCGCTTTTGGGACGCCTGCGCCATCTTTTTGATCTGACCGCACGTCCTGATCTAATAGCAGATCATCTTGGCGGTGACCGGCGATTAAAAAAGAGCCTCATGCGTCATCCTGGGCTGCGGGTTCCTGGTGCCTTTGATCTATTTGAAATGATCTTGCGGGCCATCCTTGGCCAGCAGATCACCGTGAAGGCCGCGACCACGCTTGCGGGAAGATTTGCCACCTCTCACGGCAAGCCGATTGAAACTCCTTATGCTGAGCTGAACCGATTAACGCCGCAGGCGGAGGCTGTAGCCAGATTCACAGTCAATGACATTGCCAGCCTCGGGATTGTCAGCGCACGTGCGTCATGCATTATCATGCTGGCGCACGCCATCAAGTCGGGTGCGCTTAGACTTGAGGCCGGAGCGCTGGCGGATGAGGTCATCCAGCAGCTTGTCGCCCTGCCTGGCATAGGGCCATGGACCGCGAACTATATTGCCATGAGAGCATTGCGCTGGCCGGACGCATTTCCCAAAGAAGATATTGTTGTGCGTAAAAGTCTAGGGGGTGTCAGCGCACGTGCGGCTGAGGAAATATCCCAACGCTGGCGACCCTGGCGAAGTTATGCCGTGATGCACCTATGGAAAAGTTCTGCTGAACAGTAAAATGCACCTAGTGTTTTTATAGTTGATAGCGAAGTAAGGATCATGGATAGATTGTACTTCCGTCTTTGTTGATGAGAGGCGATGCCTGGCGCGAGTTACACTCCATCATGTCATATGAAAAAGCTTGCTGTAGGATTGATCGTTGCGCCTATGGTCTTGCTAGGCCTGGTGCTGTGGAAAGCTTATGCGTACAACCAGCCGCCACCGCCGCCCCCAGGGGTAACGCTTGAAGCCGACATCACTTATGGCAAAGGCGCTGCGCTTGATCTAAAGCTGGATATTACACAGCCAGCCTCAGGTTCACAAACACTCAGGCCCGCCGTTGTATGCATCCATGGCGGTGGCTGGACAGGGGGAGACAGGAAAGACATGCGCCCCTTCATGTATTTCCTTAATACGCAGGGTTTTGTTTGCATCAGCATGCAGTATCGCCTGACACCGAAGCATCAGTTTCCCGCACAACTGGAGGATGTGAAATGCGCGGTCCGCTGGTTGCGAGCGAATGCGGAAAAATATCATGTAGATACTACCCGCATTGGCGTGCTTGGTCTGTCGGCAGGAGCGCATCTCGCTGCATTGCTCGCAACGACGCCTGATGCAAAACAATACGAAGGCCAGGGAGGCAATGCGAATCAATCTTCCGCAGTCAAAGCGGTTGCAGCCCTGGCAGGCCCGTATGACCTGACGCTCGGTTACAGCAACAGTGACAAACAGAATCCCCAGGAAGGCGCTGCGGTTAAAGGCATGCTTGTTTCATTCCTTGGCGGTACGCCTGATGAAAGGCCTAAGGCCTACAGAGATGCAAGTCCTGTATCTCATATCACCAGAGATGCTCCACCCATGCTGCTGGTTCATGGCACGGCTGATCCGCTGGTGTTGCATGAGCAGTCAGAACTCATGGCTCAGAAGCTAAAAGAGGCCGGGGCAACCGTTGAACTGCTTTCCATTGATGGCGGCACGCATTCAGACTTCGGTAAAGATCCCATGGTCATCATCAACCGGATTGCCGAATTTCTGGAGGAGAGTTCAGAAATGTAAGTCCTGTATTCTGCAAGGCGATATCTGCATTGATCTGCTAAAAGGAACAGGTGATAAACTTGATCACCCCAAAAAATTGCAATTTCTTTTACTTGCCTTGGGAGGACGTATTCAGTCATAAAAGACAAATACTAAACTGGCTTATGATCATTGTAGATGAAAACCTCAGTGGGGAAAAGCTGTCTTCCCGCGTCATAGACTTCCTCTCTGAGCGGTTGTCAGTGCGGGAGATTATCCGCGCTCGTATCTGGCAGGAGGTTCAGGAATATAATGCACAGGCGAAGGCATTGCCCTTACCCCATGCGCTGGTAAAACCAGCGGAGGAAGAGGAACGGCTCAATGGCAAAAAAGGCATGAGGTTCAAACCAGTGGATTGGGAGAAACAGTATAATGTTGCCCTTAGGGCTTTTGAGAGCAATGGGTTCTTTATATTGGTAGGTGACAGGCAGGCGGAGAGTCTGGATGAAGAATTCGATGTGGAGGCAGATACGGAGGTCAGCTTTGTGAAATTAACCCTGCTGGTGGGAGGTTAGGTGGGAGTAAATATGATGAATTGGATGCATAAACTGACTGGGAGAAAGACTGGGCCAGACGGGTTTAGCTACTCGGGAAAAGACGAGCTGGCTGCTGAACATGAAGAGATCAGTAAATATCTGGAGGAGGCGCTTCTCGTTTGTCCGAATTACTACTGGAATTTTAAGGTGGGAGATGTGCCCCTGGCCAGGGAACTGTTGTCGAAACCTGCAGGGGATCAGGCTCTACTCGTGACAGCTTTACAGATACGGTTAATCTTTTTGGATAATAGGAAGCGAGACGATGAGAAAAGAATGTTATTTAATTGTCGTTACCTGCTTCTGCAACTGATGCGCAGATTCATGGGGAGAAAACAGCCGTGGGCCGACAATGTTTTGATTAACCTGGCCAAGTGGTGTTCAGCGGCGAGTTGGGGCTTGTCTCGGATTTATCCAACGGTGGAGATTGTAAAACTGCTCGAAGAAAAGGCGGCTGAAATTCAAGTATCCGAAGAGTTGAAAGAAGCCAGCATTCAGCTATGCAGCCGAATGTTACAAGGGGATGACGGTGGAGGTGTGGATACTCGAGATGCCGAAGATATGAAACTGCAGGTAATGGCGGAGCGGCTGCAATCCTCTTTTACAAGAAGAATCAATCTTGTCATTCACCCTGGGGATGTATGGAGCGACGCAGCCTTGGCTGAAATAAATGCGCTGGAACCTGAGGTTCAGGCATGGTGGGCAGATGTTTTTTCACATGCCGCTGGAGCTACGCAAGCCAGTCCAGGTGCAGCCTGGTTAAAACAAATCAAGGTTTTATTAAAGAGCAAAGTTCAGCAGGAGCGATTCAGGACTGTCATCTTGCGCTGGCTGCCATTGGTGGATCATGGGCGCTCTCAGACGGATCGCCCAGAGCAACAAATGATGATCAATGATCACCATTTGACAGTTCTTCGTGGTCTGGCGTGGGCCTGTGGTACGCTGCCTGATAAAGACAATGCCAGAGCCTTGACTGCCCTGGCTTTAACATCCTATAAAAAGATTCCAGGCTTGGGCCCTCGCGCCGTCCGTGTTGGGAACGCATGTATCACTGCGCTTGGATTGATGGCCAATGAAGATGCGCTGGGGCAACTGGCGTTGCTAAAGGTTAAGGTGAAATTTGGCGGCGCCCAAGCTGCCATTGACAAAGCATTGAACAAGCTGGCAGAAAAGCTGGGCATTCCTCGTGAGGATCTTGAAGAGATGAGTGTTCCGGCTTATGGATTGCAGGAGGTAGGTAAACTTACTCTTGAATTCGGCGAGTTCACAGGTGAGTTGTCAGTAGTCAACAGCAGGAAAACGCATCTGAGGTGGTTTAGAAAGGATGGCAAGGAGCAAAAAACGCTGCCAGCCCAGGTGAAGAAAGAATTTGGTGAGGATTTGAAGGAAATTCAAACTGCAAAAAAAGACCTGGAAAAAATGCTCCCTGCTCTAAGTGAGCGCCTGGATAATTTGTATCTTCAGCGGAAGTCCTGGGCATTTGAGGATTGGCGGGAACGTTATGCAGATCATCCGCTAATGGGGGCTTTAGCCCGAAGACTAATCTGGAACTTTGGGGGTGCTGATGTTATCACGCCAGCCATTTGGTTGAAAGATCAGTGGGTTGATCGATTGGGCAATCCAGTATCATTCACTGATGGGATGAGCATCACTTTGTGGCACCCCCTTCAACAGCCCGTGGATGTTGTGTTGGGATGGCGGGGATTCCTTGAAGAATGGGAGATTGTGCAACCCTTTAAGCAAGCCCATCGTGAAGTATATTTGCTCACTCCGGCTGAAGAGCAAACGCGCGTTTATTCTAACCGCTTCGCCGCCCATCTTTTACGGCAGCATCAATTCAACGCCCTATGTTCTGCAAGGGGATGGAAGAATAGGCTACGACTTATGGTGGATGATACCTATCCCCCCGCTACACGTTGGCTCACTCCTTGGGGACTGCGGGCAGAATTTTGGATTGAAGGAGCTGGCAGCGACTATGGTGTGGATACCTTGGAGAGCGGAGCTTATCGCTATGTCACCACAGATCAGGTGCGTTTTTACCAGGAGGAAGCGCCACAAGTGGATGCCCATGCCGGAGGAGGTGGATACAGTATGGGGTGGACGGGCACAGGGCCGGATCATCCTCTGCCTTTGTCGGAAATTCCGGCCCTCGTTTTTTCAGAGGTCATGAGGGATGTGGATTTATTTGTGGGTGTGGGAAGTGTGGGCAATGACCCGAACTGGTTGGACGGCGGCACTAATACTGAGCGCCGTGGATACTGGCAGCACTACAGTTTCGGTGAGCTGACGGAATCAGCCAAGTCACGCAAGGAAATACTACAGCGCTTAATTCCCAAGCTGAAGATTGCAGGGCAATGTCACTTCATGGATAATTATCTTGTCGTACAGGGAAAGCGCCATGCCTACAAAATTCATCTGGGCAGTGGTAACATCCTCATCGCCCCGCAGGACAAATATTTGTGCATCGTTGCCGGACAATCACAAGTGGAGAAGGGCACCAATAAAGTCTTTTTGCCTTTTGAAGGGGACAGAATTCTAAGCTTGATCATAAGCAAAGCTTTCCTCCTTGCCGCCGATGACAAGATCACTGATCCCACCATTCTTCGTCAGTTATAACCAGACTTTTCAGAACCTACGCAAACAAGTCCTTTACAACATGGCCATGCACATCTGTAAGCCGGAAGTGGCGCCCGCCGTGGAGATAGGTCAGTCGTTCATGATCCAGACCAAGGCTTGCGAGAATGGTGGCCTGAAGGTCGTGAACGTGCACTGGATTTTCTGCTATATGAAAACCGAGATCATCGGTCTGCCCATAACTCATGCCGCCGCGGATGCCGCCGCCAGCCATCCACATGCTGAATGCGGAAGGGTGATGATCGCGCCCCTGTGAGCGCTTGAGCGTGGGGTTGTCTTCAACCATTGGCGTACGGCCAAACTCGCCGCCCCATACCACTAGCGTAGAGTCCAGCATGCCGCGTTGTTTAAGGTCGCGAACCAGTGCGGCTGAGGCCTGGTCAGTAAGTTTGCAGAGCTTTTTGTGATTGCCCGCCAGGTCACTGTGAGCGTCCCAGCCTTCATGATAAATGTTAATGAAACGAACTCCGCGCTCCACCATGCGTCGCGCCAGCAGGCAGGCACGGGCAAAGTCAGGGCGCTTGGGATCTTCGATGCCGTACATCTTAAGCGTGTCTGGGCTTTCGCCGGAGAGATCCGTCAATTCGGGTGCGCTTTGCTGAAGTCGAAACGCCATCTCATGCGATGCGATTCGGGTGGCTATTTCAGGGTCGCCAAGAGTTTGATACTGCAGCCGGTTCAGATCGCTTACCAGGTCAATGGTTTCGCGCTGGAGCTGTTTACTTACCCCAGCCGGGCTGGCAGTGTTTAAGATAGGATCGCCAGAGTTACGCAGACGCACGCCTGTGTAGGTGGTGGGAAGAAAGCCGCTGGACCAGTTGGCGGCGCCACCGCTGATGCCTGCTCCTGTACTTAGCACAACAAACGATGGCAGGTCCTTGCTGTCAGCGCCCAGGCCATAAGTGACCCATGACCCAATGCTGGGGCGGCCAGGTTGTAGAAAGCCTGTATTGAGAAAAATCTGTGCCGGGGCGTGGTTAAACTGGTCCGTCTTCACGGATTTAATCACGCAGATATCATCCGCGATGGATGCCGTGTGTGGTATCAGCTCACTGAACCATGCGCCGGACTGTCCGTGTTGTGCAAACTTGAATCTGGAAGACATCACCGCGGCATCAGGACGAATAAATGCATAGCGCTGACCGCCGATAACAGAAGGCGGCAGAGGTTTGCCATCCAGTTTTTCCAGTTCGGGTTTGGGATCAAACAAATCCAGTTGAGATGGCGCACCTGCCATGAATAGATGAATGACCGCCTTAGCCTTGCCTGGATAATGAGACAGGCCGGTGGGAATATTCTGAGGAACCACGGATGCGGATGAATGGGATGCAAACGCATCTCCTAACAACGTGGCCAGTCCAATCTTACCAAGGCCTAGCCCGCAATCACGAAGAAACCAGCGGCGGTTCATCGGCTGGTGAAGATGCTGCCTGGCCTGGAAGTTATGTTGGCAGTTCATAAGTTATTCCCTCAGTTTTTATTTACTGATGGTTTCATCAAGGTTTAGAAGTACACGAGCCAGAGTCATCCATGCGGCCTCATCTGCGGTGGCGGCGCCTGCCATAAGTGCGTTCGCAGCATCGGGCTGCTGTTTCAGGCGGTATAACTGCCTGGTATAAAAGTCCGTGAGCTTGTTAAGCTCTACCTCGGTGGGCGGTCGTGTAAGGCAACGTCGAAAAGCAAAGGTTACCTTTTCCCGAACATCACCCGCTTGTGAATGAATGAGTCTGGCAAGCGCACGAGCTGTATCCACAAACACCTCGTCATTCAGCAGCACCAGGGATTGCAGGGGAGTGTTCGATACCTCGCGTCTGGCAATGCAAGCCTCACCCGTTGGGGCGTCAAAAGTCTGGAAGGTGGCAAAGGGTGCGGTGCGCTTGGCGAAAGTGTACAGCGCTCGGCGATAGCGATCCTCACCTGTACTTGCATTCCAGACAGCGCCGCCATAGGCATTCTCCGTCACGCTCGCCGACTGGGGTGGTCTAACGGGCGGCCCGTGAACTTTATAACTTAGCAGCCCTGCTGCCTGCAAAGTTAAATCTCGAACCATTTCCCCTTCCACCCGCTGACGCGGCCCGCGGGCCAGCAGGCGGTTCTGTGGATCAGCTTCAATGAGCTTCGGTGTGATACGTGAATCCTGCTGATAAGTTTCACTGGTGACAATCAGACGAAGCAACTGCTTCTGTGACCAGCCGTGATCCATAAAGTAAGTGGCAAGCCAGTCGAGCAATTTAGGATGGCTGGGCGTTTCTCCCTGATAACCGAAGTCATCCAGCGTCTTCACCAAACCTGTGCCAAAGAAGGCCTGCCAGTGACGGTTCACCGTAACCCTGGCGGTTAATGGATGTTCGCGTGAGACCAGCCAGCGGGCAAAGTGCAGACGATCTTTTGGCACACCAGCAGGCATGGGTGGAAGGAAGGCTGGAACATCGGCGCTTACCTGATCCGCAGGTTGAAGATACTCCCCGCGTTGGTACATGACGGTCGTGCGCGGATGCGCTTCATCACGCTCCTTCATCACCAGCGTGTGCAGACCGCGCACAGGTTTTAGCAGTTCATGGATGGGCTTTGCTGCTTCTGCCAGTTCAGGTGCGGTTAGTAGAAAATGATGGAATAAAGCATCACGCTGCTCCGTCGGCCAGGCATCAATATTCACAGGCTGCCGTGCCAGAAGCGGTTCGATCTTGTCAGGCAAAACACGTGCAGGCGGCGGGGTGGTGACTGTGGTGACGGACAGTTTGAATTTACCCAGCGAAGCCGGATAGTGGCGGCCCATGCGCAGTTCCACGGTCAGCTCCTTCACCGGCTCATTGGGCAGGGGACTGGCGAAATGAAAGATGGCCTGCGCAGCTTTTCCCGCAGCGCCTTGATTGGACCAGCCCGTGATCGCATCGCCATCCATCGCCAGCTTTGCCGTATCGTTATTTGAGGATGTCGCCATGCCAAGTTTCACCTCTCGGCCATCTGCTTTCACCGAAATCTCATAGACAAAAAAATCGCCCTGCGGTCCTTCATAATAAGCCAGGCCTGGACCGTTAGCGGGCAGTCGTGAATCTGGCAGGGCATCCAGGCGTAGGGCGGTAAGTCCAGGCGGCGGATTGCTAAAGGTCAGAATGTAAGTGTCGTCCTTGGTGGTGTCGCCCGAGGCAATGATGCTACCGTCAGGCTCCGCTGTCAGAATGGGCAGGTTTGAGCCTAACTTAGCCGGAACCAGCAGAGTCCAGGGCGCTGTCTGTTTGATCTGTTTTTCCAGCCAATCATCGAACGAATTGTCCAGCGCCAGCTTTCGTTGTTCGTCAGCGGATAACTGGGGAGCCAGTTGCTCGCCGGATTTAACTGGATGCCCAAGGGATAACTTCACACGGCGTAGTGTGTGGTAACTCCCATAAGTCTGCAGCAACCGCACCTGATAGCGTGTTCCGCTTGTATGGCTGACTGGCTTATCAAAATAGAACTCCGCCATTTTGTCGCCATCTATCGGTTTGGGAGATTCATGCACTGCCCAGCCAGTGGCAGGTTTTCCATCTATCGCCGCACTGACAGGATAACCGGGTTGCTCAGCATTTGCCGTGGCGCTCACCAGTTTCACCTGCTGCCATGGCCCGCTGCCGTCTTTCGGCTGGGCTGTAATCTCAGTGGCATTCAGCACAAAGTTACCATGCGGTGTACGCCCTGGTTTCTGCTGCTCAGGCAACACGCCGCGCAGGGCATCCAGCCGCAGCCGATGAATCGGCTCGGTTTGATCCGTTTCAAGTGTGATGATGTAAGTCTCCGCAGCTTCGCCACGCTCGTTAAAGGCTATGGATTGATCCGTCAGCATTTGCGGCATCTCACCGGAAAGCGTCTCCACCTTCACTGCCTTCGGCGTCTGCCAGGCGTAATCCGTAGCAATTGGTTGGTAGGGCCATTTCGCCGACAACTCTGCCAGCAGGCGATCTGCTTGTAACCGATGACTTTTCCCTAAAGCGTCAGCCTTGGGATCAGGCAGATTTAGCGATGGTTCATCTGCATTATTGAGAAACGCCATGAGCTGAAAATACTCTGTGTGCAGGATGGGGTCATACTTATGCGTATGACACTGCGCACAGCCCACCGTCAGTCCCAGCCAGGTCGTGCCAGTGGTGGCGACACGATCCGTCATCGCATGATATCGAAACTCCAGCGGGTCAATGCCGCCTTCCTCATTTAGCATCGTATTGCGATGAAACCCCGTGGCGATCCTGTCATCCAGCGTGGCGTCTGGCAGCATGTCTCCGGCAAGCTGTTTGATGGTGAACTCATCAAACGGCATGTCTGCATTCAGCGCACGGATCACCCAGTCCCGCCATGGCCACATGCTGCGCTCACGATCTTTCTCATAGCCATTCGTATCTGCATAACGGGCCAGATCCAGCCAGCGGCGCGCCCAGCGTTCCCCGTAGTGCGGCGAAGCCAGCAGGCGATCCACCAGCTTTTCATACGCCTGTGGGGAGGTATCCGCCAGGAAAGCATCGGCCTCTTGCAGGGTCGGCAGCAGGCCCGTCAGATCAAGCGTCACGCGGCGAATCAAATGATACTTGTCAGCCTGTGGCGAAGAAGTGAGGCCGGAGCCTTGCAGCTTCTCGCGGATGAATGCGTCAATCGGATGCGCTGCATTCGTGATCTTTGGCGGTGTTATTTTCTGTGGCGCCACAAAGGCCCAGTGACGCTCATAGCCAGCCCCCTGGGCGACCCATCGCTGGATCACCTCGCGCTCCGCCTCGGTCATTTCCATTTTGGCGCTCGGCGGCGGCATCAGTTCATCCGCATCCGGGGAAAACAAGCGCTGGATCACCTCGCTCTTATCCGGCTCATGAGGAACAATGCCAATGGCCCCGGACTTCCCGGCGGCAAATGCAGAGGCCGCATCATCCAGCCGCAGCCCGCCCTTGCGTGTGCCCGCATCAGGCCCGTGACACTTGAAGCAGCGATTCGACAAAATCGGCCGCACATCCCGGTTGAAATCCACCGTGACCGGGGCTGCTGCTGCATCATTTGCAGACAATCCCCCAAGCGCCATGACAACGATGCCAAGACACTGTAAAACCGGGTAAGAACGGTGCGGGATCATGACAAGGGCGGAGTCCAGATAAAAGTGAACGATTCTGAGCAGCCTCCTG
>Ga0182737_1003628_pt1 | contig 11167 bp, 6 predicted proteins | sample eDN5th30CBELigOP_FD_128878 | JGI IMG/M metagenome (GOLD analysis project Ga0182737, IMG submission 128878) | Enriched Organic Plus compost microbial communities from Emeryville, California, USA - eDNA 5th pass 30_C BE-Lig OP (version 2) (version 2) ... | reverse complement strand
TGCTTGCAATGCATGAAAAGACAACGCATCATTGGGAGCAAACCGGGTATTGGATTGTACATCGTTCCAGCTTTGGTTTTTCTCAATGTTGTATAAGAATGTTGCCGTCAGTTGATGATCTGTTCCAATCGTTTTATTCCAGCTGAAAAGGTTGTCCAGCATCCATTCATTATAGGTTGTATTCGATCGACTTCCTGACCCGCCATTGTTGTATCCATTTGGCGTTTCTACGGGATCAAAGGTATAGTCCTTTACCCAACGTTGGTTACTCACGAAAGATGGCTTATAAGTGATACCAAAAGGCAAATTTAACTCAGCGGATATCGTTGCAAATAAGCTCTGTACCGGATTTAGCCTTTCGCGATACGTATAGTATATCAACGGGTTTGGAGCCGTCGCATCCTCATGTGTATACCACTCCATCGTACCGTCATTTGCATAGACTTGCCCATACGGACTGGCACCGATGGCGTTGCTGATGCTTACAGGAGTAAATCCATGATTTCGATTTGAATAATTGGCATCGACACTGAATTTCAAAAAGCTGGCGGCTCGGATATCCAAGTTGATCCTGGATCTAAAAACGTTAAAGTTATCACCCAATATAACTCCTTCATTTTTGGTGTACCCACCCGAAGCAAAATAACTAACTTGAGGTGTACCTCCGGATATACTTAGATCATAATCCTGTCGGAGACCGTTTCGAAAAATCATATCAAACCAATCTACGGTACGCCCTGCTAAGTAATTCTTCTTTTCCGTATTGGTCAGCCTAAGCCGGTTGAGCCACATGTCTACCGGGTCGTCTGACGTTGTGGCATCCAGATTCTTCCAGTCTTCCAAAGACACTCCGGTAGGCAGGTCATTTGGATTGCTGTAATAATAGAGTGGCTTGTCACCATACGTCTGATACGTGTCGACACCCCGATTTTCCAAGTACTCTTCGGCGTTGAAGGGCCGCATCATGTTAGTTAGTGAAACGACCCCTAGTTTGGTCGATGCATTTACCTTTGGTGTGCCAGCTGTCCCCCTCTTCGTAGTGATGATTAATACACCCGATGCGGATTGGGCACCATATACTGCGGCAGCACTTGCATCTTTTAGAATGTCTATGGTTGCGATATCGGACGGGTTTATATCTGTAATTACACCTCGATAAATCACACCGTCCACAACTAAAAGCGGATCATTACTCGCTTTTATAGAAGTTTGCCCCCGGATTTCCATGCTTCCGCCTCCTTGTGCAGAGGTTCCCTGATTTGAACTGAATCCCGCCACGGTACCACTGAGCATTTCCAGAACATTGGTGCTTGACTGGCGCTGAAATTGAGAAGCATCGATTCGGTGGATTGCTCCCGTTAGATCTGTTCTCCGTTGGGTTCCGTAACCCACTACTACAACCTCATCCAATGCTTCGGACGTTGCCATTAACACGACGGTGATTTTCTCCTTTGGGTTGAGTACCGTAACTTCTTTCGTCTGGTAGCCAACATGCGAGCATATTAAAACACTACCCTCTGAAAGATCATTCAATAAAAACATTCCGGATTCATCACTTACGGTGGATTGGGATGAATTTCGAACGACGATACTCACCCCTACAATCGGTTGATCTTCCTCGTTGATAACCACCCCAGAAACGGGGGATTGGCCGTATAAGGCCATGCCGAGCATACTGAAGCCCACTATTAACAGTGGGATTTTAAAAACAAACATTTTTCCAATAAAGTTAGGTTCATAATTCTTCTTTTTACACTTGTTATAACCGGTTAATGCAAAGATTCACCTTTTAACAGGTCAAAGAAAATGGTATATTTGCTGTTACTAATGCAATTTTACCGTAAATCCACACACAAACGACAATATTAAACCAACCACACTATGAAACCCCTGTTAATGAGGCATTCTGAGCCCATCAATGAGTCCTTCAAGGTTTGGAAAAATGGCACCCCATACCGCCATAACCCCTGGCATTACCACCCGGAATGCGAAATCACCTATATTCATAAGGGAAAGGGCATATTGTTTATCGGCGATCAAATGATCGATTATGGAAATGATGAAATAATCATGATGGGTCCCAATCTTCCCCACGAATTTAGGAGTGACATCGAAGACAGCCCTGACCTCTATTCGCAAAGCGTTTCCATACATTTTGATCAATTTTTTCTAGGAGAGCGATTCCACCAGTTACCGGAAGTGATATCCATCAACGAATTACTATTTGATTCATTAAGAGGTGTACGGGTCACCAATCATCAAACCAAACAGAAATTAAAAAGAATTTTTATTCAGTTAACCGAAGCCCAGGGAATGCCGAAGATTTACTTGATTCTCCAAGTGCTACACGTATTGGCCAACTGCCGGAACCTCGCTTATCTATCCAGCAATAGTTTTGCTAACTCATTCGACAAGAGTGCTGATGACCGCATCAACCGGGTATATCAATATGTGATGAAAAATTTCACAAATTCCATTTCCACTCCCAGGGTAGCTTCTCTGATTAACATGACACCTACTTCCTTCTGTCGTTTTTTTAAGGAACGAACTCATAAACAATTTATGCAATACGTCACAGAAATACGGGTAGGGTACGCTTGTCGGTTATTATTAGAGGGAAGGCTCACCATCGCCCAAGTGGCTTATTCGAGCGGGTTTGGAAATCTGTCTCATTTCAACAAACAGTTCAAAACTATAAAAGGGATAACGCCAACTCAGTTTTTAAAAGGTTATCTAAAAGCGTCCCGCTGAATTGTGTCTGACTGACCTGCTTTACTTACTCATAATAATTTCATAGGTTCCGGCATCTAGACGCGGGGAGACCAGCCAACCATCCTGCAAACGGGTTTTAACCGGTTCACCATTGATTTTTATGCGGCGACTGCTGGTTAATTCGCTCGGCAATTCCACGGTTCCACTCGTATTGGCCGGCACCACAAGCTGCATCACATAAGTGGATGGATCTTGCTTACACGAAACTGCTATATCACCTTTAATGGTGGGCACGTTGATAGTTGCCCATTTCAGCGAACCAATTTGTGGACGCACGCGAAAGGTTTTCCAGCCCGGTTCCAACGGTTCAACCCCCATCAGTTTTCTCGGAATAACATTGGCAGGGACGGCGCCCCATACATGATTCCAATCCTGGTTGGGCTTGTATTTATTGTCCCAAGCTTCCATGGTAATGGTACTTCCTGCTCGGATCATGTTGTACCAGCTTCGGTCGCTTTGAGCGGTGAGCAGCGAAAGCCCGTAATCTGCATCGCCGGCCATATACGTAGCATCCATCAAGAACTGGCTGCCGTACACACTGCACGCCATACCACGCGAACGGATGAACGCCATCACCTTCTCCCTGTCTTTTTGGGGTACCAAACCGAAAGCCAGCGCCATCATGTTGGTATGCAAAGAAGCATGATCGGTATCTATCCCATCGCGGAAAACCCCTCGTTGCTTATCCCACAACAACGATTGAAACGCGCGGTGTGTCTCCTGCGCTTTCTCCGCAAACATCCTAGCATCATCTTCCTTCCCCATGGCTTTAGCCAATTCGGCCATATCTTTCAGTGCTCTGTAATGAAACGCATTTACCACGGCATTGTAGGTAGTGAATACAAAACCATCGGTTTCACCATTGCCTACCATACCAAAGCCTCCAGTATGCGGCCAATCCACGATATCACGCAGTGAATCGCCTTGGTAGTGGACAGCTTTCATCAATGCTTTAGTCTGCTTACCCGTTTTGGTGCTGATCAAACCGTTTGCTTCGCGCAATGGCAACAGTAATTTAGCCTTCAGATCGTCGTAGTAGTGACTCGCTGATCGAAGATCTCCTGTATACAGGTAATCGTGGTAAGCCATTAATACCGATTGCAGAATCCATTCAGTAGGCCACGTGGCGTGGTGTAACAGGTACTCGTGTGACCTGCGAGCCAGGCTGTATTCGTTATCTACACCGTAATGGCACAATTGGTTAATGTATGCATCTGCTTCGTATGGAATGCGTTCGCGATCGCCATCTACATAGATGCCCGCAAACGTGGTGGCTTTCACACTGTATTTACACAATTCCCATACCGCGTTCAGTATGGAATCCGAACTCTCAAACTGCGAGGCAAAGTCGTCAAACGGATAATGAACGCTGGAACGGACGACATCCGTTTCTTCCAACTTGTTGGCATATCCTTCCAATTCTACATAGCGGAAAGGCAGCACTTCGCCGATGTATTCAGGCATCTTGACCGCCTGTGGCCCAGTATTGCGCTTGTCGGGTCGGAATTGTAACTGATACGTATGAACTCCTTTCTTCAAAGGCAACTGATATTCCGCATAACGGATTGTTCCACCTGGCTTGCGATTGATACTGCCGTCGGGATGGACGGCTTCACCCAACTTAATCGTCACGATGTCCTTTCCATTCGGTGAATCCAGCGTTAGCCGTAGTTGCCCAAACGCGGCCCTACCGAAGTCAATACGAATGGCATTTCCCATATGATGGATTCCTTCGGGAGCCTCGTCGGTTTTCTGCAATGGATAAAAGGTTGTCTGATAATCTGTCAGCGCATCGGCAGACCAAAATCGGCTCATGGATGACCACGACGATGGAACTTCGTCTCCATCCCATACCATGACGGCCCATGTATAGCCCGTGTTGGGAGCCAGTGGAGGTCCATCGTACCGTACATTGGTTGATTCATCTGACGCTATCTTTCCAGAATCCCAAACATCGCCGACACCTTTGGCAATGCTATCTGTGCTATTTGACAGAATAATACGGTAGGCAGATTGTCGAGCGCCTTGCCCCACTCCGACAAGCTCCCAACCCAACGTAGGTTTTTTGTTAGCTACCTGTACCCGTTGACCACCCGCCTCTTCAGCCCCGATGATAGGATAACCGTTGATTACCTGCAAATTCGGGTACCTTAGGTGATCGACCATGAGGTGGGACACCTGGATGTTTTGGGCGTTTAGAACCAGTATTGCATTCAGCAATGGATAGCCAAAAATAATTTTCAAATACAGCGTATTCATTTCAGGCGTTTTGTTTACAACCGCTGTAAAGTAATGAATCTTGTGGAACTAAGGTGTCCTGCTCTTACCTGCCTAGGAAGTTACCCGTTTCTCTATATTATTTATCCATCCATTCCAATCCCACCCACGTGTCCGGCCCATTATTTTTTTGAGCAACACCCGGCGTGCTCCTGCCGTCGATGACATATTTGGTAAGCAGCGCTTTCAGTTCCTGAACGCGTTTGGGAAATTTATCAGCAATATTTTTCTCCTCAGCAGGATCATCAGTTAAGTTGTATAATTGAATCGGCAGAAGACCATCTAGTTCTTGGGCAGTACGCGGAAAACTCCATCCACCCGACCCTGGACACATGATCAACTTCCAATTACCTTTCCTGATGGCGAAATCTCCATTGATGGAATGGTGTACAGTAGCCTCTCGAAGCGGTTGCCCGTACGATTCATTCAATAGAATCGGTAAAATATTGTAGCTGTCTTCACCGATATCATCCGGAATATAGAATCCCGAAACTGCTGCGGCAGTGGCCAAAAAATCAGTTGTACAAATCGTCTCATCGGTTACGGATGCATTTGAAACATGTCCAGGCCAACTGACGATAAAAGGAACCCGATGCCCACCTTCATAAATATCAGCCTTATGACCGCGATAAATACCACTAGGATGGTGCCCTACCGCTGCCAATTCTTTGAAATTTGCCTTTGGCGAGCATCCATTATCACTGGTGAAAATAACCATTGTATTTTCCCTAATTCCATTTTTTTCAAGGGCTTCCAGCACCTGTCCTACCACGTCGTCCACCTGCAGTACAAAATCACCAAAAAAATTTGCATTGCTTTTCCCGAGAAACTCGGTGGTAGGCAAAATCGGAGTGTGGGGCGCAGGAAGTGCAAAGTACAAAAAAAACGGCCGGGAATTCTGTGCGTGCTCGTCGATATATGACAGCGCTTTCTCCGTTAAATGCGGCAATGCCGCTGCATGAATGAAATCGCCCCCAGTGACACCCTTTCTCCAAAACCCCTTATCATCTACCGACACCGTGGTATCTTTTGGAATGCAGGTTGCCCGGCCATTTTCAACATATACATAAGGCGGCATATCCAACGAGCCGCTGAATCCATAGGAATATTCAAAACCTTTTTCTTTTGGACCGTTCTGAACAGATTTGCTGAAATCTACTGTTGGATTACTCGACAGATTATCGGTGTCGGTCGCGGCGCCTGAAAACTGCCAGTCCCATCCCAAATGCCATTTTCCCACGAATGCAGTATGGTATTCTTGTTGCTGTAACATCGCAGCAACGGTGGTGCGTCCGGGTTCGATCAGCGCTTTTGAATACCCACTCAATACTCCTTTCTTTAGCGAAGAACGCCAATTGTATCGCCCAGTCAGAATACTGTAGCGGGTAGGTGTGCATACTGCCGAGCTGGTATGTGCATCTGTAAACCGCATTCCTTCGTTAGCAAGCCGGTCGATATGAGTCGTTTGCCAAGCAGCATTTTCATTATAGATGGAAACATCGCCATAACCAAGGTCATCGGCGAGAATAAAGACGATATTGGGTCTCTCCGAGTGGCCCGAAACCGTCGTCTGCGCATTTGCTATATGGACTACTTGCAAGAGCAGCCACATGCTTAACATACAATAGTTACTGAAATATATCATCATCGTACAATTAGTTCAAGCCCTGATCTCTTCCGTTAGGTTAGATTCCCATCGTTCTAATGCCTGCATTAATGTTTTGAAAACTTCCGGAAACAACGATTGGATGTCTGTTGTTTCTTCCGGGTCTTTTTCAAGATCATATAACGCGTGCTGTTCTCCAATAGCAATAAGTTTCCACTTTCCTTTTCTGGCTGCTTTTTGATCCTTAAAACGCCAAAAAACCGTTCGCTGATTTTCCGGTGCCGGCCTATTTCCAGTAAGCAGGGGAGTCAAGTTTCTCCCCGACCAATTCGGATTGATTATATCGAGGTGTAACAAATCGGCAACGGTTGGAACGATATCCATCGATAATACGAGTTGATCAGAAACCCCTGGTGTAATCTTTCCTTCCCAATAAAATATACCGGGGACTCGGTGTCCACCTTCGTAGACTTGCCCTTTATGCCCCTTAAACAGCCCATTTGAACCCACCCTCGCTGAAGCGCCGTTATCCGAACAAAAAATGACTAATGTGTTTTTCAACAGTTCCTTTTGTTTCAGCTGCGATAAGATTTGACCAACGCCGCTGTCGAGGGATTGAATCATTTCTTTGTAGGCAACATCCACGTCCTCCCTTTCCTGCCTCTTGAATGATGAATCCAATGTTCGAATAGCTGGATCTTCGGGCCCTTGATAAGGATAGTGTGGAGCACCATGGGGCAAGTAGAGGAAAAAAGGGCGCTGGTCAACTTGGTTGATAAACTGCAACCCCCGTTGGGTAATGAGATCGGTTAAGTAGCCGTTTTCCGGTATGAGCTTATCCTGATTCCACCAATCCGCAATCCCCTCCTGATCAATGTGGCTTTGGTAATCGATATTCCCACTAACGAAGCCCTCGAATGTATCAAATCCTTGCTCCAACGGCCCAAATTCAGGCGAATATCCGAGGTGCCATTTTCCGAATAAAGCGGTCTGATAACCATTTCCTTTCAACAATTCAGCCAGCGTGTGGACGTTGGGCTGCATTCCGGTATGCCGGTGAGTTTTTGCGGTTACAACTCCTTCGATCCCCACTTCCTGAGGGTAGCGTCCGGTTAAAAGAGATGCACGGGTTGGACTGCACACTACACCGTTGGAATGATAGTCCGTAAGCCGGAGCCCTCCAGCTGCCAGACTGTCGATGTTTGGCGTATCAAACCTTGAGTTACCATAACATCCCAGATCGCCATATCCCATGTCATCCGCTACAATGAGGACGATATTCGGTCTTAGCTCTGTCAACTGATTACGCTTACTGTTTTCTCCACAAGTAGAGAAAATTGGCAGCATCAGCAACACACATATTTTACGTGGATTCATAAGACATTCAACGAGTAAATCCGGGCATTTCAGCACCGAAGTTCTCACAGATCCGGACGTGACACTCTCGCGTCATCCGGCTCCTATTACTCTCTACCGATGGCTTCGCGCCATACGTCCAGTGTGCGAATAAATCCGGTTGTTTAAGGCTGATTGAATGCAGCCACTTAAGCCCCTTTATTACCGTAGGACGTACTTTCAAATACTTACTTCTTGCCCATTTGACAATTCTCAAATTAATTTCTCTCATAAAGTCCTTTAATCTTGTTTTGTAAAATTTACCGTAGTAGTTTATCCAGCCCTGAATCACCAGATTGGCCTCTTCTGCAATATCTTCGATTTGGCATCCCGCTGTTTTCAGAGTATTCCATGTTTTCACCTTGGCTCGCATTGAACTCATTGATCTGTTGCTGACTGCTGGCAGGAAATTGGTGAAACTTACCTTCCGAATCGTATTCTCTGCTTGCCTTGGCTTGAATGTATAGCCGAGGAAGTCGAATTGGATGTGGCGATAGTTACCCCCTCGGTTACTGTCCTTGCAGTAGACAATCATTGTCTTCTCTTTGTGCATCTCCAGTCCGCACGCGGCGAACCGGGCTTCCAGTGCTTCTTTGACCGCAATGGCTTGCTGTTCGGTATGGCAATGCACGATGCTGTCGTCTGCAAACCGCTCGAATGGGCATCCCGGAAACTTCCGTTGCAGCCATACGTCCATCGTGTAATGCAGGTACAGGTTGGATAGAACCGGCCCGATTACCGATCCCTGGGGAACCCCTTGAGTTCTTGTTACGATGGTGCCGTCTGTCCGCTGTACTGGCGCTTTTAGCCATCTTTCGATGTATAGCAACGCCCATTTGCAGTCAATGTGCTTCCTTACCGCTTTCATCAGCAGGTCGTGCGGCAGCGTGTCAAAGAAGGAACGGATGTCCAGATCCAGCACCCAGTCCCATTTCCAGCACCTTTGACGTGCCTTCCCAAGGGCTTGGATAGCTGATTTATCCGGTCTGTATCCGTAGGAATCCTCATGGAATATAGGTTCCAGTTGCGCTGCCAGCAACTCCGCTACTACCGTTTGGGCAATACGGTCGGCTATGGTGGGAATGCCAAGCGGGCGTTTGCCGCCGGCTTTCTTTGGTATCTCTACCAACTTCACTGCGGGAGGCATGTAGCTGCCCGAACTCATCCGGTTCCAGATACGGTACAGCCGTGCTTTCAGGTTCTTATCGAACTCCAGCATACTGATACCATCTACCCCGCCCGTGCCCCGGTTGGCTTTGACCCGCTTGTAGGCCTCCATCACCTGTTGCCTTGGTATTCTAAACGGTTTTGCTTCGCTCATCTTCGTACCTCCTGCCTTTGACAGTTTCCTCCAATGGGAAGCCGAGTAATCCAGCCCCTTCGCTCCATACCCATTACAGGTACTTCATCACTACTACGAACTGGTCTGCCACCGTGCCGCGCATCGATACTTTCCCTCTTACAGGTGCACCGGCTTGAGGTTTTCTCTTTACATCGCGACGACAGTTTCACACGTTCCCTGCAAAAGCCTGTTGTAAGATCATGCCACCTGTATGCCGGATGCCGCAGAAGCATAGACAGGTTATTCTCCTGCTTATCCCAGGTCGCTACTATACCCGGTTTCGACATCGTCTCATCCTTTCGACACTTCATCGGTGGTTCATTTACATTCATCTTCTTACAACTTACCTGACACCTTGATGATGCCTTTTCCGTTAACGCTCCTCACCATGATTCGTTCACCACAGCAACTTAACGGTAGTTTGATACCAACGCCTGCACGTCGATACCGAGGGGCCTCTTCCCTCATCTCTTGCAAAGCACCAAGCTTATTTGTTGCCATATTGCTTGTTCGTGTCGCCTAATAACCCGGATTTTGCTCTCCCAGTTGTGCATTGTTTACAAACTCAATACTGGGGATCGGATACAAATAGTATTCTTTTCCGGTAATGGGGTGCTCAATCGTTTTCTGAGTCGGAAAGTCTAAGCCCAAATAATCCATTTGAACTTGCACCCGGTCACGTAAAATCCCCCATCGGTTAAGATCGTGGAATCTTTTTGCTTCAAAACACAATTCGATTCTTCGTTCTTTTCTTAACGCTTCCCGGAAGGCCTCCTGGTCGGGCAGTTCAGCAACAGTACGGGCAGACAGTCCGGCGTTGAGTCGGATTGTATTCAATAGGTTAAACGCTTCTCCATCTGCTATATAATCGATTTCATTTAATGCTTCTGCACGGACCAGCAGCATCTCTCCATATCGTATCAGCGGAAAATTCCAAGTGCTGAGTCCTACCGGATCGTTAGTGTTATAAAATTTATTTACAAAATAAAGGCTGCCATCTGGTTTTGACGGATCGATGAAGTTTGCAAGGCCGTAATTTTTCAGCACAATATCCCGGCGGGTATCCCCCGGCTCAAACGCTTGGACCAAGCCATTTCCAGACGACAAACTACCGCCTTTTCCTTCCAAATTATCATCCGAAGGCAGTATAGAAGCCCCTCCCTGCAGGTCGGGTGGAGCAAAAAAGTTACTGATGGCCGTTGTTGTCGCCGCGGTCACACCTCCGTACTGTACTTCAAATAACGAGGTGTGTCCGTTTTCTTGCGAACCATTGAAATTCGCCGCATAGTTTGGAAGTAACCCCAGGCTTGTATTGGAGATAACGGTCTGGGCAGCCGCAGCAGCTTCAGTCCATTCTTCCAACTCAAGGTGGACCAGCGACCGGAGTGCATGGGCCGCATATGACGTAGGCCTCCCAACCTCCATACCGGTATTTCCGGGATAGGAATCGGGCAAAAGGCGGGATGCATCGTCCAGGTCACTTTTAATCTGAACGTATACCTCTTCAATTGTGGCACGTGCTTGCTCGGCATCACTGCGAGTCTTTATTTCTTGCAGTATGAGCGGCACCCCTCCGAAAAAACGAACCAGGTTAAAGTAATAGAAGGCTCTCATAAATTTCGCCTGACCTTCAATCGCTTCCCTCACAGCGGCATCTGAAAATTCCGATACACCATCCATTCGACTAAGCACGGTATTTGCGCGGGTAATGCCGGTATATAGGTCGGTCCAAACAGACTGGGAAACGTTGAACGTTTGATCGACAATAAAGATAT
>Ga0182737_1003623_pt1 | contig 11171 bp, 9 predicted proteins | sample eDN5th30CBELigOP_FD_128878 | JGI IMG/M metagenome (GOLD analysis project Ga0182737, IMG submission 128878) | Enriched Organic Plus compost microbial communities from Emeryville, California, USA - eDNA 5th pass 30_C BE-Lig OP (version 2) (version 2) ... | reverse complement strand
GTCGCACGGCGTCAGTGTATTGGCGCGCGCCGCCCCGTCCCCAGCCTCCGCAGCACGCCCGCCGCGATGAGTCCCTGGCCCGCGCAGTACAGCACCATGATGGCGAGGTCCTGCCACGGGTCGGGGAACGCCGTGCCGAAGCCCGGCTGGAACAGCCGGAAGGCGAGCAGCGAGTCCGAGGCGAGGAAGAGCGCCCCGCCCCAGGCCGTCACGGCGTTCACCCGGGTCGCGCTCATCGCCGTCAGCGCGAGCACGACGCCGTAGCCGATGACGATCGGCCGCAGCTCGCCGAGGTGCGGCCAGAGCACGGCGAGCAGGACGCCGAGCGCGACCGGGTAGCCGAGCGACCACCAGCGGAACGGCCGGGCGCGGGCGGGACCGTTGAACGCGACGATGTACAGCACGTGCGCCGCGGCGAAGCAGGCCAGCCCGGCCTCGAACGAGGGCCCGAGCAGCACATCGCCGAGGAACGACGCGATGATCCCGAGCGCGAGCAGGCCGAAGCCGGACCAGGCGCGGCGGCGGCCGAGCCGGCGGGTCCAGCACGCGACGATCACGACGGCGACGAGGAGGGCCGGCATGAGCAGCGCCTTCGTGAGGTCGCGCTCCGGCCACGCGAGCGCGAGCCCGGCGAGGTGCACGACCGCCACGGCCGCGAAGATGCCGAACGGCCAGCCCCAGCGCACGGACCCACCCTAGGGTCTGGCGCGCGATCGGCGAGGATTGGGGCGTGGTCCGCTACACCGTGCACGCGAAGCCCGGCTCGCGGCGGCCGGGCGTCGAGGTGGGCGAGGACGGCTCGCTGACCGTGCGGGTCGCGGCGCGGGCGGTCGACGGGGCGGCCAACGAGGCGATCGTGCGGGCCGTCGCCGGGCACCTCGGCGTGCGGCCCTCCGCGGTCGTGATCGCGCGCGGGCACGGCGCCCGGACCAAGCTCGTCGACGTCGACGACGGCGCCTGACAGCTCGCCGAGGATCCGCCCCGCGCCGCCCCGGAGCGCGCGGCCTGAGTACGCTGGCCGTATGACCGACACCCCGGTGACGGCGCTGAGCGCCTCGGAATGCCAGGCGCTGCTGCGCGAGAACAGGCTCGGGCGGATCGCGCTCGCCGCGGCGGGCGAGGTCGACATCTTCCCGATCAACTACGTCGTCGACGCCGAGGAGCGGATCGTGTTCCGCACCGCGCCGGGCACGAAGCTCGCCGAGCTGGTGATCCGGCCGGTCGTCGCGTTCGAGATCGACGGCGAGGCCGAGGGCGAGCTGTACAGCGTCATCGTCAAGGGCGAGGCGAAGCGGCTCGAGGAGTCGGCGGAGATCGCCGAGGCGGAGGCGCTGCCGCTCGAGCCGTGGGTGCCGACCGTCAAGGAGGTCTTCGTGCGGATCACCCCGACCTGGGTGACCGGCCGGCGCTTCACGCCGGGGCCGGAGCCGGAGCTCGACCCCGCGGGCACGCCCTCGGCCTGACCTCCCCTCCCCCGCCCCCGAATTAGGGTTTCCGGCGGCGATAGGAGCGATCCGCCGCGAAATCTCCTATCGCCGCCGGAAACCCTAGGTTTCAGAAGTAGGGGATGCCGGCGGGGAGCGGGCCCGAGGTGACGAGCACGAGCCGCTGCGTCGGCCGGGTCATCGCCACGTAGAGGGCGCCCGCGCCGCGGGGGCCGTCGGCGACGATCGCCGCCGGCTCGACGACGACGACCGCGTCGAACTCGAGGCCCTTCGCGTCCTGCGGGGTGAGCAGCGCGACAGGACGCCGCAGGCCGGCCGCACCGCGCCCGATCACCTCGCGCCCGAGCGCCGTGGTGAGCGCGAGCTGCAGGCCGTCGGCGTCGGCGGGCGTCGCGATGACGGCGACCGTGCCGGACTCCCCCGCCCCGCCGTCCGACTCGCGCACCGAGGCGACCGCGTCGAGGATCGCGTCGACGAGCGGATCGGTGAGAGGGCCGGCCGTCTCGACCTGCTCGACCACCGGAGGGCGGACCTGGACCACCTCGACCGGCCAGTCGCCCTGCCGCACCGCGCGGGTCGGGGTGATCGGCACGCCGTTCGCCGCCGCCATCGACTCCGCCGCCTCCGCGATCTGCGCCGGCGTCCGGTAGTTGACGGTGAGCTCCTCGAGCCGCCAGGAGTCCTTGAACACGGGTCCGAGCGCCGTCGCCCAGTCCCCCGTGCCCGCCGCCGAGGCGACCTGGGCGACGTCGCCGACGATCGTGAACGACTTGAGCGGATTCTTGCGCACGAGCATCCGCCACTGCATCGGGGAGAGCTCCTGCGCCTCGTCGACGACGATGTGGCCGAAGGTCCAGGTGCGGTCGGAGACGGCGAGCTCGCCGGCGTCGCGCACGACGGGTGCGTCGGACCAGTAGTTCGCGAGTCCCTGCGCGTCCACGACCCCGTCGAGACCCATGTTCCGGATCGCCGCCTGCGCGTTCTCGAGGTTGCGCCGCGCCTCGCGCTCGCGCTCCCGGCCCGCCGTGTCCGCGACCGGGTCGTCGCCGAGCAGCTCCGCGGCCTCGTCGAGCAGCGGCACGTCGCCGATCGTGAACGGCTCGTCGCGGCCGCGCAGCAGCAGCGCCCGCTTCTCCGGCGACCAGCGCTGCGTGACGGTGGCGAGCCAGTTCGGTCGCGCGTAGAGGTCCTTGACGAGCTTCTCGGGCGTGAGCGGCAGCCACGCCGTGTTCAGCGCCACCTTGACGTCGTACGCGGTGCGCACGTCCTCGCGCAGCAGCGCGACGTCGGTCTCGTCGATCGCCCGGCCGCGACGCCGCAGCTCCGCGGCGAGGAGGTCCGCGATCGCGGCGATCGCGACCTTGTTGAACGTCACGCGGGCGACGTTGTGCGGCTTGTGGGTCTCCCACGCGCGCTGCATCGCGTCCCGGATGAGCTGCGCGGGGACGGTGATCTCCTCGCCGTCGATCTCGACGACGCGGTCCTCGGTCGGGATCACCTGCCGCGACTTGACCGCGCGCTGCAGGAGCCGGTGCATCTCGAGCGAGCCCTTCAGCGCGGCGACCTCCGGCGCGTCCTCCGCGCTCGCGTCGACGCCGGGGAACAGCGTCCCGAGCGAGGCGGTGACGACGCCCGTCTCCCCGAGCGAGGGCAGCACCGCCTCGATGTACTCGAGGAAGGAGCGGGACGGGCCGACGATGAGGACGCCGGCCGAGGCGAGCCGCTCGCGGTGCGAGTAGAGCAGGTAGGCGGCGCGGTGCAGCGCGACCGCGGTCTTGCCCGTGCCGGGACCGCCCTGGACGACGAGCGCGCCGTGCAGGTCGGAGCGGATGATCCGATCCTGCTCCGCCTGGATCGTCGCGACGATGTCCTGCATCCGGCCGGTGCGCTCCTGGGCGAGCGCCGCCATCAGCGCGGCCTCGCCCTGCAGCTCCGCCGCCTCGGCGTCGAGCAGCGCCTGGTCGAAGACCTCGTCGTCGACCCCGACGACGTCGCGGCCGCGCGAGTGGAGGTGCCGGCGGGAGCGGGCGCCGAGCGGGGTGGCGGCGGTCGCCTGGTAGAACGCGCTCGCCTGCGGGACGCGCCAGTCGAGCAGGATGGGCTGCTGGTCCTCGTCCCGCAGCCCGATCCGGCCGATGTAGTGGTAGACGGGCCGGCCGTCGACCGGCTGCAGCTCGAGACGGCCGAAGGCGAGCCCCTCGTCGATCTCGCGGAGCTGCGCGATGCGGTCCTCGTAGATGCGGGCGAACGCGTCCCGCTCGGTCCGCGACTGATGCGTGCCGCCGGACTCCCCCGCCGCGCGCACCGCGTCGAGCTCGTGCTGGACCGAGGCCCGGATGCGGTCGAGGCGCTCGTACAGCGAGTGGACGTACGCCCGCTCCCGGGCGACCTCTGCTGACGGCATCGCACTCCAACCGAATAAAGCGACTGTCCATTGTAGTGCGTGCCCGGGCACAGCGGCCGCAATCGCGGATAAGGTCGAGGCATGAGCGGAACGACCCCGGCGGGCTGGTATCAGGACGGCGTGAACGCCGGTCAGGAGCGCTACTGGGACGGCACCCGGTGGACGGACCAGTTCCGTCCGCTCGGCGCGCCGGTGCCTCCCGGTGCGCCGCAGGCGGCTCCGGCGGGACGGCCGAGCGGCTTCGGCACGAGCGCCCGGCAGGTGTTCCGCGGCGCGCGGCTGCTCGTCGCGGGTCAGGCGGAGACCGCGGTGGACGAGGCGCTCGGCGTCGAGCAGCGCGGGGGCTCGCGCCTCTGGGTCTGGCTGATCCCGGTCGCGGTGACCGCGATCCTCGTCGGATTCTTCTCGATCGCCTTCGCCGCCGCGCCGGTCGGCATCGCCAAGGAGTCGCTCGGCGGCTTCGGCGCGGCGATCCCCTTCTCCCCGCACGGCGGCGCGCTCACCGGCGCGTTCTTCCTCGGCATCGCGGCCGCGGCGGTGTTCTTCGCGCTGCGCGCCCTCGCGCTCGTGCTGACGGCCCGCGCGAGCGGCGGACGGGTGGCGTTCCTCGACGCGCTGACGGTCGTCGCGACCGGCTACGTGCTGTTCCCCGTCGGCTGGGTGCTGGCGACCGTGTTCCTCGCCATCCCCGGCAGCGCCGGCCTCACCCTCGCGCTGATCGTCGAGGTGTTCCTCGGCGTGCCGCTGCTGCTCCTCGCCGAGCTCAGCATCCACCAGGGCCTGCCGCGCGCGACGCAGCTCCCGAAGAGCCCGCTGTTCCTCGGTGCGCTGTTCGCCGGTCTCGCGCTCGCCATCGCCTGGGCGGTGTACCTCGGCGTCGAGTACGGCGTCATGATGGCCGGGATCCAGTCCTCGGCCGCGGGCATGATGAACGGCTTCCTCGGCTCGCTGCAGGGGCTCGGCGGGTTCCCGGGCTGAGGCCCGGCGAGCGAAATCCGCCGTGCAGCGCGAGGAGATGCAAGAATGCCGCTGATGTCTCCCAGCATCTCCGTGGTCGTCCCGTCGTACAACGACGCGGCGATGCTCGAGCGTTGCCTCACCGCCCTCGACGCGCAGACGCGGAAGGCGGACGAGGTCATCGTCGTCGACAACGGCTCCTCGGACACCACCGTCGAGGTCGCCGTCGCGCACGGCGCCCGGGTGGTGACGGAGCTGCGCCGCGGCATCCCGCAGGCGACGGCCGCCGGGCTCGACGCCGCGACCTGCGACGTGGTCGGCCGGCTCGACGCGGACTCCGTCCCGCCGCGGACCTGGGTCGCCCGCCTCGCGCGGGCCTTCGACCGCGACCCCGATCTCGACGTCCTGAGCGGCCCCGCCGAGTACTACGGCGGCAACGGCTTCCAGCGCTGGGTCGCCGAGTACCTCCACATGCCGATGTACTACGGGCCCGTCGCCTGGTTCCTCGGCCACGACGTCGTCTACGGCTCGAACTTCGCGGTCCGGCGGACGGCCTGGCGGGAGCTGCGCACCCTCGTCCACCGCGACGACCGCGAGGTGCACGACGACCTCGACATCACGCTCAACATCCCGCCGGGCATGCGGGTGCGCTTCGACCAGACCCTCGTCGTCGGCGCGTCGGCCAGGCCCTACACCTCCTTCGACCGCTGGTCGCGCCAGTTCCGGATGGCGTTCTACACCTTCGGCGTCAACCACACCGAGGTCTCGCTCTTCGAGCGCCGCCGCCGCTGGGTGGACTGGAAGGCGGCCCAGGGCGGCGAGGGCGACACCGTCCGCGCCACCCGCTAGAGCTCCCTTCGGTCGCCACCTCGAAACCACCCTCCGGGGTGCTCGCGGGGGTGGTTTCGAGACGCCCGCTGCGCGGGCTCCTCAACCACCGGTGATCGAGGGCAGTCGAGACGCCGCGGCTCCGGGGCCGCCGCCGGGACTCCCCACACCGGTGGTTGAGGAGGCGCGCAGCGCCGTCTCGAAACCCCCACGATCGGGCAGGTGGTTTCGAGACGGCCGCGGCGCGGCCTCCTCAACCACCGAAGGTAGGAGCGAGCAGGTGGTTTCGAGACGGCCGCGGCGCGGCCTCCTCAACCACCGAGGTGTGCGGGCGGGGTCTCGCGGCCCTCGATGACGCGGAGCATGTCCCGGACCAGCTGGTGCGGGGTGGTCTCGCAGGGGCTGTGGCCCGTCGCGTACTCGATCGCGACCGCCCCGATGCGGTCCGCGAAGCGCCGGTGCAGCCGCGAGGACCAGAGGTCGTGCGCCCCGTAGGCGACGAGCTTCGGGATGTCGAGCGCCCGCACCGCATCGGCCACGTCGGGCGTGCGCCGCATCAGCCGCGCCATGTCCACGACGCTGGAGGGCCGGGTGTGCTCGAGCCGCTCCATGACGAAGTCGTAGCGGTGCTGCGCGACGTGGTTGAGGTTCTTCCGCAGGCCCCAGGTCATGATGCCGGCGGTGCCTCGCGCGCCGACGACGTGCGAGAGCAGCGCCGGCAGTCCGACGAACATCGACGTCTTCCGGAACGCCTGCCCCGAGACCGGCGGGACGCTGAGCAGCGTCAGGGACGCGATGAGCTCCGGATGCGCGACGGCGGCGAGCTGCGCGACGGTGCCGGCGAAGGAGTAGCCGAGCACGTGGACGGGCGTGCCGCCCGCGCGGATGACGGCGACCAGGTCCTCGACGAAGAGGTCATGGTCGTAGCGCTTCCGCGGCGGGTCGAGGCGCTCGGGCCCCGCCGAGGAGGACTCGAACTGCCCGGCGAGGTCGATGCCCTCGACGCGGTAGCCGGCCCGGACCAGCAGCGGCGCCATCAGCGCGAAGTCCTCCTTGGAGCCCGTCATGCCGGGGACGAGGAGCATCCGCGGGTGCCGCGGATCGCCGGCCGCGTGCCCGGCGAGCTCGCCGCTCGGCACGGTGTATCGGACGACGTCGACGCCGAGCGGCACGGCCTTCCAGTTCACCTCGCGGATCGCCTCGTCGAGCGTGCGCGCGGTGGCCGCCGACATGGCCCTCGGGTCGGGGAGCAGCTCACCGCCGAGCCGCGGCGTCCCGTCGAAAACCACTCGGCGAGCCTACTCGATTCGCGATATATCCCCGTCAGGCGTGCAGCGCGTCCCGCAGCAGGCCCATGATCGCCTGGATCTGCACGCTCGACTCCGCGGCGACGTCCTCGTCCGAGCCGTCGAGCGCCCGGGCCGCGAGACCCGCCTTCGAGCCGATCAGGTCCGCGATGCGCGCGTCGATGGTGTGGGCGGCGATGATCCGCCACGCCGTCACCGGCATCTCCTGCCCGATCCGGTGGACGCGGTCGATCGCCTGTGTCTGCTCGGCGCTCGTCCACGACAGCTCGGCGAGCACGACGTTCGACGCCGCCTGCAGGTTGAGGCCGACGCCCGCCGCGAGCAGCGAGCAGACCACGACCTGCACCTCGGGGTCGTTCGTGAAGGCGTCGATCGCGTCCTGCCGCGCCTTCGGCGTCTGGTCGCCGCGGATCGACACCGTCTTGACGCCGAGGCCGGCGAAGTGCGCCTCGGCCTCGTCCATCACGTCGATGTGCTTCGCGAAGAACACCACCTTGCCGACGCTGCGCGCGAGGTTCGCCGTGTAGTCGGCGGCGAGCGTCGCCTTGCCCTGACCGATCCGACGGACCATCGTGAAGACGTTCTCGCCGTCGTTCACGCCCTTCGACTCCTCGAGCTCGGCGTGCGCGACGACGCGGATCAGGTCCTCGTCGGCCGCCTCGGGCCGCAGCTCGCGCAGGCGGCGGAAGCGGTCCATCAGGCGCGCGGTGAGCGCCGCCTCGGCGGCGCGGATCGAGCGGCCGAACTCGTCGTCGAGCTCGACCGGGATGTCGGCGATGCGGCGCGCGGGGATGTCCGCGGCGACGTCGACCTTCCGACGGCGGACGATGCCCATGTCGATGACGGCCTGGCGCGCGGCGGGGAAGAAGCCGGGGTCGCCGGGGACGAGCCCCGTCTCCTCGAGCCGCGCCATGAGCGCCGCCGTCGGCTTCTGCGCACCGGACTTGTCCGGGTCGGTGATCCAGCCGAGGTACTGCCAGATCGCGCGGAAGTCCTCGATCGTGTTGATGAGCGGGGTGCCGGTGAGCGCGATGAACAGCGCCTTCGGGTTCGCCGCGCGGATCGAGCGGGACAGCGCGATGACGTGCTTCGAGCGCTCGGACTTGAGGTTCTTGATGAAGTGCGCCTCGTCGACCACCATGCCGCGGAAGCCGAACCGGCCGAGCCAGCCGACGTGCCGATCCAGGATCTCGTAGTTGACGACGATGACGTCCGCGAAGGCGTCGACGTCGTCGCCGTCGCCGTGCACGACGCTCACCGTCCGGCCGGGCAGCCAGCGCTGGACCTCGCGCGCCCAGTTCGTCTTGACGACGTTCGGCACGACGGCGAGCAGCGGGAACGCCTTCGCCGCCTGCGCCCCGAGGAGCGCCTGCGCCGTCTTGCCGAGGCCCGGCTCGTCGGCGAGCAGGAACGTGCGGTGCCCGGCGCGGATCTCCTCGATGAACTGCGCCTGGTGCGGCATGAGCTCGAGCTCGCCGGGGGCGCTCAGCGAGCCGGGCTGCGGGAGGTCCATGGACGCCGCGACGCCGCCGGCCTCGAAGGCGCGGAACAGCGGCTCGATGAGCTCCCAGTTGGCGAGCCGGCCCGGTGCGGGACGGTTCGACTCGAAGGCGGAGAAGTCGGGGGCGAGGAACGGGTTCGCCATCTGCATCTGCCGCACCGAGGAGGGCAGCACCTGGCGCTCGACCTGCTTGTCGACCGGCTTCGGCTCCTCGACGATGAGCAGCTCCTCGGGCGCCAGCTCGACGCCGGCGGCCATCAGCATGTCGCGCCGCAGCGCCCGCGCCGCGGGCGTGACGGGCGCGTCGTCCGACAGCAGCCCGATGAGGCTCGTGTCGCGCGCCGCCGTCTTCGCGAGGATCCCGGCGAGCCCGTCGAGGCGCTTCTGCTCGTTCTGCCGCTCGGCGTCGGTGAGGGACTTGTCGTTCCTGACCCGCGCGCGCTCCTCGCGCAGCAGCAGGGCGGCGACCTGGAAGCGCGCCCGGTTCGCCGGCTTGAGCGGCCCCTTCTGGACGGCCGACTCCACCTCCCTCGCGGTGCGCGCGAGGATCGGGATGACGCCGGCGTCGTCGCCCGTGCGGGCGCGCCGGCGCTGCTGCGGACCACGCGACTGCTTCGCGGTGGTGCTGGTCGATGCCACTGAGTCTCCAATGCGACAGAACGCGTCGCCCGAACTGACCGACAGACCCGGATGCATCCCCTCGGGATCCGGACCGGTGCCCCGCCGACCAGACCCGGCGCAGAACGCCGCCGGTGGTCATGCTCGAGGCACTGCGACGATTCTAGCGCATTAGGGTCGAGGCGTGACGCGAGAGCCGGGTGAACTCGGCGCGGACGAGGCCGCGCTCGCGCGCCTGGCCGCGCTCGTGCGGGTCCCGACGATCTCCCGGGCGAAGGTCTCGGAGACCGACTGGGCCGCCTTCTATCGCTTCCGCGAGGTGCTCATCGAGGCGTATCCGCTCGTCGAGGCACGGCTGACTCGCGAGCTCGTCGCGGAGCACACGCTCGTCTACCGCTGGGCGGGCCGCGACGCCTCGCTCCCGCCCGCCGTCCTCATGGCGCACCAGGACGTCGTCGACCCCGGGGACGCCGAGGCGTGGGCGCACGGTCCCTTCGGCGGCGAGGTGGTCGGCGGCGAGCTGCATGGTCGCGGCACGATCGACGACAAGGGCGCGCTCGCGGCGATCCTGGAGGCGGTCGAGGCGCTGCTCGCGGACGGCTTCCAACCGCAGCGGGATGTCGTCCTCGTCTTCGGCCACGACGAGGAGACGCACGGCACCGGCGCCCAGGCGGCCGCGCTGCTGCTCGCCTCGCGCGACGTGGTCCCCGCCTTCGTCCTCGACGAGGGCGGCGCGATCGTCGAGGGCGCGCTGCCCGGCGTCGTCCGGCCGATGGCCATGATCGGCCTGTCCGAGAAGGGCTCCGCGACCATCCGGCTCAGCGTCGAGGAGCCGGGCGGTCACGCCTCGACCCCGCCGGAGCGATCGGCGATCGGCCGGCTCGCGCGCGCGATCACGCGCATCGACGCGGCGCCGTTCCCCGCGCGCCTGACGGCGGCGACGCGCCGGATGTTCGCCGCCGCCGGTCGCGGCGCCAAGGGCATCCGCGGCGTGCTCTACCGCGGCGTCGCCTGGAGCGCGCCGATCCTGCGCCGCGCGCTCGAGCGCGCCGGACCGGAGACCGCGGCGATGGTGCGCACCACGCGCGTCGCGACGCTGATCGGCGGCGGCCACGCGCAGAACGCCATCCCGGAGCGCGCCGAGGCGACCGTCAACGCCCGCATCCTGCCCGGCGAGACCGTCGCCTCCGTCGTCGAGCACCTCCGCGCGGCCGTCCACGACCCCCTGGTGCGGATCGAGGCGACGAGCGGCTGGGACCCCTCGCCCGTCTCGCCGACCGAGGGACTCGGCTGGGAGCTGCTGACCGGCGTGCTCGCCGACCGCCATCCCGAGGCGCTGCCGGTGCCCTACGCGCCGAACGTCGCGACGGACTCGCGGGCGTTCACGGGCCTGACCCGCGCGGTGTACCGCTTCACGCCCTTCCACATGACCGCGGGCGAGCGCGCGGCCCTGCACGCCGTCGGGGAGCGCATCCGGGTCTCCGCCTGGCTCGACGGCATCGCCTTCTACCGCGAGCTGCTCCGCCGGCTCTGAGGCTCGTGCGCCGAAGCCCTCGCCGCCCGGTCGGCTCAGGCGCCGAGCACGCTCCGGGCCTCCGCGACGTCGGCGGCCATGCGGTCGACGAGGGCGTCGACCGAGTCGAAGGCCTCGATACCGCGGATGCGCTCGGCGAACTCGACGGTGACCGTCCGGCCGTACAGGTCGAGGTCGCGGTCGATGACGTACGCCTCGACGCGACGGCGGTCGTCGGTGTCGAACGTCGGGTTGTCGCTCACCGAGATCGCCGCCGGCATGCGCTCCGCGCCGCTCGTCAGCCACCCGGCGTAGACGCCGTCCGCGGGCATCGCGCCGACCGAGTCGTCGGCGAGGTTCGCGGTCGGGAAGCCGAGCTCGCGGCCGCGCTGATTGCCCCGGACGACCTCGCCCGTCACGGCCGGCAGCGAGCCGAGGCGCGCCGCCGCCTCCGACACGCGCCCCTCGGCGATGAGCGCCCGGATGCCGGAGGTCGAGATGCGGTCGGCGCCCTGGCCGCCGACGTCGGGCAGGATCTCGACCGCGAAGCCGTGCTCCGCACCCATCCGGCGCAACGCCCAGACGTCGCCCTGGCCGC
>Ga0182737_1003622_pt1 | contig 11177 bp, 9 predicted proteins | sample eDN5th30CBELigOP_FD_128878 | JGI IMG/M metagenome (GOLD analysis project Ga0182737, IMG submission 128878) | Enriched Organic Plus compost microbial communities from Emeryville, California, USA - eDNA 5th pass 30_C BE-Lig OP (version 2) (version 2) ... | reverse complement strand
CACTTCACAATTTCTTTGTTGCGCCAGGAATTGGAGCATAAGTCTTGTACGTGGCAGCCCGGAACCTGAAGTGGCAGAAGGAAACTGATCATCAATATAAAGCCACTTTTGCTGCAATAGGCTTGTACGACGCTGAAGAAAATAGTTTCGCCAGTCATTCTGAGATGGATGTCCGTCAAGTAAGGATGAGTGAGTCTTGAGAAGCTTTTCTCGATTTCTTTGCATTAGATCTACGGCTGCATTTTTCCCATTAGTGCCGAATTCGTAGTGATCAACTTGTGCAACTGGGTTGTAGATTGTTAAGAGGCCACGTCCAAACAGTCGTAAACAGAAGTCTGTTTCTTCATAATAGGCCGGTGCGAATTGTGGATCAAATCCTCCCATCTCATGCCAGAGGCTTGTGCGGGTCATGAAAAAAGCGCCAGAGCAGTAGTCAACCACACGGTAACTTTTTAACCGTATATCATCGGGTAAAAGCCCGCGTCCGATGCATGAACACGAGGCATCTCGCCATACTACACTGCCAGCTTCTTGGACAATTCCATCAGGCAAGATCAGGCAGCCTCCCACCACGCCAACGTGCTGATACAATCGAAGTGTTTCGATCGACGATGACAATGCGTTTGGGCGGATTGCTGCATCTGAATTCAGCAGTAAAAGGAATTCACCTCTTGCGTATTTTGCGGCCTCATTGTTGGCGAGTACAAAGTTGAGGTTCTCCTTAGAGCGTATGATGTTAACCCCTTTTACTTTGTGATAGAGGGATTCCATTTCGCAGGTACTACAGTCATCCCAGATGATCACTTCACAGCACGTTCCCGCATTATCACGGAGTGCTCGCAATGTTCGCAACAGCAGCTCAGGCTTATTATATACTGTGATGATTATGCTGAGTTCGGGTTCCGGACAGTCGGGAAAATCAATTATTTCATCACTTCTATAGAATTGCGCAAGGCTTGATAGCAAAGCGTTTTGAGTAGTTGTCTTACATTCGTCGGTGGGAAATACTTGTGCAGTGGTAGGCCAGATTGGAGCGCGTTCGTTCTCAGCAATTTCCTCCCTGACTTTTGTTCTGGCTTTGGACAGAGCGTTTTTCGCCCTCTTTTCGTATGATCGAAAATTTCTTAAATAGCGACTGGTTATGGCGAATCGTGTCCACCACCTGGTCTTGCGTAACTCGCTGACGGTCTCAGATAGTCTGGAAGTAAGCTCGGCATGCTTTACGAGATTTTTTTGCGATTCACCTTCGTCAACAAAAGCCTCTCGTATTGCGTGGTGTAGTGGCGTGTCTGTAGATATCCATCTAAATATGAAATGTTTGGAGAGTTTGTCGGCGCTTTTGAGTGCGTCAATAGCCGCCTGTCTGGCTATGGCGCCGTTAGAGCTCTTGGTCTCAGGTGCTGAATTTGAGGTCGTTTTTTGGGTGTTAGAGTCGTTGAGTTGTTGAGAAGGCATGGGGCTCATCAGAATTTGCTCGTCATATCAGTTCCTGGTCTGACCATTTGGGTGGGCTTAAGGTCGCTTTGGGTTCCCGAAAAATCAATTTTCCTTCGCAAGTAACCTGGCAACTTATAGTGCAGCCATTATTTTCCAGATGGGGACATTTGATCTAGGTTTCCATGGGTGGCACGATACGATTGACGTTACACAATAATTTTCCACCTGTTTCCATAGTAATCGATCAGGACTTTGCCTGATTGTCTTTTTGTCAGGTCGTATATAATGGTTGTATGACGCATATACTTGGTATTTCTGGCAGCCTCCGCAGGGGCTCATTGAATACAGCCCTGCTTCGTAATCTGGCGGAGCTTTCTGATGAAGAGGTTAGCATGGAGATTACGACTTTGCATGGTATTCCTCTTTATGATGGCGATCTTGAGGATGAGAGCGGCATCCCTCAGGAGGTAAAAAATCTCGGGGAAAGAATCAAGGCAGCGGATGGTGTTGTGATCGCTTCGCCAGAATACAACAACTCCATTCCAGGCGTTTTAAAGAATGCTGTGGACTGGTTGTCTCGTCTGGAGGAAGACGTCTTTGCAGGCAAATCTTTTGCCCTTGTTGGGGCGTCGCCGGGTGGTTTCGGTACCATCCTGGCGCAAAATGCCTGGTTGCCTGTTTTCAGGACCCTGGAGGTTCATTTCTGGGCTGAGGGGCGTCTGCTTGTTTCCAAAGCGGCTGGTTTATTTGATGTGAAAACGGGCCGATTGACCGATGAAAAAACACGCCAGAAGCTGGAAGAGTTTATTCAAGGATTTGCCAAATTTGCTGCTGACGGCGAATGCTGACATGCTGGGCGCTTGGCCCAAAGAGTCTGAGCCTGCTTTTCAGTTATCCTCAGCGAAGCAAGCAGGTATTATTGTTTGAAGCGATTGGTCGCATTTTGTTTTCATGAAAACGAGCACCCAACCTGTACTCAACGGATTGCATCACGTCACTGCGGTGACGGCAAAAGCCCGCGAAAACGTGGACTTTTATACCCGCAAGCTTGGCCTGCGGCTGGTCAAGAAAACAGTGAACCAGGATGATGTATCAGCCTATCACCTGTTTTATGCCGATGCCTTGGGCAGCCCCGGCACTGACCTTACTTTTTTTGACTGGGCAGGCATTCGTCAGGCTCAGTCTGGAGCAGGGAGTGTCAGTGAAACCGCGCTGCGAGTTTTCGGCGGGGAAAACGCGCTTGAGCAATGGCGTGACTTTTTTAAAGTGCAAAACGTTTCCCATGGTCGGATTGAGGAAGCGGCTGGGGTTTCATCCCTGTCTTTCCAGGATGGGGAGGGGCAGCGTCTGCGCCTGCTTGCTGAACCTGGCGAGGCGGATCCTAAACGCTTTCATCCATGGGCAGGGAGCCCTGTTGCCAGAGAGGCTTCCATTGTAGGTCTTGGTTCTGTAAATCTGACGGTAGGTGATGCCGATGCTACGGCGGATTTTCTAGTGAATGTTCTGGGCTTTCGTGCTTCCAGTGTGGACTCACGCTTGTTTGAAACTGGCGCGGGCGGTGTCGGCTCCCGACTTATGGTTGAGGGCTCCACCTACCACGGCGTGCAGGGTGCTGGCGGCGTGCATCACGTGGCATGGCGGGTGGCGGATGTAGAGGAACTGTTGAAGTGGCAGCAGCATTTGCATGAAAACGGCGTAGGCACTTCAGGCAAGGTGGATCGCCATTACTTCCAATCTCTGTATTTCCGTATTCCTGGTGGCATCTTGTTTGAGATCGCTACTGATGGTCCCGGATTCGCCGCGGATGGTGAAGACCCAGAGCATTTGGGTGAGAAACTGGCCCTGCCACCGTTTCTAGAACCTCATCGTGCCAAGATCGAGGCGGGCCTCGTGCCGCTCGACTATCAACCTGCCAACAATCAACCTGCGCAATCATGAGCACGCTTACAAATTCCCAAGATCTCGGCTTCATTCATCGTTACGTCCCCGGTTTAGAGGGCAGTGCCGTTACCATTCTGCTTCTGCATGGTACGGGCGGTAATGAGCATGACCTGGTTGAACTCGGAAAGTCCCTTGCCCCTGGCGCGGCTCTATTGAGTCCTCGTGGCAAGGTGCTTGAGAATGGCATGCCGCGTTTCTTCCGCCGCCTGGCGGAAGGTGTTTTTGATGAGGAGGACCTGGTCAAACGCACGCATGAACTTGCTGATTTTGTGACTCGCGCAGCAGAGCACTACGGCTTTGATTCCGAAAAAATCATAGCTCTAGGCTACTCAAACGGAGCCAATATCGCCGCCAGCCTGCTGTTGTTAAAGCCTGAAGTTCTGCATGGCGCAGTGCTGCTTCGTGGCATGGTGCCACTTGAGCCTGAAACGCAGCCCAAGCTGGATGGCGTGTCTGTACTCATCGCTGCTGGGGATCATGATCCACTGGTGCCTGGAGAAAACAGCGCCCGTCTGGCCGCCCTGTTGGAGGGTTCGGGGGCAGAAGTCCAGCTCTACCGCAGTCCTGCGGGGCATCAGCTCACCTCTGCTGATTTGGAAACCGCCGCGACGTGGTTGGCCCAGAAGCTGGGTTAATCAGCAGATCTAGCTGAGCAGAGCGAGACAGTTTTAAGACGTCATCATTCAGCAACGCGGCTGATGGTGACGTCTTTTACTCTCATAAGGATCTCTCCTTTAGGGATGGAGAGCGGTCGAATCCACAACCGGTAGTAACCTGGTTTATCAAATTTTGCTGAGCCAACGGTGATGCTGCGAAATAACATGGCTCCGCCGGTTCTTTCCACGGCTTTGTTGAATCGCTCTGTGCCAAAGGTGAGCAGGTAGCGACCTGGTTGTGCAGCATCAGAAGCGGCCGTCAGCTTGATTTCATAGGAGCCAGGATTTTCCAGTTGGAACAACCAGCCGACCTGGTCGTTGCTGCTGAACCAGTTGATGATGGAACCGTTCTGCACTGTCAGTGCGCCGAGGCTTAGCTCCGCTTTATCCGCCGGTAGTGTGACTGGTTCTGCTGTGCCGATGATGGTGGATTTAGCCTGAGCGGCTTCAATGTCCCGCACGGCTCGTTCCGCGAGTGTGCGGCGACGTGGCGTCAGGCTGGCAAGCGTCTTAAAAAAATCTTTGCCAGATGAGCTGACCACCTTTGCCAGAGCCTCAAGAATTGAAGTTTGCTCGCGGTTGTCCTTGGTAACCTCATAGGCCTGAATCAGTGCTGCGGCGATGTCCTCCTGTGGTAGAGTGCCAGCAAGCGAGGCTAGCCGGCCGATGCTATCAAAAGCATTTCCACGAATGAATGGGTTCTTTTCCTCACGAGCGAATTCCAGCAGTTTCAGGATGGGCGTGGAGGTGGGCCAGTCACCGAGGGCGATAGCCGCTGCCGTGCGGATTTTTGGGTCGCCTTGTTTAAAGGCTGCGAGGATATCATCAAGTGCGGCTGAGTTACCCAGTCTGCCCAGGGCGCGCAGGATGGCGGCCTGTTGATCGGCTTTCAGGGTGTTAGCACGAAGGGTTTGCAACAGCAGTTCAGAGCGCTGCTCTGCCTCTGATGATTTACGTGCTGCATTTACGAGGGCATTTTCCGCTGCGCGCAGCTCTTCAGTGTCCTCACTATTCAACTGATGGAGCATATCGCCCATTTCGGAGGCGTTTGCCAGTGTGGCGAGGGCATTCCAGATGGCGATGCGGGCGGCCTTATCCTGGGTGGCGCCCAGCTTGGTGATCAGGTCAGGCGCGGCCTCCACGATGTTCCTTTGTGCCAGCGCTGATGCCAGGCCACGAATGGCTTGCGGGCTTTGCACTTGATCCAGGTGGTTGCCTATCTGAGTATTGTACGCTTCTACATTTTGCAGCCTGCCAAGAATCTTGCCCGCTGTTTCGCTTCTGGCAGGGTCTTCTAGAAATCTATACAGAATGGGCAGATCCTTGCCCGTGCCCACGGGCTCTTCCATTTTGGCGAGAGCTTCAAAACGGGATTCCCGTTGAGATTTGAGAAAGAAATTAACGCCAAATCCGATGACAAGCAGAACTGCGACGGAAATGGGAAGGCCAAGAGTCAGCCATTTTGGGGCGGATTTTTTTCTGTCTGAAAGGTGCTGAGGGGCTGCCGCCGCAGCCACTTTGATGGGTTTGGCCGTGGGTTTAGGCACCCGCTTGCTGCCTAGCGCCTGTGTGGCGCTGGGCTTGGGCCTTCTGGGTGCGCCGGGTCGTAGAATCTGGCTGGCCGTTGGAGCCAGAATGTCGGGGCCCGTTTCAGGCCCGCCAAGATCAGGAGGCGGAACATAGTCAGGGACGGGGGCTGCGCTCAGGGCAATAGGGAACTGCTCTTCGGTGAAAACTTCAAAGGCCTCGCTGACGTTGGCGGGGCGCTGGTTCGGGTCGCGGTTCATCAACCACTCAACCCATTGAGGAATGAATTTGGGGAGATCGGGGCGCAGTTGCGCCAGTGGAATAAAGCTGTGATAGAGGTGACTGGACATCACCTCTGGCGCAGTTTCACCCTGAAACGGGTAGTTCTGCGTGAGCGCAAAGTAATAGACACAGCCCAGGGAATACAAGTCGGTGCGTATATCAACAGGAGAGCGTTCAAACTGCTCTGGAGCCATGAAGAAAATGCTGCCCATGATGGAGCCATCTTCATCGGTTTCCTGAATCAAGGGCTGGTGGGAAATCTGGGAGAGCCCAAAATCCAGTATTTTAATCTGGAATTTGCCGCTGGGCAGCCAGATCACCATGAAGTTCTGCGGTTTTATATCCAGGTGGATCAGGCCTGTGGTATGAGCGGAGATCATGCCCTCCAGCGATTGTGTGGCAAGGTCGCGGAAATCGCGTTCATTCAGGGCGCCGCGCTCGATGATGTCTTCAAGAGTTTCCCCCTTGAGCAACTCCATGACGATGTACGCCCCTTCGGCGTCGCGGCCTACGTCATAGATTGTGACAATGTGCGGGTGCTGCAGCGTGGAAAGCGTGCGTGCTTCCTGAAAAAGTTCCTCTGCCTGTTTGTCAGCTTCTTCAGGGCTGGCGGCGCGCACTCTTTTCAGGGCAACTTCGCGACGCAGGTTACGGTCGTAAGCCTTGTAAACAGCGCCGAGTCCACCTTCAGCAATCTTCCCCAATACTTCGTAGCGGTTTTGACTCATGCTCTGAATAAATGAAAGCGAAGAGATGCCGTCTTGGCGAGAAAAAAGTCACCGGTGGAGTTCCGGTGACTTTTTTTAACAGAAGAAAAAATGCAAGGCTGACCGGTGAGGGTAGCCAATTTGAGTTACCAGACGCGATCCAGAAACTTTTCGAACGGATTTTTCAAGGCATCTGGTTTTGAGGTGCCACGGCGCTTTGGAGCGCTGTCGTTGTTGGTAAGGCGGACAATTGGCCCTTTGTGATCCACTACTTTGATATCGGCGATTTCGATGCGCTCGATTGGGGCGTCATTGCTGTCACGCACTGAGCGTGAGATGCGCTTGATCACGTCCAAGCCGGAAACCACTTCACCGAAGACGCTATACTGTCCATCCAAGCCGGAAAGGTTACCTACGGCGATGTAGAACTGGGTGCCGTTGGATTTGCGGTCAGGGTTTACCTTGTCGCCACGGCGGGCCATGACCACGGAACCTAATTTGTGCTTGAGTTTGAACTCACCTGGGATGGTGTATTCTTCACCCAGGCCCCACTGGTCGCGGTTGTCATTGCTACGTGTGGCGGGGTCGCCTGTCTGAACGAGATAGTCTGGAATTGCGCGGTGAATAGCGAGTCCTTTGTAGGTGCCTTTTTCCACATTCTGGATGAAGTTGGCCACGGTCTGAGGTGCGCCTTCCGGCTCCAGTTTAATGACGATCTGCTCGGTGTTGCCCCCAAAAGTGATGGCCATGACAGCCAGCTTGTGTTGTTCTTCCAAGGCTGCCTGTTGTTCTGGTGTGAGCTTTGATACAGCACCGGGAACCACAGGGGTTTGGGCCATGGCAAGGGCAGGGCTAAGCACCAGGGCCAGCAGGCCAAGGCAGTTTTGGAGTCGCTTCAAGTTCATGGGATCTCAGAGTGGGGGACAGTGGCGGTGTTTCTGTAGAAAGGCTAGCGGAATCCGTGCTGATCAACGCAATTTTTGTAAAGTTTCCGCATCAACAGAAGGTTGAGGTGGTGGAGTGCTCGGTGCTGCGGGAGCCGGGGCCAGCTCTGGGGCGGGAGCGGGCGCAGGGGCTGGCGCAGGAGCGGGAGCTGGAGTTTCGTAGGATTCCCCAGAACCCGAGCGAGGGCGGACCTGGCGGGGTTCCAGGCCCATACGGCGGTCTATGCTTTCTATTTCAGATACCGTTGGGTACTTAACGGTTTCACCTTCATTTCCAGTCGATGCGCAGGAAGCCAGCAACAGAGTGCTCAAAAAAGTGCCGCTGAGGAGCGCGAAAAAGCGATTCATTGATAAATATTTGGTTCGATGTGAATCCGTATTTTAGCCATGGCATCCGGGACAAGCAATAACGAATGCTTGTCTAAAGCCTGCCGCACATACGCAAGGCAGGCGAACTGGTCAAGGACGGGATGTCTGACGATGCTGGTTGTTTGCCCCACTTCCTTAAGGGAACCATCTGTGTGGGTGATGCAGAGTTTCCAGTCGCTGGCAGCTACCGGCGGAGAAACGCCTTCCACAGGCACGCTGTAGCGCACAAGTTCCCTGGGCATCTTACCGCTCATCTTGATGCGGGAGAGGATTTCCTGGCCGATGTAACACCCTTTGTAAAAATCCATGGCCTGTGATTCCAGTCCAGCCTCCTGCGGAAAAACATCTGCTCCCAGTTCCTCTGGCCAGCGGGGAACCCCATGAATGACCCGCCACACATTTGCCTCTGCTGGGGAAATTTGCTGCACGTTATCATGCCATGCCGGGTCGGTTCCAGCGGGGAGCCAGATATCCACACCCCTGGAGCCAAAGCGAGTTGCCAGAATTACTCCCTCTGTTCCAGCCTTTTCAATCCACGGCTCAGCCGCTTTTCCAAATAGATGAAAAATCTGCCATGCCTCTGTGATGTCCTGTAATTCGACATCATCGGCTATGATGTATTTTTCCAATCGCAGTGCGAGCGGGTCGCGCTGATCTGGTTCTGCATCCAGATAGAGCCCTCCGTCCTCACCTGAGATGTGGATATAAACATCTGCCTCCACTTTGCCTTTTACGTTCGTCACGCAGGCATACAGGGTTTCCTTGCTGCTGGCTTTGCGCACATCGTTGGTCACCTGACCATTCAGGTAGCGAATGCGGTCATCGCCGGTGAGCAGAAATTTTGCCCGGTCAGTTAAATTTACTGCCGCCCCCCCGGCGGTCACTTTTTGAAAGACATCAGGAGACATTTGGTAAGGTAAGATTCGGAAAAACAGGAAGCGAGGCGGAAATTCAGGCTTTGCCTTCTGGTGAATCCGTTTTGAAGTTCAGCGCCACGGCTGAGTAGTCCAGGTTTCCCGTTTCGCGGGAGGCGCGGATGGCCTTTTCCATGGATTTAGCAGAGGCATCCAGCACGGGGGTTACGATCTTTTTCTCCCTGGCCAGTTGTTGGGCGTATTTGGCATCCTTGAGCATGTTATTCAGCGAGAAATGGGGGTCGAAGTTGCCAGAGATCATGGTGGGAAGCTTCATGGTGACCAGTGGGGAGCAATTGGCATTTGGGATCAGGGCTTCCAGAAGGTGTTCAGGTTTTACTCCGTGAGCCTTGGTAATGGCCAATGCCTCAGCCACGGCTTCGACAATGGAGCCGCTGATCAGGTTGGTGGCTATTTTCAGCACGGTGGCATCGCCAGCCTGGCCCAGGTGCATAATCTTTTTACTACTTACATCCAGCACTTTACGCGCACGATCCAGAACGCTGCTTTCTCCGCCGATGTAGTAAATTAACTCTCCGTTTTCAGCCGCCATTTTGCTGCCAGTGAAAGGGGCGTCCAGAAAGGCTGCTCCTTTCCGCGCTGCAATTTCAGCCGCTGCCTTCATGGCTGCGGGGCTGACAGTGGAGTGAACCAGCAAAAGATGCTGTTCCTCCAGCACTGGCTCCAGCTCGGACATGACGGCCTTCAGTGCTGTGTCATCCTTTACAAAAATCTGTATGATGTTGGCGACCTCGGCAATCTCACGTGGGGAGGCCAGAAAATTTGGCTCAGATTTGACGGTGCGGTTCCATACAAAGACTTGGTATTTTGCCTTGCGCAGCCGCTCAGCAACCCGGCTGCCAATGATTCCAAGCCCAATGATGCCCACATGATTGTTTTTGCCGTGAGTGCCAAACATGTACGAAAGCTAGAACGGAGCCGCAGGAAGGCAAGCTGACACTCCATCAATCCTTTGTGGCGGTCATAAAGCCGCGATTGGCGGTGGTATCAACGTAGGGGCCTGGTTTAAAGCCGACTTCAGACAGATATTCGCTGTATTCCTGCACGGAGTAGCATTTGCCCTGGGTGGAGTGCATCAGCATGGTTGAGTATTCGGCTACTGCCAGGGGGCCTGTTTTATCAGCATTCACAAAAGCATCATGTATGATCAACAGTCCGCCGACTGGCAGGGCTTCGTAGGAGCGTTTCAGCAGTTCACGGACTTCTTTGCTGCCCCAGTCGTGCAGTACATTGGAATAAAGATGCACATCCGCCTCGGCAGGAAGCTCATCCAGGAACATATTGCCTGCCTGGACGCTGACGCTGGTGCTGAAGCCGCGTTCTTTGATACAACGGCTGGCGATGGCATCCACAGGAGCCTGGTCAAAGACGACGGCTTTCAGGTGAGGGTTGTGTGCAGAGAAAGCACAGGCGTAGATGCCGCTGCCGCCGCCAAGATCAAGCAACAGACGTTTGGAGCCCAGATCAATGCGACTGGCCATCGCCTGCCCGAGGAGATGACCTCGACAGTCCATCGCGGCCGTAAATGCTTTGGAGAAGCTTTCTGTCTCCATGGCTTTATGCCAGTCCAGGCCATCATCATCCCCACCCCAGTTGGCGGGTCTGTCTGTGGCCAGCACTTTAAGAAAGTCCCTGGTGACAGGCCGGTCTTTCAGCGATGCATAATAAGGTCCCAGGTGCCATGGCGATCCTGTGGTGAGATGTTCGCGTCCTGTTGTGGTAATTTCAAATACGCCACCGGCCTTTTGTTGAATAAAGCCGTTTGCCGTAAACAAAGTGAGCATCACATCAGCCGGGCGTTCAGCAAAACGGAAGTGGTCACAAATCTGGTCCTTTGTGGAAGGCTGGGCTGCAAGCCAGGTAAAGAAATCCAGATGGACAACGGCTGCGGTCATTAAATCGCCTGCGTAAAGACTGTCCCGATAACGATACGCAGGTGAAGGGTCAGACGTGGGGAAAACAGTAAGGTCCATAAAGTAAAGTGCGATGCGAATGACTCTGGCTCGTTGAAGCGAAAACTTATTTAGTTTACGGGCAGTGGCGCAATCAGGTTTAACTGTTCAGGCATGATTTTGACAGGAAGGTTCTCACGAAGTTTCACGCGCCATTGTTGAATGGCCATGCTGCGTTTTTGGTCCTGCAAAAAAGCGGCGATTTCCTGTTTCGATTCATCAAGGCTGGCTGGCCGTGCGGGGCGTTTTTCATGAAGCAGAACAATGTGCCAGCCGATTTTTGTACGGAAAGGGTTGCTCAGTTCGCCGGGGGTTAAGGCAAACACGACGTCTGCAAAGTCAGCAGGCACGCGATCTCGCGAAAACCAGCCGAGGTCGCCCCTGGTCTTTTTGGTCAAGGGGTCGTCTGTAAATTGTGCGGCAAGTT
>Ga0182737_1003618_pt1 | contig 11183 bp, 14 predicted proteins | sample eDN5th30CBELigOP_FD_128878 | JGI IMG/M metagenome (GOLD analysis project Ga0182737, IMG submission 128878) | Enriched Organic Plus compost microbial communities from Emeryville, California, USA - eDNA 5th pass 30_C BE-Lig OP (version 2) (version 2) ... | reverse complement strand
CGGTTCGTCTACGGTAGCCACAAAGTGTTCTATTTCTCTGATATGTTTGGCCATCTCAATTGGGTCACCGTCATCAGCAGGTAGCAACTTTAGGGTTAACCAAAAGAAGAATAACAATACACCCAATACACAGATGCCACTTAATTCTCGGCGACTAAATGCGAAGTATCTTTCAAACCATTTAAACACGATTATCTTTGGGTTTTGGTACCCAAAGGTAACAACTATTTTTTAAAAAAAACCGACAGCCGCTGAACGCCTGTCGGTTTGTATACTCCATCAATATAAATAAAGCTTATCCAAGGCGCTCATCTACCATTGAAAGAAGCTCCTTATGATTACTAGCGTTAGTACGTGTTTTCGTTTTGTGTTTGTTAATTTGTCTCCGCAGCGATTCAATCGCAATATCCGTGGCTTCCTCAAAAGATTTCGCCTGTGCCTTGGCAAACAGCTGGCTGCCAGGTATGTTCAGTTTAAATTCTGTAATCTTATTCGCTTCGTCCTCCACATTTTCCAGTTTCAAGTAGCATTCGCCATCGATGATCTGGTCAAAAAACTGGTCAAGTTTGTTCACTTTTTTTTGGATGAATTGGATTAATTTTCTGTCCGCATCAAACCGAATCGATTGCACGATGATATTCATAGATTCCTCCTTTTTTTAAGCCTTTGGATGGGCCTGTTTATAAACCGATTTAAGTCGTTCGACCGAGTTATGTGTATATACCTGCGTCGCCGCAAGCCCCGCATGCCCCAACAGCTCTTTGATCGCGTTCAAATCAGCCCCGTTATCAAGCAGAGCCGTCGCAAACGTGTGCCTCAGTACATGGGGACTTTTCTTTTGCTGCGAGGAAATTGCACCAAGATAATGTTTTACAATGTCATAGATCAATTTGGGATAAGCCTGTTTCCCTTCTTTAGTAACGATTAAACCCGTTGAATTGTTATCAAAATGTTGCGTTTTTTTTTCGTTAATGTAAAGTTGAAGCTGTTTCATCAGTGTTTCGTTCAACGGCACCAATCTTTCTTTGTTCCGTTTACCAAAGATAAGGATATTCCGATTGTAGAAATCGATGTGATTCACATGGATTTGTAATAATTCCGACAATCGGATACCGGTTCCAAACAACAGCTCCATGACTGTCTTATCGCGGATTCCCTCAAACGAATCTGGAAATACACCCTCCATATCCAGCAGCAATGACAACTTGTCTTTATCCACTATCACTGGAAGTTTTTTCGGGGTTTTCAGGGCTTTGATTAAGGCAAAGGGATTCTGCGTCACGCTGCTTTCGCGCATTAAGAATCTGTAGTAGGTACGAAGGGCAGAAAGACTTCGGTTGATGCTTGTCGGACTTTGACCATCTTCGAGCAATGCTGCTAAATACGATCGCGCTTCACGGTGGGTAACCTTATCTACTTCTGAATCATACTCAGCCAGATAGCCAATGAACCGATGGATCTCATGACGGTAAGCCGTGAGCGTATGGCCGGAATAACGCTTTTCATACTGAATAAAATTTATAAAACGCTCTAAAAACATCGAAAACTACCTTTATATTCCAAATGCTGAATATACAGATAGTTTTCAGATGTTGCAAATAAATTGCTATCTCTCGATTCCTTAGATCGTATCCTGATTGAGGCTTTGTTTATAAATCGCCTTCTTGACTTGTATACGACGGGTAACAGATTTCTTCTCATAAGCTTGACGGGCACGCAATTCGCGCAACACACCGGTTTTCTCGAATTTCTTCTTGAAACGTTTCAATGCCCTGTCCAACGATTCGCCTTCTTTTACATTTACGATGATCATATCCTGTTATACCTCCTTTCGCACAAAATTTTGGACTGCAAAGGTAATGATTTTTTTCAGATCTGCAAATTCTACTTTGTCTCCACCACAAGCTATTCTTTGCCGAGGAGGCACAGTGGTCGCATCCTTATGCGGACCATTAGGGAAGTACCATAAAAAAGCCAAAAAATTTGGCTTAGCGTAATAAATACACTATCTTTGTAACTTCATAATTTAGGTTTATAATTGGTTAGTAAAGGTTTCCATTCTCCCCGTTTGGAAACCTTTCATTTTTCTGCCCTTCTCACTTGTCCCTTACCCATTCCACGTCCGCTATACCCGCCAACATGTTGTAGGCGACATGGAAAAGATAGTATCTCCTTCTCGACATCATTTCCGCGTTCAAAGACCCGTTGGGTAATCGTGTGCTTATACCGCTGCCAATATCGTGCAGAGACTGATTTGGGCGGTGGACATCGGATTGGGGACGTCCGCCATCCTGGCCGAGTTCGTGCGGAAGAGGTGAGTATTTGACACCTTTGCGAGTGTCAATTCCCCATATTCGACGATGGGTATACCAATTCCCAAAGGTACCCATCGGGATCGGAAAAGTACCCGATGTACCCGCCGGACGTTTCGTCCATTGACGCGCCACCTCGTACGGCACCGCCATATCCAAGCACCTTTTCCAACGTCGTATCCACCTCTTCTTTCGTTTCCACTGCGCAACTGATTACCACTCCCGCGCCGTCATTGGGGAATTGTGCTACCCGCCTGGCTTTCATGCTGTACGTCTCGAAGGCATTTTTTTCCATGAGGAATAGTGAAAGGTTAGGAAGCTCCAGTACAATCGTCCCTTCGTCATTGGTTGCGTCGGAAAACCCGAGCGCGTTCCAATAAAATGCAAGGGTTCTTTCAAGGTCGCGGACCGGCAGGCAGACCACTGTGGTTCTTATCTTCATTGCTCTTAAATCTTTATTATTATCCAAAAAGGTTCGGGGCCGCTTGACTGCGGATACCACACGTCAACCTATTGCCGCCCGTTTTCCTGAAACCGAATGAGCTACCGATTTTCCAGTCCGTGTCGTAATATCCGCCCATTTGCCTGGTTACCCCGGAGTCGGTAAAAAACGCGCCAGACCTTGTTTACCGACACGTTTATCTCGATGGCCTTCTCAATGACTCTGTTTTCCATATCAATTATTATCCAACGTTTCTTTGTCCAAAAACTCCGGCAACATCTCCCCATGATTTCGTTCCACCCGCCACTGAAGCTCTTCCAGGCAAAATCGGGGGGAGCAACACCATACCCTACGGACGTTCCTGTCGCTTAGCAGCGTTGCCTTTTTCACCCTTGGCATCCTCAATAAAAGAAACCGTTTAAAACGTACGGACAATTAATGGCAAGCCGTTTTGCAAAACACATCCGGTCGCCCTAAGAATCCTATTGCATGGAATATAATCCGAAGGTGTTGCCTTCAGTATCGATGCAGATGGCACAGAACCCATATTCACCGATGGAAAATTTGGGTTTATGCACCTTTCCGCCGGCCGCTTCCACCCGGCTTTCCTCTACACTGCAGTCCATGCAGGGAAAATAGACAATGCTACTGGTAGCAGGTGGTCCACCGCTACCCCGTGCTCCCTCCATCTGGACAAGGGCGCCGCCCACCGCCATTTTTTCCGGATCGGGATCGGCCGGAAAGGCGGACATTTTGAAATCGCCAGCCCCACCTGGAACAGCCATATCGTCAAAGGTGACGCCCAATACGGCGCTATAGAACTTTTTGGCCCTTTCCATGTCATCGACATAGATTTCGAACCAGCAGATTGCATTTGGATTTTGATTCATTGTTCGGCTATTTTGGTATTAGTGAATAAACTCGTGTGGCATTTGCCACTACCTTAGCAAATATCGGTTTTTGAGACCTATTCAGCGCTGGTGATTTGAGCCATAATAAAGGGGATGCTGAGACAAAAAGAACGTTCTTTATAAGTTGGTCACAGCCGATACCGCAGGGAGACGGCATGCCAGATGGCCTGCGCGAAAGCGGCGTTGCCCGCTCCCGTTTCGAAACGCCAGCCGTCACCCGGATTGACCAGCGTATGCAGCTCGTCGTCGAGCCGGATACGGAGACTATAGGCCCGTCGGTCCACCTCCTTCTGCAACAGCCGCAATTCATGGTCGCTGCCGGCGAAGGTGATCCGCAGCGGCAGACCGACGTATGCGGGTTTCTGTTCAGTTAAAATTGGCTCTTCCATGGGGTATCATCGACCATAAAGATAAGCCGGGGCAACCGATAGTTATCCACAATCTGAAAAATACCTAAAGATAGGTAGCGATCAGGGAAAACCATTCTTCCGCGCAACTGTTAGCTTTGTATGGATATGCATTCAATAACATCCCGGTCTAGATTGACAGGGACGCCCATGCGTTCAATTCCGGTACACCGAAACGGATAACCCAGTTGATCGCCTTACAGGCGGAGTGGAAACATCGTTGAACTTTTTGATGCCGGTGGATGTTAAAAAACTATAAAAAACGGAATTGCCATGAAAACGGAAATTAGCAAACTCGAACGGAAATACTGGGATGCGATGAACAAGCAGGACTATGAAACAGTAAAAGACCTGACCAAATTCCCCTGCTTGGTCGCCGGCAAGCGCGGCGTCATGAGCGTGGACGAGCCGACCTACAAAAAAATGTTTGAGCAGGGCGCGGGGAAGAAAATGCGCATAAAAAACATTGCTGACGAACAAATCGAAACGGCAGAAGACCATGCATTGATTGCATACGTGATCGAGTTGGATTATGACGGCGAAGCCATGAAATGCGCCTGTACGTCGACCTGGGTAAAAGAGGAAGGCAGCTGGCGCTGCGCCATGCACACGGAAACCGATCTGGAAAAGAGAGAATACTAGCAGGTCTAGGTTGAATGAAGAGTCGGTTATCTCAACAAAACACCGGGCTCACAGCTTCCAAAGCAGTTATCGCGTGGAATATCAGTGGATTTGCTTAATCGGAAGATAAGCTCTGAAAAGGATGTAGCACCAGTGACCGAACGCATACTTGGTTAAATCAATTATCAATTTCCATGACTAATTTTGAACGTTAAAACTGCAATTCCACACTCATATGGCGTTGCATTGATCAGTGAAAGTTTTTGCCTGTGTTCAAGCAAATCAAAAATCCTCAAACTTCTGATTTCCATGAATACCCAATAATGCGATTTCGATTTGGTATCGATTCGATCGTAGCCATTAAAGATACGATTTCTCCATAATTGGGGACTATCGATTGCTACCTCCGTCTAAACCCCATAATAGCGTAAGCCGTACTATCGGCTTGTTGATTACTCTGACCTACTGGGTTGCGACAAAAAACGAGTAAATCCATTTAATTGCTTCTTGCACATCATGAGCCAATACAACATCTTGAATGATTTGCTTCGTGTTTGAAAGCCATTTATCGGCCGGCCATTTCCGATAGTGCATATGAAACTGCCGAATAGCGGAACCGAAAAAGGTGACGAATATTAAAGATGAAACATTTGATTAAATTAATATTTGTCATGTTGTAGCCATCATTGTCAATGGCATAAATTATTCGACGAAAGGAAGAACGGGACGCGTTAATTGTATATGCGATCCCAGGAATATACGGCTTCCGCTCCATACTGGTACGTCGGTGCTCCTAAAAAGCCCTAACAAACAAAAAAGCCGTTTTCCCTCACGGAGAAACGACTTTTCGATTGTGCGCCCACCTGGGCTCGAACCAGGGACCAAAAGATTATGAGTCTTCTACTCTAACCAACTGAGCTATGGGTGCTACGCGACAAATGTCGCATTGCGGGTGCAAACTTACGCATTATCCCCAACAAATGAAAATCACTTTTCAAAATTGAAAAAATCGGCCCGTACACTATTAAAAACACAATATCACTGGAGGTCTTCAAGGTCAGCGGAACCGAAAAAAGAACGACTTTCGAACCGAAAAAATAGTTGATTCCTCTAATCAAATATAACACAATTCAGGTGGCCAAAAAATGCTTTGTGAAATATTTGTGAAAGTCTTGACAGAAAAATGCGCAGATTTCTAAAAAAATTAGTCCAAATTATCCAATCCCAGACCAAATCAAGTAAATATTTTTAACAGTTAGTTAACCATTAAATAAGAACGTAGGTGCTAGAAGTTTCCATTTTTCAGGGTGGGACGAACATGCCATCCGAAGCCACAGGGGATTGTGGGCCGGCAGGGGAAGAAGCGGTTTTCGTGATACAGGGTGAAAGTCGGATTGCTGGTGTGTCGGCCAGCTTTCACGCGGGAAACGAAATCGGCTTCGGGTGTTGCCGGTTCGGGGTGAGCGGATTCCGGGTGACTGTGGCCCGAGTGCCAACGGGGGAAGCCGCTCAGCCGGAATAACCGGCAATGGCGGATACCGTTATCGGGTGGGTACTCCCCTATTTTCCCCGGCTCCGTTGGATTTCCAGACCGCGGTCGAGAATCCAGGTAATCGCCTCCACCGGCAGGTCGGATTCGGGGTCAAGCGGTAGGATCTTCATCCGCTTGCGGCTCTCTTGCTGGAGCAAGGGATGCTCGATGAATTTGCCGTCGAACATGCTCAGGTAGGGCTGTCCGCTCTGGCGATTGATCCGAAGGTAGCAGAACATCTTGCCACGGAAATAGAAAAACGGCATGTTATACTTCCAGTGTTCAGTGATGGTTGGATCGCGGGACAGTATGAGATCTCTCATAACCAGTAGCGTCTCCCGGACGGCAGCCGTTTGCCGGTAGTAAAATTCTTCGATCACGTTCATCTGACAAAAATAACAGCAATCCGGTAATTTTCTAATTTTTTTAGTAATTTTGTAGAAAGGGAGGAAAAGCATGAAAGCACTATTGTTATTTCTTATCACCATGGTCATCGTGACGGGAGCGCTGCTGTTTGCCACCAAAGCCGAAAACCCGTGGCCGAATTTTGCGGTAGCGTTTGGCATTTGGATGCTTTTCATGCGGTGGGTATTTAACCGGAGTGGTGCGCGGTAGAGCGGCTGCGACCGGATGACACCATATTCGTCAAGCACCAGAAAACAGCGGGATTATTTGAGGTTCAATTCGCTTTCCCTTATATTTGGGTTTCGTAACCTTTATTGGACCTAGTCAACATGAAAAAGAGAAGGGACATTGGTAGCTTTTGGTTCCAGCTGACGCAGAATGGAAATTTGATTGGTGAATTCATTGATAACGTAAAATCAAATGTATTCACGGAAAGTGCGGATCGAAAGAAAGGGATGCCATCCAACTTTATCGGCATATTTGACTCTACGTGGCTGGAATCGAGACAGGCGATTAAGATGGAACTGAACATACAGCCCGGCGGATATCAGATTTTCGAACTGAGATGGCTAGCTGAAAACCGGATTAGGTATTACGGAGAGGCCTTTCTTTCCGGCGACGGGAAATTAACAGGAACCTATTGGGTTGCAGGTGAATGAATGTAGCAACCAATTGTAGCTAACGCACTTACTCTATGCTCGATAACCAATTGAGGCAGCTCAGGGTGACTGTTCGCAAGGGTATTCCGGTCATTATCGATTTCATTGACAGTAATTTCTTAACACTGCGCGATCGAGAAAAGTTCGAAATAACTCCGAAAATCTGCATGTTCTGTGGCAGCGACTCCGACGTAACCAACGAACATATAATACCAAGATGGGCATTTGAAAAGGACGCCAAAAAATTCTTTAATATTACGATCAATGGCCATGCAAGAACATATGAAAGAAGTGCAATTCCAGCATGCCGCATTTGCAATAATGAGCGCCTAAACGCGTTGGAGCGTTATATCCAAGATTTGTTTGAGCACGTTAATCCGAAGAAGGATCCCTATGGCCCCTATGAATGCGAGAACATCATCAGATGGTTGGAAATCATAGACTACAAATTCCACGTGATGAATGCCGTTCATCGGTTTTTAAGCCCGGTCAACGGACCCCACATACCTTTGCTGAAAGACATACCATTAATCAAATTATTAGAATTCCGCGAAGATCTTCCATTCAATGCCAAAGTGCGGATCCGGAAAACCTTAATGCGAACAACTGTAAAATCAAAAGCCAAGCACCTTAATTCCTTACTCATATTCACGACGACAAACAAAGGATTCCATTTCTTCCACAAACTGGACGATTTCATATTTATAGAATTGCCAAAGTTTGGCGTCGCCGTGTTTTATTTCTACTCCAAGGTGTTTAAATCTACCAAAGATGCCCAGAAGGAAGCGATGAAAATCATCGATGACGCGTACTAAGGCAGTCTTTGAGTACTGCGCATCCCTGACTTTGTTTTTTTCCGGGATTTATCGGAGATTTATCCGACCAACAATCTCATAAATTATGGGACGCAAAATCACTGACGGTCCGATCCGAAACCGGGAGCGGACGATGAACAAATTGCTGGAGGCGGTGGGCGAGATCATCCGGACGGAAGGGCACACCAAATTGGGCGTGAACCATGTGGCCCGCACGGCCGGCGTGAGCAAGAAGCTGATTTACCGGTATTTCGGCAGCCTGAACGAACTGATTGAAACCTACATCCGCACAAAAGACTTCTGGGTAGGCAAGCGCACGAGTGTGAATGAACTGGTGGAACAGCATCGCGCGGACCGGGGCCGGCAACTGGCCCATTCCCTCCTATCGGAATTCGTGGATTACCTGGAACATTCGCCGGAGACGCAGAAAGCGGTGCTGTGGGAAATCAGCCAGCGGAACAAACCGATGCGGGTGGTGAGTGCCATGCGCGAGCAGATCGGCGAGGAACTGTTCGGGTTGACCGACCCGGCCTTCGACCGTACGGGCGTGGACCTGCGCGCCATTGTCGCCATCCTAACCGGCGGGTTGTATTACCTGACGCTGCGCGCCCATTCCTGCGGCGGGACGTTCTGCGGTATCGACGTAGGGACCGACAGGGGCAAACAGCGGATAACGGACGCAGTTGACCGCATCGTGGACTGGTCGTTCGACCGGGCCGAAAAAGCCAGCACGTGAAAATACGTGACCGCTTTGGTAAAAAAACAGCGTATAACAGGTTGTTTGCAACTCATCCGGTAAAAGGTTATCTTGACCAAAAGTTTAAGCATATCCTACCATCCTGATGTCTTGGCATTACAGACCATCCCAGCTATGGGCACAACTTAAGGGATCCCCCGATGAATTTTCATTGCAGGGCAGGATATTCCATTCGATTTGCGTTTTCGGGATGATGGGGTTGTTAGTTTCCATTCCGATCAACTATCTCCTCCGCCAATACGAAGCCCTTTACATCCTGATTGTGGCCATCGCCCTGCTCGTTATCTTTTTCGTGTTATCACGTGTCGCGAAGCGGGTGGATTTGGCAATCGGGCTATTCGGCGTCGCCATCAATATTTTTTTTTCGCTTATTTTCTTATTCGCAGGAGGAATAAACGGGCCCAATTTGCTCAGTTTTTTGATCGCGCTGTTCCTGATGATCGTTATTTCACCCAGCAAACGGGCTAAGATGACGTGGTGCGCAATCAATATCTGCCTGTTAGGCGCGCTATTGTATGTGCAATACCGGTATCCGGACTGGGTGTCGTTTGAATACGAAAAGCTGGCTGACCGCCTTTTGGATCATTGGCTGCAATACATCATCCTATCTTCAGTATTGTACTACGGTACCTCGTATATCATCACCAACTATGAATTTGAGCGGAAATCGGCGGCAGATAGCGCCGAGGCAATCCGCGCACAACACCTCGAAATCAGCGCGCAGAAAGACGAGCTTGAACGCCTGAATACGGAAAAAGACCGGCTGTTTTCCCTTATTGCCCACGATTTGCGTGCTCCGCTGGGAAATGTTTACGACTACATGGACATGTTGTTTCAGACAGCGTTGGAACCGGATAAACGTCACTATATCGAACAGGAATTGAAGAAGCAGCTGGCCGGGGCATCGGCGATGTTGACGAACCTATTAATGTGGGCCCAGCAGCAGATCAAGGGGATTACGGTAAAATCAGAACCCGTGAATTTACGCACCTGCATCCGCGACTCCCTGGAAATGGAGTTCGGAACCGCCCGGACTAAAGGCGTGGAATTGGAGGTGCCGGATGAAGACGTGGTTGCCCATACCGATAGGCAGGTGGTCCAGATTATCATCCGGAATCTGGTGAACAATGCGTTGAAGTTTACGCCGCCCGGCGGTTCAGTGCGTGTCACCGCGGAGTCGACAGTGAAGGCCATCGTTGTTGCCGTGGCGGATAACGGCATGGGCATACCCGAAGAGGTGCAGGCCACGTTATTTACGCTCCAAACCGATCCTAAAACCGGTACACAGAATGAAAAGGGCGTGGGATTGGGGTTACTGCTGTGCAAGGGGCTGGCCGAAGCGATGGGCGGAACACTCCGGTTTGAGAGCACGTCCGGTGAAGGAACGACCTTTATCCTGGAGCTACCGCTGGACAAAAAAACAGCAGCTAAAAATATGTCACCACCTGTGTAAAAAATGGGGCATAGTTTTGTGGTTAAGCCGGAGATGTGTATCGAGCCGGAACGACTAACGCAAAACATAAACCATGTTTACCATCAAATCCACGGTTACCCGTGCGGCATTCATCCAGTACCGGAAACGGCGGGTGAAACTCCAGTATCTGTGTACCTATTTCCCGATTAGCCTGTGCCCCGATGCGGTGAGCCGAAGCCTGGTCCTCTTCAAAAAGAACAACCCCGTCCATGTAGATGCCTGGGCACGTTATGCGGCGGAAGCGATCACTTTGCCGAGGGACTGCCTGATTGTCCGGCCGCTCGGGAGTCAAGAGCAATCGATCCGTCCGGATGTGGTGCCCGATACGCCATTGGACAAGCTATGCGCCCGGTTGGCAAGTGCCAACCGCTGTTCGTATGCGCCTTGGCTGCTGGCGAAGCGCACCCGGACCAGGCCGTTAAAGGGCCTGAACCGGGATGATCGCTGGCGGACGCTGTGGAACCAGTACCGGGTGGCCAACCCGGTCGACACCGGCCGGATCGGGTGCATCCTGTTGGTGGATGATATCATCACCGGCACGACCTTCCGGGCCATCATCCGGGTGCTGCAAAATGCCTTTCCGAAGCTGCCCATCGCCGCATTCGCATTGGGCAGGACGGCCGTTCCGAAGATGAACTACGAGACCCGCAAGGAGCAGCGCTACAACGAATGGTTCTGCGAGGAAATCCCGTTGCTCCGGGAGGACATCTCCGAATATCAGTCGCCGCAGCCGACGCCTGGGGGATTGGAATTCCCCGATGCTGACGAAGCGGACACCTTCATTTCCGATTAATCACCAACCCTCCCACCCATGAGCGGACGTGCTTGTGCTTATTGCCAACTACCCAT
>Ga0182737_1003616_pt1 | contig 11190 bp, 7 predicted proteins | sample eDN5th30CBELigOP_FD_128878 | JGI IMG/M metagenome (GOLD analysis project Ga0182737, IMG submission 128878) | Enriched Organic Plus compost microbial communities from Emeryville, California, USA - eDNA 5th pass 30_C BE-Lig OP (version 2) (version 2) ... | reverse complement strand
TCCCGGCCCCGCCTGTGACGATGTCGACTCCGCCGGCCAACGCAGCCGCCGCTATCCTGTGCGTGGGCGATATCGCCTGGGACGCCGCGGCCACCCTGCTCGCGCGCCACGGCCTGCGCCTGAACCGGGTCGAGGACGGCGCGAAGATCCCCGGCAGCTACTGGGGCGAACCCGAAGCCGGGATCATCGCCAGCGACGTCTACGTGCGCGCCGACACCCCGGTGCACTCGATGCTGCACGAAGCCTGCCACCTGATCGTGCTGCCACCGGAGCGGCGCGCGCTGGTGCATACCGACGCCACCGATTCGGTGCCCGAGGAAGACGCCACCTGCTACCTGCAGATCGTGCTCGCCGGGCAGCTGCCCGGGGTCGGCAGCGCGCGGCTGATGGCCGACATGGACGCCTGGGGCTATACCTACCGCCTGGGCTCCACCCGTGCCTGGTTCGAGCGCGATGCCGACGACGCCCGGCAATGGCTGCTCGAACGCGGCCTGCTGCCGGCCTGAAGCGGCCGCCCCGGGCCGCGGCGAAAACACACCCGCGGCGCACGCGTGCCGTGGCTCCCGCGCGACACCCGGCTACGGCCGCGACGCGCCCATGTCGAGGATGACCCGGGTACCGCGTTCGCGGCCCGAGTGGATGTCCAGTTTCCAGCCCAGGTGCTCGCACAGGCGGCCGATCAGGTCCAGGCCGATGCCGGTGCGCATGTTGCGTTCGCCGCGCGCGGTCTTGGCGTAGGCCGCGGCCACTTCCTCCGGGCTCATGCCGTGGCCCGGGTCGTCGATGGTCACCACCGCATGCGGCGTCAGCCACAGGCGGATCACGCCGCGGTCGCTGTTCTCCAGCGCGTTGCGCAGCAGGTTGCCGACTGCCGCCTGCACCACGCCCACCGGCGCGACGATCGTGCACGGCGCGGCCTGCATCACTTCGACCGACAGCTCCTTGCCGCTGGCCAGGTAGGCATGGTCGGCCACGATCTCCGGCAACAGCTGCTCCAGCGCCAGCGGCTCGCTCAGCGCCGCCAGCCGCGCCGGGTCGCGCGCCAGCAGCAGCATCAGCTGGATCAGCTGCTCCATGCTCGACGCGGTGCTGCGCACCCGCTGCAGCTGCTGCTGCGCACGCGGCGGCAGCCCGGGCTGCTCCAGCGCCAGTTCGGCGGCGCCGGTGATCACCGCGATCGGCGTGCGCAGTTCGTGGCTGGCGGTACTGATGAAGGCGCGTTCGCGTTCGACGAAGCGCTCGTTGCGCTCCAGGTAGTCGTTCACCGAATCGGCGATCACCTCCATTTCGCTGCTGCCGCGGGCAGCGACCTGCACGCGCTGGCCACTACGCTCGGGCTGCAGCGCGGCGATATCGGCGGCCAGCCCGGCCAGCGGGCGTACCAGGCGGTTCATGCCGACCCACGCCATCAACAGGGTGACGACCACCATGGCGATCCCGGCCAGCACCGCCCAGCGGGTGATGAAGTGTTCCAGTTCGGCGAAATCGGTGATGTCCAGTACCAGCATCGTGCGCCCGAAGTCGCTGGTCTGGCGCACCATCACCGCGCTGCGGTGGCCTTCCAGCCGGACCCCGTCGTGCAGCCCCGGCGCCAGGTGCGCCAACACGTCGGGAATGCCGTGGGCATCATGCTCGCTGAAGAAATGCAGGGTGTCCGAATCCTGCCAGCGGTAATCCGGGTCGGTACGCTTGCTCGCGATCACGCTGTCCAGTTCGGAGTTGAGCAGCGCCCGCCACACCGAGTGCTCGGCGCGCTCGTGCACGTAGTTGGCGGCGCTGAACACCACCAGGGTCAGCAGCGCCAGATAGCTGGCCAGCCAGACCAGCAGCTTGCGCCGCAGCGTCCGCCGCTTCATCGCCCGTCGCCTGCCGCCGGGTCCGCGATGGCCGGTGCGTCCGGCGCGCACAGCCGGTAGCCCACGCGCGGCAGGGTATGCAGCAGCTTCTCGGCGAACGGCCCGTCGACGCTGCGCCGCAGTTCGTAGATGTGCGAGCGGAGCATGTCGCCGTCGGGCGGCTCTTCGCCCCACAGCGCGTACTCCAGCTGGTCGCGCGGCACCGCCGCCGGGCTGGCCCGCATCAGTACTTCAAGCAGCTTGCGGCAGGCCGGGTACAGGTGCAGCGGGCGGCCGCCGCGCTGCACCTCCAGGGTGGCCAGGTCCAGGCGCAGGTCATGCACCTCCAGCACCTTGCGCGGGTTGCGCCCGCGCGTGCGCGCCAGCACCGCGTCCAGCCGCACCTCCAGTTCCGGCAGGGCAAAGGGCTTGGTCAGGTAGTCGTCGGCACCGGCGCGGAAACCGGCGATCTTGTCCGGCAGCTCGTCCCGCGCGGTGAGCATGATCACCGGCACCTCGGAGCGGTGTTCCTCGCGCAGCCGCCGCAGCACTTCCGGCCCTTCCATGCGCGGCAGCATCCAGTCCAGCAGGATCGCGTCATAGGCATGGGTGGCGGCCAGGTGCAGCCCGGTCACGCCATCGGGGGCGACATCGAGCACATGCCCGCGTGCCTCGAAATAGTCGAAAAGATTGGCGATCAGGTTGCGATTGTCTTCGATGACCAGCAGCCGCATGTGCAGAACCCTTGGAATGGCGCCTCGCCGGCGGATGCGCGCCGGCGCCATCGGCGGCGGCGGACGGACCGGCGGTACCCGGCCATCGTAGCCCCAGCACTGGTCGGAGCGACGTCGAAACAGGTCACAATGCGCGCTACGACGCGCTTCCCACGCCGGCGGCGCGATCCTTTCCGTCCACTCCCAAGACGAGCCCAGCGTGCGCCCGACCCGCCTTCGATCCCCCGCCTCGTGGTACCTGTTGCTGGCGCTGGTGGTGGCCAGCCTGCTGGCCGGACTCGGCATGCGCGAGCCCTCCCCGCCCGACGAGCCGCGGTTCGTGCTGGCCGCGCGGCAGATGGTGGAGACCGGGCAATGGCTGCTGCCGCACCGCGGCAGCGAGCTGTATGCCGAAAAGCCGCCGACCTTCATGTGGATCCAGGCCGCCACCTACAAAGTGCTGGGCCACTGGGACATCGCCTTCCTGCTGCCGTCGCTGCTGGCCGCGCTGCTGACCCTGTGGCTCACCTGGGACCTGTCGCGGCGGCTGTGGAACCGGCGCGTGGCGCGCTACGCGGTGCTGGCGCTGTTCGTGTGCATCCAGTTCGGGCTGATGGCCAAGCGCGCGCAGATCGACATGGTGCTGGTGGGCATGACCACGCTGTCGCTGTGGGCGCTGCTGCGGCACACGTTGCTCGGGCCCGACTGGAAACTGCTGGCACTGGGCGCCTTCGCCGCCGGCGTAGGCACGGTGACCAAGGGCGTGGGCTTCCTGCCGCTGCTGGCGCTGCTGCCCTGGGCCGCCTGGCGCTGGCGCCACCCCGGCGCGCCCGGCGCCGGTCGCGGCTGGGGCTGGTGGCTGCTGCTGCCGCTGTTCATCGCCGGTACCGGGGTGTGGCTGGCGCCGCTGGGCATCGCCCTGCTGAACAACCCCGACCCCGGCCTGCAGTCCTACGCCCACGAACTGCTGTTCAAGCAGACCGGCACCCGCTACGCCAACGCCTGGCACCACCACCAGCCGGCCTGGTACTACCTGCAGGTGATCGCCACGCTGTGGCTGCCGGGCAGCCTGCTGCTGCCGTGGCTGGTACCGGCCTGGTGGCGGCGGCTGCGCCGCGCCGACCCGCGCTACATCGTGCTGCTGGGCTGGGCACTGCTGGTGCTGCTGTTCTTCAGCGCCAGCCCCGGCAAGCGCGAGGTCTACATCCTGCCGATGCTGCCGGCGCTGGCGGTGGCGGCCGCGCCGCTGCTGGCCGGCCTGCTGCGCCGTAGCGGGGTGCGCTGGGCGCTGCTGCTGTACGTGGCGCTGCTGGCGGTGGCGATGCTGGCGGTCGGCTACGACGCACTGCAGCACGCCGATGGCTGGGCGCAGCGCAGCGCGGCCAAACGCGCGATCGACCCAGCGGTGGTCCCACGGGTTGGCGCCTGGCTGCTGGGCTTCGGCATTGCCGCGCTGGTGCTGGTGGCGGCGCTGCGCCTGCGCCGCGCCGGGCTGGCCGCGGTGCTGGCCACGGTGCTGCTGTGGACGATGTACGGACTGGGGCTGATGCCGGCCCTGGACCCCTACAGCTCGGCCTCGGCGGTGATGGACAAGGTGCGCCAGCGCATCGGCGACGGCGAACTGGGCATGGTCGCCTGGCGTGAGCAGAACCTGCTGCAGACCCACCCGCAGGCGATGGACTTCGGCTTCAAGCGGCCGTGGCCCGAGCAGTGGGAGATGGCCGGGCAATGGGTGGCCGCCGCCCCGGAACGGCGCTGGCTGTTCGTCCTCAAGCAGGCCATGACCCCCTGCGCCGACCCGGCCGCGGTGATCGACATCGGCAGCGCCAACCGCAACCAGTGGCAGCTGCTGCCGGGCACCGCGCTGGATACCGCCTGCGTGGCCGCCACCCACGGCCAGGTCGCGGGAACGGCCGGCGAGACCGACGAGGACTGAACGCGGCGCGGGGTTAACGCCGCGGCAACGGGCCTCCGACCACTCTCCGACATGGCCGCCACCACCATGCGGCCATTCATCGTCGAAGGCTCCGCATCCGTGCCTGCCATCCCGTCCTCGCCGCCCCCGTATGTGCTGCCCGCGCCCGGCCTTGCCGCCACCCGGCGCGGCTTCCTGGCCCGCCACCTGCTGCTCCCGCTGCTGCTGGCCGTGGCCGCCAGCCTGGTGTTGATGGCCGGCAACGGCGACCAGTGGCTGGCCGACCAGCTCTACCGCTGGGAAGGCGGCCGCTGGGCGTTCCGCGATGCCTGGTGGACCACCCACGTCATCCACCGCGGCGGCAAGAACCTGAGCACCCTGGCCGCGGTGCTGGTGATGCTGGCGCTGCTGCGCGCCTGCCTGGACGCCCGCTGGAAGCCCCTGCGCCGGCCGCTGCTGTACCTGCTGCTGGCGGTGGGCCTGTCCACCGGCGTGGTCGCCCTGCTCAAGTCCATGACCCAGATGGATTGCCCCTGGGACCTGGAGCGCTACGGCGGCCTGCGCCCGTTCATCGGCCTGTTCGAGCCGCGCCCGGTGGTGCTCGGCCACGCCGCCTGCTTCCCGGCCGGCCATGCCAGCGCCGGTTACGGCTGGGTGGCGCTGTACTTCTTCGCCCTGCAGGTACGCCCGTGCTGGCGCTGGGCCGCACTCGCCGTGGCGGTGGCCACCGGGCTGCTGTTCGGCTTTTCCCAGCAGCTGCGCGGCGCGCACTTTTTCTCGCATGATGTTTGGTCGCTGGCGGTCAGCTGGACCGTGGCGGTGCTGCTTTACCTGTTGATGTTCCCACCGGCCAAGGCCACCCCGTTCAAGGAAGAAACCCACGCATGAGTACGGCTTCACCGCATCTGCCGGCATCGACCAGCGCATTCGCACGGCTGCGCCGCTGGCGCCCGGAAATTTCCACCGAAACGCTGATCCTGCTGTCGAGCGCGTTCTTCGCCCTGGCCTGCAACGGCCTGTTCTGGCGCGACGCCCTGGCCACCAACCCCGGCAGCGTGCTGTTCGCGGTGTCGCTGTTCGCCCTGCTGATGGGCGTGCACGCGCTGCTGCTGGGCCTGCTGGTGTGGCGCTGGAACGCCAAGGTGCTGCTGACGATCCTGTTCGTCACCACCGCCTTCGCCACGCACTACATGAACAGCTTCAACGTCTATCTGGACGCGGACATGCTGCGCAACGTGCTGGCCACCGACCACAAGGAGTCGCGCGAGCTGATGACCCCGGCGCTGCTCCTGCCGCTGCTGGTGTATGCGCTGGTGCCCTGCGTGCTGCTGTGGCGGTTGCGCCTGCGCCGCCGCAGCTGGAGCCGCGCCCTGCTGTGGCGGCTGCTGTTCCTGGTGGGCGTGGTGGTGGTGTCCGGTGCCGGCACGCTGGCCTCGTTCCAGAACGTATCGGCGCTGATGCGCAACCACCGCGAGGTCCGTTACCTGGCCACGCCGGCGAATTACCTGATCGCACTGAAGCAGAACCTGATCAGCTCCAACCCGATCAAGAACCAGCCCAAGCTGCCGCTTGGCACCGATGCCAAGGCCACGCCGCGCGCGGCCGACAGCAAGCCGCGCCTGCTGGTGCTGGTGGTCGGCGAGACCGTGCGCGCGCAGAACTGGGGCCTCAACGGCTACGCCCGCCAGACCACGCCGGAGCTGGCCAAGGCCGGGGTGATCAACTTCCCGGACATGCATGCCTGCGGCACCAGCACCGAGGTATCGCTGCCGTGCATGTTCTCGCCGTTCGGCCGCCACGACTACGACGCCAAGAAGATCCGCGCCCACCAGTCGCTGCTGCACGTGCTCCAGCATGCCGGCATCGCCACGCTGTGGCGCGACAACCAGTCCGGCTGCAAGGGCGTGTGCGAAGGGCTTGAGACCCAGCGGCTGGACGACGCCACCAAGCCCGGACTGTGCGCCGATGGCCGCTGCATGGACGAGATCCTGCTCGACGACCTGGCCGCGCAGGTGCGTGCCAGGCCGGGCGACCGCGTGGTCGTCCTGCACCAGCTGGGCAACCACGGCCCCAGCTACTTCCAGCGTTACCCGGCGGCGTTCCGCCAGTTCGTGCCGACCTGCGACACCCCGGACCTGGGCAAGTGCAGCCGCGGCCAGATCGTCAACAGCTACGACAACGCCATCCGCTACACCGACCATTTCCTGGCCCGCACCATCGCCGCCCTGCGCGACATGCAGGACTACGACACGGCGATGATCTACCTCTCCGACCACGGCGAATCGCTGGGCGAGAAGGGGCTTTACCTGCATGGCGTGCCGTACGCCATCGCACCGGACGAACAGACCCGGGTACCGATGGTGATGTGGTTCTCCCCGCAGTTCGCCGCCAGCCGCGGACTGGACCTGCAGTGCCTGCGCCAGCGTGCGAACGGGCGCGCCGACCAGGACAACTTGTTCCACTCGGTGCTGGGCCTCATGCAGGTGAGGACCTCCGTCTACGATCGCTCGCGCGACCTGTTCGCCGGCTGCGCGCAGTGAATCTGCGGCGGGCGCGCTCGCCCTCGTAAACCCGATATCCGTAGGAACGGCTTTTTTGTGGGAGCGGCTTCAGCCGCGACGGAGCTTTCTCATTTGAACCTCGGCACATGAATGTGCAGGCTGTTGCAGAAGGATCTGCATGAAAGCCCCATCGCGGCTGAAGCCGCTCCCACAGAAGGCCGCTCCTCGGGCGCCTATCCGCCCTTCGCTTGCGGCCCCTGCCTTGCCAGTGCCATCCCGGGCCTCTAGCCTTCGCCGGTCGCACTCACGCAAAGGGACCCCTCGTGAACCATCGCCCCCTGCTGCTGGCCATCGCCGTGGCCGCCGGCCTGCTGTCGCTGTCGGCCTGCCGCAAGACGCCCAGCCCGGAACAGGAAAAGCCCGCCGCCCGGGCCGAGAACGGCGAGACCGCCGACCAGTTCGTCGCGCGCATCAACGCCGAGTTCAAGGCCGCCTATCCGGAGCTCACTTCCGCGCAGTGGCTGTCCTCGACCTACATCAACGACGACAGCCAGCTGGTGGCGGCCAAGGCCAACGAGCGCGCCCTGGCCCAGCTCAATGCCTGGATCGAGGAAGCGAAGAAGTTCGAGGGCCAGCCGATGTCCGACGACAGCCGGCGCGCCCTCAACCTGCTCAAGCAGGCCACCGCCATGCCCGCCCCGCGCGACCCGGAGAAGCTGGCCGAGCTGACCCGGATCGCGGCGAAGATGGAAGGCGCCTACGGCGCCGGCACCTACTGCAGCGGCGAAGGCGCGGCCAGGAAGTGCCGCCAGCTGGGCGAGCTGGAGGACGTGCTGCGATCCAGCCGCGACTACGACGCCCAGCTCGACGCCTGGGCCGGCTGGCACTCGATCGCCCAACCGATGCGCGAGGACTACGTCCGCTTCGTCGAGCTGGTCAACGAGGGCGCCCGCGAACTGGGCTACGCCGACACCGGCGCGATGTGGCGCAGCGGCTACGACATGGAGCCGGACGCCTTCTCCGCCGAGACCGACCGCCTGTGGGAGCAGGTGCGCCCGCTGTACGAGCAGCTGCACTGCTACACCCGCGACAAGCTGCAGCAGACCTACGGCGTGGAACGCGGCGTGGTCGGCGAGGGCCTGCTGCCGGCGCACCTGATGGGCAACATGTGGCAGCAGGACTGGGGCAACCTCTGGGACATGCTGCAGCCGTACAAGGGCGTGGGCGACCTGGACATCACCGCCGCCCTGGAGCGCCAGTACCAGCAGCTGCTCAGCGCCGCCCTGCACCGCCGCGGCCCCAGCCCCGGCCCGCGCGAGCGCTTCGAGGCCGAGCGCGAGGCACAGCTGGCCATGGCCAAGGCGATGACCGAGCGCGCCCAGGACTTCTACGTCTCCCTGGGCATGCCCCGGCTGCCGGAGAGCTACTGGGAGAAGAGCCAGTTCATCAAGCCGCTGGACCGCGACGTGGTCTGCCACGCCAGCGCCTGGGACATGAACATGGGCGGCGCTGACGGCAAGTCGCCAGACGTGCGCACCAAGATGTGCATCAAGCCCAACGAGGAAGACTTCACCACCATCTACCACGAGCTGGGCCACATCTATTACGACCTGGCCTACAACCCGCAGCCGCCGCTGTTCCAGAACGGCGCCAACGACGGCTTCCACGAGGCCATCGGCGACACCATCGTGCTGGCGATGACGCCGAAGTACCTGGAGTCGATCGGCCTGGTCCAGGGCCAGGCGCAGAGCCACGAGGCGCTGATCAACACCCAGATGCGCATGGCCCTGGCCAAGGTCTCGTTCCTGCCGTTCGGGCTGATGATCGACCGCTGGCGCTGGGGCGTGTTCGACGGCTCGATCACCCCGGACCGCTACAACCAGGCCTGGTGGGAGCTGAAGGCGCGCTACCAGGGCGTGGCCCCGGCCGGCGCGCGCGGCGAGGAGTTCTTCGATCCGGGCGCCAAGTACCACGTGCCGGGCAACACCCCGTACACGCGCTACTTCCTGGCGCACCTGCTGCAGTTCCAGTTCTACAAGTCGCTGTGCGAGGCCGCCGGCCACACCGGCCCGCTGTACCAGTGCACGTTCTACGGCAACCCCGAGGCCGGCAGGAAGTTCCAGGCGATGCTCGCGCGCGGCGCCAGCCAGCCGTGGCAGGCCACGCTCAAGGAGCTGACCGGCAGCGAGCAGATCGACGGCGGCGCGGTGCTGGAGTACTTCGCGCCGCTGCAGGAGTGGCTGAAGCAGCAGAACCAGGGCCGCCAGTGCGGCTGGGAGGCGCCGGCCGCCGCCGCGCCGGCCCCTGCCAAACAGGGCTGACGTTCCAGGACCAGGGCCCGCGAGGTTCGCCTCGCGGGCCTTTTTCTTTGGGGGGTGCCGTCCGTCTGGCGATGACTGCTGAGGGTTGTCGCGCCAGCCACCTCATCGCATCGCACTGCGATCTGGCGGGAGGGCGGCGGGTTCTGGTGGCTTGCCGGTGGCGGGCTTCGGACGGAGCCGCGGAGCGCAGGGGTATGGCGCATCGCGCGGTTCCGCGTCCGCGCCGGGAATGCACCAGGGCGCTGGCGCCGTCCGGCGCGTCACCACGCGCCAGCTTTCCAGCCGCATCACCTAGCGAGACGCTTCTGGCCATCCCCGCGCTACCGCGTCTTCGGGCGCGTTCCGGTCGTGGCTTCGTTCTTGTCTCCCTTCTCTTCCGGAGGGCCATGACACGGCGCGCTTTTTGTAGAGCGAGGCTTGCCCCGCTGCTGTTTACGGGCACAAGGACATCCAGCGTGGGAGTCGGGCAAGCCCGACTCTACCGGGCAACAGCAGGCGACGGCAGGCGCGCCGTCCCTGTAGAGCAGGGCTTGCCCCGCTGCTGTTCACGGGTACAAGGACATCCAGCGTGGGAGTCGGGCAAGCCCGACTCTACCGGGCAACAGCAGGCGACGGCAGGCGCGCCGTCCCTGTAGAGCGGGGCTTGCCCCGCTGCTTTTCAGTGGGTCGTAGGGGTGTCGGTGTTGGCTACGGCCTGCGCCGGCAAGGCCGACTTCATCTCTTCTTCCAGCTGCCGTTCGTAATCGGCCAGCGACAGCCCGTTCGCCGCCGCTTCCAGCTCGGCCTCGTCGCGCAGCGCGTCGGAGTACACCAGCTTCACCGGCACGCCCTGCTCGTCGTGCAGGCGCTGCGCGCGACGGATCAGCATCAGCACCTGCGCGGCGCTGTCGCTGCTGCCGGCAATGCGGCCGTCCATGCCCAGCACCCACACGCCGGCGCGGCGGACGATGCCGGCCAGCAGGTTGCCGTCGCGGTCGCGCAGCTCGGCATGCGGCTCGATCTGCGGAGCGCCGGCGCGGGCGCGGTTGCGTTCCTTCTCCGCCTTGCGCTTGCGTGCGTCGCGACGGGCCTTGGACTGGATGGACATCGGGGGTTCCTCGGAATCAGAGCTGCTCGCCCGCTTCCAGCGTGGGCGAGGACGAAGGTGGCGGGAAGCGGCGCGAGACGCTGGTTTCCCAGCGCCAGAACAGCCAGCCCAGCAGGGCGAACAGGGCCATGCCCAGGGCCAGGTGCAGGCCCTGGTGGCTCAGCAGCGGCGACAGCAGGCCGGCGATGGCGGAGTTGAGCACCAGCTGGGTGAAGGCCTGCAGCGAGGAAGCCGAACCCCGCTGGCGCGGATACATGTCCAGGATCGCCAGGGTGATCACCGGGAACACCAGGGCCACGCCGAACGCCGCCAGCGACATCGGCAGCACCGCCCACGGCACTGACAGCTGCGGCGCCAGCGCGTTGTAGGCCACGTTGCCCAGCGCGGCCAGGCCGATACAGGCGTAGCCGACCGCGACCTGGTGCGACGGCGGCCAGCGCCCGGCCACGCGCCCGGAGACGAAGGCGCCGATGGTCATGCCGCCAATGGTCGGGATGAACAGCCAGGCGAACTCGCGTTCGCCCAGCCCCAGCAGGTCGATCACCAACGCCGGCGCCGAGGCGATGTAGAGGAACAGCCCGGCGAACCCGAACGCGCCGGCTGCGGCCAGGCGCTGGAAGCGCATGTTCAGGGCGATGGCCACGTAGTCGCGCAGCAGCCGCTCCGGGCGCAGCGGCATGCGCGCCTGCGGCGGATGGGTCTCCGGCAGCCATGCCCACGTGGTGACCAGCAGCATCAGCGAGAACGCGGCCAGGAACCAGAAGATCAGCGGCCAGCGCCCGGCGCCCAGCAGCCAGCCGCCGACGATCGGCGCGATC
>Ga0182737_1003614_pt1 | contig 11195 bp, 9 predicted proteins | sample eDN5th30CBELigOP_FD_128878 | JGI IMG/M metagenome (GOLD analysis project Ga0182737, IMG submission 128878) | Enriched Organic Plus compost microbial communities from Emeryville, California, USA - eDNA 5th pass 30_C BE-Lig OP (version 2) (version 2) ... | reverse complement strand
CTTGCGATTCGAGTGGTTGTGCGGGGATGCACACCATCCCGGCCATTGGCACAGCGAGTGCATACATGCACCTTCGTCGCTGACAACGGCTTTGGTCAACCCCCGACACTTGGATCGCCATGACCCACGCTTCTTCCGCCAACAGCCACGGTGCCCAACTGCTGAACGTTTCGTTGCATTACTGGCGCCGGTGGTTGGTGCCCCTGATGGGCTGCACGGTGCTGGCTGGTGCCTACGCCTTCTTGCGGACCCCCAAGTGGGAAGCCACCCAAACGGTGCTGCTGCGTAACGAAGCCGTGAGCACGGGCGATGAAAACCTGGGCCGGTTCCGCAGTGTCGAGGATCTGCAACTCACGCAAGAAACCGTGTTGGAAGTTGCCCAAAGCCACTCGGTGCTGAAGGCCGTGCTGGAAGATGCCGGCCGGTCGGCCAGTGTTGAGGACATTTCCGACCTGCGTGACATGGTCTCGGTCGTCCCCCCGGATGGCGCCGAGTTTGGCAAGACCGAGCTGTTCTACATCAAGGTCAAAGACAAGGACCCCGAAGCCGCCAAGCAGTTGGCCGCCCTGCTCGCCAAGCATCTGCAAGACGGTTTACAGCGGTTGCGTAAGACCCGGGCTGGCGGCGTGATCGAAGAGCTGGAAAAGGGCGTTAGCCTGGCTCAGCGCGACCTGGACGAAGCCACCCGCAAGCTCTCGGCCATCGAAAGCGAAGTCGGCGGCGACCTGGCCGACCTGCGTATGCTCGACCTTACCGCCACCGGCGACAGCGACCTGCGGCGGCAACTGAGCTCGGTGCAGGACGAACTGCGGACGGCCGAACGCGAACTGCTGGCCAACCAGGAGTCGCTGAAACTGCTCAAGGAGGCGCAGCAGGATTCGGGCCGGTTGCTGGCAATGCCCGGCGATCTGCTGGCCCGTCACCCCGGCCTGGCTCGGCTCAAGGACGGCTTGGTGGCCGCCCAGCTCAAGTCGGCCGAACTGATGGGCCTGATGACCGAGAACCACCCGCTGGTGAAGGCCGCCCTGGAAGCCGAACAGCAGATCAGCCGGCAGCTTGATGCCGAACTGGCGATCGCCCTGCGGGGTGCCGAAGTGGAATACCGGCTGAATGCCGCTCGCGTGGCCGACCTCAAGTCGCGGCAAGCTGACCTGGATCGGCGGCTGGGCACGCTGGCCACGCTGCGGACCGACTACTCGAACCTGGTTGCCCAGGTGAAGCATCGGACCCTGCTGCTGGAGCAAGCCGAACGGTCCTTGGCGACCGCCCGCACCGCGGAAGCCGCCGCGATGAACGCCAGCCAGATCAGCACGGTGGATTCGCCGATCGTTGGCAATCGCCCGGTGGGCCCCGGCAAGTCGTTGATCCTGGCCGCTGGTTTCGTGGCCGGTGCAATGCTGGGCGGCGGCCTGCTGCTGCTCTCGGTGGATGTGGCCGAGTTCCGCCCGGCCTCGCGTGGCACCGCGATGTCGCTGCCCACGCACAGCTACTCGAACGACCGCCTGCACTCTGATTCGGTGATGCCTGCCCCCTGGCCGTTTGAAACGGTCAGCCGCTCGTCGAAGTAGGTCGAGCCAGCCGGACCTCCGACTTCCCACCGCAGTGCCACCAACAGGGCCTGCATTGCCCAAACCCGTCTGTAAGCATCACACCCTCGAGGCATGCGGCCCGCGAACCGGCCGCTGCCTTGATAAGCCGCTCCGCCGGGGCTGAAAAGCCCCGGCGGAGTGTGCTTCTTTTTTGGGGGGGGCCGCCGCTCGATCTTTCTCCCGCTGGTCGCTTTGGTCACTGGCAGCGCGCAAGAACCCGGCGCGTACCGCGAGCGCAGTCGTCACATCTGGGGGTAATCCAGATAAAAACCAGGAGAGGCAGCAGCGCGGGGGGCGGTTACTTCCTTGCCCGCGGGTGCTTCAGCGGCAGCCAGCTTCCGTTCTCCTGGTTGCTGGCCACGCATTGCTGGATGAAGTACATGCCTTCGACCCCGTCGTTCACGTTGGGGTAGATGGTGTTCACCGCTTCGAACGGCTGGCCGCTGGCCCGCAGCACCATGTTATCGAAGGCCGAGCGGTACACGTTGGCGAACGCCTCGAAGAACGCTTCGGGGTGTCCGGCCGGCAACCGGCAGGAGGCCTTGCCCGAGTCGTTCATGTACGGGGCATTGGGGTCGCGGCTGTAGATCTGGTGCGGCTTGCCGTTGATCCGCACGATCATCTTGTTGGGCTCTTCCTGCCGCCATTGCAGCGCGCCCTTGGTGCCGTCGATCTCGATGAACAGATCGTTTTCGCGGCCGTGGGTGATTTGCGAGGCTGTCACCGTACCCAGCGCGCCGTTTTCGAAGCGAATCACAGCGGTGCCGTAATCGTCGAGCTGCCGGCCGGGGGCAAAGATCTTCAGGTGGGCGCTCACTGATTCCGGCAGCAGGCCCGTCATGTACCGGCCCAAGTTGTAGGCGTGCGTGCCGATATCGCCAAAGCAGCCGGCGGCGCCGCTCTTGGCGGGGTCGGTACGCCAGGCGGCTTGCTTCTGGTTGTCGGCTTCCAGCCGCGTCCGTAGCCAGCCCTGGATGTAGCAGGCCCGGATGGCTTGGATCTCGCCGAGCTCGCCCGAGAGGATCATCTCGCGCGCCTGCCGCACCAGCGGATAGCCGGTGTAGTTGTGCGTTACGCCGAATACCACGCCCGAGCGATCGACGGCCTCGGCCAGTTCTTCGGCCTGCTTCAGGTCGAAGGTCAGCGGCTTGTCGCAGATGACATTGAAACCGGCATCGACCGCGGCCTTGGCGATCTCAAAGTGCGTGTGGTTGGGTGTCGCCACCGAGATGAAGTCCACCCGCTGGTCGGCCGGCAGCCTCGACTCGGTTTCGATCAGCTCGCGGTACGAGCCGTACGCCCGCTCCGCCGGGATGTCGTAATCAGGGGCCGAGGCCTTGGCTTTTTCCGGATCGGACGACAGGGCACCGGCAACCAGGGCCGCCCGATTGTCCAAGATGGCCGCCGTGGCATGCACCCGGCCGATAAACGCTCCCTGGCCTCCGCCAACCAGGGCCATCCGCAGTTTGCGATTGAGCGGTGCGTTGGTGGGCATGAGCGACAACTCCTGGCGTTAGACGCAATTGGGGTCAGAATGCACGAGCGGCCGCCGAGCATGGGCCCCGGCGGCGCGCATGAGAGCGGTGCCACCTACTTATCGGTGGCTATTGGAACGAATCCAGCAGGGATGCTGGTGCGGTTGCCCAGGCCAGGCCTGCCGGATGTTTATGTCACCACGGCGGCGGGCAGGCGATGGCGGCCTACTGGTCTGCCAGACCCCAGCGGCGGATGATGTCTTCAGCGCCGGGCGTCAGCTGGCGGAGCTTTTCGGCGACCAAGCCCTTGTCGCCAGCGGAACCCGCCTTCAACTTCTTCTGGAGCTTGGCGACCTTTTGCTTACGATGACGGCGCCGCCGCAACTCCCGCTGACGTTCACTGCCTGCCATAAAATCAGAACTCCTGCAAATCCGTAGCTGTATGCGTCGAAGCTGTACCCAGGGTGCGCCCGGCCCGTCTGAGGGGGAAGGGGCTGCCCATGGAAACCAGCATTGTTAGCGCCGCGGCCCCAAGGCGTCAAGTCAGCCCGCTGAGCAAGTTCTCCAGCGATCGCTGCTTGGGTTCCGCGCCGGGCCTGCCCCCTGCCCTGCAACCGGTGGCAAATGCCACACGCTTGGGCGGTGGCGAATCGTCGCGGCGGCTTCCCTTGCTCGCCGTAGCGTTTTACCTTGGGGTGTGCAGCGATCGATACCGGCGAAGTGATTACTCGCTGGCACGACCTCTCCTGGCGGGTTGCCCGAGATGACCACCTTTGAAGAACGCGAGCGGATGCGGACCCTGCCGCGGCCGGAGCTGACCCATTATCAACTGGGCCGGCTCAACCGACTGCTAGCGCGGCTTCGCGAGGAGAACGCTTTCTACCGCGAGAAGCTGGCCGGAGTGAGACTGCCGCTGGCGAGCCTCGACGAATTGGCCTGGCTGCCGCTCACCACCAAAGACGAGTTGCTCCCGCGCACGCCCGACGAAGGCAACCTGGCCCGCAATCGCACCTTCCCGGTGGAACGCTACGTGCGTTGCCATCAGACCTCAGGTACGCGGGGCCGTCCGCTGGTGGTGCTCGATACGCCCGAGGACTGGCAGCACTGGATCAATACCTGGCAGTACGTGCTCGACGTGGCCCAGATTGGCCCGGCCGATCGTGTGATGATGGCGTTCTCGTTCGGGCCGTTCATCGGCTTCTGGAGCGCGTTCGATGCCGTGTCGGCGCGCGGGGCGATGGCCATTCCCGGCGGTGGGCTGTCGACCGCGGCTCGGCTCGAAATGATTCGCACCATGAAGGCCACCGCCGTGTTCTGCACGCCCAGCTATGCCCTGCGCATGGCCGAAGTGGCGGCCGAAACCGGCTTTGATCTGGCAGCTTGCGATATCCGCGTGCTGGTGGTGGCTGGCGAGCCAGGCGGATCGGTGCCCGCCGTCCGAACCAAGATCGAAGGAGCCTGGGGAGCCACGCTGATTGACCATAGCGGAGCCAGCGAGGTAGGGCCCTGGGGATGCGGCGATACGGCCGGCACCGGGCTGCACGTGATCGAAAGCGAGTTTATCGCCGAGTTTCTGCCGGTGGATCGGCCTGAATCGGCGGCCAATGGTTCCGAGGATGCGATTGCTGACGACGCGCTTTCCGAGCTGGTGATTACGTCGCTCGGCCGTGATGGCAGCCCGGTGGTGCGTTACCGCACCGGCGATCTGGTGCGGCCGCAGTTCAGCGAACGCGGCTTTGTGTTTCTGCCGGGCGGCGTGCTGGGCCGGGTAGACGACATGATGATCGTCCGCGGCGTGAACGTATTTCCCACCGCCATCGAACACATTCTCCGCGGCTTCCCCGAGGTGCTCGAGTACCGCATGATCGTCCGCAAGATCGGCGCGATGGATGCGCTGGAGATCGAGGTGGAAGATACCGCCGGGCAACCGGAGCGGATTGCCCATGCCTTGCGTGTGCAACTTGGCCTGTCGGTGAGCGTGTCGCTGGTCCAAGTCGGCTCGCTGCCGCGGTATGAAGCCAAAGCCGCTCGCTTTATCGATCTGCGCCGCACGGCCAGCACGTAAGAGCGACGTGCGCCACGGCGTTTAGTCTGTGCCACGGCTGTGCCAGCCGTGCGCGAATAGATGGGACGCTGCATGCCACGGCTGTGTCTGCCGTGCGCGAATGACTTCCGTCTCGTATCTCTCGGCCCGCGGAGCGAACCCTACTGCAGCGGCACGTCGTGGTAGTTCAGGGCCCACTCTTTCATGTACCGCACCTGGACCGGATCGATGCGGTACACAACGAGCGCCGGGTTATCCAGGCTGCCCAGGTATTGCCGCAGCAGTGGGTTGGTATTCCAGATCTCTTCAAGCAGCACTCGATCGGTAACCACAGCGGCCACGCCGGTGATCCGCACCTGGTTGTGGTGCTCGTCCAGGTAGCACAACTCCACCTTGGGATTGGCGGCGATCTGCTGCGTCTTGGCGTATTGCCGCAGGTTGGCCACGTAGACGGTAAAGCCGTCGGTCTTCACCGGCGAAACCGGCCGCAGCCGGGGCTGGTCGCCGTCGATCGTGGCCAGCATCGGAAAGCGGGCATGGGCCATGGTGGCCGCCGCCAATTGCGGCAGTTGGGCCGGATCGATCGGCTCAGGCTTGGGCTGTGTCATGGCAACACCTCCAATTGAACCGCATGAATAGCCCGCATCGATTGACTGCCGTGCGGAAGCCTCACACCTGGCAAGCCTCGTCGCAAGCTGTACACGCGGCCAAGGCTTCCGCCAGGTCACCCTGGTACAGCGGCTTGGAAACAACGGCAGCCGCCCCGGCATCGCGTAGCGCTTGAACCTCGTCCCAACGCGGGAAGTTCACCACCGCCACCACCGGCGCAGGAGCCAGTCGGGCAGCAAACGCGGCAAGCTGCGACAGGTTTGCTTCGAGCGGGCCAAAGACATCCCACACACCAGACACCACGCCAGGGCACCAGACGCGGCCGGAGTGCGCATTCCCGCCAGCATCCTTGGCGGAAATCGCTACAGACGGTTGCGGCGTGGTCCAGCCGGCAGCGTTCCAGCCAGCCTGGCGGCACAGGCCAACGAGCGTATCCACCATGGCCGGATCGGTCCCGGCCACGGCAATCAGACCTTTGCGCACGCCGACGCTCGCCGCGTCTGACATCGCGGCCAGGCAGCGTTCATCCTCCGTGGTTGTGAGCGGCAGTTCCCAAGGGAACGGCGGCCGGGCTACAGCGGCAGCCGCCGCATCGCGCAGCCTCATCCACCGCATTAACTGCGGCTTGAGCCGCCACGGCCATTGGTGCCAGTAATAGCGCACCACGCCCGGCCAGGGCCGCCCGGTGCGTTGTTCGCCTTCGCACAGACTGCCCAACAGCGCGACGTGACGCGCCAGCGGAGCGTGCTGCTGGAGCAAGGCGACTTCGGCGTGGGTGAGTTCGCCGGGCCGGCTCGCTGCCAGCAGCATGAGCGCTGGTGCGGTGTCGCTGGTCAGGGCAGCGATCGCCTCGGCGGCCGTGCTGAATGTGCGCACGGTGCCAGGCTGCTGCCCTTCCCAGGTACAGAGGTCGTGATACGCCGCGGCCAGTTCAACCGGCGCGGAGGGACCGATCCACCACAATGCGGCTCGCGTGCCGCTTACGGCTGGGCGTTGTTGTTCGCCCGGTTCCGGTTGCGATTCCGGTTGCCGCCGCCCCCCGCTTGTGGCTTGGTGGGGGCGTCGGGCGCATTGATCTCCGGCAGCCGCTTGGCAAGCGAGGCTTTGATCTCGTTGTATTGGGGATCGCCCGCCAGATTCGTCCATTCCATCGGGTCCTGCTGGTGGTCGTAGAGTTCTTCGCTGCCATCAGCATAACGGATATAACGCCACCGCTCGCTACGGACCGTGTGGTTGTTCCGCCCATGCGTGGTCAGCGACACCTGGTCCCACTCCGCCTGCGGGTTCTTCAGCAGCGGCACGAGGCTCACGCCATCAAGCTGCTTGGGAGCCAGGCCGCACAGTTCGATCAGCGTGGGATACAGGTCAACCAGGTTCACCGGCCGTGGCGATTCCTGAGCGGTGGTCTGGCCCGGCAAGCTGATCAACAGCGGCACCCGCGTGGCTTCTTCCCACAGGGCGAACTTCCGCCAGTGCTGCTTTTCGCCCAGGTGCCAGCCGTGGTCGCCCCACAGCACGATGATCGTGTTATCGGCGTACGGGCTCTTGTCCAAGGCATCGAGCAGCCGGCCAACCTGGGCATCGGTGAACGCGATGCTCGCCAGATAGCCCTGCACGGCCTTCTCCCAGTTCTTGCTTTCCAGCACGCGGCGATGGTCGCCTTCGGGACGGGCCATCTTGCGGCCGGCCTCGGGAACGTCGTCCAGGTCGTCTTCCTTCACCTGCGGCAGCTTGATCGAGCCCAGCGGGAACTTGTCGAAGTACTCCTTGGGCACGTACCACGGCAGATGCGGTTTGTACAAGCCAACCGCCAGAAAGAACGGCTTTTCCTGCTTGTTTTCCAGGAACTTCTGGGCCCACGACACCACCTGGTAGTCGTTCATGGCGTCGTCGGCCACGTTGAGCGGCCCCCAATCGAAGTGAGCCGTGTTCGCAAGACCGTTCACCGGGCGGTTGTCGGGCTCGGGATCCTTCCGCTGGTCGTAGTACTCGTGCCAGCATTTGCGATCATTGGTGCCGCCGTGGAAGATCTTGCCGCCGCCGGCCACGTGGTAACCGCCCGCCATGAAATGCTCGGGCAAGGTGATGGCGTTGGGCAGCGCCGGCCGCCACGGCTGACTGTTGAGGTACACGCCGGTGGTCGATGGACGCAAGCCCGACAGCAACGCCGCCCGCGACGGATTGCAGGCAGGGGCCGCGCAGTACGCCCGGGTGAACTTGACGCTGCGCTGTGCCAGGCGGTCCAGGTTGGGCGTCTTGGCGTCGGGATGCCCGCCCAGGAACCCGATCCAGTCGTTCAAGTCGTCGATGGCCACAAACAGCACGTTGGGCCGTGAGCCCGTGGGCTGGGCCGCTTCGCTGCCGTGGGTGACCGTAGTCACCAGGGAAAGCAATACGAGCAGGCTGCCGCCAACGGCTGCCCGCGCAAAAACAGAAAACTTGCGCATAGTTCGGCCTCGTCTTCCTGTGGCGTCGTCTCACGTAACGACGCGGTGGGAGATGTACTCCCAGCCGGAGTAGCGGCTGGTGCACGGCGAGCGCCGGTGGGCATAAACGTGATGCACACTCGCGCGAGCTCGACCATTTTACGCAACGATCAAAAAGCTCGCTATCGGGAAGATCGCGGCTTGTGATTACTCGGAGGGCAAGCTCCGGAGCCGCTTGAGGAACGGCTCAGGCATCGCCTCAAACATGGCAGCCGAAACCACCGGCCACAGGTTGGGGGCATCCAGCGGCGCGCTGGAGTTGTACCAGGCGCGGAACTGCAGCCGAAGCTGGGGATCGGTGCGCAGGGAGCGCGAGAGCTTGAGAATCGCGTCCGCCGTGAGTGGGCTAAGCCGGTACGCCTTGCGGAAGCTGTACTCCTGCTGCCAGGCAGGCAGGGCATCGCTCGTTCGTTCGCCGGCCAGCGGCAGGTAATACGCCTGGTAGTCCTCGATCTGGCCGTCGACGCGGCGGTACGTGTACGCCTGGTACGAGGGGTTATTGCCGAACACAGGGCTGATGGCCGGCACAAACTTGAACGGCACCGCCACCTGCTCGTCGACCAGCGGAGCCCGAAAATCGTCCATGTGCGTATGGCCAGCAATGGCAACTTGCAGCGTGCTGCGATACCTCGCGGCCAGTTTCAAGAACTCGCTGGCGTACTCGTTGTGCCAGAACGTTTTCACTGGGCCGTTCTTGGCCAGGCTCTTGGCGGTATCGTAAACGTCAATGCCGGGGGGGATGTGCATTAGCAGCCATACCCGCTGGTTGGCTTGCTCGGCCGCGCGCAGCCGCTCGGCCAGCCAGGCCAGTTGCTCGCCCGAGGGCTGTTGATGCGGTTGTTCGCATTCATCGAAGTACTCGGTCGAAAAGAACACGCTATTGAGCACGATCAGGCGATGGCCTGGCGTGCGCGGAAGCGGCACGTCGTAGTAACCGCCGCGGCGAAACGTGCGTTCAAACGCCTGCTGCTGATCAGCCGGCAAGTGCAGCAGCGGCGACCACACCTGGGCAAGGTCACGCAAGAACTCGCCATTGGGCTCCAAGCCATAGTCGTCGCAGAACGAATCCTCATTACCTAAGGCAGGCAAGATCGGCACGCCCGGGAAGCGCTGACGCAGCTCAGCGACCAGCAGCCCCACGGTGTTCATGGTGAACTGCTGAAACACCTCCGGCTGCTTGGCACGCACGCCTGGAGCCAGGCGGTCGAACGTTTCCTGCCAGTAGTGGGCCAGAAAGTCGCCGGGGCACAGAATAAAATCGGGATTGGGCACGCGGCGGGCCGCATCGTCCAGGGCACTGCGCACCAGGGCGTAGCTGGAATCGCGGCCGAGCTGCTGGCCCTGGTTGGGCGAAGCCGCCAGAATCTGGGCCCACTGCTCGACCTTGGCCTGCTTGAGCCGTTCAAACAGCTCCGGCACGTACGGATTGAAATGAATGTCCGAGAGGACCAAGAAGCGGCCCTGCCCTGCCTGATCGTTCGTTTCGCTGGTCTGCCGCGCCGGAGTTAATTGCGGCGCGCTGGAACGCGGCGTTTGAGCCAACAAGGTGGCCGTAAGAAGCCACGCCAGAAACGGGACGAAGAGCGCAAGCCTGGCGGCAAAGCGATGGGCCGGCATGAACGAGACCTTTTGCGGTGGCGGTACAAGGGAACGGCGATGCCGCGGCCGCAACCGGCAAAAGTCGCTACCAGGATCGACTACTTCTTGGCAGCGTCTTGCTGCTTGTCGTCCTTGGCGGCTTCCGCTTTTTCTTCCTTCTGCATCTTGTAGATGCGAATGGCGTTGTCGAAATACGCAACGGCCATTTGCAAGCCATCAGGATGCAGGGACATGTCGCGGCCGGACCGGGGCAATTTGATCTCATCCTGAGGCGTGGCGGCCTTCTCGTCAAAGAAATAAAAGAAGCCGCCGCTGCCGCCGCCGACCACCGCGATCAGGTAGCCTTCCGGATGGAAGGCCAGCCCCCAGGTGGAACCGCGCAAGTCGTCCTTGGGCTTGTGCAGTTGAAGCTGTTTGCCTTCTTTCCAGTCGATCAGCGAGACGGCCGCGTTGCCCACGCCCGCGAAGGCATTGGAAACGTTGGTGATGCCGCCCAGAGCCAGACGCGTGCCATCGGCGTTGAAGGCCATTGCGCGGGCACCGCCGATATCGGCGCGGAACGTCTTATCGTAGGTGTGCATCTCGGCAATCTTGAGCTCGCGCTGCTGCTTGCCCTCGGCGATGTTCCAGTGCCGCACCGAGCAAAGCAGATCGCACGAGGCCAGTTCCTTGCCGTCGGGATGGAACGCGACGTTGTACACGTGCGACTCGTGTCCGGACAATTCGCCCACTTGTTCGCCGGTGTCGGACTTCCAGAGCTTGATCAGCTTGTCGTTGCCGGAGGTGGCGAGCAGTTGTCCATCGGGGCTGACAGCCACGGCGCGGACCCAGCCATCGTGGGCTTCGATCGTGCGGATCGGCGCGGGGCTGGCCGCGGCCGTTTCACGCCAGATGAGCCGACCGTCAAAACCGCCCGAGTAGGTGGTTTCGCCGTCGGGCGAGAACGCGATGGCGCGGACCCAGCTATCGTGCCCCGGGCACTCCACCGGCTCGCCGCCGGCCGGTTCGAACCGCTGCAACGTGCAATCCTGGGCGCCGCCGAATACGTAACGCCCTTGCGAGTCGAACCGGCACGAAATGAACGGGCTGTTGTACTTCAGCTCGCGGATAACGTGCGTCGCCTTGGGATCGGCCTGGCTCATGGGATCACCGTGGAAGGTGCAATTCGATCAAAAGGGCGCCGCGCGGCGGTAGGGATGCCGCGCGGCGCACCAGATTCTCACACACGCCCCGGAGGACGTCGGCGTTTTAGACCAGCAGTTCCTTGATCGCCGAGGCGGCCGGGTCGGCTACCGGCATCGGGCGACCATTGAGCGTGAACGAGTCGGTCGGGTCCACGCCCACGGCGCGCAGGTAAGTGTGGAACAAGTGGCCGTGGTTCACTTCGCGGTCG
>Ga0182737_1003611_pt1 | contig 11212 bp, 19 predicted proteins | sample eDN5th30CBELigOP_FD_128878 | JGI IMG/M metagenome (GOLD analysis project Ga0182737, IMG submission 128878) | Enriched Organic Plus compost microbial communities from Emeryville, California, USA - eDNA 5th pass 30_C BE-Lig OP (version 2) (version 2) ... | reverse complement strand
TGGTGGCCCGCGAGGGCATCTACGCCATGCTCCGCCTGCGCTCGGGCGAGATGCGCAAGGTGCCGGCCGAGTGCCGCGCCACCATCGGCGAGGTCGGCAACGACGAGCACAACCTGGAGAAGCTGGGCAAGGCCGGCGCCAAGCGTTGGCGCGGCGTCCGCCCGACCGTCCGCGGTGCGGCCATGAACCCGGTCGACCATCCGCACGGTGGTGGTGAGGCCAAGGCCGGCCAGGGCAACCCGCATCCGGTCACCCCGTGGGGTGTCCCGACCAAGGGTTACAAGACGCGCAAGAACAAGCGCACCCAGCAGTTCATCGTCCGCGATCGTAGGGGCTAATCGACCATGCCACGTTCCCTCAAGAAAGGCCCGTTCGTCGATCACCACCTCATCAAGAAGGTGGAGGCCGCGGGCGGCACCAAGAAGCCGATCAAGACCTGGTCGCGCCGTTCCATGATCCTGCCGGAAATGGTGGGATTCACCATCGCCGTGCATAACGGCAAGAACCATGTCCCGGTCCTCGTGAACGAGAACATGGTCGGCCACAAGCTCGGCGAGTTCGCCGTCACCCGGACCTTCAAGGGTCACGGCGGCGACAAGAAGTCGAAGTAAGGAGAGATGACAATGGAAGCGAAAGCCATCCTGCGCACCGCGCGCATCTCCCCGCAGAAGGCCCGCCTGGTCGCCGACCAGGTGCGTGGCCTGCCGGCCGAACGCGCCGTCAACCTGCTGAAGTTCTCGGACAAGAAGGCCGCCGCCCTCATCAAGAAGGTCGTCGAGTCGGCCATCGCGAACGCCGAGAACAACCAGGGCGCCGACGTCGACGCGCTGAAGGTCAAGACCATCATGGTCGACGAGGGCCCGACCCTGAAGCGCTTCATGGCGCGTGCGAAGGGCCGCGGCACCCGCATCCTCAAGCGGACCAGCCACATCACCGTCGTCGTGGGAGAGGGCAAGTAATATGGGTCACAAAGTTCATCCCACCGGCATCCGTCTTGGCATCGCCAAGGACTGGAACTCGAAGTGGTATGCCGACAAGGGCGAGTACGCCCAGTACCTGGCGGCCGACCTGAAGGTCCGTGACATGCTTCGCAAGAAGCTGGCGCAGGCCGGCATCAGCAAGATCCTGATCGAGCGTCCGGCGAAGACCGCCCGCGTGACGATCCACACCGCCCGGCCGGGCGTTGTGATCGGCAAGCGCGGCGAGGACATCGAGAAGCTGCGCAAGGAAGTGTCCGAGCTGATGGGCGTCCCGGCGCACATCAACGTGACCGAGGTCCGCAAGCCGGAGCTCGACGCGCAGCTGGTCGCCGAGTCCATCGCCCAGCAGCTGGAGCGCCGCATCATGTTCCGCCGCGCGATGAAGCGCGCCGTCGGCAACGCGATGCGCCTGGGTGCCCTGGGCATCAAGGTCAACGTCGCCGGCCGCCTGAACGGCGCCGAGATCGCCCGTTCGGAGTGGTACCGCGAAGGCCGCGTGCCGCTGCATACCCTGCGCGCGGACATCGACTACGGCTTTGCCGAGGCTCACACCACCTACGGCGTGATCGGCATCAAGGTATGGGTCTACAAGGGCGAGATCTTCGACTTCGCCCAGGTCGGACAGGAGAAGCAGGAAGAAGCCAGCAGCCCGCGCGGCGAGCGCGGCGACCGCGAGCGTCCCTCCCGTCCCGCACGTGAAGCGAGGTAACGGCGATGTTGCAACCCAAGCGAACCAAGTTCCGCAAGCAGTTCAAGGGCCGTAACGAGGGCCTGAGCTGGAGCGCCAACGCCGTGTCCTTCGGCGAGTACGGCCTGAAGGCCACCGCCCACGGCCGCCTGACCGCGCGCCAGATCGAAGCGGCCCGCCGCACGATCAGCCGCTACGTCAAGCGCGGCGGCAAGATGTGGATCCGCGTGTTCCCGGACAAGCCGATCACCCAGAAGCCGATCGAAGTCCGAATGGGCTCCGGTAAGGGTAACGTCGAGTACTGGGTCGCCCAGATCCAGCCCGGCCGCATGATCTATGAAATCGAGGGTGTGCCCGAGGAGCAGGCGCGCGAGGCCTTCCGCCTGGCGGCTGCCAAGCTCTCGGTCACCACCACCTTCGTGACCCGTACGGTGCGCTAATGGCTACGATCAACGAACTCCGTGAAAAGTCGGCCGACGAGCTGAAGAACCACCTGCTGGAGCTGCGCAAGGAACAGTTTTCCCTGCGCATGCAGAAGGCGACCGGCCAGCTGTCGAAGACCCACGAAACCCGCCGGGTGCGCCGCGAGATCGCTCGCGTGAAGACCCTGCTCGGCAGCAACCAGTAAGGGATCGCAGCGATGAGCGACAACAACAAGCAGCTGCGCACGGTCGAAGGCCGCGTGATCAGCAACAAGATGGACAAGACGGTTACCGTCCTGGTCGAGCGTCAGGTCAAGCACGCGCTGTACGGCAAGTACATCAAGCGCTCGACCAAGCTCCACGCCCACGATGCGGACAACAGCTGCAACGAAGGCGACGTGGTGCGCGTGACCGAGATCGCGCCGATGTCCAAGACCAAGAACTGGCGCGTGGTGGAAATCGTCACCCGCGCGGCCGAATAAGGGAGATCTGAATCATGATCCAGATGCAGAGCTACCTCGATGTGGCCGACAACTCGGGCGCCAAGGAACTGATGTGCATCAAGGTGCTGGGCGGCTCGAAGCGCCGTTACGCCGGCATCGGCGACATCATCAAGGTGACCGTCAAGGAAGCGATTCCGCGCGGCAAGGTCAAGAAGGGCGAGGTCTACGACGCCGTCGTGGTCCGCACCCGGAAGGGCGTTCGCCGTCCGGACGGCTCGCTGATCCGCTTCGACGGCAACGCCGCCGTCCTGCTGAACAACAAGCAGGAGCCGATCGGCACCCGTATCTTCGGACCGGTGACCCGTGAGCTGCGTTCCGAGAAGTTCATGAAGATCGTCTCGCTCGCGCCTGAAGTGCTCTGAGCGGAGGAAGCAGACATGGCAAACCGTATCAAGAAGGGTGACCAGGTCGTGGTCACCACCGGCAAGGACAAGGGCAAGCAGGGCGAGGTCATCCGCGTGGATGGCGACCGCGTGGTCGTCTCCAACGTGAACCTGGTCAAGCGGCACACCAAGCCGAACCCGCAGGCGGGCATCGCCGGCGGCGTGGTCGAGCGCGAAGCCTCGATCCACATTTCCAACGTGATGCCGCTCAACCCCGCCACCGGCAAGGGCGAGCGCATCGGGTACAAGGTCCTGGAGGATGGACGCAAACTGCGTGTGTTCCGCTCCAGTGGTGAGGCGCTCGACGCCTGAGGAATGAAGCAATGACCACGCGGCTCGAAAAGATCTACAAGGAAGAGGTTGTGCCGGCTCTCATGGAGAAGTTCGGCTACACCAATCCGATGCAAGTCCCCAAGCTCGTCAAGATCACGCTCAACATGGGCGTGGGCGAGGCGGCTGCCAACAAGAAGGTGCTGGAAAACGCCGTCGCCGACCTGGCCAAGATCTCCGGCCAGAAGCCGGTGACGACCAAGGCCCGCGTCTCGGTGGCCTCGTTCAAGATCCGCGACGGCTGGCCGATCGGCTGCAAGGTGACCCTGCGCCGCGACACCATGTTCGAGTTCCTGGACCGCCTGATCAGCGTGTCCCTGCCGCGCGTCCGCGACTTCCGCGGCGTGTCGGGCCGTTCGTTCGACGGCCGCGGCAACTTCAACATGGGCGTCAAGGAACAGATCATCTTCCCGGAGATCGATTTCGACGCTGTCGACGCCGTCCGCGGCATGGACATCGCGATCACCACGACCGCCAAGACCGACGCCGAAGCCAAGGCGCTGCTCGAAGCGTTCAAGTTCCCGTTCCGCAACTAAGGGTCACAGAACATGGCAAAGACCTCCATGGTCAACCGCGACGCGAAGCGGGAAAAGCTGGCCAAGAAGTACGCGGCCAAGCGCGAGGAGCTGAAGAAGATCGTCGCCTCGCAGACCGCTTCCTACGAAGAGAAGATCGAAGCCGCGACCAAGCTGCAGAAGCTGCCGCGCGACTCTTCGCCGAGCCGCCAGCGCAACCGCTGCGAGCTGTCCGGCCGTCCGCGCGGCGTCTACCGCAAGTTCGGCCTGGGCCGCAACAAGCTGCGCGAAGCCACCATGCGTGGCGACGTGCCCGGCCTGCGCAAGGCCAGCTGGTAAGCGGGCAGGGCGGCCCCCGGCCGCCCGCTCGGCGCAACAGGCAAGGAGCCGGCCCCCAAGGCCGGTTCCTTGCGCTATAATCCCCGGCTTCACCCGGCCATCCCGGGTCGTCGCGGCAAGGACCCGGCCTCTCCGGGACACAATCCAGATTTCGCGAAAGCGGATATCGGTGCACTCAAGGAACCACTCATGAGCATGACTGATCCCATCGCCGACATGCTGGTCCGCATCAAGAATGCGGCAGCTGTGGGCAAGCCGACGGTGAAGCTGCCGTCCTCCAAGATCAAGGTTGCCATCGCCAACGTCCTGAAGGACGAGGGCTACATCTCCGACCTGCGCGTCATCCAGGGCGAGAACAACAAGGCCGAACTCGAGATCGTGCTGAAGTACTTCGAAGGCCGTCCGGTCATCGAGCAGCTGAAGCGCGCTTCGCGCTCGGGCCTGCGCATGTACCGCGGCAAGAGCGAACTGCCGAAGGTCCTGGGCGGCCTCGGCGTGGCCATCATCTCCACCTCCCAGGGCATCATGACCGACAAGCAGGCGCGCAACGCCGGCGTGGGCGGCGAAGTCCTGTGCTACGTGGCCTAAGCGAAGGAGTTACGACGACATGTCCCGCGTAGCCAAGAAGCCGATCGCCCTGCCGAAGGGCGTCGAACTGAACATCCAGGACACCAGCGTCAGCGCCAAGGGTCCGAAGGGCACCCTGTCGCTGGCCAAGCCGGCCGGCGTGCTGATCTCGGTCGAAGACGGCAACGCCGTCCTGTCGGCCAACGACGACTCGCTGATCCCGCTGGCGGGCACCGTCCGCGCGATCCTGGCCAACATGGTCAAGGGCGTCTCCGAAGGCTTCGAGCGCAAGCTCGAGCTGGTGGGCGTCGGTTACCGCGCCGCGATGCAGGGCAAGGACCTGAGCCTGTCGCTCGGTTTCTCGCACCCGGTCGTGTTCCAGGCGCCGGAAGGCATCACCCTGTCGACCCCGACCCAGACCGAGATCCTGGTCCAGGGCGCCGACAAGCAGCGCGTCGGTGAAGTGGCGGCCAAGATCCGCGCCTTCCGTCCGCCGGAGCCGTACAAGGGCAAGGGCGTGAAGTACTCCGACGAAGTCATCATCCGCAAGGAAGCCAAGAAGGCCTAAGGCCTTCCGGGTCGGCGCCGAGGCGCCGGCCCGGCTGGTCCCAGAGCCGATCCGCTTCCACGAGGTCAAACACCATGAGCATCAAGAACGACGCCCGCCTGCGCCGCGCCAAGTCGACCCGGGCCCACATCCGCAAGCTCGGCGTGCCGCGCCTGTCGGTGCTGCGTACCGGCCAGCACCTGTACGCGCAGCTGTTCACCGCCGACGGCAGCAAGGTCATCGCCGCCGCCAACACCCTGCAGGCCGACGTCAAGGACGGCCTGAAGAACGGCAAGAACGTCGACGCCGCCGCCAAGGTGGGCAAGATCATCGCCGAGCGCGCCAAGGCCGCGGGCATCGAGAAGGTCGCCTTCGACCGCTCGGGCTACCGCTACCACGGCCGCATCAAGGCGCTGGCCGACGCCGCCCGCGAGGGTGGCCTGCAGTTCTGATTCCCGCGGGCCCGCCCAGGCGGGCCCGTCCTGCCGGCGCAGGTGGCGCCGGGCGCCGTCCCCCTTATGCGCGGACGTGACGCTCCACCGCTCCAGACCACAACCATAAGCGGCGACCGAGCCGTACATATCCACTTACCGAGGAAAACAAGATGGCAGAAGAGCGTCAGCCGCGGGGTCGCGATCGCGACCGCAACCGCGAAGAGAAAATCGACGACGGCATGATCGAGAAGCTGGTCGCGGTCAACCGCGTCAGCAAGACCGTCAAGGGCGGCCGCCAGTTCACCTTCACCGCGCTGACCGTGGTCGGCGACGGCGAGGGCCGCGTCGGCTTCGGCTACGGCAAGGCCCGCGAGGTCCCGGTGGCCATCCAGAAGTCGATGGAGTACGCGCGCAAGGGCATGCTGACCGTCGACCTGAACAACGGCACCCTGTGGCACCCGGTCAAGGCCGGCCACGGCGCCGCCCGCGTGTTCATGCAGCCGGCTTCCGAGGGTACCGGCGTCATCGCCGGTGGCGCGATGCGCGCCGTCCTGGAAGCGGTCGGCGTGAAGAACGTGCTGGCCAAGGCCGTCGGTTCGCGCAACCCGATCAACCTGGTCCGGGCCACCCTGAAGGGCCTGGAAGCCATGCAGTCGCCGACCCGCATCGCGGCCAAGCGCGGCAAGAAGGCGGAGGAACTCCTCAATGGCTAACGAGTCGAACAAGACCGTCAAGGTGCGCCTGGTGCGCGGCCTGCGCGGCACCCAGGCCCGTCACCGTCTGTCGGTCCGCGCCCTGGGCCTGAACAAGCTCAACGACGTGCGCGAGCTGAAGGACAGCCCGCAGGTCCGCGGCCTCATCAACCAGCTGCACTACCTGGTGCGGGTCGAGGACTAAGGAGAAACCCATGCGTCTGAATACTCTCAAGCCCGCCGAGGGCGCCCGCAAGGAGCGCACCCGCGTCGGTCGTGGTATCGGTTCGGGCCTCGGCAAGACCGCTGGCCGCGGCCACAAGGGTTCGTTCGCTCGCGCCGGCAAGGGCAAGATCAAGGCCGGCTTCGAAGGCGGCCAGACCCCGATGCAGCGCCGCCTGCCGAAGGTCGGTTTCCGTTCGCTGACCGCGAAGGACACCGCCGAGGTCCTGCTGTACAAGCTGGCCCTGGTTGAAGGCGACACCGTCGACTTCGCGGCGCTGAAGGCCGCCAAGCTGGTCCCGTCGACCGCCAAGCGCGCCAAGATCGTCAAGAAGGGCGACCTGTCGCGCAAGCTGGTCATCAAGGGCATCGCACTGACCGCCGGCGCCAAGGCCGCGGTTGAAGCTGCCGGCGGCAGCGTCGAGGAGTAAGCGACATATGGCGCAAGCTGGCATCGGCAATCTCGGCAGCGGCCTGGGCAAGTTCACCGAACTGCGCCAGCGCCTGCTGTTCGTGCTTGGCGCGTTGATGGTCTATCGCATCGGCTGTTTCGTGCCGGTGCCGGGCGTCAACCCCGATGCCATGCTCGCCATGATGCAGGCGCAGGGCGGCGGCATCGTGGACATGTTCAACATGTTCTCGGGCGGCGCCCTGCACCGCTTCAGCATCTTCGCGCTGAACGTGATGCCGTACATCTCGGCGTCGATCGTGATGCAGCTGGCGGTGCACATCTTCCCGGCGCTGAAGTCGCTGCAGAAGGAAGGCGAGTCCGGCCGCCGCAAGATCACCCAGTACTCCCGCATCGGCGCGGTGCTGCTGGCGGTGGTGCAGGGCGGCAGCATCGCCCTGGCCCTGCAGAACCAGGTCGCCCCGGGTGGCGTCCCGGTGGTCTACGGCCCGGGCATGGGCTTCGTCCTGACCGCGGTGGTCTCGCTGACCGCCGGCACCATCTTCCTGATGTGGCTGGGCGAGCAGGTGACCGAGCGCGGCATCGGCAACGGCGTCTCGCTGATCATCTTCGCCGGCATCGTCGCCGGCCTGCCGGGCGCGGTCATCCAGACCATCGAGGCCTACCGCGGCGGCACCATGAACTTCCTGACCCTGCTGCTGATCGTGGCCGTGGTCCTGGCGTTCACCTGGTTCGTGGTCTTCGTCGAGCGCGGCCAGCGCCGCATCACGGTCAACTACGCGCGCCGCCAGGGTGGCCGCAGCGCGTACATGAACCAGACCTCGTTCCTGCCGCTGAAGCTCAACATGTCGGGCGTGATCCCGGCGATCTTCGCCTCGTCGATCCTGGCGTTCCCGGCGACCCTGGCGCAGTGGTCCGGCCAGGCCACCTCGGCCACCTGGCTGCAGCGCGTGTCCAACGCGCTGGCCCCGGGCGAGCCGCTGCACATGATCGTGTTCGCCGCGCTGATCAGTGGCTTCGCGTTCTTCTACACGGCGCTGGTGTTCAACTCGCAGGAAACCGCCGACAACCTGAAGAAGTCGGGCGCGCTGATCCCGGGCATCCGTCCGGGCAAGGCGACCGCCGACTACATCGACGGCGTGCTGACCCGCCTGACCGCGGCCGGCGCTACCTACCTGGTGATCGTGTGCCTGCTGCCGGAAGTGATGCGCACCCAGATGGGTACCTCGTTCTACTTCGGCGGCACCTCGCTGCTGATCGTGGTGGTCGTGGTGATGGACTTCATCGCCCAGATCCAGGCCCACCTGATGTCGCACCAGTACGAGAGCCTTCTGAAGAAGGCCAACCTGAAGGGCGGTTCGCGCGGCGGCGGTTTCGCCCGCGGCTGATCCCGGCCCGGCCCTGGCCGGGAGCTTTCGAAGTCCGGCGGACCCATTCCGCCGGCAGCCGGTCCCAGCGGGGCCGGTCCATCCAGAAATGGGCGGCCCGTGCGACGTCTCGCGCGCGGGTGAGACGATGCGGTGCCGCGCTGGAGTAGCGCGGCCGGCCGACCCGGGCAACCGGGGACGCCAGCAGAGTCCGGCGCCGGAGCATGGGCACACTCCCCATGCCGGGTCCAGGGCCTTCGGGCCCCGGGCTTCCAAGTAATCCGGGACATTGATAGAATTCGCAGTTCACTTTTGAACCAATCCTGTCGGGGCGCCCTGTGCGTTGCCGACCCTCAAGTTTGGAGATCGCGTCATGGCGCGTATTGCAGGCGTCAACCTGCCGACCCACAAGCACGTCTGGGTGGGGTTGCAGAGCATCTATGGCATCGGCCGCACCCGGTCGAAGAAGGTTTGCGAGGCCGCCAACGTGGCCCCGACGACCAAGATCCGTGACCTGTCCGAGCCGGAAGTCGAGCGCCTGCGCGCCGAAGTCGGCAAGTACGTGGTCGAAGGCGACCTGCGTCGCGAAATCGGCATGGCCATCAAGCGCCTGATGGACCTGGGCTGCTATCGCGGCCTGCGCCACCGCCGCGGCCTGCCGCTGCGTGGCCAGCGCACCCGTACCAACGCCCGCACCCGCAAGGGTCCGCGCAAGGCGATCCGGAAGTAAGGGATAAAAGACAATGGCCAAGCCAGCTGCTGCCAAGACCAAGAAGAAGATCAAGCGCGTCGTCACCGACGGCATCGCCCACGTGCACGCTTCCTTCAACAACACCATCGTGACCATCACCGACCGCCAGGGCAACGCCCTGTCGTGGGCGACCTCCGGCGGCGCGGGCTTCCGCGGTTCGCGCAAGTCGACCCCGTTCGCCGCGCAGGTCGCTGCCGAGAAGGCCGGCAAGGCCGCGCTCGACTACGGCGTGAAGTCGCTGGAAGTCCGCATCAAGGGCCCGGGCCCGGGCCGTGAGTCCGCCGTGCGCTCGCTGAACAACGTGGGCTACAAGATCACCAACATCATCGACGTGACGCCGATCCCGCACAACGGGTGCCGTCCGCCGAAGAAGCGTCGCGTCTAAGGGGGCGATAAGAAATGGCTCGTTATATCGGTCCTACCTGCAAGCTCGCGCGCCGCGAAGGCGCCGACCTGTCCCTCAAGAGCCCGGCCCGTGCGCTGGACTCCAAGTGCAAGCTGGAGCAGAAGCCCGGCCAGCACGGCGCCGCGCGCAAGGGCAAGCTCTCCGACTACGCCACCCAGCTGCGCGAGAAGCAGAAGGTCAAGCGCATCTACGGCCTGCTGGAGCGCCAGTTCCGCAACTACTACAAGAAGGCCTCGACCAAGAAGGGCAACACCGGCGAGAACCTGCTGCAGCTGCTGGAAACCCGCCTGGACAACGTCGTCTACCGCATGGGTTTCGCGGTGACCCGTCCGTCCGCCCGCCAGCTGGTCTCGCACCGCGGCGTGCTGGTCAACGGCAAGCCGGTCAACCTGCCGTCGTACCAGGTCAAGGCCGGTGACGCGATCTCGCTGTCCGAGAAGGCGCAGAAGCAGCTGCGCGTCCAGGAAGCCCTGACCGTCGCCGAGCAGCACGACATGACCCCGTCGTGGATCGAGGTCGATGCGAAGAAGTTCGCCGGCGTGTTCAAGGCGGTCCCGGACCGCGGCGACCTGCCGGCCGACATCAACGAAGCGCTGATCGTCGAGCTGTACTCGAAGTAACAGTGGCTGGCTGCCGCGCCCGCAAGGGCGCGGCGCCGCATCCACACCCCGGCCGGATCGCGTCGCCCCGCCTTCCGGCCGTCCCCGGATACGGGGCACACACTCAGGGCCGGCGTTTCCCCCGATCGTCGGCCCATTGCAGGAGAATCCGCAAACATGACGGTTACCGCCAACCAGGTCCTGCGTCCCCGCGGACCGCAGATCGAACGCCTCACCGACAATCGCGCCAAGATCGTGATCGAGCCGCTCGAGCGCGGTTACGGCCACACGCTGGGTAACGCGCTGCGCCGCGTCCTGCTGTCCTCGATCCCCGGCTTCGCGATCACCGAGGTCGAGATCGACGGCGTGCTGCACGAGTACACCACTGTGGAAGGCCTGCAGGAAGACGTGCTGGAGGTCCTGCTGAACCTCAAGGACGTCGCCATCCGCATGCACAACGGCGAGAGCGCCACCCTGACCCTGACCAAGCAGGGCCCGGGCGTCGTCACCGCCGGCGACATCAAGACCGACCACAACGTCGAGATCCTCAATCCCGACCACGTGATCTGCCACCTCACCAAGGACACGGCGCTGAACATGCGCCTGAAGATCGAGCGCGGCTTCGGCTACCAGCCGGCCACCGCCCGTCGCCGTCCGGACGAGGAAACCCGCGCCATCGGCCGCCTGGTCCTGGACGCCTCGTTCTCGCCGGTCCGCCGCGTCGCCTACGCCGTCGAAGCGGCGCGCGTCGAGCAGCGCACCGACCTGGACAAGCTGGTCCTGGACATCGAGACCAACGGCACCATCGACGCCGAGGAAGCCGTGCGCACCGCCGCCGACATCCTCAGCGACCAGCTGTCGGTGTTCGGTGACTTCACCCACCGCGACCGTGGCGCCGCCAAGGCCGCCCCGACCGGCGTGGATCCGGTGCTGCTGCGCCCGATCGACGATCTGGAGCTGACCGTGCGTTCGGCCAACTGCCTCAAGGCCGAGAGCATCTACTACATCGGCGACCTGATCCAGAAGACCGAGGTCGAGCTGCTCAAGACCCCGAACCT
>Ga0182737_1003609_pt1 | contig 11213 bp, 2 predicted proteins | sample eDN5th30CBELigOP_FD_128878 | JGI IMG/M metagenome (GOLD analysis project Ga0182737, IMG submission 128878) | Enriched Organic Plus compost microbial communities from Emeryville, California, USA - eDNA 5th pass 30_C BE-Lig OP (version 2) (version 2) ... | reverse complement strand
TGCCCGTTACACAGGGCCCAACCCTTCGGTGGGAAGTTGAACGAGACGACCTTGATCTCGCTCAGGAACGGTTCTGACATCGATTACTCCTCGTGCTGGGGTAATGTGTCCTGCTCGGTACCTGATGCCCTCCGGGCACGCGGCAACACGGATGCGGATGCACCTGAGGTTCGCTGCGACCCATCTGCGCGTATCGTGATGCTGTGTGGTGATATTGTCGCTGGAACGCGTACAACCCAAACCGCGATTGCGGTTCTGCTCCGTACGCTGGGCAACGCGAGAAGGTACACTTTTCCGCTACGCCTGTGCAATGTTTATTAACAAATCTTAATACTTTACAGCAGTTCGGACGGGCCGGACGGAAAAGCCCCTCCCGGCGTACTCCCGGGAGGGGCTTCGAGCTGCTGCTCATTGATCCGGTGTGCCTGTTGTGGCGCTGCGAGCTCAGATTCACGCTCGACCCGCTGCGACGAATCGGGTGCAGCGTCTGGCCCATCGGCCTGCACGGCTGCGCTCTGATACGCGCGCAGCCGCTGCTACATGGACGGCTGCGGGCAGGCGCTGCCCGCGGGGCTCGTGTTCAGCCAGCCGCCGGTCGAGCTGTTCGCGCTGTTCGTCTGGGTGATGGTGTTCCGCCCCGTCAGATAAGCCCCGATATCGGCGTTGGTAAACTGAGCTCCGGTGTAGCCGGGGAACCGCGTAGTTGTATCGAACCGCGCATTGATGCGGACACGGTTCGTGTTGTTGTTGAAGTTCAGGATCGTGTTGCCAACGATGTCGAGGCACACTTTGTCCGCGTCCGTCGGGGGACCGGACTGCGTCCCGATCGTGGCGAGGATTCCATTGTGCCCGTTGATGAGTGGCGCACTCGACTCCTGGATGTTGTTTCCGCTGACGGTGGCGTTGAAAAATCCGCTTCCGCCAAATCCCGCGGCATCACCCGTGAGCAACCAGATCGCGCCGTTGCCGCTTCCCGCCTGGGCCTGCCGGATCACGTTGTTGCTGATCCTGAGTGTGGTTGTGGCCGGACCGTGATGGCTGGCGAAAATTGCGGCGCCTGTCAGGGTGCCCGAGTTGGGGTCACCCGACACGCCGATCGCGTTGTTGTCGATCGTGCCCTGCATCAACGCACCGAAACCGACGCGGTCGGCGCTGATCGCGGTGCCGTTTGTATGCCGGACCGTGTTGTTCGAGATGTTGAAGCTGTGCGCTCCACCGGCCACCCAGATTCCGCCTGCCCCGGCCAGTGCGCCGTTGGTGTTGTCGACGAAGTTACCGGTAATGCGACTGGTGCCGGATGCGGTGCCCTGGATCGCCACGTTGATCGCGTTGCCCCACCAGTAGGTGACGCGGTTGTTGCGGATCCGGACATCGCCGCTTCCGTCCGACAGGCTGACCAGGATTGCGGAACCGCGCACGTCGGTAACGCTGCCCTGCATATGGGCTACGGTGTCGTTCTCGATGACGAGCGAGTCGAGAACAGGTGCGGTCCCGGTGATGTTCTCGACACGCAATGCGTTGTAGGCACCACCGTCCAGACGCGAGTTAATGATCTTTGTGGCGCCACCATGGTTCACCAACTGGATCGCCGACTCGTCGAAGAAGCCCGTGCCGTTGCTCCCGTTGTTTCCGGTGAAGCGCATCTTGTTCAGCAGCAGGTTGCCGCGCACGCCCGTGCCGAACAGGCCGTTGTTCTGGTGGCCGCTCAGCGCCATCCAGCTCAGGCTGATGTTGCGGGCGTTGCTCAGGTAGATGCCGTTTCCGCCGGTCGCGCCGTCAGCACCCGTCGTATTGACGATGGTGCCGCCGGAGCCGTTGGTCACGCCGTCGCCGGTGACGGTGAAAACGCCGCCGCTATTACCCGTGTTGATCAGCGAGATGCCGTTCGCGCCGCCGTTATGGCTGACGCTCCGCCACCTCACGCCGTTCCCGCCAATCGTGACGTTGTTGATGTTCACCGCGATCCCGGTGCCGCTCGAGACGACGTTGTTGGGGCCCGTGATGTTGACGGCGCCACCGCCGGTTGCTCTGAAGCCCTCACCACTGGTCGTGGTAATCGACAGTCCACCACCGTTGAAATTGATGGTCGCGCCGTTGTTGTTGGTGAGATTGACGCCGGTGCCGGTGCCACTGCTGATCTTCTGGTTGGGGCCTGCGAAGGTGATCGTGCCGCCGCTGTTGCTGGCGATGGAAATCCCGCGCCCGGCCGCCGACGGATTGATGTCGCCGGACAGGGTCACCGTGCCGCCGTTCTTGTTGCGGATGTTGACGGCGAGCGTCGCGGCATTCGTTATCGTCCCGGCGTAGGTGAACGAGCCGTTACCTCCATCGATATGGAAGGCATCCCCGGTCGCACCGGAGAGCGCGTCCGAACTGGTGCCGAGAACCCGGGTCAGGCCCCCGGTGGTCACATTGTTCAGGTAGACATTGTTCGCCCCGCCGCTGGAACTCAGCGCGGAGAAACTGCTCGCCAGTGTGCCGCTGCTCAGGTTGAGCGCCCGGCCATTGGTGTTGATGCCGACCTCGGATACGGTGAGGGTCCCGAAGTTCGTGCCCGCGAGAGCGGTTCCCGTCGCGCCCACATTGCCGATGTTGAAGCCGCGCAGCGTGTTGTTCGCCGCGCTCGCGTTCCCCACGTTGGCGAGGGTGAGCGCCGTGGCGTTGGTTGCCGTGATCGTCGGCGCGGTTCCATTCATCGTCGGCTCCGGACCGGCATCCGCCGGCCAGGTCACACCCGCGACAGTGCTGAGCAAGGGCGTCGCCCCCTGTCCGATCAGAGCCTGCCCGTTCAGGAGCGTCAGTGGTCCGGCGTAAGTTCCGGTGTAGAGGAAGATCCGGTCGTTCGCCGCAGGGTTATTGCCGGTCCCGTTGTTGATCGCGTTGAGGCTCGCAAGCGAATTGAACGGCGCATCGAACCGACCGTCACCGCCCGCAGCCGCGCCGTCGTCAATGAACCACACCATCCCGCTCACCGTCATCGATACGGTCGCCGCGGCGCTCGTGCCAAAGCCGTTTTTCACCGTGTAGGTGAAGCTCGCCGGCCCCTCGTAGCCTGCGGTGGGCCGGAAGGTGAAGGTGCTGTCCGCGTTGAGGACGGCCGTGCCGTTGGTCTGGCCAGTGACCGCCAGGACTTTGCCATCGCCCTTGTCGTTGGCTGTCACCCGGAACTGCGTGCTGGTGGCAGTGTTAATCGGCACGTTGCCGACCAGTACCGGCGTGTAGGTGTCGTTGACTGCCGCTGGCCGCGCGCCAACCGCGATAGTCACCCGCGCGTCCGAAGTCCCGCGCACATTGGTGAGGCGGTAGCGGAATACGTAATTCCCGGTGAAGCCGTCCGGCGGGGTGAAGGTCACGCTGCCGTCCGCGGCCACCGAGAGGGAGCCGGTCGTGCGCCCGGTCCCGGGCAGCGGGGAGACGGTGCTCCCCGCCGCGTAGGTGGACGTGCTGCCGCCAAGCGAATCTGCCCCGAAGGAGGTAACGGTCGCCAGCGGGAAGCCGAGGTCATCGTTCGACATCACACCGGGCGCCGGCAGAGTGAACGTCTGCGGGCTCCCGCTCGTGCTGTAGAAGGCGTGGAACGGCTGCCCAGGTGCGCTGCCTGCGGCCGGGCCCTCGTTCACAGCGGTGGGCGGCGCCTGCACGTCGAAGCTGCTGCTGGTGCCGCTCTCCGTTCCACCGCTGCGCGTCGCCGTCAATGTGAACGGTCCCGGCGTGCCGAACGTGATCGCGTGCGAGTTGAGCACACCCGCGGTAAACGCTCCGGAAGTCGCTCCGGCGGAGATCCCGCCGCCCGGCGTCGACGTGAACCCGACAGTCCCGGTGAACGACGTCACCGTATTGTTGGAGGCATCCTGTGCGGTGATGCGGATGTTGAAAGGTGTCCCCCACAGCTGATTGGCGATGGGCCCGCCGGCTGCCGCTTCCACCAGGAAGTGGTCGAGCGCACCGAACGTCACCGTGATGGCGGCGGAGGTGGCCCCCGTCAGGCCGCTGCTCGAGAACGACAACGTTCTGTCGCCCGCGGTTCCGGAAAGGCTCAGATCGGTGAAGGCCGCCACGCCGTTCGCGTCGGTTGCCACGGTTGTGGTACCACCCAGCGTGCCACCACCGGAAGCGATCGCCGCAACCACCTCGACGTCCGCCAGCGACACCGCGTTTCCGTTCGCGTCCTGAAGCTGAAGGACGGGTTGCTGCGTGAACGCCACCCCGCTCGGCGAGGTCGTGGAGGGCTCCGTCGTGATGCCGAACTGCGCCGGTGTGCCCGGTGTGTATTCGACGACCGCCGTGTCGGGCAGCGCCGTGCCGTCGAGCGTCGCCGCGATGCTGTCGACGCCCACCGTAGTCGGCGCCGTCAGCGTCGCGGTATACGCACCCGCGCCTGCATAGGTCACCGCGCCGAGGGTACCTGCGCCGCTGTTGCTCAGCGCCACCGTGCCGGCATTATAGGTGAGGTTATTGCCGCTTGCATCCTTCAACTGCACGGTGACCGTGGTCGAAGCCGTACCATCCGCCGTCAGCGTCGCATCGGACGTGGTAACCGTCGAGGCGGTGAGGTCCACTGGCTGGACGACCGTGATCGCGGCGCTGCCATCCGCGCGTCCGGCTGCACTCGCCGTGATCGTGGCCGAACCCACGCCCACTGCTGTCACCACGCCGCTGCCATCCACGGTGGCAACACCGGTCGCCGAACTCGCCCACGTGATCGACTCCGCCATCACCACGCCGACCCGGCTGTAGACCGTGCCGGTGAGGGCAACCGACTGGTCACCCGCATCGGCGAGGTCCAGCGTATCCGCCGAAGGCGTGACCGCGACCCAGCCGTCCGGCCACTGCACCGGCGCCCAGACCAGCACACGGAAGCCGAACGTGATGTCCGCCGGCACCCCCGTGAACTTGAACTGCACGGCGCCGCTGGTCTGCTCGTCCCCGATGATCTCGTCGAACTGGTAGTAGGGCTGGTCGGCTGTCGTGAAGCTGGCGGTACCGTGGCCCGCCACCCCGTACGGTCCGGAAGGCGCGCCCGCGTCGCCCCCGGTCTTGACCGGAAGCTGTTCGAAGAAGACCCGCACCCCGTCCGAATGCAGCGCGCTGCCGTCAATCGTGCCGAGGGGCTGACCGATATGGTTCGTGATGGTGACGTCGAAGGTGAATTCCTGCGTGCCCGGAGTGTAGACGACGTTCGTGCCAGTCAGCGTGACATTGACGCCCTGCCCGCCAATGATCAGCGACGGGTCATCCGGCGCCAGGGTCCGCGGTCCTCCTGACCACAGTCCGCCGCGCCCGCCGTTCGAAAGCTTCCACGCGCCCTCACCCTGCAACGGTCCATCCGCCGGCGCGCAGTTGACCTGCCCCGTTCCGGTATTCGCCGTACAGAGCAGCGCCGCGAACTGAACCTCCGGGTTCGGCTCGGGCTGTGGTGGCTTCACACCACCGGGTCCATCATCGGAGCAGGCGACAAAGGTGAATAGCGCACCAAGTGCCAGCAGCATTGCGCCGGTTGGGCGCCGTGCGGGCGAGCCGTTCTGGGTACGAAGCATGGAAAGGCCTTGATTGTAAGGAACGTGGCAGTTGCGACTGCGATTTTCGGCGGGAGAGCCAGTGCAAAAATACAACGCCGACGCTAATCGGCAACGGTTTTTGTACGCGGGACCGGGCCCGCTGGAGGCCCAAAATCATTAAAATTTCTTAATGAACGAGCGGCCTCGCGGTCGTGGTAACGGCGCGCGGGAACTGGCGAACGGCCGCGCGCCGGAGGGCCACGAGGCACGAGGCACGCGAGGCCCGCGAGGCCCGCGAGGCACGAGGCACGAGGCACGAGGCACGAGGCACGAGGCACGAGGCACGAGGATCGAGGCGCGAGGCATGAGGCACGGAGGACGGGCACGGGGCTCGGGGCGCGGGTGCACTTTACGGCCGCAAACCGGTTAATCGCCGCAACCTGGCGCATGCAAGTGCGGTTGACGGCGCGTCGACCGCGGCGAATCGCCCAATGGCGTGCCCTTGCGAAGGTGGGATCGGAATTCACCGCTCTCTACCGGATGGATTGTCCACCCACGCCGGAGTTGACGGCGACGTTCGGACAATCGACCCGCCGGGGAGCGGTGAATCCAGCATTGGCTGAAAAAGCTGACGGTGAGCGGGCGATTCGCTGGAGCGCGACCGCCGCAAACCGCCCGATCGCCGCGTTTCGCCACACGCCGGTGCGCGTGACGACCGCAAAGAGCGCTCAATCGCCGTGTCCCGCCGCGCACGGGTGCACCTTACGGCCGCAAACTGCTTAATCGCCGTGTCGCGCCGCGCGCGGGTGCACTTTACGGCCGCAAACCGCTTAATCGCCGCGACCTGGCGCACGCAAGGGCGGTTGACGGCGCGTCGACCGCGGCGAATCGCCCAATGGCGTGCCCTTGCGAAGGTCGGATCGGAATTCACCGCTCTCTACCGGATGGATTGTCCACCCACGCCGGAGTTGGCGCCGACGTTCGGACAATCGACCCGCCGGGGAGCGGTGAATCCGGCATTGGCTGAAAACGCTGACGGTGAGCGGGCGATTCGCTGGAGTGCGACCGCCGCAAATTGCGCAATCACCGCGTTTCGCCACACGCCGGTGCGCTTGACGACCGCAAAGAGCGCTCAATCGCCGTGTCCCGCCGCGCGCGGGTGCACTTTACGGCCGCAAAGCGCCCAATTGCCGCGCCCCACCGCACGCTGATGCGCGTGACGGCCGCAAGCTCCCCCGCTCCCCCGCTCCCCCGCACACGTGGCGGACGGCTCGGTCGTGATGGCGAGCTGCGACGCCGCGCCGGGCACATACTCGACCACGGCCTCGCCCGCAATTTCATCTCCGTCAACCGTCGCGGTGATCGTGTCGACGCCGACCACGGTCGGGGCCGTCAGTGTGGCAGTATACGACCCGCTGCCCGCGTACTCACCGCGCCGAGCGCACCGTCGCCGGAGTTGCTCAACGCGACGGTGCCCGCATCGTGCTTCAGGTTGTTGCCGGCCGCATCCTTCAACTGGACCGTAACGGTGGTCGTGCTCGCGCCATCCGCTGTGAGGGTCGGCGCTGCCGTGGTCAGCGTCGAATTCGCGAAGTTGATGGGCTGTGTCACCGTGACGACGGCGGTCCCGCTGGCGCGACCCGCGGCACTCGCCGTGATCGTCGCAGACCCGGCGGCAACCCCCGTGACCACCCCGCTCTCGTCGACCGTGGCCACCTCGCCGTTCGAGGTGCTCCACGTGATCGCGTCCGCCTGAACCGCGCCCACACGACTGTAGACGGTGGCGCTCAGTGCAACCGACCGCTCCGCCGGTACGGCAAGGTTCAGCGCGGTCGAGGCCGGGGTTACCGCGACCCAGCCGTCCGGCCACTGCACGGGCGCCCAGACCAGCACCCGGAAGCTGAAGTCCGTCTCGGCGGGAATCCTGAACGCGAAGCGCCGCTTCCCGCTGACCTGCTCAGGTTCGAGGATCGAGTCGAACTGATAGAACAGTTGGTCCGCCGCGGTAAACGTCGCGGCTCCGTCCGCCACGACGGAGAACGGCCCGCCGCCCCCCAGCCCGACCGGGGTTTGCTGGAAAAACACACGTACGCCTTGGTCGTGCAGTGTTTTGCCGTCCGTTGTGCCGAGGGGCTGGCCGATGTGATTCGTGACCGTGACATCAAACGAGAAGAGCTGGTACGCCTCGTCGTACGTGATTGCGCTGCTCTCGAGCGTAACGTAGACACCCTGCCCGCCGATGATCAGCCCCGCATCGGCTACCGGGTCCGCACTCGCGGTCCACAGGCCGCCGCGCCCGGGACTCGCGCCGCGGCGGATCGCCGAGGCCGGATCCAGTCCCGACTGCGCAGGCGCACAGGTCAACTCCCGCCGCAACACGCTTCCTGAACATTCGACCGCCATCAATTCAAACCGGGGAGGCTCCGGCGCGTCCGGCGGCGTGACTCCACCGGGACCTTCGTCCGAACAGGCAACAATCCCTGCCAGCATGGCCGGAAGAAGCAAAAGAAGACGCCCGCGCGAGCGTACCTGAACTTCGTCGTTCATGTGAGCCTTGAATTGAAAGAAAGCAGTCGTATTTGACGGACGGGCGGGAAAGCTAGCCTGGGGCCAGTTGAAAGCAACCATATTAAAGTACGCACTTGATACAAATGTGTTTGTTATTGCTCTGCTACAATTTCTGTGGTGAATCGTATACGAATCGACAACCACGTTTTGCGGCCGTACTCAAATTTCAGGACCGTCCTGAAATTGGCTGCGAATTCTTCAACCGATTCGTCGGGAAAATGAACGTGGCCGGCATTCGGGATGCCGGCCACGCGGTAGTTACCAGGAGGCGCGATCGAGCGCTGAGTCTGCCGTTTGCCAGGACCCTCCAGGTGCTGCGGAGAATCGTGGCGATACACTCAGCACGGGAGCGGCGGCCTACATGCAGCCACCGCCGCCGATGAAGCCGCCTCCGGGCGGCGCCATGGTGCTGATACTTCCGGTCGGGGCTCCGCCGTTGTTCACCTGGATGAAGGCCGTGATCGCGGCCGCATCGGAGTTGCCGCCGGCGTAGCCGGGCAGGCGCACGGTCGTGCCGTCGCGCTGCTGCAGACGGAAGTCGGTTGCGCCGTTTGCGCCGGATCCGGCAAGGGTGTTGCCGGTCATGGCCAGGCAGATCTGGTGCTGATCGACCGGCGCGCTGGTCAGGCCGGCGTTCAGGTAGAACCCGTTCGTAGCCCCGGCGCCGGGGTTGGCGATGGTGTTGCCGGTAACCACCGCGTTGAGGCTGCCGTGCCCGCCGCGCAGGTTATCGCCGGCTTCGAGCAGGATGCCGTGGCTGTTGTACTGCCGGACCTCGTTGTTGGTGATGGTGGTGGAGTGGGTCCCGCCGCCGACCAGCAGCGCAGCGATGCCCGAGCCCTGCTTCGAGCCGGAGTTGTTGGTCGCGGCGGCACCGATCTGGTTATTGCTGATCGTGCCCACCATGGACCCGGTGCCATCCGCCTTGCTGACCAGCAGCGCGTGACCCGAGGCACCACGGAACGTGTTGTTCGCGATGTCGTAGGTCAGCGAGACGTTCGACCCGACTCCACCACCGATGATGCGCACACCACCGCTCCCGGGCTCGATGTCCCAGTGAACGTTCTCGATCGTGTTCCCGGTAAACTGGAGATCGGACACGGCGGTGCCTGAGGCGTTCAACTCGAACAGCTCCCGGCGTGAGCTGGCAAAGTTGCTGTTCTGCACGGTGACGTGCATGACCGCATCGCCGCTCGCTTCCAGTTTGATCCCGTTGAGGCCGACGAACGGGCCGTTTCCACCGATCGTGACGGTGTCGAAAACGATGCGATCGAGCGTGCCGGTGGTGTTGCGGACGCGGAAATTGTCTCCCACGCCACCGGAGATCGCGCTGCTGCTGATTCGGGCGGAACCCGTCAGGCCGGTGAACGCGATGGTCGCCTCGTCGGCGGTGGCATCGGTCCCGGCCAACCCGTTAATGGTCAGGTCGGCCAGGGTGAGGCCGTGCACCTCGCTGCCGTAGATCCCGAAGTACTGGTTATGCGCGATCCACATGGACCGCAGGTTCACGTCCTGCGTCCGGTTGAGGTACACGCCGATTCCCTCGGTAGTCCCCGCCGTGCCGGTCAAGCTCTGGATAGAGCCGCCCGAAAGCGAATCCCCGGTCCCGGTCACGGTCAGGCCGCCGCTGTTGCCGGTGTTGTCCAGCACGATCCCGGTTTTTCCTCCCATCGCATAGACCGCCTTGAAGGTGAGCCCGTCCGCCCCGATGGTGGTGTTCACCACCTTCAGTGCATTGCCGCCCGCGGCGCTGATCTCGTTGTTCGCTCCGGTCACGGTCACGGTCCCGCCGCCGGTCGCGGTGAAGCCGTTACCGGTCGTGGTTTTGATATAGAGGTTTCCACCGGTGAAGTTGACGAAGGCGCCGCTGTTGTTGGTCAGGGTTACGGCGTCGCTCGTACCGGCATTCGCCACGATCTGCTGGCCGTTGAGATTGATCGTGGTACCGCCGCTGTTGTCCGCGATGCGAATCGTCGGGCCACTCGAGGCATTGATTACGCCACCAATGGTAACAGAACCGCCGGTCTTGCCGCTGATGTTGAGTTCATGCCCTTTGGCTCCCCCGAGGCCGCCGGGATAGATGAAGGAGCCATCACCACCCTCGATCACCAGGGCGTCACCGGTCGCACCGAACAGGACGTCCACGATTGCGGTTCCGAGCACCGTCGTGCCCACCGTCGAGACATTGCTCAGGTAGACGTTGTTCGCTCCGCCCGTCGAGCGCACGCGCGAGAAGTTCCCGGACAGCGTGCCGTTCGTCAGGTTCAGCGCCTGGCCCGTTCCGACCATGCCGAACTCGGCGATGCTCAGCGTCCCGAAATCGGACCCGTAGAGTGCCGAACCGGTGACGTTGCCGATGGTGAAGCCGCGCAGGGTGTTGTCCTGCCCGAGATTAATCCCGTTGATGCCCGGGTCGGTCGTCGTGATGGTCGGGGCCGCGCCGGTCATCATCGGCATCGGACCGGCATCGGCGGGCCAGGTGACCCCGGTGACCACATTGAACGACGCCGTCGCGAGCTGGCCGAACAGCCGCTGGCTGGGGCGGAGCGTCAGCCCGCCGGTGTAGGCACCCGAATACACGAAGATCAGGTCGCCATCCGCCGGGTTGTCCCCGGTCCCGTCGTTCACGGCGTCGAGCGCCTGGAGCGAGTTGAACGGCGCATCGAAGCGACCGTCCCCGCCCTCGGCGGCGGCGGCGCTCACGAACCAGATCGGGGTGCCGACGGTCAGCGACACCGTCGCGGGCTCACTGGTCCCGAACCCGTTGCTGACCGTGTAGGTGAAGCCGGCCGGCCCTTCGAAGCCCGGCGTCGGCCGGAAGCGGAAGGTGTTGCCCGGATCGATCGTCACCTCTCCGCCGGTCTGGCTGAGAACAGCGACCTGCAGGGCGTCGCCCCTGTCATTGTCGGTTACGCGGAACTTCGTGCTGGTGGCGGTATTGATCGCGACGTTGCCGACGAGCTGCGGCGCGTAGACATCGTCGACGGCCTCGGGCGGTTCGCCCACCGCAATGGTGACCTGGGCATCCGACGTGCCGACGGCATTGGTGAGCCGGTACTGGAACACGAAGTTCCCGGTAAAGCCGTCGGGCGGCGTGAAAACGATGCTGCCGTCCGCGCCCACCCGGAGCGAGCCGGTGGTCCGCCC
>Ga0182737_1003607_pt1 | contig 11221 bp, 8 predicted proteins | sample eDN5th30CBELigOP_FD_128878 | JGI IMG/M metagenome (GOLD analysis project Ga0182737, IMG submission 128878) | Enriched Organic Plus compost microbial communities from Emeryville, California, USA - eDNA 5th pass 30_C BE-Lig OP (version 2) (version 2) ... | reverse complement strand
GCCACGCGCAGTGTCGGTGGTGATTGTGACGCTGCTGACCTTTAGCTTTCTGGGATTAATCGGCTGGCTGCTGGGCCAGCAAGCGGCATCCCTGGCCGATGAACTGCCCAACTACCAGCAGAACATCAACAAGCGCATCGCCAGCATACAACATCTGGGTGAGCAGGGTTTCATTGCCAAAATCCGGGAGATTGGCGAAGACTTTAGCGGCGGTCTGCTGGGCGGGTCTGCTCCGGCAGAAGAGCAGTCCCGAGCGCCCACATCCGATCAGGTGGAAGGGCTGGCCTCCAAGGCGCTGAATACCATGCTCAGTTCACTGGCGGGCGGGCTGGGGACTACTGGCATAGTGATTGTTTTTGTCATTTTTTTGCTGCTAAGACAGGATGATATGAGCCAGCGCATTGTGAAGCTGGCAGGTTTCAGCCGACTGACCACGACCACACGGGCGCTGGATGAAGTTGGCGAACGTGTCAGCCATTATCTGCTGATGCAGGGCACCATTAATGGTCTGTATGGTGTGCTGCTGGCCAGTGGGCTGGCGATCATCGGCATGCCGTATGTGATTCTTTGGGGTGTGCTGGCGGCCATTTTCCGCTACATCCCATACATTGGCCCCATCATTGTGGCGCTGTTGCCCATTAGCTTCAGCCTGGCATTCTTTGAGGGATGGACGCAACCGCTGATCGTGATCGGTTTCATTCTGGGGCTGGAACTGGTAACGAACATGGTGCTGGAGCCGGTGCTGTATGGCAGGAGCACGGGTGTGTCAGATTTGTCCGTCATCATTGCCATCGCCTTCTGGACCTGGCTGTGGGGCAGCATGGGGCTGGTGCTGGCCACGCCCATGACGGTATGCATCGTGGTATTCTGCAAATACATCCCATCACTGTACTGGGTGGAAATTCTGATGGGTGACAAACCCAAGCCTGAGCCGCATTTAAATTATTACCAGCAACTCATCTCTGATGATCGCGAACTGGCACATGACACGATTGAGGAGTCCGTAAGCAAGGCTGGCCTCACAGAAACGCTGGAAACCGTAATCATGCCCACGCTGGCCCTTGTCAGGCGCGAAGTGGCTCTGGGTAAATTAACCCGTGAAGAGCACAAGGATGTTCATCGCAACCTGGATGTCACCGTGAAACTGCTAAAGTTACAGCGTGATGCGGGTGAGCTGGAGGAACGCGCTGAGGCGGGGGACAGTGCGCTGAGCATTAAGCCCAAAGAGATTACCATCTTTGCTAGGGCACTGCATGGCCATGATGATGCCCTGGCGCTGGAATTTCTAAGCGCCAATCTGCCTTCTCACCTGAAGCTGGACATTTCCCAGGAGCCTCATTTGATTGGCGAACTGATCGCCCGTATTGAACAAAACAAGCCTGACCTGATCTGCATCAGCGCCATTCCTCCCGATGCATCCACAGCTGCCATTACGATCTGCCGACGCTTTCGCAACCGCCTGCCAAACATGAAGATCCTGGTCTGCCGCTGGTCGCTGCCAGATCAGGAAAGTGACAGCCGTCCCCTGCTGGAAGCAGGCGCCACGTGGGTGGCTGGCTCAGTTAAACGCGCCACGGAAATCCTGCGGGTGTTTGGTGACAAATGATCCCTCTCACGGAATTTTAAAGATCTTCCCTGTGGTGGGATCTTTTGCCAGGGAACCGCTTTTCATGCCGCCAACGTCCAGCTCATTATAGGGAGGGAAAGGACTTTTCACACGCTCAGGATTGTTAGTCCGCGTGCCAAAGGGAACCTTCTCCTGAGCCTGTGGTGAAGGCAGTTTGCTGCTGCCTGTGGAAGGTTTTGCATTTGAGCCCGATCCTGACTGGGAGAGATCACGATTAGGCAGCGGCTCTGGCTCAGGTGGCAGATTGCGGCGCTGTGGTTCCCGTTCCTCATCCTCAAGATAGCGGGTGGAGCCACCCTCCCTCACTGAAGCACGACCACGTTCATAGGCATAACGCTCATCATTACGATAATTCCGGCGATCACGCTGATAGTGCCTGCTTTCGCGATGGTAGCGCCTGCGCTCAGAGCGATAATAACCTGGCGGCGGCTCATCAGGCTCATACCATGGCTCTTCATAATATTCTACTGCATGCGCACGAGAGTGATGATGCGGCGGCGGTACATAGACACAACCACCGAAAACTGCTGCGACAAGCAGGGAGGCAAAAACAGAAAGAGATGATCTCATGTGGAGAAATTAGACTTTGATCACACGACAGGCATTCAATTATTGCAAGCCTTCCCTGTGGGAAATCTACTAATTTTGAACCATTATTCATTTTAGCATTGACTTAATTAAGCCGTGACTTAATCATCATGCCATGAATACTGTGAGCACCATGCTTATGTTTCAGGACGGCTCGGCTGAAAAAGCCATGGAGCTGTACACATCCCTATTCCCCGCCTCCCGCATCGAGAGCATTGAGCGATACGGTGATGAAGAACCAGAAAGAGTCGGCACTGTTAAAGTGGCCAGCTTCACACTGAACGGGCACGCCTTGATGTGCATAGACAGCCCCCCCGTGCATGCCTTTAACTTCACGCCATCTGTATCCCTGTTTGTCAATGTGGCAGATGAGCAGGAGTTTGAGAAAGTATTTAACACGCTTTCTATGGAGGGCCAGGTACTTATGCCGCCAGATAACTATGGCTTCAGCAAGAGATATGCATGGGTAAATGACCGCTTCGGTGTGTCATGGCAGGTAAGCATCCCATAACTAATAAGGCGGAGCATTATACCATGCAGACCTTTACTGCTCTGGCTGATCCTACTCGCAGGAAAATTGTTGAGTTACTGGCAGAGAAAGAAATGTCTGCCGGAGATATTGTAGAGTTGTTTGATGTCAGCGCCCCCGCCATCTCGCAGCATCTAAAGGTGCTGCGAGATGCCAGTCTGGTCAAAGTAAGGGTGGAGGGACAGAAACGCATGCACTCACTGGATGTCAGCGGCATACGTGAGCTGGAAGTGTGGCTAAACCACATGAAGCGTTTCTGGAACCTGCAACTGGATCGCCTGGAAAAAGAACTTCGGGCTGATCTCAGCAGCAGCACACCCAAAGCAAAGCCTGTGATTTCACCCCGTGCCCCAAGACAAAAACCATGAAGACAGAATCTGACGCTAACACCCGCATTCACTGTATCACGCTGCCAGTTGATGACCTGCAACGCTCGCTGGAATTTTATCGCGATGGGCTTCGCCTCGCGGGCACTGAAGATGTAAAACTGGAACCTGGAGGCGACCACATCCCGCTGCTACTGCAGGATGGGTTCTATCTTGTTTTGATTGAGCGGTCCGGATTCAAACAATTTACTGATGAAGCGAAGTTTGAAGTGGCGCCTCCAGGTGTTTCTGAATGCATCCTAAGTTATTTCTCCAATAGCAATGCGGGTGTGAATGAGTTGCTAAGCCGGGCGGCATCTCATGGCGGGCGCATCATGACTCAGGCCAGGGAACAGCCATGGGGTTATTCAGGCTATCTGGCTGATCCAGACGGCCATTTTTGGGAGATCATGTGCAATCCGAATTTGAACGACACCCCCATACCTGATAATGACAGCTACGGCGTAGTGACAGCGCCTGGGACGGTACGAATCGAGCGCCTGCTGCCGGGCCCCGTGGAAAAGGTCTGGTCCTATCTGGTGGAGTCAGACAAACGGGGCAAATGGCTGGCATCAGGAGACATGGAACAGAAACTGGGCGGTGCTGTGGCATTACACTTTAAGCATTCAACTCTGACCACGCCTGATGATCCCACGCCAGAAAAATACAAAGACATGGAAGCCGGTCATGAGGGTCAGGTACGCATCACCCAGTTTGATGCCCCCCATCGCCTGGGCATGACATGGATGGAAGATGATGATCCATCAGAAGTGGTGTTTGAGTTAACGCCTCTTGGCGAAAATGTTCGCCTGGTACTGACGCATCGAAGGCTGGCATCGCGGAAGGACATGCACAGTGTTTCCAGTGGATGGCATACCCACCTCAATCTACTAATTGACCATCTGAATAATCATCTCCCAGTCCGTCCATTCTGGAAAACACTTATACAGCTTCAAGGAGAATATGAGAAACGTATTCCGCAGGATGCGGTGTAAGCAAGATGAGTGGGTCATCTGACTTGCAAGCAGGAGATGTCAGTGGACAGTGGCTGACATTCCCTCGCTTCGCTTCACCCTCATGAAAAACCTGCTCGCACTTTTTGTTATTTTCAGTTTCCCAGCTTGTTCCTTTGCTGTCGAGGCGCCTCAGTGGATAACTGATCCGTCATTGGAAACACCTTTCACCACTCAGAACGTGAAAGGTGTCTTTGTTTTGTTTGATCCAGAGACCAATACTCTGATCACCAACGATGAAGAGCGTGCCCAAACAAGGTATTTTCCCGCATCCACCTTTAAAATAGCCAATAGCATCATCGGCCTGAGCACCGGCGCAGTGAAGGATATTTATGAGGTGCTGCCCTATGGTGGCAAACCTCAGTTCCTGAAACAATGGGAACAGGACATGAACCTGAATGACGCCATCAAGGTTTCCAATGTTCCGGTTTATCAGGAACTGGCCAGGCGCATCGGTCTTGAGCGTATGCAGGATTATGTAAAACGCATGGAATACGGTAATCAGAACATCGGCACAGTGATAGACCGCTTCTGGTTGGATGGACCCTTAAAAATTTCTGCCGCAGAACAAACTTTATTTCTGCATCGTTATCTCAGCGGCAGCATATCAGTCACAAAAAAAACGCTGGCGGATGTGACACAGATCACACTGGTGGAAGAGAAAGATGGTAAAACCATTCACGCCAAAACTGGCTGGTCCATAGAGAATGATCCTGATGTTGGCTGGTGGGTCGGCTGGGTACAAAAGAAGAGCGGCAGTCATTACCCTTTTGCGCTGAACATTGATTTCAAGCAGGACAGTGATGCACCAAAACGCATGGTGATTGCCAAGGCCTGCCTGATCGAGTTGGGTGTGTGGCCAGGTGATAATAAATAAGGATAAGCGACACACCGTCTATAACGGGTACAGGTATATGGACGTGGCAGGTTTTGGGTGCAGGGCACTGAACTTTACTGGATGATACAGGTATCGCTCATGCACGTTTGAGTCGGTGATGAAATGTGCGAAAGTTTAACCTTTAACCCATCCATGGAGGTCTAATCCACAAGCTGGATCTTATTTATACCATAAGATTTTTTGTTTCTAACGCTGTCCGCAACCACCTGATCCGTCTAGCAGTTAAGCAAAAGAATTAACGACTGACGAAAAGAAGAAATGGCACCGTAACTGTCACGGAGGGCAAAGGGGCGCAACGCATAACTAACGACCAACAAAAAGGGTAACAAAGTAGCTTGGGATGGCTGTGCTTTAGTAGATATTTATTTAGCTTATTCTCCCTAGGGGAAAATTTGCCCTCATTGTAAATCAGGGGGCTGCTTAGTTTTATATCATAATTAGTGGCACCTGCTTTGCTGCAAAGGGGGGATCGTACCACGTGTCGTTTTTGAGCGCCATGTTTAGTGGGTCTTTTTTGTTGCCACACAGGCTCCTTAGAGGGCTGTTTTTTTGATCAAAGACAGTCATGGGATCAGGACTGCGCATTGCGGTGCCTGAGCTTTGCCATGCCTGGATTTCAGGGCTGGAAGTGTTTCACATGCCAGTGGCAGGCAATGGTAAAAAATAACTGTTTTTTCTCTATGCACTGGCTAATCCAAAAAGTGTTCCGGGAGTGTTCCAGGGTGCCGGAACAGTGTTCCAGCCCTCCGGAGCAGTGCTCCGGAGTGTTCTACGCGCGCGCGCGGCTACTCTTTAGAGTAGCAAGGGGGGCGAAAAAAACTTCGTCCCCCTCTTCACGGCCTGAGCTACGGAGATGGCATATCGGGTTGTGAGGCTTGATGATGTTTTGACTAAATTAACTTTTGCTTTGTTAAGCTGATAATGAATGCACGGATGATGGCCTGGATCAGGAAATGGTTACATGGGTTACAATCCTGCGACTTATCCTTTTATGCTTTCATGCGAAAGAGCTGCGTGCATAATAAGCCTGCTTCACGAACTGGTTAACCTGACCACGGAAATTTGTCTTCACACTCACACGCCATGTCTGCCACCATCATCCCCTGTCTTGCTTATCGGAACGCCACCAAGGCCATTGAGTGGCTTTGTGATGTGATCGGCTTTGAACGTCATGCAGTGTATGCCAATGAGAATGGCAGCATCGCCCATGCGGAGTTGAAACTGGGTAATAGCATGATCATGCTTGGCGATGTGAATGACGGCCCCTTTGGCCGCCACATAGCCCAGCCGGAGGATATTGCAGGCAAGGAAACCCAAAGCCCTTATCTGGTGGTGCGTGATGCGGATGTGATCCATGCCAAGGTGGTGGCCAGCGGCTGTGAAATCCTTATCCCCATCAAGGACGAGTCGTATGGTGGCCGGGGTTTTAGTTGTCGTGATCTGGAAGGCCACATCTGGAATATTGGCACCTATGATCCATGGACACCGAAGGCATGAGCGTTTCACGAACAATACTTGCCGAGCGGGACATGCCGGGTTTAGTCCACGCATGTCATTGACCCTGTCATATCTGAGCCGTCACCTCATCATTCCAGTAAGCCTGCTGGCTGGAGCATGGTTGCATGCTGCGGAGTTCCATGTTTCCCCTGCTGGCAAGGATGATGCCACCGGCAGCAAGGACGCCCCGTTTGCCACTCTAGAGGGAGCCCGTGACGCCCTGCGCAAACACCGCAAGGAAAAAGGACTGACTGAAGCCGTGACGATTTGGGTGCATGGCGGCACCTATGAACGTTCACAGACCTTCACGCTGGAGCCGCAGGATTCCGGCTCTGCGGAACATCCCATCACCTATCGCGGCGTGGTTGGAGAACGCGCAGTGATCGTAGGCGCGGCACGCGTAAACAATACGGACTTCAAGCCCTATAAAGACTCGATCCTGCAGGCGGATGTCAATGCGCTGGGTTTAAAGGATGTCACCGTGCGTCAGCTACTGCTGAATGGTGAACGCCAGATTCTTGCGCGTTATCCTAACTTTGATGCAGAGAATCCGCTATATGGCGGCTGGGCTTTTCTACCTGAGATGCCGAATCCGTTACCGGAAAATCATCAATGGAAACAGGAGACTTATGTAAAAAAAGAAGATGTGCGCAAATGGGCCCACCCTGAGGATGTGGAGATGGACATCTTTGCCCAATACGGCTGGTGGAACTGGCTCATGCCAGTGAAGTCACTGGATGCTGAAAGCCGCAAACTGACGCTGGCCAAGGCCTGTGGTTATGACCTGCACCCGCACAATCGCTATTACTTCCAGAACGCGCTGGAGGAACTGGATGCACCTGGCGAGTGGTATCTGGACAAACGCACACAGACACTTTACTACTGGCCCGCCAAACCGCTGACCCACCAGGATGAAGTACGCATTCCCAAGCTGGGCACTCTGGTCAAGTTTAATGCCGGCACCAAGCATGTAACCCTTCGCGGGCTGCGTTTCACGGGCTGCAATGGCAATGCCATTTTGCTTGAGAACACCGAAAGCTGCACCATCGCCGCCTGTCATGTCTATCATGTAGGGCATTTCAATGGCAGCGGCATCAGCTTGTATGGCGGCAAGAACAACAGGGCCGTCGGCAATAATGTTTCCTACACCGGCAGCACAGGCATCGGTGTGGGCGGCGGGGACCGCATCAAGCTCACACCAGCCAATAACGTGGTGGATAACAACCACATTCACCACGTGGGTGTGTTTAGCAGAAACGGCCCCGGGGTTGGGCTTACAGGCGTGGGTAACATTGTTTCGCATAACCTGATCCACCACACACCGCGGATGGCGGTGCAGTTCAGCGGTAATAATCTGGTGATCGAATACAACCACATGCACCACACCGTGCAGGAGACGCAGGATGGCGGCGCAGTTTACACGGGCGGGCGTGACTGGCTGGGCTCACGCGGCACCAAGCTGCGTTATAACTACATTCATGACACCATTGGCGTAGGTCAGGGTGAACATGGCCTGCACTGGCCGCACTTCACCTGGGGCATCTATATGGATGATAACGCCGGGGGCGTGGATATCATCGGCAACATCGTCGCCCGTAGCGCCCGTGCGTCTTTGCACCTGCATAATGGCCGCGATCACCTGATTGAAAATAACATCTTTGTGGATGGCGGCGAACGCCAGGTGGAATTCAATGGCTGGAATGAGAAGCACCGCTTTTACAGCAACCACCTGGAAACCATGATCAAAGGCTGGGACTCCATTCAAGGACAGGAAGCCTGGAAGAATATGCGCAACATGGAGCTGAATCCACGCAATGCCATTCGTGAAGACGGCACCATGATGAGCGGCAATGTTTTCCGCCGCAACATCATTGCCTGGAAGAATGCCCGACTGCGCTATCTGGACCTTAGGAACTGTTCCCCAAAATATAACACTGTGGAAAAGAACCTGGTCTGGAACGGCGGTGACCCTGTGCTCACAGGCATCAATAAAACCGGCCCTGACAAAGGTGAGGAATTGCTCAAAACGGCTGAACTGCTGAAAGCCACGCCTGCTGGCAAAACTCCAAATGGCTGGGGCTGGAACCACCGCCCGCTGCCAGAGTTACAGATCACCGCCACTGATGGCGTGATTGAAGTGCCCGGCGCAACCGGCCCGGATCCGAAAAATACCAAGTCAGTGATTCACGCCCCAAGCCTGCCTTTTGTTCCCGGCGCCGCGTATCGCGCACGGCTCAAGGTTCGCAGCAGTGAAAAGGAAACGCCGCTCGGCTTTCAATACGGCAGCTATGCAAGTCCTGGTGGCTATTGGGCCACCCCCGAACAACGTTTCACCGCCACGCCTGAATGGCAGGAGATTGAAGTCACCGGCAACCTGCCTGCGGAAGATGATCCAAAGTACCAGCCCTGGATGAAAACCTTCTGGCTGCGCATGGACATTCATGATGACAAAGGCAAAATCCAGATCAAAGACCTGACCCTGAAACAAGCCGACCCCATGAACAACTGGGATGCCTGGCAAAGTGAAGGCTGGGATAAAGATTCACTGGTGGCCAATCCCCACTTTGTCAGTCACGAGGCTGACGACTTCCGCCTCAACCCTGACTCCCCTGCCAGCAAGATCGGCTTTGAACCGATCCCGCTTGAGAAGATTGGATTATATCCTTCTGAGTTACGGGCGGAATAAGTGACACCGTAAGATACAAGCAGTTCCCTACGCATATTGCTTACGTAAAAACCCCAGTTTTTCATAAGGCTGACAAGATCGTCACACCTGCAAGATAGCTCCGCTTATTAATAGCCCTAGTGTTCATGCGTACCTCGCATGAACACCATGAGTGGACTCTTGATCAATGGCCTCCTTGCCTGCCTTCTCAGCACTTCATCCATAGCTGCGGATCGGCTGCTGATTGATTTCGGCAACATCACCGAAGCTTCCCCCTCCCCAGATCTATTCAACAGGCACTGGAACCAGTTTTCAGCGCTGGATCAGTCCCCCATAAATCCGGCCATTAGCACGGATGGCACGCCATGGAGCGGCGTCAGCATCACCATCAGTGATGCCTTTCGCACCATCTCCACCAACAACAATGGCGGGGAAGTCATTTACAATCCGGCCGCAATTTCAGACTTCTGGTTTGTTCAAAAGAGCGACAACGCCGTTGGCGAAATCCGACTGGATGGATTGAACGTCAGCAAGGTTTACGACATCAAATGCTTCGTTTCATCCAACCGCAATCCACCAGAGGTCTTTGCCACACGTTACACGGCGACAGGCGCCAACACCGCCTCCGCTGTGCTGGAGGCCATAGATAATATCAGCACAGTCGCCAGCATTCCTGGCATCACTCCCAATGCCTCAGGACAAATTTTCGTCCGTGTCGAGGCGGATACAACCTCCACGACTTATGGCGGCATCAGCGTCCTGGACGTAACGGCTCGCACCGCCACAGATCCCATCACCCCTGATCCGCAGCCAAACCAGTACGCTGATGTCGGCACAACGCCAAACCCGCCGCTTTCGGGTGGCGCCAACCCCAAAGGCCTGCGCGCTTATGTGTATGAATCCCCCGACAGCTTCACTGGCAAACTAGGGCTTGGCGAACTGCTGCGTCGCGCCGGTTTCCATGTCATGCCGCTGCCACTCAATCAACCGCCGTATGTGCAGGGTTCCGATCCCGAGACGGATGTTGACCTCATCGCATTCGGGTCCTTTGCTTCTGAAAGCCCTGCCTATCAAGCCTACATGGCCGCGTATGCAGATGATCTCGATGACTACATAGACCGCGCAGGGCTTCTCGTACAGTTCTCACAGGCTGACCAGCACGAAGCTGAGCCGCCCTTCCTGCCAGACACCCAGGCTGCACACCGTGTGGATACCGACTTTGAATCCACGCACATTCTTGTTCCAGAGCATCATCTTCTGGAGAATGTGCCGACCGCCGCAGATGGCAAATCGCTTTCCTTCACGCTTAGCAATGATGACGTTTTCTACAAGGCCAACACCTCCTGGGAAACCTTTGATCAGTTCTCCGGTTTTGAAGTGATTCTCTCCGGCGACCCCAAGGCACGCTTTCCTGCCCTGATGGAAGGCGCTTATGGCCAGGGACGTTTCTTTATCTCCTCACTGGCTATTGATAAAATACTTAACGCATCAACAGGAACCGATGTCGCGACTGACAGTCAGGTCGCGTTCAACGTCCCGTTCTTCACCAATCTTTATAACTACGCCGCGCTCACCCGCGACCGTCAGACTCCGCCGATCAATATCACGCCTCAACCCGGCGAATCCCTGATCGAAGACGGCGCCTGGACTCTGGCACTGCTGCCTGACACGCAGATCTATTCCCAAAACTATCCCGGTGTATTCGAAGCGCAGACCTCCTGGATTTATAACAATCGCCGCGCGCGCAACATTCGCTTTGTCCTTCACCTCGGTGATATCGTCAATGTCAACTCCCGCCCTGAATGGGAGAATGCACGCCGCGCCATGCGCCTGCTGGATAACCAGGTCCCGTACGCCTTTGTTCCCGGCAACCACGATTACGGTCCCGGTGGCAATGCCGCCACTCGTGATACTTATATGAACGACTATTTTAAAGAAGAATACTACCGACTTACCCCAACCTTCGGCGGTGCGATGGAAGCTGATAAGATGGACAACACCTATCACTTTTTTGATGCAGGCGGGGTCAAGTTCATTGT
>Ga0182737_1003599_pt1 | contig 11263 bp, 8 predicted proteins | sample eDN5th30CBELigOP_FD_128878 | JGI IMG/M metagenome (GOLD analysis project Ga0182737, IMG submission 128878) | Enriched Organic Plus compost microbial communities from Emeryville, California, USA - eDNA 5th pass 30_C BE-Lig OP (version 2) (version 2) ... | reverse complement strand
GATGTTTATCTTGGTGCGCCAGTGGCCACTCCCATGGATCCCCGGCATCGGCTTGTGACCACCAAATACAATCCAGCCCGTACGTGGACGCCTGAGAATGCTGTGGGGATCGGTGGTGCGTATATGTGCGTTTATGGTATGGAAGGGCCTGGAGGCTACCAGTTTGTTGGCCGCACGATTCAAATGTGGAACAAGCACCGTAGCACCGAATGTTTCGAGACCGGCAAGCCCTGGCTGCTGCGGTTCTTTGATCAGGTGAAATTTTATCCGGTGTCAGCGGATGAACTCCTGCAACACCGAAAGGACTTTCTTCACGGGCGCTTTGTGCCGCGTATAGAGGAGACCACGTTCAAGCTGGGAGATTATGAAGCTTTTCTGGAGAGAGAGGCCGAGAGCATTACTGCGTTTAAATCACAACAGCAAACCGCTTTTGAAGAAGAGCGCCAACGTTGGGCCGAGGCAGGCTTTCAGGTTACCTCTCCAGTGGAAACTGAAGTGGTCAATGATGAAGAAGCTGTATTGGAAGACGGCCAGGAGCCTGTTCAAAGCGCTGTTTCTGGGAACCTGTGGAAACTGCTGGTGAAATCAGGCGATGTCATTCAGGAGGGACAAACTCTAGCCATCATTGAAGCCATGAAGATGGAAGTGCATGTTCAGGCAACCCAGAATGGCAAAGTGGTCCGCCTACTAGGCAAGGAAGGTTCGCCGGTATCTGCCGGGCAAACACTCATTGTGCTTGCCGCACAAAGCTGATTTGCCATCGAACTTATTGCATTCATAATGTAGAATGATTCGACTTGCGAGATTCGTGCTATTGATGGGTTTATTGGCGACGAGTGTAGCATCTTGTGGGCGGCAGCCTGATCTACCTGTGTTAAAAAGTGGGCCGAAGCTGGAAACTCGTGAAGATGGCAAAGCCTACGAACCTGGGTCAGACTCTCCTTTTACAGGAACCAGTCGTCGTGTTGACAAGATGTCAGGTAAAGTTACAGCAGAAACCCAGTATGAGGCAGGGCGTAAGCATGGCTGGGAACGACGGTGGTTTGCAGAGAACCTTGATCAGATGTCACGGCAAACACTATGGGTTCAAGGTGAGCCTGTGTTTTTCTGGTTATGGTGGCCCAATGGTCAGCTAAAGGAGCTTTCATCCCAACGCTCGGGCAAGGATTTTAACAGGGAGAATATAGCTTATGGAAGTTATGTCACATGGTTTGAGGATGGGCGAATCAAGTTCAAGGTGCACTTTGATGAAAAGTTTCGCTGGCATGGGCCTGCGCTTGACTATGACGATCAGGGCAGGCTGATCTGGGATGCTGTGTTTGAACACGGCATCTACAAGAGTGGCACAAAACCTAGTGAGGCCAGCCACGGTCCTAAGAGCGTTACGCCACCGTCCTCAAGGGCAGCTGAGACTCCTGATTCTGATCAGTAGATTTGTGGCACCATCATTTCCGATGGCACAGGTTTGCGGTGGTAATCTTCATGACGCTCTCTTTCCGGAAGGAGTATGGGGTCACGAACGATGTCTGCATAAGGCACCATGCTTAACAGGTGAGCCATGCAGTTAAGACGGGCACGTTTTTTATCCACTGCCGGAACAACAACCCAGGGTGATTCCGGCAAGCTGCTCCGTTCGAGCATGTCTTCCTTGGCTTTGGTATATTCCTCCCAGCGGCGACGGCTCTCTAGATCCATCGGGCTGAGTTTCCAATGTTTGAGCGGATCATGAATGCGGCACTGGAATCGGAAGGCCTGTTCGTCATCGGTGATGGAGAACCAGTATTTTACCAGTTGAATTCCCGAGCGGATGAGCATGCTCTCAAATTCAGGAACTGAACGATAAAACTCCTCCGTATCCTCTTCCGTGCAAAATCCCATGACGCGCTCAACGCCAGCACGGTTGTACCAGCTGCGATCAAACAGGACTATCTCGCCACCTGCGGGAAGGTGGGACACATAACGCTGAAAATACCACTGGGTTCTCTCACGTTCAGTGGGAGCGGGGAGGGCGGCGACCCGACAGACGCGCGGATTTAGACGTTGGGTGATTCGTTTGATGACGCCTCCCTTGCCGGCGGCATCACGCCCTTCGAAGAGGACCACCAGCTTATGTTTACTATGAACCACCCATTCCTGTAATTTCACAAGTTCATGCTGAAGGCGAAGAAGCTCCTTAAAGTAGAAGCGTCTAAAATCAGCGGCTTCAGGACCAGATTCAGAACCGCCATCGCGGTCATCAAGCTCCATCTCTAGTTCTTCATCCAGGCTGTCTACAGCTTCAGCATGGATGCGGGCAAAAAGTTCGTTGTCTATGTGATGCGACATGCAGACAACCTGCGCGGTTCTGATCATAGCGCGTGTGAATTTTTCGTTGCTGAATCGAGCGCTTCAGCGCAGTAGGGGTGCGGTGGGGCAGAAAAACGACCCGAAATTGGCAGTCGTCGGAAATTGGTCGCTTGAAAAAGGAATCCACTTGCGAAGGCGGCAATTTGTTCAACCATGTCGGCTAGTTCGCGCCCAATTTTCTATTTTGACTACGACCTACGAAATCTCCAATATTTTCGACACTGAAGGTGATGCTCAATCCCTGTTGTACGCGCCTCCCTCCAAGCCATTGCGTTTTCGCAAGACTATGCGGTACATTTTTGATTATGAAGGAGATGTGCAGGCTTTGGATAAATTTGTTCACGAGGTTTTAGTGGATCGCATCAGTCAAAAATCTTATCAGGACAACGCTCCACTCTGGAGCGACGCCGCATTTATCCTTGATTACGGCATGAAGGGTGGAGCGCTGGATTTGGAGAAGGAGGCCATCCTTAGCTATTACAGGAAGCTGACAGCCCCAGGTTTTGAGTTGAAGAAACTTGCCCTAAAAACGCGCATTTATGTATTTGGCGAAGGTGCCGACCCTGCAGTGTTTGAGCGGGATATCGTCAACCCAGCTATTCAGAACGCTGAGGTGCTGATAGCGGCTTGAACCGTGATTTTGTATAGAGGATGCCGAATCCTCTATATTTCGGGATCAATCTACGATTATTATCGTTGATCTATTTGGGTGATCATGTACGATAATAATCGTAAATAAAAACTCCAATGGCAAGACCCCCGAAAAATAAAACCCTCAACACTCCACCCGAGCCTACAGAGGCGGAGGTGGAGATCCTTCGGGTTTTGTGGAACTTTGGCCCTGCAACGATCAGAGATGTATGGGAGAAGCTCGGCAGTAAAGGCAGCTACACCACTGTATTAAAGCAGTGCCAGGTGATGCATGAAAAAGGTTTGGTACTGCGGGATGATTCAGAGCGAACTCACGTGTATCGTGCCGCGCAACCTCAACAAAACGTGCGGCGTAGCATGGTTGGAAAACTACTTGAGCAAGTGTTTGAAGGATCGGCAGCTCAGCTGGTTCTTGGTGCGTTATCTGCCAAAAGAGTATCGGCTCAGGAACGGGATGAGATCAGGCGTATGCTGGATGAGATGGATAAAGCAGAAGATGATGCCTCCAATAAGAAAGATGCCTGATTATGAACGCCCTCCTAGATTCTGACTGGTTGCCAGTATTAGGCGAGGCCTTGCTGCATTCACTATGGCAGGGAGTGGTGTTGTGGAGTTTGTTAATCGCCATCATTGCATGGAATCGCAAGCTGTCCCCAAGAACTCTGCACTATTTGGCTTTGGCAATGCTAACTCTGCTGGCTTTTTCTCCAGCAGCTACATCTGTGGTTGCTCTGGTGAAAATAGAAAAGCCTCGAGAGATAGCAATTCCACAGGTCATACGGCCAGTGGATAGTAAGGTGGAACTCGGAGAACAGGTAACTGAATCAAAAGTAATAGGTCCGGCCGAAGATGTTGAGTATCAATCATCTTCAAAAACAAAGGATCATTCGGCTGTTATAAACGCTTATCATTCAAACAAGGATACATGGTTTAAAGGCTTTGCATTGATTTGGATGTCTGGCGTTATTGTAATGTTGTTGCAGCGCATCGCTGGATGGAGTTGGCTGGAACAATTCAGGCAGACGGTTTTTATTCCTGATGAGCGAATGCATTCACTGATGGTGAAATGCGCAAACATGAGCGGCGTTCGTCAGATTGCAATCTGGATGACAGAGCGCGTTGGAATTCCATTGGTTGTAGGTATAGTGCGTCCTGCAGTGTATTTTCCAGCGCGATTGCTTGCCAGATTGGATGACCGCGAAATCGAAGCATTGCTATTGCATGAGTTTGCTCATTTAAGACGCCATGATGCTAGGTGGCAGGCATGGATTACAGTTGCAGAAATGCTATTGTTTTTTAACCCTGCAGTATGGGCCATAGGTAGAAAAGCGCGTCAGGCTGCCGAGCTTGCCTGTGATGATCTGGTCGTGCAGTGGCAAGGCGACAGGAAAAGTTATGCGCAGGCTCTCCTTTCAGTCGAAGAATGGAGAGGTGAAGGTCTGGTGCTTGCGGCTTCAGGAGCAGGTGGAGGATTAGTCAGTAGGGTTAGACGAATACTGGGCCAAGCAGATCAAGCTTCACTGTCTTCCCGATCTCAGCGTTTTGGCTGGCTAGCAATTGCACTGATGGCAATATTTCTAACCGTATGCGGCTGGGGTGTTCCCAAGCTTGTAAGAGCTTTAACTGATGAAGAGCGCGTCGCGCTGATTGCAGACAAGGAAAATAAAGTTGGATTAGGTGAAGCAATTCAGCCGCGTGAACTGATAGCTAAAGGTAGGGTCCGTGCAGCAGACGGATCAAAATTGCCCGAGAATGGCTCTATAGGAGCGTACTCACAGTCAAACTCACTGATTGAGATGGTGAATTTTCACCAGGATATTAAATTGGAAACAAAAGGTCAGTCGATGACGATATTTGCTTGGGTGGAAGGATTTGCACCCAATTGGATTAATATACCCAAAGATGAATTTGTGGATGGAGTCGCAAACTTTGATCTTGTTGTTGAGCGAGGCTTTCCGGGCGTCATACATTTAACTGGAAATGGACAAGGCATCTCAGGAGCCAAATTAACTTATTCGGTAAACACGTCTGACTCATCAGGGTCTAGAAGTATAGTTCATGCTGTTACGGAACCGGATGGCACTGCAATAATTGGCAACGTCAAAGAGTCTACTCGTATAAAATTAGATGTATTAGCCCACGGCTATCAGTGGTTCCAATGGGATGCTGTAGGTTTCCATGAAAAGGGGATGACTGAACTTGTTTTAAAAGACGCTGTGCCCGTAATAGGGACAATAATAGATGCCTCTTCAGGAAAGTCGGTTGAAGGTGCAAAAGTATATTGCACCGGGAGGCATCCTCAAGATGGAGATAACTCGCATCATTTTGGAGGAACGGCTATGCCATTAATGAGTATGGCGTCTTCTGATAAGAACGGGCGTATATTACTGGACGTCTGTCGAGAGCGTGAACTTTATGACATTCATGTGACTGCACCTGGGTACGCTGAAACAATCGTAAGGGGAATTGGTGATAAAGGTAACTTTGAAGTAAAATTGCAGCCAGAGCTTCGTATCAGCGGATGGTTTAAAAGGGGGCAGGGAGATAACCGTATAAAAAAGTGGTCGACCTGGATGAACTTTAGTTGGAGCGATATTAATCTAAGCACTGAAGGAATTAAACTCGAAGAGAGAGATGAACAGTTAAGGTTTGATGTCGGCGGGTTGCCTTCAGGCAAAGGGGAGATCGAGTTGAGTGGTTTAATCTGGAAATTTGATCTTAAAGAGTCGATCAAAGATATAATCCTGGTGCCATACAAGGGACGCTGGATTCCTGAAGGCACCGATGGCAAGCAAATCGTACAGAAACGCATGGTGGAAGCTCAATTCCTGTCAGCGGATGGGGCGTCTCTATATAACGGAAATATAACGATATCATCTCGCAGAAGAACTGAATTTGCCAATGTGCAAAATGGTAGAATACAAGTGGAGGTTGAGCTGCCAGGTTTTATTGAGTTTTCTCCGCTAGGAATGACTGGATATACTTTTATATCGGAAACTGTTCGTGTTGATGAAAGTGGTGAACTTTTGATTGTGCAAATTCCCCTCGTGCCTGCGGGCGCAATAGAGGGTAGGATTATTGTCGATGAATCAGTTGCTCGATCCAATGAACAAACATTCGCCAGTCTGCAACTGATTGATCAAATTTTAGGGGCGAACAACAAGCCATGGTTTCCAGAATCACATGGCAGACATGGGTCTACTGTAACAGTTCTAAATGATGGCAGAGGCTATTTTGCAAGTGGTCTGCCATTGGGTTTTCGCTATCGAATCCGACTGTATAAAGGGATGACTTTGATAGAGAGTGACGAAATGCGTTTAACCAAAGAGCGACCTTTGCAAAATGGAGACTTGATATTGCCAGTAGGCGAAATGATAAATGGACAGGTTGAAGACTACACGGGTGCCGAGGTGAGTTTGAAATATGTCAGTAGCAACTCAACCCAATCATGGAAAGTAAAGACGACTGAAAACGGCCAATTCACTTTAAATGGAATCAACTTCAATGTGAAGGGTGCCCATTATGTTTCGATAAAAGGAAGTCCTGGGTATGCACCGAGTTGGGTGAAGCTGAGTTCGTGGAGCAAAAATGTAAAACTCAAACGCGAACGTGGTGAGATTCAAGAGGGGCGACTGGTGGATTCATTAAACAAGCCAGTCAAAGGCGTAAAATTGCGATTTTTTCATTACGCAGAACAGGGAGAAACAAACCCCGACTTCATGAGAATTATTGATCCCGAAAGCTGGTCGGACACTGCCACAGATGATGATGGCAGATTCTGGGTAAGCCAGTTAAGAGCTGGAAAATATATCATTTCTCTCGAGGGCGGAGGTACGGTGGAAAGAACCGATGGCAGGTCTTCAAGCAGCGATCTGCCGGTTAAAGAGCTTCTTTTGTTGAAAACAAGATAAGCTCCAGATTTCACCTCAGTTGCTCAGATATTACTCGTTTTCGTTGACCTCTGCCGGGGGCGTGGCATAGGGAATAGGCTCTAGTATGTCGCAACAGAAAGCCGTCTTCCGCCACGTCCCGATCCTCAATTTGAATGCCGAGGAATTGCTGGCCTTGAGTCAGAAATTGAAGCTGAGCCTGTCCAAGGAGGACATGCTGGCTGTGCAGGCCATTTTTGCGGAGGAAAAGCGGGAACCGACTGATGTTGAGCTGGAAGTGATCGCACAGACCTGGAGTGAACACTGCAAACACCGTATTTTCGGCGCAGAAATCACTCATACACTTGATGGCAAAACGGAGGTGGTGGACAGCCTGTACAAGACCTATGTCCGGAACGTCACAGGCCGTATTCGTGAAAAAAAGCCTGATTTTGTTCTCTCTGCCTTTGTGGATAATGCTGGTTTCGTGAAACTGGATGACGAACTGGCAGTCTGTCTAAAGGCTGAGACACACAATCACCCAAGCGCCATTGAGCCCTACGCTGGTGCCAATACAGGTCTTGGCGGCGTCATTCGTGATATTCTTGGAGCTGGCAAAGGCTCCAAGCCTGTTGCTTCACTTGACGTATTCTGCTTCGGTCCTCCTGATACTAAGCAGGAAGACATCAAGGCGAAAGATGTGATTCACCCTCTGGGCATCATGCGGGGCGTCGTTCGCGGCGTGCGCGATTATGGCAATCGCATGGGGATCCCAACCACCAGTGGCGCCATCCAGTTTGATGACACCTATATTTACAATCCGCTGGTGTTCTGCGGCACCATGGGGGTGATTCCGATCAAGGACATTGAGAAGGAAGTGAAACCTGGCCAGTTACTGATCGCTGCTGGTGGACGCACCGGTAAAGATGGTCTGAAGGGAGCTACATTTTCCAGCGTATCTTTGACCACCAGCAGTCATGAAGAAGACCAAACAGCGGTGCAGATCGGCAACCCGATCGAAGAGAAGAAGGTTGCTGATTTTATCCTGGCTGCGCGTGAAAAGGGCTTGATTCAGTTTGTGACTGACTGTGGTGCGGGTGGTTTTAGTAGTGCTGCGGGAGAAATGCTGAGCGAAGTTGGCGGCGAAGTGTGGCTGGAAAATGCGCCTTTAAAAGTTCCTGATCTCGAAAGCTGGCAGGTCTTTATCAGCGAAAGCCAGGAGCGCATGGTCATGTCGATCAATGAAGAGGATCTGCCAGAGATGCAGAAACTGGCAGACATCTATGAGACAGAAATCTGTGTGCTGGCGAAGGCCGATGGCAGCGGAATTCTAACGGTGAAGCATTTTGGTGAAACAGTGTGCAAGCTCGACAACAGCAAGTTGCACGAAGCTCCACGACGTCATATGACGGCTGAGTGGAATACGGACATTGGTTCCGGCGTAGAATTTGAGCTGGACTATGGTTTTGATAACGGCCCGGAATCGGGCAATCAGATTCTGAAAGCACTGCTGGCAGACTTTGCCATTGTTTCCCGCGAGCCCATTATTCGTGAATATGACCACGAGGTGCAGGGGAACACACTTCTAAAACCTCTGGCAGGCGCTTCTGGTGATGCTCCTCAGGATGGTTCCGTGATCCGTATTCAGGGCAGCAATCAGCTCGTCGCACTTGGTGTGGCTTTGCTTCCTGAATGGGGCAAAAATCACCCCCATTTGATGGGGCGGGCGACGGTGGATGAGTGTGTGCGTCAGTTAGTGGCCATGGGGGCGAACCCTGAGCGTATTGCTATTCTGGATAACTTCTGCGTAGGCAACCCCGATGCGCCTGAAGAGCTTGGAGCCTTGGTGGAAACCGTCAAAGGCATGGCGCACACTGCGGAGACTTATGGCGCGCCTTTCGTTTCGGGGAAAGATTCGTTCTACAACTACTTTAAAACTGATGAGGGTTCTGTCTCCATCCCCGTAACATTGCTGGTGAGCGGTTTTGGTATTCTTGAGGACGCCGCGCACATTGTTGGAGCAAGCGTACGTAAGCAGGGGAGTAAACTGTTTCTTCTTGGACAGGCTTCAAGCGGTTTGGCAGGCAGCGTATTAGCTCGTGTCCTGGCCAAGGGATCAGAGGATGAAGAAAATGCCGAGGATCAACTGGAGTTTACCCAACCGCCCAGCTTTGACGAGGTTCAGTCTCTTGACGACTACTGCCGTTATTATGAACTGGTAAGAAAGGGAGTGGTGCTTTCTGCTCACGACGTGGGTGAAGGTGGGCTTGCTGTCGCGTTGGCTGAAATGGCGTTCTCTGGAAAGGCTGGCGTGACCGCCGACCTCTCTAACATTCCTACCTTGGATTCAACTCCAGCAGCAGAACATTTGTTTGGCGAGACGCCTGGCCGTATTATCTTCGAGGTCGCTTCAGAAAAAGCCGCGTTTGCTGAGGAGCTTGGCTTTACTGAGATTGGTGAAACCACTGAAGGTGGGCGGGTTATCATCACCAATGGAGACATGGTCTTGGTGGATGCTGATGTGGCGGAACTTAAGTCCATCTGGAAAAACGGTCTGAAGACTTATTACTAGCTCGATTAAACGTTTTTGCATTCATTTCACTATACGCTACTTATCCAAACACCTTTTACATGGCGACTGCACCTAAAGCTCTTCTGCTGAAATTTCCCGGCACCAACTGCGATGCTGAGACAGCATTGGCACTTCAAGAAGTGGGATTTGAAACTCAGGTGTTGCCCAGTGCTCTCCTTGAATCTGAGTCTTTGAAGGATGTTCAGCTATTGGTATTCTCTGGCGGTTTCAGCTATGGAGATTATGTGATGTCGGGTCGCTTTGCAAAGCTGACCGCCATAGGCAAACTGGGAGATGGCTTGCGCCACTACATTGATAAAGGCGGATATGCCTTGGGCATCTGCAATGGTTTTCAGATCCTTACTCAACTCGGGCTTTTGCCACAGGGCAGCTTGATTCACAATACAAGCGGTCGTTTTATCTGCCGCTGGGCGGGTCTCAAAAAGAACGGTGAAAGCCCTTATCTCAGCGAGCTTCCTGACGAGTTTGAACTGCCGGTGGCGCATGCGGAAGGCAGGTTTGTTGGCGTTGAAGATTCAGCGGGGGTGTATGTGAAGGACGGACGCGCTGCACTGCTTTACACAAGTGATGTAAACGGCAGCAGTCATCAAATTGCCGGTCTTCAGGATGACACAGGCCGTGTATTTGGCCTCATGCCTCACCCCGAACGCTTTACCATCAAGCGTCATCACTATGATGCGGACTGGTCAAGTGCGGAAAAAGGGTGGGGGCACTACATGTTCAAGAGTGTGCGCAGTGCTCTGAACTAGGGACTGGCAGACCTTGATGCATTAGCCCACAGCCAAAAGCAGTGGGCAATGCCGTGATCAGAGACTCGACTGAACGTTTAGGGTACCTGTAGAATGGTGGATTTACCATTCACCCTGATTTCGCATGGGCCGGAAGCCGTGGCGCTTAGGTCTAGGATGATCTCTCTTTCAAATGGAACCAGAGCCAGGGTTGCCATGGCGGCTCTTTCCCGGGTCGTGGATATGGTAATCACGAAGCCGCCTGTGACACGAGTTTGTCGTATTTCGTGAATGGATGTTGCACCATCGTTGAGCAATCCCTTGACGACAAGCTTGGCTCGCATGGGAGATGTTGAAACCAGAAAAGCCTGAACACTTTCAATATCGGTTGTTCCCAATATCACATCAGGGTCTGAAGAAATGGTGGAAAGAGTTGCCGGAGGCTGTGGCATTTTTTTGGGGGATGAAGATGAAGAACATCCAACTACCGAGCCGACAATAACCAGGACAGTCGCGACGCTAAAGAGTGGAAAAGGAAAGCAGTGCATAAGATGGGAGGAAAGCAGATTTTTTGTTCCACTGATTGAAACGTGTTGAAACAGCGCCGAGTTGCAGAAACAAAAAGCGGCGTCCGAATTCTCGGACGCCGCTGACACAAGACTCAATTATGATTTAACCTGGACTGAGATCAGGCAAATATATCTGCTGCTACCTTACCACGGTCACCCACTGTGAATGGACGGCCCGCAGGTGACATGACCACCTCAGCCACAGGCAGGCCCATGGCGGCGCCGATAGTGGCAATGAAGTCCTGAACTGTGACCTGCTTGTCTGCCACGTCGCGACCATCCTTATCAGAAGACCCGTACACAAAGCCTTTCTTGACGCCGCCGCCAGCAAATACTGTGGAGAACACTTTAGGATAGTGGTCACGACCGCTGTTTTCATTGATGTTTGGAGTACGACCAAACTCAGAACCGAGAACCACGAGGGTGGAATCCAGCATGCCGAGGCGGTCAAGGTCAGAGATCAACGCTGCAAAAGCATTGTCCATACCCGTGCCGGTGCGCTCCATG
>Ga0182737_1003597_pt1 | contig 11264 bp, 9 predicted proteins | sample eDN5th30CBELigOP_FD_128878 | JGI IMG/M metagenome (GOLD analysis project Ga0182737, IMG submission 128878) | Enriched Organic Plus compost microbial communities from Emeryville, California, USA - eDNA 5th pass 30_C BE-Lig OP (version 2) (version 2) ... | reverse complement strand
TGCACGTTGCCGGCGAGGCTCTTGGTGCGAGCCACGAAAAGGACCAGCGCCGCGGGCGACACGTCGCACTGCTGAGCGATTTCCTGGCACACCTCATCGGTCGGCAGGTTATTAGTTTCGAGCACGCCGACGGCTTCGGTCGCCGCTTCGCGCTCGAACAGCTCCTTGAGCATCGGTTCGCGATAGGCAGCCAGGCGCATCGACCCGGAGCCCATCGCAAAGAACTTGCCGACCGAGATTTGCCAGCCGGCATATTGCGACCCCATACAGGCCAGCAGCGGCTGATCGGTGGATACGGCGATCGAAGCCCCGGGCCAAAGTTTTTCGCGGCCGCGAAAGAGCTGCACCTGTCCGAGTCCGGCGAGGCAAACTTCGGCGAGCAATCGGCCCGCCTCAAGGCCGCCGAGCGCCTTCGCGCCGCAATCGACGACCCGCGCGCCGCACGGCAGCGTCGAAACCGAAAGTCGCAGTTCATCAGCCCGAGAAAGGAGTGATTCGGCGGTTCGCAGCGCCCGATCATTTAAGCGTAGTTGTGTCGTAGCCAAAGGCAGCCGCCTCTCCAGCCAGGTGTCTAGTGCAGTCGAAACAGTAATGTAGTCCAGGGATTGTGTTTGCAGTACGGCCCCGGCGCAATTTACCGAGCCGCATTCTCGCGCGGAGCGGCGGAATCTAGAATGGGGCCAAACGCAAATGGAGAGGAAAGCTTGGCCAGTCTGACCATCGAAAATTATGTGAAGGCCATCTACCAGATCATGGCCCAGCGCGACGAGAAGGCCGCCACCACCGGCGAACTGGCCGAAGCTCTCGGCGTTTCTCCCGGCACGGTCACGAGCATGCTGAAAACGCTAAGCGAAAGTGGCCTCGCGCGCTACGTGCCGTACGAAGGGGCCCGGCTGACCGACGCGGGGCGTTCGCTCGCCCTGCGAGTCCTCCGCCGCCATCGGCTGATCGAATTGTTCCTGGTCCGAACGCTCAATCTGACGTGGGACGAGGTGCACGAAGAAGCCGAAAACATGGAGCACGCGGTGAGCGATCTGCTGGTCGACCGCATCGACGCCTTTCTGGGGTATCCCACCGCCGATCCGCACGGCGACCCGATTCCCAAAGCGGATGGCACGATCGTGGCTGGAACCGCCAACCGACGACTTTCGGAGCTGTCGATCGACGAGCCGTTCCGGATCGACCGCGTGCTGGAGCAGTCGTCGGAGTTTTTGCGTTACCTGACCGATACCGGCCTCGGCCTCGGCGCCGAGGGCAAGGTGATCGGCGGCAGCGCCGAAGCGGATGTCATTACGGTTCAAGTCGGTTCGAAGCAAACCACGCTCAGCCGAAATTCGGCCGAGCGCTTACTTGTCGCCCAAGACAAAACCTCGTGAGGGTTCGCCATGCATCGCCGCAAGTTCCTGCAGACGTCGGCGGCTTCGGCCGCGAGTGTTTCGGCCCTGCTCGCAGCGAGTCGCGGTTTGCACGCCGCCGAAGCGAGCAAGACTCGCCGCGTGGCGCTGATCGGCGCCGGCTGGTATGGCAAGTGCGATTTGCTGCGACTCATCCAGGTGGAACCGGTCGAGGTGGTTTCGCTGTGCGATGTCGATCAAAAGATGCTCAGTGAAGCGGCCGACATCGTCGCGTCGCGGCAGAAATCGGGCAAGAAGCCGCGCACGTTTAGCGACTATCGCCAGTTACTTAAGGAAAAAGACTTTGACATCGTCCTGGTCAATACGCCCGATCACTGGCACGCCCTGCCAATGATCGAAGCCGTTCAAGCCGGCGCCGACGTTTGGGTGCAAAAACCGATCAGCGTCGACATTGTCGAAGGGCAGGCGATGGTCGCCGCCGCCCGCAAGCACAACAAAGTGGTTCAGGTCGGTACGCAGCGGCGGAGCACGCCTCACTTGATCGAGGCCCGCGACCGGATCATCCGCGAGGGCCTGCTGGGCAAGATCGGCCTGGTCGAGATTTACTGCTACTACCACATGCGGGCGAAGGAGAATCCGCCCGACACCGATCCGCCAGAGTACCTCGACTACGAAATGTGGACTGGCCCGGCGCCGATGCGGCCGTACAACGCGCTGGTGCATCCGCGGCGCTGGCGGGCGTTTATGGAATACGGCAACGGCATTGTCGGCGACATGTGCATTCACATGCTCGACATGGTCCGCTGGATGCTCGAACTCGGCTGGCCCAACTCGGTGAGCTCGACCGGCGGCATTCTGGTCGACAAGCAGAGCAAGGCGAACATCAGCGACACGCAGACCGCGACGTTCGCCTTTGGCGATCTGCCGGTTGTCTGGCAGCATCGCACGTACGGCAGTTCCCCCGATCCGAAGTATCCGTGGGGCGCGACCATCTACGGCGACAAGGGAACGCTGAAGCTGAGCGTGAACAGCTACGACTTCATCCCGCAGGGGGGCGGTCAGCCGATTCACGCCGATGTCGTGTACGAGCTCGAGGAGTTTCCGGAAGACAAGACCGAAAAGGACCTCGAAAAGCACGTCGCCCCAGCCATTCGTCGGCACATGAAGGACTTCCTCGCCGCGATCGACTCGCGCGGCAAACCAGTCGCCGACATCGAAGAGGGGCACATTTCCACGGCGAACTGCATTCTGGCCAATCTCTCGATGGAACTCGGCCGTTCACTCACTTGGGACGCGCAGAAGCAACAGGTTGTCGGCGACGACGAAGCGAACCGCCGGCTACGGCGCGAGTATCGCGCGCCGTGGAAGCATCCCGAACCGGACAACGTGTAGTCGGCGATTGCCGGCTCGCTCGTTGAAGCAACGGCGCCGCCCGTTACGATCCCATCACGGGCGGAAAGCCGAGCGCCCGCCGCACGACGGTTAGCTGCCCGGCATGAAGCCCTTCATGCCACACAGCCATTTCGAACACCGAGCCGAAGTCGGGCAAAAAATCGGGCGTCCCCGGCGGCGTAGCCCTCGCGAGGTCTTCCTCGGAAAGCTCGTCTAAAACGCCCAGCAGCGCCTGACGGCGGTCGCGCATTACGGCGACCACTTCCTCCGGCGGCGGATAGTCAGCCGGGTTGCTCGACGGCTGTGAACCGACGCCAAACTTCGCCTGAAAGCCGTCGGGCAGGCCGGTCCGCTCCGGGGCCACCATCGAGAGCAGAAAATTGTCGGTCGTGGCCATGTGGCCGACGAACCAGAGGGCGTGGTTGCAGTTGGAATGGACCTGATACACCCATTGCTCGAGCGTGGTGAAGTCGGCGATCAACTGGTCGGTCACTTCCCGCACCCGTCGCAATTGTCGCTTCAGTCCATCCTTCTGACTCATAGGGCTCTCCGCGGTCTCGGTGTGGTTTCGCAGCGATCGCCGCATAAACGTTCGCATGACGGGCGCTGCGATGGCTAAATTATAGACGTCGAGCAACTGGCGATGACGTCCGGAGACGGCGACCGTGAGAAACATCTTCCTCTTGATCGTGGCGAGTTCGCTTGTGCCCTCAGCCGTTGCGGGAGAAGCAAAATTGCCCGAGGGACCGGGGCTGGCCGCCAAGTACGCCGGCGACGAAGGAATCGCGTCCGACCCCGCCGTTCTATTTGCTGCCGATTTTGAGCGGGACAGTTTGGCGGAGCTGGAGCGAGCCTGGAACAACGTCAGCAACAAAGACGGGAAGGTGATTCAGTTCGCCGACGACCATCCCATTGGTTCGTCGGGCCGGCGTTGTCTGCAGATGACCGCCACCGTGCCGCTGAACGAAGGGGGCCATCTCTACAAGCGTCTGCCGCGCGAAGTCGATCGGGCGTTTGCCCGCTTCTATGTGAAATTTCCCGAAGACGCCGGCCACATCCACCACTTCGTCCATTTCGGCGGCTATCGGCCGGCGACCAATTGGCCGCAAGGTGGCGCGGGGGAAAAGCCGCGCGGCGATGAGCGAATGACGGTCGGCATCGAGCCGACGGGCGATAACGGCCGCCGCGATCCGCCGGGCGTTTGGAACCTCTATCCCTACTGGCACGAGATGAAGCCCTCGGCCGGCAACCGCTACTGGGGCAACTCCATCCAGCCGGCGACGCCCGCCGTGGCGCCGCGGGGCGAGTGGCAATGCGTCGAGATCATGCTGCAGGCCAACACGCCCGGCCAGCGCGACGGCGAACTGGCCCTATGGCTCGACGGCAAACTCGTCATGCACGTTCGTAAGGGGAGCCCGCGCGGCCCATGGACCGGCATGGGCTTTCGCTTGCTCGACGAAGGGGGCGAACCGTTCGAAGGCTTTAGCTGGCGGACCGACGACCGGCTGAAGATCAATTTCTTCTGGCTGCTGCACTACGTCACCGAGACGAACCAGCAGCGCAACCGCGTCGCCGACCAAACGAAGCCGGTGACCGTGCGGTTCGACAACATCGTCGTCAGCGAAGAGTATATTGGTCCGATCGCGGCGGCAAAGTGACGCCGCCCCCGCTCAACGTTCCCCAGGCTTTTGAGAATCCCAAGCATTGCTTCCCCAGTGAGGACCGAATGAGCCTTCGCTTCGCCTTTGCGCTGTGTCTCGCCACGTTCGCAGCGGCCGATTGTTGCTCGGCCCAGGTTCAGCGCGTTTGGCTGAGCCATCAGTCGTCCGATCCGAGCAAAGTGGTCGTCAGTTGGACCACCGCCACGCCGGCGGAATCGGTTGTTCGTTTCGGCCTCGACCAGCAATACGGTGGCGAAGTCCGCCAGGACGGCGAGCGCGCCTTTCATCAGGTCGAAATCGACGTGCCCAAAAAAGACGCCGTGTACCATTACTCCGTGGGCGGCGGCGAGCACTGGTCCGACGACGCAACGTTCAAGAGCTGCCCCACCGACGAGTTCCGCATCGGCGTCGTAGCCGACTGGCACGCCAACGCGGACCTCTCCGCGCTCCTGGCCGACAACGTGCATCTGCTCGCGACGGCGGGCGACAACATCAGCAGCATTTGGCAGGCTTGCGGCGTTGACAAGCCGGACTGCACCGCAGCCTACGAGGCGCTTATCGACCGCTACCCGGCGCTGTTCCGTTCCACGCCGTTCATGCCCGCTCTGGGCAATCACGACCGCGAATTCCGTAAGCGCGGCGATCGTCCGCCGCCGGAGCCGGTCTACGACGTCGAAGCGACCGCGTTCCGCAAATTCTTCGCCCTGCCCGGCGACGAATGGAAGTGGTCGTTCGACATTCCCGAGTTCGACCTCCGGCTGGTCGCGCTCGATTTCAACCACATCTCCGACCAGGGGACGACGTGGCAGACATGCCATCCGCTGGGGCGCGACTCCGAACAATTCCGCTGGTACGGCGAGCTGATGAACGGCCCCAAGCCCAAATTCGTCCTGACGATCTACAACGAACGCAACGCCACCATGCGCGGCCAACTCGGCGGCGCGTGGAACGAGTTGTTTCGCAAGGGCTCAGCCTGCATCACGGGCTTTGGCCACTTCGGAGAGAGGGCCGATGTCGACGGCTTTCCGATGTTCAACACGTCGCTCGCCGGCCGCGGCGCCAAATACCCCGATCCCAAGTCGGTGGTCTTGCACAACGTCGACAACTACCTGCTCATCACCGCCAAGAAAGGGAGCGATACCCTTACAGCGGAGCTGAAAGGGCTCGACGGCAAAGTGCTTGATCGGTTCGAGATCTCTGCGGCCAAATAATTGCGGCGGCGACCGACGCACGACGGCTGATGAACGCAGTCGCGCCGCATACCGCAAACCGCTACTGCATCCACGCCGACAGAATCTCGTGAATCTGCTCGCTCTCCAGCACTTCATAAGCGAGCAGATTGTCCGCCAGCGCCGCGATGGCAGCCCACGAGTCGTCGCGCGACAGGAACTTGTGCAGCTCTCTCGCCGCTTCCTCCAAAAGCGCGAGCCGCTGCCGCTCGTCCGGAATCAGCGGCTCGGCTGCCGCCCAGGCGCTCCGCCAATCGTCCGCCCATTCGGCGACGAAGCCCGGATGCAACGGCTCGCCGCGATAGATCATCTCGGCCACCGGACCGGAGAGGGCGACCAGCACCAGCTTGTTCTGAAACTCCCGCGGCGACATCTGCCCCTGCGGCCAAACCACGGTCACATCGCCAAATCGCTCGGGGCCGTCGTCCCGGTCGGGGCGAATCGAGAGCGACCGCACGCGCCCGCCAAAATTGGCCGCTGCAAAAGCGTGTCCCGACTCGTGATAAGCGGTTTCTTCCAACTGCTCTTCGTCCATGAAAATCTCAATCAATCCTTTCGCCCGCCCGAGCGGCATACTAGCTGTGCAGTATTCAACTAGCGTGGCGCGTCACCGAAAAAGGCTCCCGCCCCATCAACCCCGGCCCCAAAGCCAAGAACGGATTACTGAAAACTGCCCCCGGAAAACCACGAAGTTAGTAATTGCTCCCCTGCCCCGCCGCCTCGACCTCAATCGGGGACAAGCCGAGCTTCCGCCGCCACTCGTTCAAAATCTCGGCAGTTCGGCTAGTCCCGATCCGCGTGGCGCCGAGCGACCGAAAGGCCAGCAAGGTTTCCAGATCGCGCACGCCGCCGGCTGCTTTTACCTGCACCGCAGCCGGGCTGTGCTCGCGCATCAAGCGCACGTCGTCGATCGTCGCGCCGCCGCTGCCAAACCCGGTCGACGTCTTCACCCAATCGACGCCCAGCTCGCCGCAAATCTGGCACAAGCGAATCTTCTGCTCGTCCCGCAGATAGCAGTTCTCAAAAATCACCTTCAGCTTCTGCCCGGCGCGATGCGTCACGTCGGCCACCGCCGCGATGTCGTCGCGAACGTAGTTCCACTCGCCGCTCACGACTTGCGAGACGTTCACAACCAGGTCGAGTTCGCAGCCGCCGTCGGCCAAGGCGGTTTCGGCTTCAAAGCGTTTCACCGCCGTCGCCTGCCCGCCGTGCGGAAAACCAATTACCGTGCTCGGCAACACGCCGCTTCCGGCGAGCAGCTCCGCAGCCCGGCGCAAGTAGTACGGCAAAATGCAAACGCTGGCCACGCCATAAGCGGCCGCCATCCGGCAACCGCTCTCAAGCTGCTCCACCGTAAGCGACGGCGTCAGCAGCGCGTGGTCGATCAGTTTCGCAACATCCTCATACCGATCCGTCATGGTGCTCCCGACCCTACAGCCCCGGCCGGAAGCCAAGACCAGAAAGCTGATCGCTAAGCGTTAACTACTGAAAACTGACAACCGAAACTTGTTCCGTCCTAGCCGCGCTTCGACGGCCGCTTGCTGAACGTCGTGCAAACATCGGCCACGCGTCCCGTATCGGCCAAGGCGACGTGGAACCGCTGGTCCCCCTCGAAGCGATGCACCGTGCAGTGATAGCTCGAGGCGTACGCCGCCAGATACGGCCGCTGTTCCGGATCCTTCAGCGGCCGCAATTTGCCCCACGATCCGTCCCCCAGATAGATGAGGCCGTTCTTGTTGATGTGGCCATCGAGCATCGGATGCGTCCGCTTGAACGTGTGGTCGTGATGCTCGAGCACCACGTCGACCTTGTACTTCTCGAACAGCGGCGACCAATACTTCCGATTGTCGGCGCCGGTTCCGGCGTTCGTGTCGTGAGCCCAAGCGCGATGCGACGGATAGGCTGGCACGTGGTTGGCCACAATCAAGTGCTGCCGGTCTTGCCGTTCGGCGAGGGTTCGCTCCAGCCAATCGGTTTGTTCTCCCTTGATCGGCGCAATGTGCCCCGTGTCGAGCAAAACGAGACTCATGTAGTCGCCAATATCGAGCACGCCGTACGTCTTTTCGGGATAAAAGCCGTCGAACACGCTCAAGTAGCTGCCGGCGTCGGCCCGCTTGCCGTTGTAGCCGCCCTTCACCTCGTGATTGCCGATGCAGGCGATCAGCGGAATCATGCGCCCCTGCGGATCGATCATGTGCGCGTTGTAATTGCGCAGAAATCGCAGAAACGTCCGCGGCGACGCTCCGTTGTCGTAGGCCAAATCGCCGCCGATAAATGCGAAATACGGCTCCTGCTTCGCCGCGAGTATGTTGGTTTCGATCGCGTGGCTTCCCGTTCCCGCGTCGCCGCCCGAGACGAACTGAATCGTGTTGGTGGCGGTGGCTGGCATCGTCCGGAAGCGGCGAATTTTCTTCTCGCCATCGACGCGAAACTGATACTCGGTCCCCGGCCGCAGATCGGTCAATTCGCAGCGATGGACCTTCTGGTCGGTGCCTGGAAATTCCTTCAGCGAGGTCCGGGCCGACTTCCAATCGGCGTCTTCCTGATCGCTAAAGATCGAGTACTCGATCTTCACCGGCCCGCGATCGTCGCCCACCCACTGCACCGTCATCGTCGAAGTCGGGTCGCGCTGCCAGGTAAGAAACAGCGAGTCGGTCGGGGACGGCGTCGGTTCCGGCTTTGGCGCGGCGTCCTTTTCTGGCTTCGCCGAATCGGCAGCCCACACGCCACCCGGCACGGTCAAAGCAGCCAGGCTCGCCAGCGATGCTCCCAGAAACTCACGCCGACCACTCGTCACTGCCATCGCACTCAACCTTTCTTTTTCGTGAGTTTCTGAAACCGCCAGCCCAACAACCCGTTCCTTGAATATCGCAGCCGGCGCCGCGATGAATTCAACTTACGTCCAGGCGAGTTGTTCGGTCCGACATGGGCCCTGGTGAAAAACTCCGGCAGTTTTTCACCGCGCCCCGGCCTCTAGGGGCCCCCAACTCGGTGAAAAACCCTCCGAGTTTTTCACCAGCGAGCGGTCGGCTTCGCGAAGGCTCGCTTGCCGTAAGTCGCTCGGCCGGCAATCCGTGCCAGCGCCACATTTGACGACGGGCGGGGCACAATTTTGCCGAAGGCGAGCGAACGCACAACGTCGCGCAAACGCACTCGGAAGAAGCATTGCATATTTTGACGAGTTTGTCAATATTTCAGCCGCTGGCGAATCTCGGTAGCGGAACGGCGCGCGTCGTCCGGCGAAGTCCGGTAAAAGCGTGGCTCGATTAGATTGTCGAAGCGATCGTTCACCGGGCGGCTTGCGTCGCTCCGCTATCTTGGAATCTGCTTGAGAAACGCTCGTGGGGGCACTTGCCCCGCCAACTTGCGATCGCCTTCGCCCCTGCCTATGCTCAAACCCCGATCGAGAACGGTATTTTCCTCTCCAACTCGCGTTTCCTGGTGGTGACTCCGTGACAACATCTTGGCGCATTTCGGTTTTGCTCGTCAGCCTGATTGCCGTTTTACTCCTGCCGTTTGCCGGCCGCCCGGCTGCGGCACAAGAGGCGGGGGGCGAGGTTCCCAAGGGGGAGGTAACCAAGCATTCGTTCGAGTCGAGCAAGATTTTTCCCGGCACCTACCGCGACTATTGGGTCTATGTTCCGAAGCAATACGACGGCGAGAAGCCGGCGTGCGTCTTCGTCTGTCAGGACGGCATTCAGTACAACGCACCCGCGGTCTTCGACAAACTGATCGCCGCGGGCGAGATGCCGATCACGATCGGCGTCTTCGTGATGCACGGCCGCGTGAAAGCCAAATCGGACCAGGCGCTCGACCGCTTCAACCGCAGCTATGAGTACGACGGTCTGGGAGACAACTACGCCCGTTTTTTGCTCGAAGAGCTGCTTCCCGAGGTCGAAAAGTTGAAGACCGAGGACGGCCGGCCGATCAAGCTGTCGAAGGACGGCAACGATCGCTGCATCGCCGGCAACAGCAGCGGCGCGATCTGCGCCTTTACGGCGGCCTGGGAGCGTCCGAACGATTTTCGCCGCGTCTTCAGCGCCATCGGCACCTACGTCGGCCTGCGCGGTGGCCACAGCTATCCAACGCTGATCCGCAAGATGGAGCCCAAGCCGCTGCGGATTTATCTCGAAGACGGCAGCAACGACCTGAACATCTACGGCGGCGACTGGTGGATCGCCAACCAGGCGATGGAGCGCTCGCTCACGTTCGCCGGCTACGAGGTGACGCATAACTGGGGAGACGGGGCTCATAACAGCAAACACGCCACCGAAATCTTCCCCGAGGCGATGCGCTGGATCTGGAAGGATTGGCCGAAGGGAATCGAAACCGGCAAAGGCTCGCCGCAACTGCAGGAAATTCTCATGCCGGGCGAAAACTGGAAGCTGGTTGGCGAAGGCTACAAGTTCACCGAGGGCCCGGCTGCGAATGAAAAAGGGGAAGTCTTCTTCAACGACATTCCGAACCAAAAAACCTACAAGGTCGACGCTAGCGGCAAGGTGAGCGAGTTTCTGACCGACACCAACCGCGCCAACGGCCAGGCGCTCGGTCCCGACGGCCGGCTTTACGCCGTGGCGATGGAGACCGAATCGATCGTCGTCTACGACGCCGACGGCAAGCGTTCGACCGTTGTGGACGGTTTTCGCGGCAACGACATCGTGATTCGCCACGACGGCAGCATGTACGTCACCCAGCCGGGCTGGGACGGCAAGTCGCCGAGCAAGATCTGGTACATCAGCCCCAAAGGGGAAAAGAAGGAAGTCGACAGCGGCTTGAAATTCGCCAACGGCGTGACCGTTTCGCCCGATCAATCGCTGCTCTACGTCGCCGATAGCCGAACCCACTGGGTTTATAGCTATCAGATCCAGGAGGACGGCTCGCTGGCGTACAAGCAGCAGTACTATCACCTGCACGTGCCCGACACAGCCGACGACAGCGGCGCCGACGGGATGCGCACCGACCGCGACGGCCGGCTGTGGGTCGCAACGCGGATGGGCCTGCAAGTCTGCGACCAGGCGGGCCGAGTGAACTGCATCATCCCGACGCCCAACGGCAAGGTCTCGAACCTCTGCTTCGGCGGCGAAAAGTTCGACACCATCTACGCCACCTGCGGCGACAAGGTCTACAGCCGCAAGGTGAAAGTGACGGGCGCCAACGCCTGGCAAAAGTCGATCAAACCGGCTGCGCCGCGGCTGTAGGAAACAACGCCGCACTTCGGCTGGCTACGCGTCTCCCTGCGAGCCAGCCGTCCCCCAAGGAAGCAGCCGGAGGCGAACCGCCTCTGGGGCTCCGAGCGAGAATTTTGCAAATCAAGGGTTGTTGCTGGATTCGCGGAACGTGAGGTTTTGAATACTCAGCGAAGCACAGCGCCACTCGATTGCCACGCGAATGATTCACGCCTTTTGAAAATTGAATGTCTCAACATGGAACAGTGCGCGGTCCGCGATGCCATCCGGTATCGAGTATCCGAGCGAAGCCAGCAGATCGATTAAGAAGTCTGCCTGCCAAGGATGAACCGCACTTGGATTGAGGAGCCACCCCAGGAAGTGCGTGTACGGCGACTCGGTTCGAGCCACGTTCAAAATCTGAAACGGATCGGGTTCAAGCTGTCGCTGTTTAAGCAAGTC
>Ga0182737_1003596_pt1 | contig 11267 bp, 10 predicted proteins | sample eDN5th30CBELigOP_FD_128878 | JGI IMG/M metagenome (GOLD analysis project Ga0182737, IMG submission 128878) | Enriched Organic Plus compost microbial communities from Emeryville, California, USA - eDNA 5th pass 30_C BE-Lig OP (version 2) (version 2) ... | reverse complement strand
GTTTTACCCTGGTAGAGTGAATTTTAAGGTGTGGCGTGAAGTTCTGATTGGAGGTTGGGATGGTTGTTTGGATTTTACCGGGAATGACCGTTCTGCATTGATGACGTTAGTGTCGCGAGCAAAATCCCGGGTGGGCTATGAAAAGTTTGCCACCAGGGGCCTGAGGAAATGGGCTTATGGGCAACTGTCACAGGCATCCCTGCGGAATCTACACACGGTGGATTTTCACCAGGAACTGGTGAAAACATTTTTGGGAGCGGAGATGGAAGAGATTCCTTTGATCAACTTCCAGTTTGGCAAGGATGTCGTTGCGGCTCTACAGCAAAAAACGCAGAGAGCGGGCCTTAAAGTGGACCAGCGGTATGTGATTCTTCATCCTGGCACTGCCAGGATTGAGAAGTTTTGGCTGGATGAGCGCTGGGTTGAGGTGGCTGAATACCTTTACAACCGTCACGATTTACAGGTGGTGCTTACGGGGACGGGGACAGGTCTTGAGGAAGCGCCTTTGGCACAGATTAGAAGGGGGCTCAAGGTTCCCGCAGTGGATTTGTGCGGCCTTTTGTCCCTGCCAGAGATGCTGCTGCTGATTAAAGACGCCCAGGTGGTGGTTGGAGTTGACAGCATGGCCATGCATCTGGCGGCCCTGGCGGGGCGCCCGCAGGTCGCTCTTTTTGGTCCCACTAATCCCTTTCACTGGCGGGCCCGCCATCCCAGGGCAATCACACTCCAGGGAAGCAGCGGTGTTCCATTAAAAGAGTTCTCTCCGAAGTGTGAGAGAATGGAAATGAACCAAATCTCGACGGCGACCGTGATTGATGCTATCTCTGCGGCGCTTTAACCTCACATTTTTCTTTTGCTGCCTGTCGCAGCTCTCATTGCTTCCATGTCAAAAATTACGCAGCCTCCTCCAGGCAAAAAAATCAGTCGCAAGCAGGTGACTGATTTAAGTTCAGGCGAACTTTGGGCGCTTACCCGATGGACTTACGGCAAACTTTTCCGGTACATGAAGCCGTACCGGGGACGCTTCATGATTGGTGTGACGCTGGGTATTCTTAGCGGTCTTTTTAACGCCGTGATGCTGGTGGGTTTCAAGGTCATTTTTGCAGTGGTTCTTTCGCATGGCCATACGCAGCCAGTGGATAATACACCCGTCATTTCAGGTGATGTGAACTTGCAGCAACTGGCGTTTGAGCAGCCGAAACCGCATGTTTTTGGGCAGGTGGAGGTGCCTTTTCTTGGACATATAAACCCTGTGGAGTGGTTTTTGGGCTATATTCCCACCAATGTGGGTTTTGGGCTGGTGATTGCGGTCTGCTCGTTGATTCCCATGCTGCTTTTTACGCGCGGTTTTCTGACCTATCTGGCAAATTATTCCATGCTTTGGGTGGGCAATAAAGTGCTTTTCAATCTCAGGAATGACATCTTCCGCAATCTTTTAAGTCAGTCGTTGAGTTTTTATAATCGGGTTAAAATTGGCGACTTAATCCAGACGGTATTTAACCAAACCCGTGTTGCACAGACGAATGCCGTGCAGTTGACCTCGGTATTGATCCAGAAGCCGGTGGCCATTCTCACCATTTTTGGTTATCTGCTGGCCTGGGACTGGTTTTTCACGCTCAGTTCGGTGTTGGTTTTCCCTTTGTGCCTTGGGCCCATTGCGTACGTCAGTCGAAGGGTGCGTAAGGCTGGCGCTAATGAGGAGGCTGAAGCTGGGGCGATGATGGTGAACATGCATGAGAGTTTCGCGGGGATTCGGGTGGTCAAGGCAAATGCCCGTGAGGAATATGAGACCAAGCGGTTCAATCGTTCCAACAAGTCCATGGCAGACAATATCATGCGCTGGCAAAAGGCCATGGAGATCATCGGCCCTGTGGTGGAGACAGTGGCCTCTCTTGGTGTTGCCGCTGGCCTGGTTTACGCCTGGCACAAGGGCATGCGTGCTGAGGATTTCTTTTTGGTGGTGATCGCACTAACGCAGATCTACCCGCATGCCAAGGAACTGGGCAGGGTGCAGATTCTGATGCAGAAGTGCATTGTCGCATCCAGCGCGGTTTTTGGTTATCTGGAGCAGGAACCCGATGTGAAAGATGCACCTGATGCGAGAAAGCTAACCAAAGCGCGTGGGCAGGTGACTTATGAAAATCTGTCGTTTACCTATTCTGATGCGAAAGGCAAGCCGCTGAAAAAAGCGGCAGTGAATAATATCAATCTGACACTGGAGCCGGGCAAATTCTACGCTTTGGTGGGGCCAAGCGGAGCTGGCAAGAGCACCTTATTCTCTCTGCTGCTAAGATATTATGATCCTGTGGAAGGGCGGGTGCTGGTGGATGGCAACGATGTGAAGGAGGTTACCCAGGAGTCGCTGCGTTCCAAGATCGCCGTTGTCAGTCAGGATGTGTTCTTATTTCATGACACGATCAAGGAAAACATCCGCTACGGTCGTTTAAACGCCACGGATGAGGAGGTGATTGAGGCTGCGAAAAGAGCGCACGCCGATGAATTCATCATGCAAAACAAGCTTGGATACGAGTCGCTTGTCGGGGATGGCGGCAACAACCTTTCCGGTGGTCAGAAGCAGCGTATTTCCATAGCGCGTGCGATATTAAGAAACGCTCCAATTCTTTTGCTGGATGAAGCGACGTCCGCCCTGGATACGGAAGTCGAGCGCATTATTAAAGATGCTATCCATACATTGCGTGAAGGTCGTACAGTGGTGGCTATTGCGCACCGTTTTTCCACAGTGCTGGAGGCTGATCAAATCATTGTGATGCATGACGGTCAGGTCGTTGACATGGGCAGACATGCAGAACTGTTGGGGCGTTGTGATTTGTATCAACGCCTTTATACCTTGCAGTTTGATAGCGGCAATGTGGATCCAGAGAAGCCGGTGAAGGACATCAAGCTTGATCCGGATGAGTCATTGTGAACTGGCTGAGGTTGGAGTTGCTTCAGGACTTCGTGTGATTTAACTGGATCGGTTCGCCCATTTTTTATGGATAAGTCGCAACCATTATTTCTCCCTTCATTAACTGGAAGTTTTTCCAAGCCGGCGGGGGATAACCCGACGGTGGCAATGATGGAGGCTGCGTACAGGCATCACGGTCTGCATTATCGGTACATCAACATGGAGGTGGATGCTGATGGTCTGGCGGATGCCGTGAGGGGAGCGAAGGCGCAGGGATATGTTGGGTTCAACTGCAGCCTGCCACACAAGGCGGAGGTGATCCGCCTTCTGGACGGGCTGGGCGAATCTGCGAGGTTGATCGGGGCTGTGAACTGTGCCGTAAAACAAGGTGACGGCCGTTGGGTGGGCGAAAATACGGATGGGGTTGGTTTTTTGGAAAGTCTCAAAGAGCTGATTGATCCCGCCGGGCTGGAAATCGTCATATTGGGAGCAGGCGGCGCTGCACGTGCGATAGCCGTTGAACTGGCGCTGGCGGGGGCGAGTAAGCTTTACGTGGTCAACCGTTCAGTTTCCCGAGGACAGGAACTGGCTGCGCATGTCGCGGCGAATACCTGTGCGGAGACCGTATTTTTTCCATGGGCTGGAAGGTTCGAAGTGCCAGCCTCAGTTACTGTCGTGGTGAACGCCACCTCCATTGGCCTTGCCCCCGATGGTGATGTGCTGCCTGAAGTAAATCTAGAGACATTGAGGGCAAACATGATTATTGCGGATGTGATCCCGAATCCACCCCAAACCGCCTGGCTGAAAGAAGCAGCGAAACGTGGATGTAAAACCCTGGATGGTCTGGGGATGCTAACCCATCAGGGGGCTAAAAACTTTCATTACTGGACGGGTGTTGTCGCTGATAAAAAGGTCATGCGACATGTGCTGGCGGAGATATTCGGGGCCAGCCAGACTGTGCCGTGAGGCTAGTTTAGCGGCTGACATTTTTCTGTCACGGTTCAACTGTGTCCCAATTTTAGCCGCTCGCTGGTAGATTTGGCGGAGTGATGGGCTGCTTCAAACAGAGGCTTGAAGAAGACATCTGCGAAGGAATAAATTGGGGCTGGGGAAGTGTGGCCCAATCGGGCTTTCAGCAGGCAGGCAAATGCTGTAGAGGGTAATTTAGGACACCGTTGACATATTTAAGGGAATGAATGCACTAAATTCAATACTCAAGCGGTTTAAGTTTAAGCCATCAGGGCCGCTTCCAATTGTGGCAGACTGGGAAAAATTTGAGATGGAGGTGGGTAGGTCAGTGCCCACGGATTTTAAGCAATTAATTGAACAAACTGGAAGTACCAGCATAGGTTACTGCTGGTTGCGAAATCCTGCAGAGCGAGAAAATATTGGCCTAGCTTTGACAAAAGCAGCTCTTATACGTGAACACATACTTTGGAACGATATTGTTTTTAAGATGATGGGAGTCAGATTATTTCCCGAGCCCGACGGATTGATACAGCTTGCTCATATTGACAGTATTTCCTTCATGTTGAGCTATCAGAGCGATAATATAGTTATTTGTGATCGTGGCAGTTGGGAGATATTTGAATCTAACCTAATCTTCACTGACTTAATTTTGTCGCTTTTCACTGATAGAACACAATACGATGATCTGGGTTTCTCAATTTGGCATTCTAGTAAAGAATTATTCGGGTGGCCTGAGTGATTTTACCATAGCCTTAGCGTTTAGCTCGATCATGAAATGGCGGATTCTGAGTGTCGTAGTATTGGGCAATGACGGACGGTAGCTACGACGATATTGTAGAGAACAGGCGCTCAAGACCGATGTGTTGGGTCGGGTTACGACCAGCAAGAGCGTAACTGTCACGCGAAGCACCATCATGGGATTGGCTAATGAACCGGGTCATTGTGGGTCGTAGCGTAGTGCTATGATCGATAGTGAAGTTACTGATGAAGTGGCCGTCGGCCTTCGCCCGCCAGCACATCAAAAATCCTTGAGCGCAGGGAGATGACGCAGCACATCATCATCTTTAAACGCTTCGGCCCGATGGTAGAACACACGCATGGCTGTGTCGCGGCAAGTCTGATTGGACGTGAGCTTTTGAGCGATTCAACCCGGAGTTGGGAGTTGATGGGAAGGCGAAGCGGCAAACTGGTTCAGCGTTGACTGCAGCACGGAGCGACCGCTGGGATGGTTGCCGATGACCGGTTGGACGCCGAGCTTGAGCAAGCCTCGATGAAGCAAAAGTGCATGAGGAGCGAAGTTAAAGTCAGTGGAGGCAGATTTGAGGTGCGGAAAGAATGGGTTTTAGTCGGCAGGCAAAGGCTGTTGAATCACAAAATGGCGCTTGTTCAGAAAGCAATTTTGGACGCCGTTGTCACGGTGGCCGCTTGTCTGACAAAAGTACGGTGAGGTAGCAGACTCGTGACCGTCTTTGTTGTCCTTTTTGGAGAGACGAAAATTTTTTGGTCTATTCATGTCAGGGCAGGCGCAGAGGTTCGGGGAGTTACGTTTCATATTTCAGAAACCCACCCGCCATCCTGTCATGTCGAACGCAAGTAACACATTTGGACGCGCCATTCTTTATACCCTGCTGCTATTTGCCCTGATTATTGATGCCCGAGTTCAGGCTGAGGAGCCCGTTGTAGAAGAGAAGGAAGACTCCTTTGCCGCTAATGCAGACCGTATCTTTGCGGATGATCAGATGGCTGACATTCGTGTGGTTTTTGGCTATGACGACTACAAGGGATACAATGTGACGAAGGATATTTTTCGGGCGCACCGTTTGATGAGGCATCTGCACATCCGGGGCTACAAGCCGGTGGTACCGACAGAGGAAATTGCTGAGGTGCTTGGTGTTCCTGCTGATGCTGACAATCTCAGGATTTACGAGGGGACCGGGAAGAATGAGGAGAAGCTGAGGGTGTCTCTGATCTGGAGTTCTGCGACCATGGATACGGAGAAAAACGACGGCTCCGAATACAAGAAGCAGCTACGCTGCAGCCGTCAGGCGCTGGAGTTCATGAAGCGTGCGGCGAATAATGCGGAGGTCATGGCTTACATAGGACATTCACGCGGCGGGGGTGGGCCGGACACTTATCCACCTGTTACAAGGGGGGTGGATGCCGAGGGTTTTCCCAAAGTGGACTATACGCATTACAAGCGTACAAGGCCGGGTCTTGGGTCTCTTCGCATGGAGTTACAGAAGTCTGCCTTTTTGCCTCATGTGATTGCATGGACTTCCTGCAAGACGGAGACGCACTTTAGCCGCTGGTTTGCTGATGTGCTGGAAAGCAAAGAGCATCCCACGAGTCTGGTTCTTTCCACTCGGCTGACCAGCTATATGCCAAATAATGAAGACATCAAGGATCAGGATGAAGGGTTGATGGCTTTTGTTTGTGTGTTGCATGCTCTGGAATATCGTCAGAGCGGCAGGAAGCTGGAGGAGAACCTGAAGACCTGCGAGATGGAGATGAAGCATAATCCCAAGCGCGCTGCCTGGAAGCTGGTGACTATTCCCATGCTGGGGCATGCCAACTGAGACTGATTTGAGCTGGCTCAGTCAGGCAATTAATTTTTGGCCGATCATCAGGCCGCGGTCTGGCTGGCGTTGAGTTGCTGGGTAAGGAATGCCTTCTCAGCCTGGTGTTCGCTAAGTTCCAGCGCACGTTTCCAGTGTTTAACTGCGGCTTTGTAGTTAGCTTTTCTGCTTTCCAGTTCTGCGAGGATTGCGTGGGTGAGATAGTATCCCTTTATTGCATCCAACTGTGATATGGCATTGACTGCGTTGATGCCTTCATCGGGGCCGGAGACTTCTGCAATGGCGACGGCGCGGTTTAGCGCCACGATGGGCGAATCATTGATTTCCACCCATCGGTCATAATATGCCAGGATTCTTGCCCAGTCCGTGGAGGTGTAGTCCCTGGCCATGCTGTGACATGCGGCGATGCCTGCCTGAAGGTGGAACTCGCTTAGTTCATCCCCTGTGGCTGCCTGTCCTAAATGAACCAGCCCGCGCAGTATCATTTCCTGATCCCAGGTGTTCCGGTTCTGGTCTTTTAGCAGTAATAGATTACCGTCACTATCTACACGACCGGCAAGTCGTGCGGTGTTAAACCACATGAGCGCCAGCAGGGCATGAGTCTTGGGATCACTGGTGGCTGGGTGGGAGGCGAGGAGGGTCGCCAGACGAATGGCCTCGTGACATAAGCTTTCGCGGATCAGGCTTTCACCACTGCTGGCCTTGTAGCCTTCGTTAAACAACAAGTAGAGGATTTTGAGAACGCCTTCCAGGCGCAGGGAAAGTTCTTCGCCTGTGGGAATTTCAAAGGGAAGTTGTAACTCCTGGATTTTACTGCGGGCACGAGTCAATCGTTTGGCTATGGCTGCTTCAGATGTCAGGAAACCTTGTGCGATTTCTATGGGACTGAAACCGCAAAGTGTTTTAAGAGCGAGAGCGATCTGCGCCTCCTGGGGAATCAAGGGATGACAGCAGGTGAACATCAGACGAAGCCGGTCATCTTTGATTTCGTCTTCGAATTTGGCGGCGTCTTCTGTTTCGGCCTTGCTGGACCACTGCTCTACTGTGGCGATGATTTGGTCCTGTTTATCCCGGAAGGATTTTTCACGGCGTATGATGTCCAGCGCCATGTTTTTAGCGGTCTGGGTCAGCCAGGCGGCGGGATTCTTTGGCACGCCGTAATACGGCCAGGTTTGAAGCGCGCGGATGAGTGATTCCTGAACGATATCCTCCGCCATCTGCAGGCGTTGAATGCCGAAGATGCCTGTGAGTACAGACACCAGTTTTCCGGACTCATGGCGGAACAGATGTTCCGTGAGTTTGGGAATATTGGTGCTGGAGCCCAGGTCAACAGGATTGGTGGGTGCAGCATTCACGCAGTACCAGTCGGGAGGCTCGAACTTGAGCTGGTGGCGTTACGCTAGAGCAGCAGCCGGTTCATAAGTCATCTGCGCAGCCTGGGCGACCGGACAGATGGGGACGATGGGGCGTACTTCCACTTCAAGCCCGTGTGGCAGGGCGGGGCAGTTTTGTGCGATGTTCACCGCTTCATCAAAGTCAGCGACTTTCAGCAGAAGGTAGCCGCCAATAGCTTCCTTAGATTCTGCGAAAGGGCCATCAGACACGGTGGCTTTTTTTCCAGATACAAGTTTGCCGCTATTGGCCAGGGGATGGCCGCTGATCAGTTTGCCTGTGTTGACAAGATCCTCGATCCGGGAGTTCCAGCGAGACATGGTGCCTTGCAATTCTTCTGGTGACAGACCGCGGTGCCAGTCAGTGCCGCGGAAAAGAATGAGTTGATGGGTCAGCGTGGGTTCAGTGGCCATATACGTATGATTTTAAAGAGTTTAGATGGCAGCAGTACAATCAAAGGTAACTGTGCAAGGTCGCTGCGACAAGCAAGAATCGGTTCAGAGAGAGTCCAGGCTGGTATGGGAGGTTGCGCGGCTGGCGGCCTTCCATTTGCGACACTGACGCGTCGCCAGCCAGAGGAGTGAGAACACACACAGGACGATGGCTGTGATGTACAAGTGAGATGCGGCCGTCATGCCTATGCCAGTGCCCAGAGCTATGTATGCAGCCAGGCAAACGGGACACTTGGGCAGCAAGATCAGGATGGTGGTGGGTAGCAGCCAGGCAAAGCCTTTTCCCAAGCGCGCTGCCAGAGAAAGCCTGGCGGATGGAGTGGCACGGTTGGCGCGGCAAGGGCAAACGGTCGGGTTCATGAGCTTGATGGGTAAGTTATTCAATACTGGAAGCATAAGAGCTGCCATTCATACTCTCGACGAACGGGGCGAGCGGAAAAGGACAGCGCCGTAGATGTTTTTATTTTTTCAGAAAAACGCTGGAGGCTTGATAAAAGAAGGTTTTCATGTGTGTAATGGTTTACGTAGATGAAAAACAATACTTCGCTTGAAACGGGTCACTCCCTTTCCCAAATTGCTGAGACTCTGGGGCAGGAATCCTCTGCGCCTGCATTGCAGAGGGGGCTGGCTATCCTGGAGCTGCTTGCGAATGCCGATGGCGGGGTGACTTTATCAGAGATCAGCAGTCTGCTGAGGTTGTCTCCGGCCAGTATTTTCCGGCTGACAGGTGTACTGGAGGACGCGGGCTATGTGCAGCGTTGCGAGCAATCCAAGCGTTTTTCGCTTACGCATAAGCTGCTACTACTGGGGCAGCCCAGGAAGGCAGGACGGGGGCTGGTGGAAAGCTGCCTGCCTGCGATGCGAGATATTCTGGCGCAAACGGGGGAGACGGTTCAGCTGTGCTGTCTGGTGGACAAAGATTGCGTCTTGATAGAGCAGCTTGCATCAACGCATCCCTTTAAATACATCGTGGATTTAGGTTCACGACCTCCCATTCACTGTTGTGCGCCGGGCAAGGCGTTGCTGGCGTTTTTGCCTGTGGCAGAGAGGGATAGGCTGCTTGGAAGTTTAGAGCTGACTCCGCACACTTCGCGCAGCATCACTTCTATTGATGCGATGCGGGATGAACTGGAGAAGGTTCATGCTGCGGGATATGCTGTGGATAGAGGCGAACATTTTGATGGGATTCACTGCGTGGCCGCGCCAGTTTTGGATCGCCATGGGAGTGCGGTGGCTGCTATAACGATTGCGGGGCCATCGACGCGAATTCAAGCCCGACGTTTTAGCACATTTGGTGAGATCATGAAACAGGCTGCGGCTGCGGCTGCGTTCCGTTATCTCGGATAGACTTTTTGATTGGTCGCCATGAAACCGTTTGCTTCTTTCCCAGGCTTGATCGCAGGGCTGCTGGCCATATCAGGTCACTTGTCATTGTTTAGTGTGGAGATTACTGCCGAGCAGAGAGAGTTCTTTGAGGCAAAAATCAGGCCGGTATTGATTGCTGAATGTTATGAATGTCATGCGGGGAATGAGGCCAAGGGTGGGCTGCTGCTGGATTCAAGACCCAATTTTATGGCCGGTGGAGACAGCGGGGCGCTGGTTACTCCTGGAGATACTGAAGGCAGTCTGTTGATTGCGTCATTAAAGCACAGTCATGCGGACGCTGACCTGCACATGCCAAAGAATGGTGCCAAGCTGGAAGAGGGCATCGTTGAGGATTTTATCACCTGGATAGAGATGGGGGCGCCTGATCCACGTGACAAGGCGGAGGAGGTTTCAGCTTTGGGCGGCACATGGGAGGAGGCTTATGCATTGCGGTCAAAGTGGTGGAGTCTTCAGCCGGTTAAGCATTATAAAATTGAAGAGGACGTCAGGCATCCTGTGGATTACTGGATTGATAAAAAGCTGACTGAAAAGGGGCTGACAAGAAATCCCCCAGCAGAGAAGTTTATTCGTTTACGTCGGCTGTCATACGCGCTGACCGGGCTGCCTCCCACGCCAGAGGAACTGAACCAGTTCCTGAAGGATACGTCTTCAGATGCCTGGGACAAGGCGGTGGATCGTTATCTCTCTTCACCTGCCTATGGTGAAAGGTGGGCGCGTCACTGGATGGATCTTATGCGTTACGCAGAAAGCCACGGGAGTGAGGGCGATCCTGTGATTCCGTATGCCTGGCGATACAGGGATCATTTAATCCGCGCCTTTAATGATGATGTGCCGTATGATCAGATGGTGAGGGAACACATAGCGGGTGATTTGCTGCCCGAACCACGTTGGGACAAAGGCTTGAAGGTTAATGAATCACTTTTAGCTACAGCCAATCTAAGGATGGTTGAACATGGTTTTCAGCCGGTGGATTCTCTGGATGAGCAGGTAAAGACGGTGGACAACCAGATTGAGGTGCTGACGAAGTCTTTTCTGGGATTAACGGTAAGTTGTGCGCGTTGTCACGATCATAAGTTCGATGCCATCAGCCAGAAGGATTATTTTGCTTTGTACGGTATCTTTGCCAGCACGCGGCCAGGGCAGGTGATAGTGGATAGTCCGGAGTTACTGAACCTTCATAAAGACGCATTGCTTGATCTGAAGCGACGGATCAAGGGGGCGTTGGTGAATGAATGGCTGGAACAGGTGGAGAGCATGCCTGAATGGTTGGAGTCACTGCGTCACTCTCCGGCAATGACGCACCATAAGCTGGCTTCGTTGCGCGCGAATCTACGTACACAAATTCTTCAAGCCAGGAATACATCACGTGAAGTCCACCTGGACATGCCGGTGGCTATGGCGCGCTGGGATTTTGAAGATGGTCCCAATGATCTGCTGGGAGATCTGGATGCTGAGTTAGTGGATGGAGCGGCCATTATGAATGGGCGCCTGATTCTTGATGGTGCGCAAGCTTATGCGCGGACACCTGCCTTAAGCAGCAGCATTACTGCAAAAACGCTTGAGGCATGGGTTCATTTATCAGACCTG
>Ga0182737_1003593_pt1 | contig 11277 bp, 10 predicted proteins | sample eDN5th30CBELigOP_FD_128878 | JGI IMG/M metagenome (GOLD analysis project Ga0182737, IMG submission 128878) | Enriched Organic Plus compost microbial communities from Emeryville, California, USA - eDNA 5th pass 30_C BE-Lig OP (version 2) (version 2) ... | reverse complement strand
TTCACCCTAAGGAGTCTTGTCGAGATGGACCGCACGACGTTCCACGCCTGCGCCAAACGCTTCGCCCTGGCCCGTTGGCTGGGGTTTACCTTTGCTGCCGCCCTGTGGTTGGGACCGGCCGCGTATGCTGACCTGGCGGGGCAAGCCTGGGCGGCGCCGCCCCGGGTTCGATTCGATGTCAGCTACGTGGTTTCGTGCCGCGACGTGACGCCGCCGGAGTTCGGCGTGTTGAACCCGGGCGAACGCCTGGTCGAAGCCGCATTCCATATTTCCACGCTGTTGGAAGGCGGCAGCGAAGCCGAGCTCGCGCAGCTCTTTTTCCAGATCGAAAGCCCTGACAAGACGCTGCGGATCGTCGACCACTTGCCGCGTACCGAGTTGACCTCGCAGTACGCCGGCACGATCGCGGTGGAAAAGCGGCGCGAAAGCGGTACCTCGATCGGCGTGGCGGCCAAGCCCAACCTGGAAGTGGTGTCGCTCAGCGCTAGTGCCGAGGCCACCTCCAAACGCGGCATGCACATGAAGTACGAACTGCTGCCGCCGCAGGAGTTGCTGGCGGCCAGCGGCACGCTCGACCGCGAACGGGGCGTGTACTTCAAGTTGAAGCCGTCGCCGCAAACGTCGCTGGAAGGCGCGCACGAGTTTGTCTGTCTGCTGCGTGTGCCGGCGCATTGGCGGGGCGACGTGATTCACGTCCACTGCCGTGCCGAAGGCATCCGCCGCGGCCTATGGCGCTCGCTCGATAGCCGCGAGGTGTGCGGCAGCGGCTCGTTCCTCGTCACGCTCTATCTGGAAGGCGACGAAGAAGCCCGCCGTGCCGTCGGACACCTGGTTCGCTGCGAAGAACGGATGCGGAAGTTGCTGGCCGAGAACCGTACGGCCGTCGCCGAGGCCATGTATGCCTCGCAGGTGCCAGGCCTGGCGGCGTGGCGCAGCGCGATTGATTCGCAGCCGCCGAGCGAGCTGATGGCCTGGGTGCTGTCTGGCCAGCGGAGCGAGGAAGAATTGCAGAGGTTGCCCACGCCGGTGGTGCAAACCGTGAAGGAACTGCGGCGGGCGGCGGCCCTGGTGCGGCAGATGAACGGCAGCCTGGCCCAGCGGCAAATGGTCGATGCCGAGCACGCCCGGCCCCGGTAGGCGGACTACTTGAGTCGTTGGCGAACGGTAGGCTGGTCGTTGCATCGAGCGCGGCCAGCAAAATGTGCGGATAGTGGCCTGTCACGGAGGAAGCCACGCGGCGTAAGCCTTGGCTGGGTACCGAGCTGAGACGGCCCTAGGCGGGGGGCGTCCAATAGGCATGCCAGTTGCACTTTGTCGTGGGTAAAGTACTCACTGGCTGCACATGGGAGGATGAACCATGGCCCGAGTTACCAAGCCAGCGGCCGCCCGCGCGAGCCTCAACGGAAACGGTCACGGCCAGCCCGGCCAAATGCCCGCGGCGGAAACGCGACCGGCCCCCGGCGGTCAACCCACTAAGCGCGAGCACGAAACCTGCCCTCGCCAATCGGCGCAGCCGTATGTCTCGCTCAAGCAGCGCGTCATTCAGAAGCTGCAACGCCTGGCAGACGAGACAGGTCGCGAGCACACGCAGCCAGCCACCATGCAGCCCCATCGCTATTCGTTCGCCGCCGAGGAAATCGCCAAGCGGCGGCGTGACAGTTGAAACACCTGCCGCACGTCGCGTCGCGGTGGGCACAGCCAGCCAGCACATGAAGCGAGCCGCGTCCTTTGCTCCGTCAGAGGACGCGGCTCGTATCGCTTGGTGTGGGCCACTGGCGGCCCGCGTTTGTTATCTAACGGCTGCCGCGGGTCCAGGAGCCGTCTGGATTGGCCGACTTGGCGGTCGGCGGTTTGCCCGGATGACGGCTGGCCAAGTTCGACAGCATCTTCATACGGGCTTCCGCGTCCGGATGCGTCGACATGGCACCCTTGCGCGGACCGGGAGAACTGAACATGGGATGAACTCTCACTTCCTGGGGATGCGTATCTCGCGATGGCGGGGCATAAGCACAGTGCACAAAGCGCGTAAGCCATCACGCGTTCCATACGCAGCTACTAGCTGTGCAAGTCCCGTTCCCAGGCGGCGGCGATAGCAAAGAGCGCACGCGAGCCGCGCACGGCCGCGGGAAATGAAGCGATCACACCGCACACAGCCTCGCGGCCAACTAACTGAAGGTGGTTGCCCGGCAACCGGCTCGGTCGCTCGGGCGGCGCAGATCACACCGCGCATAAGCAAGTCGCGTTACGTGCTTGGCATAGCGCACGATGGAGCGCAGTTGCACGCGACTCACGCGTAGCGGCGAATCAGCCGCCGCGAGATAGCTGGCTCAGGCCTGGAAAAGCCTCGGCCCCTAGCTCATCACCTTTTGGGCTTCATAGGTGCGGCCGGCGCTGCCGTCCTGCGCTTGCTGGAGAGCGATCTGGTAGAGCTGCTGGCCGCAGGCGGTCGGGTAATCGCCGGTGATGCAGGCCTGGCAGAGTTGATCGCTATCGAAGCCGACAGCCCGCGAGATGGCTTCCACCGGCAGATAACGGAGCGAATCGGCTCCGAGCACGGCGGCCATTTCCGCCTGGACTTCTTCGGTCAGTTCGCCGCCTTGCAAGAACTTTGGAGCGAACAGCTCGCTCACGGTCGACATGTCGATGCCGTAGAAGCAGGGGGCGATGATCGGCGGCGAAGCCACGCGGATGTGCACTTCCTTCGCACCGCCGATTTGGCGGATACGTTCGACCAGCACCTGCATGGTGGTGGAGCGGACGATCGAGTCTTCGACCAGCAGCACGCGTTTGCCGCGGAGCACCTCGGCCAGCGGCGTGTACTTGGTTTCAACCTTGCGGCGGCGGTCGCTGCCCTCGATGAACGTCCGGCCCGCGTAACGGTTGCGGATCAGGCCTTCGCGGGAGGGGATTTGCAGGTGGTAGGCCATGGCGTCGGCCGCGGCCTTGCTGGTGTCGGGCACCGGCACCACGATCGTGTCGTCGTCGATCGTCACGGTTTCGAGCCGGGCCAGCTCCTCGCCCAGGGCCGTCCGCGACAGGTACACGCTGCGCCCGTCGAGCGTGCTGGCCACGTTGGCGAAATAGATCCACTCAAAGAAGCAGTGGGCTCGCCGGGCGTGCGGAGCAAAGTTTTCGATCGTCATTTTGCCGCCGCTGATGATGATTGCTTGGCCCGGCAGCACCGACCGGATGCTGGTCGACGAAAAGCCCAGGTTCAGCAGGGCCACGCTCTCGCTGGCCGCGGCGAACAGGTTGCCTTCACGGGCGTAGCACAGCGGCTTGATGCCCAGCGGATCGCGAGCCACAACCATGTCGCCCAAGGCATTGAGATATACGAGCGAGTAAGCGCCATCGAACCGCTTGCTCATCTGGCGGAAGATCTCCCCCAGATTGGGGCGCTCGGGCCGCGACAATTCGCGGCTGATGGCGTGCATGATGATTTCAGTATCGTTCTCGCGCGCCAGGTAGTTGTCGTTGTCTTCCAGCAGTTCCTGGCGGAGCGTCGCGTAATTGGCCAATTGCCCGTTGAACGCGAAGCTGAACCACTTGTGTTTTTGCAGGTGGTGGCGTTCGAACGGCTGAGCGTAGCTGCGGTCGTCGCCGCCGCAGGTGGCATAGCGCACGTGGCCGATCGCCGCGCGGCCCGAGTACTGCCGCATCAGGCTTTCGTACTTGCCTCGGTGGCTCATCCGGAACACTTCGGACACGGTGCCGACATCCTTGTGGGTGTCGATCAACTGGTTCCGGTCGGGGGAGTAGGTGGTGAAACCAGCCGAGAGCTGGCCCCGGTTCTGGATATCAAGCAGCATGCGGGGCATCAGCCGCGACACGGCGTCGGGCCCCTGATCGGGGCACAGCCGACTGGCCTCGCCCGGCAAGTGGTAAATGGCAGCCACACCGCATTCGTGGTGCATTTCGCTCATGGCAGACCGCCGGACTCTTATCGCGTAAAGGGGGGCTGGACTCGTGGCCGAGATGACCAGAGAGGACGTCGAAGGAGGGCCGTCAACGGTTGCGTGGTTCGGTTCGAACCCACAGGAAACCCTTGCAGGGAATGATAGACGCCCTAAGCCAACTTTCTACGACGGACGGTTTCCGCCTCGCCAAGCCGCAGAAATCTGCCACTTAACGCGACCTGCCGGGACAGTCCGGCAACCGACGCATCGACCTGCTCTCACGGCTGGTGCGCTCGCTGGGAGCCGCAGTCCGCTTCACAGAGATTTCATTCTATCGACCGCCCCCGGTGAAACAAGGAACCCAATGTCCACTGCGGCCGGTTCTCAGCCAGCATCACCCTGTTGCCGCCGGGGGCGTTTGAGGGTAGCGCCGATTGCAACGCCGGCAGCCTCGGGGGGCCGGGCATGTTTCGCCCGGAAAATCACTCTCCAGGAAACCCCACGGTCAAATCGTTGTTCGGGGGGGACGCTCCGGCGGCTCATGTCGCCTGCCCGGTAAGGACGGCACAGACGTTAGCCTTGGCGGGCCCAGCGCTCGTTGTACGGCTGCCAATCGGCCGGAGTCATCATGCGGTCCTTGGGCTGCCGCAGCACCCAGAGCCAGAACGGCACCGAGGCGACAACCAGCAGCACGCTGATCAACTGCGAGATCGTCATGCCCAGCCAGAACGCATGCGGCTCGTCGATCCGGATGATTTCCATCAGGAACCGCGTGATGGGGAACAGCGTCAGCAGGGTGGCGAACACCTGGCCGTCGCGGCGGCGGAACGGGAAATACGTCCAGGCGAAAAAGAAGAACAGCAGCCCGTTGATCGCGCTGTAAATCTGTGTGGGATGCACCGGCAGCGACCGTTCCAGCGGATCGGCGGCACGCCAGGTGTGGGGCATTGCCTCGCCTCGGGTGCGGACACTGATCTCCTCGCCCGGCTCGTTGATGGCCAGCAGCACCTGAATCGCCTGGCCGATGTTGTGGATCAGGATGTCGTTAATCGTCACCACGGTTTGGCCCGCCGCCAGGCCTGCCGCGGCGGCCGGGCTGCCCGGCTCCACTTCGGAAATGACCACGGGGCCATTGGGGTGGGCGTCGAGCTTCAGGCCGTGCACGAAGGTCAGGCCGGTTTCCACCTGCCGCACGTGCGGAGGGCTGCCGTAGGGAAACGTGATCTGTGGCAAGTTCGGCTGCTCGCACACGCCGCCGAAACAGCAGCCATTGAGCAGGCAGCCAATCCGGCCGATGCCCTGCCCCAACACCAGGCTTGCCACCAGGTAATCGCTCAGCGGCAGCACCGGCAGGCGATTCCGCCAGGCCAGGATGCCGAAGGCGACCGCCGCCCCCAGGAACGACCCGTACACCACCAGGCCGCCCTTGGTGATGTTCACCATCGCCAGGATGGTGTCTTTCAGCAGCAGTTGCCCCTGGCTGTCATACCGCAGGAAATGGTCGTAATACTCGGCGACGTAGAACCCCCGGGCTCCGATGATGCCGCCGATGAACACCCAGAACGTGATGCTGTAGATGATTTCGGGATCGACGCCCATCTGCCGCGCACGGTACACGGCCAGCCACACGCCCAGCACGACGGCCAGCAGCAGCATCATGCCGTAGCCCTGCACGGGCAGGCCCTGCTCATCGACGATCTTGGGCACGATCACCACGTAGACCGCGGCGACGCCGATCAGCGTGAGCAGCGATTGGATGACATCGCGGCTCCAACCTTCGCGACGGACCTTCGAGAACAGCAGCAGCCCGCCCGAGAGCACCAGCACCAGCCAAACCAGCCCAAATCCCCAGTCCTCGTTCCAGGTTAGAAACGGAATGGGGCCGACGCGGTTGGGAATGTGAAAAAGTGTCTGATACAAGCGGGCGTTCCTCGACCTCAATCCCTGGCCAACGGTGCGTGCGGCCCCAGGCGGGGCCAGCTGTGCCGGCGGAGCCGGAATAACGACGGGCAGCGACTAATCCTTGCCCTTGTGCTCCACCAGCGGCCAGTAAGCTTCAAATCCGTGTTTCACATAGTCGGGGCTGTTGTCCAGGTCATGGCACTGGCGGCAGTTGTCGTCGGCCTTCTCCAGTGGCAGCCGCATCAGCTCGCGCAGCTTGAGCCGTTGGTCCTCGGTCACTTCCAGCGTGCCTTCCTCGGCGGCCACGTGCTGCGAACCTGGGCCGTGACAGTTCTCGCAACCGTTTCCGGCCAGGTGGGGCGTGGTTTTCAGATCGATGTAGCCGCTATCAAACGGAAAGTACCGCTGCGGCTCCCAGCCCGTGGCGTGGCAACTGATGCACTCGGGATCAAACTGCCGGGGTGGATCGAGCTTGGCCAAGGTTTCCATGGCGTGGGCGTGCGAGGTGTTCTTCCACACGTCGAACGCCTTGGTGTGGCACTCGCCGCACTTCTCGCTGCCGGCGAACTGCCGCCCGCTGGGATGCGGCACGGCGTTCAGCCCCAGCCCTGTAAGCCCCAACTGCTTGAGCTGGTCCTGGTAGGCCAACTGCTGCTGGTAGATGGTTTGGGCGTCTTTGAACCGGGCGTCGATCGGCACCCGCTGGAAACGCCGCGTCTTGAGATCCTCGCCGTAGTAGCCCACCACGCCGGCGTACATGCCCTTCTGGCCAACCTCGATCAGCCAGGTGGAACTGCCTTCGATCTTGCCGGGCTCGGCTGGAGGCAAGCTGGCTCCGCCGGCCGTGGCCACCACATCGAACTGGGGGAACTGCTTGGCCAGGGCGGTCGATTCTTCCACCGTGCCGTGTGAGAGCAGGATCAGCAGTTGGGCCTGCTCCCGCACCTCGGGCAGCACCTCGGCGATGGCTTCGGCGGCCGGTTTAAACACGATCTCGGCGTTGTTCACGCCCTGGCGGAACTTCTCGCCCAGCACGGCGATGATGCCCACCTGGATGCCGCCGGCTTTCACCACCCGATACCGCGAGGGCAGGCCGGTGTCGAAACCCAAGAGGCCCACGTTGGCGGCGGTGAGCGTGTTTTCCGGATTGCCGGTGTTGGAAAGCAGCACGTCGACCGGCAGTTGCAGATCGTGCGGTCCCAGCCCGATGGCGTCGTACTGCATCGTCCGCAGCGCATCGATGCTGGAGGTGAACTTGATCTCAGCCTGTTTGCCAAAGCGGCGAACCATGCCGCCCAGGTCCACGGCCACGACGGGCCAGCCTTGCTCGCGGAGGTTCGTCAGCAGCGTGCCGCGGCGTTTCAGGCCGCCCTTCATATTCTCCAGGCCGGCACAACCGCAGGGCTCCATGTAGCCGTTCTGCTCGCCGGTGATCACGAGCGCCAGTCGCGGCTTAGGCCAGCCTTCAAAAATGGGCCCGTTGGCTTCGACCGGATCGATCGGCTTTTTCTTGCCGTCGCTGGCGGCATCCGCGCTGGCGGTGCTGGCGGCCGGCTGCTGAGGCTGGGAGGGCGGCTCGGTTTTGTCGGTCTTGGCGGGCGTGCCGCCTTCAGTGGCAGGCGGCAGCGGAGTCACCAGCGGACTGGCCGGGGGCATTGCCGGTTGGCTGCCTGGCTCGGCAGGCATTTCCTTGGGGGTGGCCGCCGGAGAGCTTTCCGTGGCTGGCTGAGCGGCGGCTGGTTCGTCAACGGCGGCTGCCTGCTGCTGCGACGTGGAGGCCGACCCGGTCGCGGTACCGCCATCTTGCGGCGTGCCTGGTTGCTCTTGGCCTCCGCAGCCAACCAAGGCAACGGCCATGGCACAGAGCCATGGGGCCAACATCAAACGACGGGGCCGGAACATGCGAAAAACTCCCTTTCAGTCCGTTGAAAGCAACGCGCAACAAGCCTGAAATGCCTTCGCCTCTGTTGCCCCTCCTAGTCCCACAGAACCTCGCTGGCAGACGAGGGATAGCGGGATTGCCGTTAAGAGCGAAACGGATCTGTCACAGCGGCGGACGAAATCCTCGCCGCCGCATCCTGCGCAGATTCGCTGCGTTTCTACAACGCATCATAGGCGGATTGCCGCTATCGTCCAAGATCGTAAAGTTTGCCCGGCCCCCCACTTCATGCAATCCCGGGGAGCCGGCAAGCGCGGCAATGGAAGAGATGGGGAAATGCTAGCAGCGGCTTACGCGCATCGGCCCAGCGGCTGGGCACCGAGCGTGTGCAGGTAGTCGATCACGCGCTGCACGGCTTTTTCCGCCGCGTGCTGGCGGATCAGGCTTTCCTTGGCCGCCGCGCGGATGCGGACCGTGCAAGCGCGGTCGGTGGCAATCAACACTTCGACCTGGACCGCCGCGGGATTCATATTGAAAAAGCCTGCCCCCACCACGCCCGTCAGGCTGGGAAAGTCCGACGGCGCGGCTTCGTCCTCGCCAGCCAGCCGCCCGGCGCTGGCCAGAAACGTGGCCATCTTGGTCAGAACCGTTTGCAGCGGTTGCCGGACGATCACCTGCTGCTCGCAGGTTTCCGTGGGCAGCACCTTGGACGCGATGATGCCACCCAGCCACCCGCCGATCGAGCCGGCCGGGCCGCCGCCAAGTTTGCCCCCGAGCTTGCCCGCCTTCACAAGCTCCTTCGCCAGCAGTGCTTCTTGCGCGTTATCCATCGTCGTTCCTTTGACTTGGGTTGACGCTCCGGCGTCAAGTTGCCCCCGGCGGGCATCCGTTTTGCATTCATCCTTCTTTATCGGTTTCTCTCACCTGACACATTCCGAAGAAGGAGCAAGTGATGAAAGTTGCCGAATTGATGAGCCAGGATCTGGCCTGCTGTAGCCCTGAAACCCCGCTGACCGACGTGGCCCGGATGATGGCGGAGCACGATTGCGGAGCGATTCCGGTGATCGAAGACCGCGGTTCGGGGCAAATCCTCCGCGGCATTGTTACCGACCGCGACATCGTGTGCCGCACAATCGCTCAAGGCATCAATCCCCTGGAAGCTACGGCGGCCGATTGCATGACCACGCCGTGCCACACCGTGAACCTGGGCGACGAGGTGGACGAAGTGTGCCACACCATGGAAGAACACCAGATTCGCCGCGTACCCGTCGTCGACGACAGCGGTAACTGCTGCGGCATTGTGGCGCAAGCCGATGTGGCCCGCCGGGCTCCGGAGGACGACACGGCCGAAGTGGTCAAACAGATCTCGCAGCCATGCAACGGCACAACGGCCTAGCTCACGATGGCTTAGCGTCCGAGCCGGCCGGCGTCGTTCACGCCGCAGGCGGCCTACGGCGAAGCGCTACCTAACCGCTGAAGATGGGGCGGCTGCCGCAAGAAGGACTCGGCGGCCGCGAGGGATTCCGGCGTGCCAATATCGATGAAGGGAGCGGCTCCCTGGGCGTGCCCCCAGAGCTGGCCACGGCTCTGCCAGGCCGGGAAAATCTGCCGCTCGATGGAAATCGGCTCGCCGTGCGAAGGCCATTGCTGCAGGGCATCGCGCTGTAGGAGATAGATGCCGGCGTTAATCCAGCCGGGCGTAGCCTCTCCGCCTTTTTCGACGAATGACGTCACGCGGCCGTCCGCGGCCAGGTCCACGCGGCCATAGCGCGAACAGTCGTCAACCTGCGTCAGTAGCAGCGAGGCGACCGCCGCCCGGTGGCGATGCTCGACCGCGAATTGCCGCAGATCGGCCAGGCACAGGGAGTCGCCGTTGAGCATCAGGATCGTTTGGCTGGTGATCTGCGGCAGCGCATCGAGTAACGCCCCGCCGGTGCCGCGGGGCGTTTCCTCGCGCGAGTAGCTCAATTCGAGCGAGCCGTGCCGCTGGCCCAGTTCCTCCTCGACCATCTGGGCCAGGTAGCCGGTGCAGATCACGGCGCGCCGCACGCCGGCGGCGGCCACCATGTCGAGAATCCAGGCCAGAAACGGCCGACCGGCAACCAGCGCCAGCGGTTTGGGCCGGTCGGGCAGTACCGAACGCAGCCGGGTTCCCAGACCTCCGGCCAGGATCACGGCCTCGCAGTCGGCCAGGTCGGCCGGTGATGCGGCGGTGTCGCTATTCCGCTGGCCGAGATCGTTGCCATCAGACATTGTGGAACCTGCCCCGGGCGAGCATCCGGTACCCTTTGAGCAGCTCGCGGATACCGTCCTCGATCGATCGCGAGGCTTCAAAGCCGGCCTCGCGGAGCCGTTGATTGGAGACGATATAGTTCCGCTTGTCCGGATCCTTGCCGATCTCCGAGCAGTGAATCACCAGCTCTGGCACCTGCTCCTGGATCTTCAGCGCCAACTCTTCCTTGGACATGTTGGCGGCATCCAGGCCCACGTTGTAGGTGCGGCCCTTCATCGCGTCGAAGTGCGCGATGGCGTGCAGGAAGCAGTCGGCCACGTCGCGTACGTGGATGAAGTTGCGCTTGAACGATTTCTCGAACAACACCAGGTAGCGATCGGTCACGGCCGCGTAGGTGAAGTGGTTCACCAGCAGATCGAGCCGCATGCGGGGCGACATGCCAAACACTGTGGCCAGCCGCAGCGTGATTGTGTTCTCGGCGGCCAGCAGTTCGGCCTCGGCTTCCACCTTGGTCCGCCCGTACAGCGAGATCGGCTCCAGCGGCGAATCTTCGGTGCAGTGCACTTCGCCCGACTTGGCGCCGTAACCGCTGTTGGTCACGGGGAAGATGATCCGCTGCTGAGGGCTGCGAATCCGGTTGATGAGCCGGACGGCCTCTAGGTTCACGGCCTTGGCCAGCCAGGGATCGCGGTCGCAAGCAGGCGCGCCCACAATGGCCGCCAGCGGCAGGATGTAATCGGCCTGGGCCAGCAGCCGCTGAAGCGTCGCCTCGTCGCGGGTATCGCCGCGGACGAATTCAAAGTTGGGGTTCGAGCACAGGTGGAACAGCGGTTCCTGCCCGTACATCAGATTGTCGAGCACCGTGACGTGATAGCCGGCGTCGAGCAGGTGTTCACACAGGATGGAGCCCAGGTATCCGGCTCCGCCGGTCACCAGGATGCGTTCAGTCATGAATCGGTCCACTTGGGTCGGGAATGCGGTAAAGCGTGAATTGTCGGTTTTTCGCCACGACTGGCAACTGCAATTGCCAATCGCGGTACGCCATCACCTGTCCGATCCCGAATTCCCGGCCTAGCCGCTGCCAGGCGGCAACGTCGCGGCTTTCCCACAGCGGCCGGGCAGCTTCAGGGGACAGGCCCGGTCGCCGCTGGCCGCCTTGCGGGCCGGCAAACAGGTCCTCGCCGTACACGCCCCGCAATATGCGGTTCATCTCCGGTCCCGACTCCGGCACGTACGGTAACTGATTGAGCGACGACACTTCCAGCAACACCGGGCGACGGCTCCGCAGTTGCGTCGAACTGACTCCGGCGACGATGGCCACCATGCCCTCGCCCTGCTGCATGGCGGCAAAGAAACGGTCGTTCCGC
>Ga0182737_1003589_pt1 | contig 11281 bp, 10 predicted proteins | sample eDN5th30CBELigOP_FD_128878 | JGI IMG/M metagenome (GOLD analysis project Ga0182737, IMG submission 128878) | Enriched Organic Plus compost microbial communities from Emeryville, California, USA - eDNA 5th pass 30_C BE-Lig OP (version 2) (version 2) ... | reverse complement strand
TGATCATTTCCTTGATGCGGCCCACCAGCGTGACGTAGCCGTCGGCATCGACCGTGCCGATGTCGCCTGTGTGCACCCATCCGTCGCGCAGCGTCTCGGCGGTCTTTTCCGGCTGTTTCCAGTAGCCGCGGAAGTTGCCCGGGCTCTTCAGCAGGATCTCGCCCTGGGCGCCCACCGGCAGCTCCTGTCCCGTGGCCGGGTCGACGATGCGGCATTGCACGCCCGGCAGCGGCTTGCCGTTGGCGCCCCAGCGGACCTGGTCGGGCAGGGTGACCACGTCGCCCGTATGCGTCTCGGTCAGCCCGTAGCCCGCCTCGGTGGCCGCGCAGCCCTGGGTGAAGTCGGCCCACCGTTGCGAGAGTTCGCGCGACATGCGGATGCCGAAACTGGACGCGCTGGTCACGCGCAACGACGAGGCATCGTGCTGCGCCGCGTCGGGCAGGTCCAGGATCGCCGCCAGCATGGGCGCGATGCCCTTCCAGTAGGTAACGCGGTGGCGCGCGATGGACTGCAGCGCCGAGCGTGCATCGAAGCGGTAGTGCAGCACCGTGGTGGCGCCGGTGTACAGCGGCAGGTTCATGCCGTAGAGCATGCCCGAGATGTGATACAGGGGCGGGATCGCCAGGTGCACGTCGTCGGCCCGCAGTTCGGCCACGCGCGCCAGTCCCTCGGTCTTGAACAGCACGTTGCCGAAGGTCAGCATGGCGCCCTTGGGCCGGCCCGTAGTGCCCGAGGTGTACATCAGCAGCGCCACGTCATCGCCGGAAATGGCTGGCCGCGGCGGTGCCTCGCGGCATGCCTCGATCGCGGCCAGCAGGTCCAGCGTGCCCTCGGGCAGCGTACGCGCCTGCGACAGCGCTGGCGGCGGGTAGGTGGGCGAGGCCGGCAGCAGGTCGGCGTAGTGCACCAGCATGACGTGGCGCAGCGCGGATTCCGCGGACGCGGCCTGCACCACCGGATACAGGTCGTCGGCCGCGATGATGACGCGGGCGCCCAGGTCGGCCAGCTGGTAGCCCAGTTCGTGCGACTTGAACAGCGGGCTGCACGGGCTGACGATGGCCCCGAGTTTCTGTACGCCCAGGTGGGCCACCAGGTATTGCGGACAATTCTGCATGAAAAGCGCCACCGGCTCGCCCGGGGCCACGCCGTGGGCGGCCAGCACGGCGGCGCACGCGTCGCTCAGCCGGTCCAGTTCGCCGTAGCTGATCTCGCGCCCATACCAGATCACCGCGGTCTTGCCCGGCTGGGCGCGCGCGTGCCGGCGCACGTGTTCGTGCAGCGGCTGTACCTGCGCGCCGCTGACACCATCGAGGTCCGGCATGGTTACTCCACCTTGATGTGGCGCTTGGCGATCAGCGCGCCCATCTTGTCCGATTCTTGCTTCACCTTGTCCAGGAAGGCCTCGGGCGTGCTGCCCACCACCTGGAATCCACCCGAGGACAGTTTCTTGTTGACCTCGGGATCGGCCAGCGCCTGCGTCATCGCGTCATGCACTTTCTTCAGCACCTGCTTGTCCATGCCGGCCGGTCCCATCAGGCCGATCCAGGAGTTGGCCTCGTAGCCGGGCAGGTACTGGTCCACCGTGGGCGTATCGGGCAGTTGGGGAATGCGCGTCTTGCTGCCGATGGCCACCGCGTTCAACTGGCCGGTGCGCACCTGCTCCAGGACGCCGGCCACCGTGGCCACCACGTAGTTGACCTCGCCCGACATCACGGCCAGCGTCATCGGGCCGCCGCCCTTGTAGGGCACGTGGGTGGCGGCGAAGCCGGCCTGGTCCGCGAAGGCCAGCGCGTGCAGGTGGTTCGAGGTGCCGGTGCCCGAGGAGCCGTAGGTGACGCGTTCGGGCTGCGCCTTGCCGTGCGCGATCATGTCCGGCACCGTGCGCGGCGCGAAGTTTTTCGCCGTGGTCAGCAGCATCGGCGAAGTCGTCATCAGCGTGATGGCGTCGAACGACTTGAACGTGTCGTACGGGATGTCCTTGTACAGGTGCTGGTTGGTGGCGTGCGAGTCGAACACGATCAGCAGGGTGTAGCCGTCGGGCGCGGAGCGCGCGGCCTCGGCGGTGCCGATCATGCCGCTGGCGCCGCCGCGGTTCTCGATGTAGACCGTCTGGCCCAGTTTCTCGGCGAACTTCTGCACCACGATGCGCGCCACCATGTCGGTGGAGCCGCCGGGCGGGAAGGGCACGATGAGGCGCACGGGGCGGCTGGGGTAGGCGTCGGCGGCAAGCGCCGGGGCAGTGGCCGCCGCGATGCCGGCGCTGGCCAGGAGGGCTGCTGCGGCCCGGGAAAGCAAGGACATGGTTGTCTCCTCAGGTGCGGGAATCGTGTCCCGTCGGGGTATTGGTGCACAAAAGAATAGACTGGTCTGTTCAAAAATTCAACGCGAGAAAGGCGACGACAGGCATTTTCATCTATGCGACAGAGAGGATTTATTGAAATCTTGAACAGACTGGTCTATTCTCTACGCCATGTCTTCCGATATTCCGATTTCCGACAACGACGGTGCCGCTGCCGGCCCGGTCGACCGCAAGACCCGCGCGGCGCAGCGCCGCGATACGCGCGAAGCCCTCATCCGCTGTGGGACCGTGCTGTGTACCGAGCGCGGCTTCCAGCTCACCGGCATTGACGAAGTCCTGCGCCGGGTGGGTGTGCCCAAGGGCTCGTTCTATCACTACTTCGCCACCAAGCACGAGTTCGGCCTGGCGGTCATCGACAACTACGCGCGCTACTTCCAGCGCAAGCTCGACCGTCTACTGGGCGATTCGGCACGCCTGCCGCTGCAGCGCCTGGCCGACTTCATCGAGGAGGCCAAGCATGGCATGGCGCGCTTCGATTTCCAGCGCGGCTGCCTGGTGGGCAACCTGGGCCAGGAACTCGGCGCGCTCAACGAGAACTTCCGTCAGCAGCTCGAAGACGTGCTGTTGTCGTGGCAGGCGCGCACGGCGGACTGCCTGCGCGCCGCAGTAGCCTGGGGCGAAGTGCCCGGGCCCATCGATGCCGACCGCCTGGCCGCGTTCTTCTGGATCGGCTGGGAAGGGGCGATCCTGCGCGCCAAACTTACCCGCAGCACCGAACCCATGCAGGTGTTTGCCGACATGTTCTTCACGACCCTGGGAAGGAAAACCGATGTTTAAAGCCGTGCTACTGGAGCAGGAAGACGGGCAGACGCGGGCCCGCGTCGCCGAACTGGACGACAGCCAGCTCCCCGAGGGCGACGTCACCGTGGATGTCGAGTACTCCACGCTGAACTACAAGGACGGCCTGGCCATCACCGGCCGTGGTCCGGTGGTGCGGCGCTGGCCCATGGTGCCCGGCATCGACTTCGCTGGCACCGTCACTCACAGCAGCCACGCGCGCTTTCGCAAGGGTGACCGCGTCGTGCTCAACGGCTGGGGCGTGGGCGAGAACCACTGGGGCGGCCTGGCACAGCGCGCGCGCGTACCGGGCGACTTCCTCATCCCGCTGCCCGCGGGCCTGGGCGCGCGCGACGCGATGGGCATCGGCACCGCAGGCTACACCGCGATGCTGTGCGTGCAGGCGCTGGAGCGCGGCGGCGTCGGCCCCGACGCGGGCGAAGTGCTCGTCACGGGCGCCAATGGCGGCGTGGGCGGCTTTGCCATCGCCATCCTGGCGCGGCGCGGCTATCGCGTGGTGGCCTCCACCGGCCGGCCCGAGGCCGCCGATCACCTGCGCGCGCTGGGCGCGGCCGAAATCATCGATCGCGCCACGCTGTCCGAGAAGGGCAAGCCGCTGCAGAAAGAACGTTGGGCGGGGGCGGTGGACAGCGTCGGGGGCCACACGCTGGCCAACGTATGCGCCAGCACCCGCTACGGCGGCGTGGTCGCGGCCTGCGGCCTGGCGCAGAGCATGGACTTCCCGTCCACGGTGGCGCCCTTCATCCTGCGCGGCATCACGCTGGCGGGGATCGACAGCGTCAACGCGCCGCTGGGCCGGCGCACGGCGGCCTGGGACAGGCTGGCCGCAGAGCTCGACGGCAGGATCATCGGCGCCATTGCCGATCGCGAGGCGCCGCTGGCCGACGCCATCGAGCTGGCCGGCGAACTGCTGGCGGGCCGCATCCGCGGCCGCGTCATCATCGACCCCAACCGCTGAACGCCCATGACCCCCACCGCGGAGTTCGACGCCCGCCTGCCCGAGCCGCAGCGCCGCTTCATCCAGGGCGTGCGCCGCTATGCCGAGCAGGCCGTGGCGCCGCACGCCAAGGCATGGGAGTACGCGCGGCAGTGGCCCGTCGAAGCGATTCGCGGCGCCTGCCGGGAGGGCTACGCAGGCGTCGAGCTCGCTACGGCATTCGGCGGCCTGGGGTACGCGTTCTCCACCAAGATGCGCATGCTGGAGGAGTTCAGCCGGTACGATGCCGCGTTCGCCTTCGCGCTGGTGCAGCACCATAACGCGCTGGTGCGCGTGGCCGAGTCTGCCCCGCCCGAGGTGGCGCGCGCATGGGTGCCGCGCATGCTCAGTGGCGAGCGTATCGGCTGCACCGCCATGACGGAACCGGGGGCGGGCAGCGATTTCTCGGCCATCGGCATGCGTGCCCGCAAGGTGGACGGCGGCTGGCTGCTCGACGGCGAGAAGGGCTGGATCTCCAACGCCGCCGTGGCCAGCGTATGCCTCACCTATGCCCAGACCGATCCGGCGCTGCGCGGCAAGGGCATCGGCTGCTTCATGGTCGACGCCGAGTCCGCCGGTTTCCAGCGCCATCCGGCCTACGAGCTGCATGGCGCACATGCCATCGGCGTGGGCGGCTACACGCTGCGCGAGTGCTTCGTGCCGGATGCGCACGTCATCTATCCGCCGGGCGAGGGCTTTCGTTCGGCCATGCAGGGCGTCAACCGTGCGCGCGTGCACGTGGCCGCAATGAATGCCGGGCTGCTCGAGGCCAGCCTCGACGTGGCACTGCGCTATGGCGCGCAGCGCCAGGCCTTCGGCCAGCCACTGCTCGATTTCCAGGGCATGCGCTGGTCGCTGGCCGACGTGGCGGCGGACCTGCAGGCCATGCGCCTGCTGGCCTATCGCGGCGCGCGCCTGATCGACGCCGGCGAGGACGCGCAGGAAGCCGCGGCCATCGCCAAGAAGTTCGCCGGCGACCACACGTTGTCCGGGGTAGCGGCCTGTATCCAGGCCATGGGCGCCAATGGCCTGCGGGCCGACTACCCGCTGGCGCGCCACCTGGCCGCTGCGAAGGTGCTGGCCTATACCGACGGCAGCACCGAGATGATGAACGAACGCATTGCGCACTTGCTGCGCCAGCGCGTGGAGCGCGCGTCCGAGGGCTGATGGACGCAGGTCGGGGCGCGGCCGCGATGTGCGGCGGTGGTTGCCCCACCGCGGGGGGCGACGCGAACGCCAGATTCACCACCCGGAACGCGACCCGCACCAGCAGGTCGTCGCGCCAGCTTTCCACCGCCATCAGCGATCGCACCGTGCGCATCGGCAGCCCTTTCACCCGTGCCAGCACCGCGGCCGGCGATTCGTGCGGCGCCAAGCGTGCCGATCGCGCGCCGCTAGCCTGCCACCGTGCCGGCGGATGGCGCTCGCGCTTCGGCGACCATCACGCGTACGGCGAAGAAGGAGTACGCTTCTATACAGGCTACAAGAGTGTGATGCAGCGCTGGCCCGACAGCATCGCCAAGGGCGCCGAGTTCAGCATGCCGGTGGCCAAATAACAAAGTAAACGTGGCGCCCCGCGCCCCGGCATACCGGGCAGCGGCATCCGCCGCAGAGGAAGACTAGGGCATGGAGACATACGACTACATCATCGTTGGCGCCGGCTCGGCCGGCTGCGTGCTGGCCAATCGCCTCAGCGAGAACCCGGCCGTGCGCGTGCTGCTGCTGGAGGCGGGCGGGCGCGACAACTACCACTGGATCCACATCCCGGTGGGCTACCTGTACTGCATCGGCAACCCGCGCACCGACTGGATGTACCGCACGCGCGAAGAGCCGGGCCTGAACGGCCGTTCCATCATCTACCCGCGCGGCCGGGTGCTGGGCGGCTGCTCGTCCATCAACGGCATGATCTACATGCGCGGCCAGCGCGAGGACTACGACGAGTGGGCCCGCCGCGCCGGCGACGACGGCTGGAGCTGGGACGGCGTGCTGCCGTACTACAAGCGCAGCGAGGACTATCACCGCGGCGCCGACGACCTGCATGGCGTCGGCGGCGAATGGCGCGTCGAGGCGCAGCGGCTGCGCTGGGACATCCTCGAGGACTTCGCGCAGGCGGCCACCGAGGTCGGCATCCCGCGCGTGCAGGACTTCAACCGCGGCAACAACTTCGGCGTGGGCTATTTCGAGGTCAACCAGAAAGCCGGCTGGCGCTGGAACACGGCCAAGGCCTTCCTGCGCCCGGCCAGCCGGCGGCCGAACCTGCGCATCTTCACGGGCGCCCAGGCCGAGCGCCTGCTGTTCGAGGGCACGCGCTGCACCGGCGTGCGGCTGGTGGGCGGGCAGTCGTTCCAGGCGCGCCGCGAGGTGGTGCTGTGCGCGGGCGCGGTCAACACGCCGCAGCTGCTGGAACTCTCCGGCATCGGCGAGCCCGCGCGGCTGCGCGAGGCCGGCATCGAGGCGCGCCATGCGCTGCCGGGCGTGGGCGAGAACCTGCAGGACCACCTGCAGCTGCGCGTCATCGTGCAGGTCACGGGTCCCAAGACGCTCAACCGCATGGCGTCCACCTGGCTGGGCAAGGCCTCCATCGGCCTGGAGTACCTGTTGCGCCGCAGCGGGCCCATGAGCATGGCGCCCTCGCAACTGGGCGTATTCGCGATGTCGGACGAATCGCAGACCCGGCCCAACGTCGAGTTTCACGTGCAACCGCTGTCGCTAGGCGCGTTCGGCGAGCCGCTGCACAGCTTCGACGCCTTCACGGCCAGCGTCTGCAACCTGCGGCCCACCTCGCGCGGCAGCATCCACGCCACCAGCGCCGACCCGGCCGAGCCGCCTCTGATCGCACCGAATTACCTCAGCACAGAGGAAGACAGGCGCGTGGCGGCCGACTCCATTCGTCTGGCGCGCCGCATCGTCCAGGCGCCGGCGCTCAGCCGGCACCGCCCGGCCGAGTGGCTGCCGGGCCCTTCGGTGCAGTCGCAGGCCGAACTGGTCGAGGCGGCCGGCAAGATCGGTACCACGATCTTCCATCCGGTGGGCACCTGCGCGATGGGCGCGGACCGCGACGCCGGCGCGGTGGTGGACGCGCGCCTGCGCGTACTGGGCTTGCAGGGCCTGCGCATCGCCGATGCGTCGATCATGCCGGTCATCACGTCGGGCAACACCAACTCGCCGACGATCATGATCGCTGAACGGGCGGCGCAAATGATGCGCGAGGACCTGGCCGGCCAGGAAGGCCGTTCCGCGGCCCAGGCCGGGGCCGCTGCGGTCGCGTCGGCGACGAAATGACCGGGTTGTCCGCTTCGGCGGACCCGGGCCAGGTCCCCGGCGCCTGAACGGGCTGCGGATTTTGCGGCCTCGCCTAGCGAGCGGGGCCGCCCCAACAACGTGGATGCACCCATCCGCGCGCCATTGCGGTGCGTGGGTGATCCGCCATGGTGCCCCCCGGGCCGCCACGCGGCGGCCTTTTCCCCTGTACGTGGGTTGGCACACAACTTGCGTGTGAGGAGTTCAATTTTCGGGATGAATCGTCCCGAAAATTACACCTCAACGACACAGGGGAATCGCATGCAACCGTCATCCTTCTTCCGCCGGGCGAGCGCCGCCGCCCTGATCCTGATGGGCGCCGTCTCGGGGCACGCCCAGGCCGCGCAGACCGTCAACATCGGCATTCAGCCCGCCACACAGCCCATCATCATCGCGAAGGCCGCGGGAATGCTGGCGCCGTTGGAGGCCAAGTACGACGTGAAATTCGAGCTGCGCAGCTTTTCGTATGGCGCGCCCGAAAACCAGGCGATGGCGGCGGGCGAGATCGAGCTGGCTTCGGCCGGCATGGGGCCCGCCGTGGTGGCGGCCGCCCGCCTGCCCGCCAAACTGCTGGGCATCACCATCCTGGAACAGACCGCGCTTTTCGTGCCCAAGGATTCGCCGGTGCGCAGCATCGCCGATCTGAAGGGCAAGCGCATTGCCTATCCGGGCGAAGGGTCCCAGCAGTATCCGCTGTTGCTCAAGGCGTTGCAGGACGCCGGGATGAAGCCCAGCGACATCGAACTGTTCAAGACCTCCGGCTCGCAGGTCAGCACGCTGGTGGAGCAGGGCAGCGCCGACGCGGGCATCACCTGGGATCCGCACATCTCGCGTGCCCTGGCCGGCGGCAAGACGCGGGTGCTGTTGAAGGCGGAGAGCATCCTGCCGCTGAAGGCGGGCCATTACGTCGGCAACGGTTTCTACGGGCGCACCGCGTTCATCGAGGCCCACCCCGAACTGGTGCGCGACGTGATGGGCGCCATCATCCAGGCCATCGATCTCATCAACAGCGACCCCGAGAAGGCCATCGCCCTGTGGAGCAAGGAAATCGGCTTCCCGCCCGAGGTGATCCGCTATTCCATGCAGCAGGGCATCTCGGTGTACGACGCCGACATCGTGCCCGATGAGAAGACCCTCGAGGCCTACACCGGCTTCCTGAAGCAGGCAGGCATCCTGGAGCAAGGCGACACGCCCAAGCTGGCGCCTGCCTTCGCCTCCCAGGCACTGACGGCGCGCAAACCGTGACCGTTGGCACTGCGTATCGTTTTCTGATCAGGAGAAGTCGATGACGACCCTCGGCCCGACAGCCGCGCGCAAGGTGCTTCCGTACGTGGGGGCCATGTGCGCCGTGGTGCTGGCCTGGCAAGCCGTGGTGGCGGTGACGCAGCCCAGTCCCTCCGTACTGCCCTCGCCGGCGCTCACGGCGCAGACGCTGTGGAAACTGTTCGCTTCCGGCGAGGTGTTCCGCCACATCGGCGCCAGCTTGGGCCGGGTGTTCGCGGCCTGGGTGCTGGCCGCCGTGCTGGCCATCCCGCTGGGCCTGCTGCAGGGCAGCCATCCCAGGCTCGAGCGCATGCTGGACCCGTTGTTCGAGCTGTTCCGCCCGATCTCGCCACTGGCCTGGATTCCCATGGCCATCCTGTGGTTCGGCATCGGCGAGGCCGGCAAGGTGTTCATCATTTTCATCGCCACCTTCTTTCCCATCCTGCTGAACACGGTATCGGGCGTCAAGGCCGTGGATCCCGTGCTGGTGCGCGCCGGCCGCGTGTTGGGTTGCGACACCGATGCGCGGCTGTTCCGGCAGGTCATCCTGCCGGCGGCGATGCCCACCATTCTGGTGGGCCTGCGCATCTCGTTCGGCACGGGCTGGGCCGCCATCATCGCGGCCGAACTCGTCGCCGCCAACAAGGGGCTGGGCTACCTCATCGCCAACGGCATGGAGATCCTGCGCTCGGACCAGGTGCTGGCCGGGATGGTCATCATCGCCGTGCTGGGCATTCTGGTGGACACCGGGTTTCGCATCGCCGGCCGCAGGCTGGGCGTGAAGGACTGACATCATGCATGACGAATCCAAGATGCCGGCACGCGCCGGCGTATACATCACGCGCGTATCCAAGTCGTACGGCACATCCTCGGGCGACACCGTCGAGGCGCTGCGGCCGGTCTCGCTCGACATCGAGCCGGGCGAGTTCGTGGCGCTGATCGGGCCATCGGGCTGCGGCAAGAGCACGCTGCTGAACATCGTGGCGGGCTTCGAGGCGCCCAGTGCCGGCACGGTGCAGGTCGATGGCGAGAGGGTGACGCGCCCCGACATCCGGCGCGGCATGGTGTTCCAGCAGTACGCGTTGTTTCCCTGGCTCAGCGTGCGCGACAACGTGGCATTCGGCCTGCGCCAGAAGGGCGTGCCGCGCGGCGAGCGCGAGGCCATCGCCCAGCGCTACCTTGACCTGGGGGCCTGTCGGAGTTCGGCGACGCGCGCCCGGATGCGCTGTCGGGCGGCATGAAGCAGCGCGTGGCACTGGCGCGCGTGTTCGCCACCGAGCCGGGCACCATCCTGATGGACGAACCATTCGGCGCGCTGGACGCGTTGACGCGCGGCTTCCTGCAACAGGAGTTGCTGCGCATCTGGCGCGAGCATCGCAAGACGGTGCTGCTCGTGACGCACTCGGTGCAGGAGGCGCTGTTCCTGGCCACCCGTGTCGTGGTGATGACCAGCCGGCCGGGCCGGATCAAGCTGGATCAGCGCATCGAGCTGCCTTATCCGCGCACGGTGGCCACGCCCGGCTTTCGCGACTACGAAGCCACGATCCTCGAGGCGCTGGACGACGAACTGCGCAAGACCTACGGCACGGCGCCGGCGATGGTGTCGGATTGAAGGGGATGCGCATGGAGATCAGCCGTCTGGAGCGGCCCCGCGCCACGGGTGCGGGGCAGACAGTGCGCGAGCGCATCGCCGCGGTGCTGCAGCAGATCGGTCAGCGCGATGGTGCGCTGCGAGCCTTTGCCGAGGTGGATGCCGAGGGCGCGCTGCGCCGCGCCGAAGCCCTGGACCGGTTGCCGCCCGAGGCGCGCGGCCCTTTGCATGGCCTGCCGGTGGCGGTGAAGGAGGTGATCGACGTGGCCGGCCGCTTGTGCGCCTGGGGGTCGCGGCTGCACGTGGGGCGGCGCCCCGCCCGCGATGCCGCCGTGGTGCAGCGTCTGCTGCAGGCCGGCGCCGTCGTCATCGGCATCACGGCCTCGACCGAGTATGCACTGGCGGCCCACGCACCCACCGTGCATCCGCTGGATCCCGAACGCTCGCCGGGCGCTTCGTCCAGCGGATCGGCGGCGGCGGTGGGCGCCGGACTGGTGCCCGTGGCGCTGGGCACGCAAACCATAGGCTCCATCATCCGGCCGGCAGCCTATTGCGGCGTGGTCGGCTTCAAGCCCACGCTGGGGCGTTATCCGCTGAGCGGCGTGCTGTGCCTGTCGGACCGGCTCGATGCCCCCGGCCTGCTGGCCGACGATGCGGCGCGCGTGGCGGCGGTCGACGCGGTCCTGGGCGGCCCGGTCGCAGGTGCGCCCTCCGGCCTTTGCCGGATCGCGCCGTGGTTTGACGAACCCATGTCGGACGGCGTGCAAGCGGTGCTGGATGCTTTCCACGCGCGGATCGCCGGCCAGCCGCTGCCGCTGCGCACGGCCTGCGTCGACGGCGACATCGCGGCAGATGAGGCTGAGGTCATGGACGTCGTGTTGACCGCTGAACTGGCCTGGCGCCACGGGGCGGAGCTGGATGCGCATCCCGAGGCGGTCTCGGAGAAGCTGGCGGAGATGGTGCGGCGAGGCCGCGAGGTGTCCGAAGCACGCCG
>Ga0182737_1003587_pt1 | contig 11284 bp, 6 predicted proteins | sample eDN5th30CBELigOP_FD_128878 | JGI IMG/M metagenome (GOLD analysis project Ga0182737, IMG submission 128878) | Enriched Organic Plus compost microbial communities from Emeryville, California, USA - eDNA 5th pass 30_C BE-Lig OP (version 2) (version 2) ... | reverse complement strand
TAGGTCAAGAACTCGTCGAGGTTGGCGAAGGCGTCGATCACGACGTACAGCCCCGCCAGGCTCAAGAAACAGATGATCGTCACCTTCACAAAGAGCGACAGAACATAACGATCGATCGTGCGCATGAGGGGCGACGTACTTCTCGATTCACTCGCCGGCGGAGGACAAAAGTCGTCCGAGGCCAATCGCGATACCGGAACGAACCAGTCCCAAACCCAAATCCAAAAATTGCTCGCGAACGCTGGGACGTTTGGTACCATACGGCGACTTGGCAAACCAGATCAAACTTCCTCTGCTAGCGGCCAAGTATGCGTGGCTTCACGCTCCACCGACTCCGGCAAATGGCGACGACGCTCCTCTTTCCGCCGAGCTGCCCGCTCTGCGGCCAAGAGCAAGTGGGCGACGCCGCAGCCGAACTCTGCGCCGATTGCCTGGCTTCGCTGCGACCGTCGGCTGAATCGGTTTGCCGCCGCTGTGCGCTCCCCTGCCCCGAATATCAGATTGGCGAGGAGAGCTGCGTCCACTGCAAGCAGCTCAAGCTGCGATTCTGCGCCGCCCTGTCGCTTGGTCCCTACGAAGGCGCCCTGCGACAGATCGTCTTGCAGCTCAAGCAGCCGCAGTTCGAAACGCTTGCCCGTCACCTCGCCGTTCAACTTGCTCACCGAGTGCGCGAGCGGTTCCCTTCCCTCCCCTTCGACCTGGTGACCGGCGTTCCGATGCATTGGCTTCGCCGCTGGTGGCGAGGCGGAAGCGCCGCCGAGCTGCTCGCCAGACTGGTCGCGAAAGAATTGCGTCTGCCCTTCTACGCCGACGCGCTCTATTGCCGCCGGCTGCTGAAGCGCCAGTCGTCCCTCACGCCCGCGCAGCGCCGGCTGAACGTTCGCCGGGCCTATCGGGTGACGCCCGGCTTCGACCTGCGCCAGGCGACCATCCTGCTCATCGACGACGTGCTCACCACCGGCGCCACAGCCAACGAATGTTCCCGCGCTCTTCGTCAGGCGGGCGCTGTCGAAGTGGTCGTCGCCACGCTCGCGCGCAGCCAAGGCGAACTCGCGGAACCACCGGTCAAAGAGTCTCGCGCCCGCCGCCGCCGCCCCGCCTCGTCCACGCTGGCGAACTAAAGTATGCTGCACGCATCGGCTGAACCGTATTTCCCCTTGCGCAGAACCGTTCGTCCATGCAGCCCGCCGCCACCATTCGCCTTGGTACACGCAGCAGCCCGCTCGCCCGTTGGCAAGCGGAATGGGTGGCCGCACAGTTGCAAGCCGCCGGCGTCGCCGTGCAAATGGTGCATATCACCACGCAAGGGGACGTGAAGACCGGCCCGCTCGGCCAGATCGGCGGCCAAGGACTCTTTACCAAAGAGATTCAGCGTTCCCTCCTCAACGGCGACATCGATCTGGCCGTCCATAGCCTGAAGGATCTCCCGACCGCGCCGGTCGAAGGCCTCACGCTCGCAGCCGTTCCACCGCGCGAGAACACGAGCGACGTCTTCGTCGGCCGCACGGCCCAGCGATTGGAAGACTTGCCGGTCGGCGCGCGAATCGGCACCGGCAGCCCGCGCCGCCGGGCACAACTGCTCCACTACCGTCCTGACCTCGAACTGCACGACATCCGCGGCAACGTCGATTCGCGACTGCGAAAGCTCGACGCCGGCGAGTACGACGCGATCATCCTCGCCCAAGCCGGTCTCAACCGACTCGGCCTGGCGGAGCGCATCACGCAGGTTCTCCCGTCCGAGATCATGCTCCCAGCCGTCGGCCAGGGCGCCCTCGGACTCGAAACCCGCGCCGACGACGCCGCCACGCGCGCAGCCCTAGCGCCGCTCGACCACGCCCCGACGCATCAGGCCGTGCTCGCCGAGCGCACCGTCCTCTCCACCTTGCGCGCCGGCTGCCTTGCGCCGGTCGGCGTTTGGGCCAGAATCGTCGCCGACGGCAAGCTCCAGCTCGATGCCGTCGTCCTCAGCGAAGACGGTCGCCAACGCGTCTTCGCCTCCGGCTCCGCCGAACCGAACGACGCAGTCGCCCTCGGCGAGCGCATCGCCGCCGAACTGTGTGAACAGGGCGCGGAAGCGCTCATCGCGAACGCGCGACGATAGGATTCGGTATTCAGCCGTCGAACTTCAGAGTTCAAACGTTCGCAGCCAGAATTTTGAAGCGGCAAACGCGCGCGGATCTCCGCTGCCCACTTCCAATTTCAGTTCTGAAAACGCTGAAATCCGCTCCCTTACCCGGCCTTGCTCCGTTTCTTGGCTTTTTCGAGCAATTTTTGGCGGGCGCGGCGTTCTTTCCGCGTCAAAGGCCGTCCGGTTTGTTTTGGCAGCAGCGATGGGCGTTTGGCGGGCGCCACCGTGACGGATGGCGTCGCTTCCAGCACGCGGTCCACGGCGTCGTCGAACGCTTCTTCCGCTTGCTCACCGTCCTCGTCATTCGGCTCGCCGTCGGGAGTTTGAACAGGGGTGAACAGTCGCGCGCGCGACTGCAATTGCGTTTGAGCCGCCGCGAGGCCGTTGGCGTTACTCGTGAATTCATGGAGCATTACGTCGAACGATGGCTGCAGCGAGTCGGCGTCTGCGCTCGTAACAGGGGCCGAAGGTGAACAGTCCCCTTCTGGGGGGTTGGGTCGGCGTTTGGCTCGCTTTGGCTTCGCTTCCGCCGACTTGCCTGCGCGGGCAGCCCGCTCGCCGGCGTCGAGTTCAAACCGGATCGGCTCGCTCGCCGCTTCCCCCTCCTCCATCCAAGCCGGCACGTAACGCACCGGAATCTTGAGCAGCGCCTCAGAGATCTTGGCTGCAATGTTCAGGTAGCAGATTTTGCCATACGACGAGCGAATGGTCCGCGTCGTCCGGGCCATCAACCCTTCCTGACGAACGATGACTTCGTCCTCCTGCGATTTCTTCCAGGCTTCCATCGCCTCGGCGTAAAGATACTCGAGCCGTTCGCGGGCCACGGCTTCGGACAGCTTAAGAGCTTCTTCTTTCGACCGCTCGGCGAGTAGCGGCGGATTCGTCGCCAGCCAGGTCAGCGCCTGATTGCAAGCTTGGCGCACCTTTGCGGGTGGCAAGTTCAGCCTGGCGGCCACATCGGGAACCGAATATCCCTCGATGCAGACGAGCGAATAAACCTCCATCCAACCTTTGGCCGGCGGCGAACCGGCAGCCGCAACCGTCACAACCATCACGCACCTCAATTTCATTGGCGTGAACGATCCGTCGCGAGTGCGCTCCACCGCCCCGTGCGGCGGCAGCGCTCCTTCAGCCGCCCAGCTAACCTCAATCGAGTGACACGTTTGGTCACTGCCGAGGGGGTGAAAAATGCAACCCGTTTTTTTCTCTACACGCGGGCGCGAGCGACAATCCGCAAAAAGTCCTTAAGTTGGCCATCCTGCGGAAATGCGCCTGCGCACTTTTGCCGCTCTGCGCTTAGAGTGACGGCATGGAATCGCAACTCCGGCAACAACGCGAGCACGAACTGGTTCGACTGCTACTCGGCGACCGGGCCGGTTTTCGCGAATTCTGCACCCAAGCGCTGCAGCTCAGCACGGCCGAAATGGCCCGCCAGGTCGACCGCGACCTGATCCGCGCCGTGCTCGATCGGGAATTCCCCCCCTTCGCCGTCCAGTGGCGACTTCCCCGGCCCAAGCGCCTGCCGCATTGATTCGGCGGATGCGGGGAAGATCGCGAAAGCAAGAAAACTCGAGAGGCGGAACCGCAGAGCAGGCTCTTAGTCTGCCTGCGTCGCGTCGCCTTGTCTTAAGCTTTGCGCGTCGCTAAACTTCGGGGCTTTCCCACAGGTTTCCGTACGGAACGTACGCTCATGAAGACTCGTCCTCGTACCAAGTTTGTGCACGCCACGAAGGCCCGCCGCTGCGCCAAGTGCGGCGCGAAGCTCAACAACCAGGTGAAGCGCTGCAAGCGCTGCCACGCCGTTCCTTCGCAGCCGAAGAAGCGGTAGTCGCTTTGCACGCGGCACAGAAGCGTGAATCTGTGCCCAACCGACGCCCCTCGGCCTGAGGCAAAATCATGGCCTCACCACGCGACGATCTCGACGAGCAGATACGTCGCAACGTCTCGACGCAGCGCAGCCGGGACGAATTCGCCGGGCATCGCGCTCAGGTGATGCAACTCCTCGCGTCGGCTGCCGAAGCGTGTACCAGCGCGGCCCCGCGCCTGCTCCTGCTCGGGGCGGGCAATTGCAACGACGTCGATCTGCCGCAGCTTGCCGGGCAATACGCGCAGATTCATCTTGTCGATTGGGACGCCGCCGCGCTTGAGCGCGGCGTTGCCGAGCAACAACTCACGGGAAATCCGGGGATTTTCCTACACGCCTCCGTCGATCTGACCGACGTGCGGGTTTCGCTACCGACCGCCGAGGTGGTCGCGTCGCTCTGCCTCCTCAGCCAGTTGATCGAAGCGGCGGCGCAGCGGCATCCCGCCGGCTCCGCGGAGCAGGCGCACGCCATTCTCAGCACGGTTCGCGAACATTTACGGCGAATCGTCGATCAGCTCGAACCCGGCGGGGTCGGCGTGCTCGTGACCGACTTCGCCACCTCCCAAACCGCCCCGCAGTTGGCGACGGCGGCGCCAGAAGAGCTGCCAAAGGTGGTCAGCAGCCTGCTCCAGGCAGGGAACTTCTTTCGGGGCCTCCATCCGGGGGGCCTTTTCCAGCTTTTGACCCGCGACGCATGGTTTGCCAGCCGGGTTAGCTGTCAAATTCCGCGCTCTCCATGGAACTGGCAAGTGGGAAAGCGCGTCTATGCCGTATCGGCCCTCGTTATGCGCCGCACGACCGCTAACACCGGCAAGGTTGAGCCCTAAGGGCGCCTCACCCCCAGTCCGGCTAGTTGGCCGACTGTGCGAGCGTAAATGCTTGGGAGATCGAAAGTAAGCAACGAAGGTCGCGTCCTAAGTCCAGCGCGCATTTTCGTTGCAGCGCCTTCGACCGTAATTATAATCCGACGTAATCCCGTATTTTCGCTCTGCCTTACCTAAGTGGAATCACCCGCACAGATTTCGGGGATCGATCCCCTCTCATCTGACCGGAACAGTCAGAGGCGGCCTTCACTTTCACCGGTCCGCCAGTAGAGCAAGCTCGAACCGCTAGCACATTTCGCCCTTTGAGGTTTTGGTCCATGGCAACTCGGCGTCCGCTGAAGCAAATCTCGGCCTTGAAGAAGACCCGCCGCTATCGCGATCGCATTCGGAAGACTGAGCGCAAGATGCAGCTCGAACGTCTCGAAGATCGGCGCGTGATGGCGACCGGCCCGCTGCTGGTGAACGTGCTTTCGAACTACGGTCCCATCCAGGACGGCGAGACGCTTTCGATCGCGCCGCGGGAAATCACGCTCCGCTTCGCCGAAGGGCAGCGGATCGATCCGGCGACGATCGCCACCGGCGTGCGGATTACGCGGGCCGGTCTCGACGGAGCGCTCGACACGCCCGACGACGTGCCGATTCAGCCGGGCTTCATCGGCTTGACCGACACGACGCGCGAAATCGTGGTCCGGTTTGCCGAGAATCTGCCGGAAGACGTCTATCGCATCGAGCTGGTCGGCGCCGGCCCCGACGCGCTCCGCGACCAACAGGGCCTGCCGGTCAATGACGGCGAAAGCAAGTTCTACAACTTCTCGCTCGACCTCGGCGCCCAGGTGATCGCCGTCGTCCCGCAGCCGGTCAAGCGAGTGAATGGCGTTCTGCAACAAGAACTCAACAAGATCGAGGTTTACTTCAACCCCGATCTGATGGATCAGGCCTCGGTCACCAACCCGGCGTACTACAAGCTGATCAACGCCGAAACCGGCGACGTTCAGTTGCCGACGAACGTGCAGTACATCGTCGTGCCGCAGACGGCTTCGAGCCCGGGCGAATACAAGGCGGTTCTCACGTTCGCCACCAACATTAGCAGCGGCGTCCACAAGCTGAAGGTCGGCGCGACCGACGAGCAGAACAACACGCTCAATACGGCAGTCCATGTCGGCAGCACGGCCGATCCGACGACCAACTTCTACTTCCAGTCGCTCTACCTCGGCGACGATCCGTTGCGGCAAGGCGCGGCCGCGGTCAACGACGTCGACCTCTATCGGTTCGACCTCCGCGGCACGGTTGGCGGCACGGTTCCCTTCAGCGCTACGGTCACCGCGACGGGCAGTCTCAACCCGGCGCTGCGCATTTTCGACTGGCAAGGGAATCCGGTTGGCGGAGCGTTCTTCGACGTGCCCGGCCAGACCGAAACGATCACGAACTTCCTGCTGCCGATCGACGCCGATCCGGCAAAGAACGTTTACTACCTGGGCGTCTCGAGCAGCGGCAACATCAACTACAACCCGCTGACCGGCCAGAATGCCACCGGTGGCACGGGCGCCGGCAAGTACTCGCTGGCGGCCACCTGGGATGCGAGCGTTACCGTCGAAAACAACGGAAACGACTCGTCGTTCGACAACGCAAACAACGCGGGCGTGCTGGGGCTCGGCGGCATTACGATCAGCGGCCATCTCGCGCCGCAATACTACGCCATCGACTGGCCCGGCGTGGGCGACGATCCCGGCCACCGCGACCTGCCGCCGGAACCAACCGGTGAAGAGCACATCAGCGGCGTGGACGGGGTGCAGGGCATCCAGGTCATCACCTACAACTTCCCCACGATCTACGGCACGACGCCACAGGGGAACACGCTGTTCAACGGCATCACCGAGAACCAAAAGCAGCGCGCCCGCGAAATCTTTGAAATCTACGGCCGCTACCTCGGCGTGAAATTCATCGAGACGCCGGCCAGCGGCGGCGCCGAAATTCGCGTCGTGACGGGCGACCTTCGCGCCATCGACCCGACGATTCCGACCGGTCCCGGCGGCGTCGCCGGTTTGGCGGGCAACGGCCTGGCGATCATGGACAACGCCGAAGCCTGGGGCAACAGCGAATACGGCGGCGCCTGGTTCACCGTGGCGATGCACGAAATCGGCCACTTGCTCGGCCTCGGCCACTCGTACGATCTGCCGGGCCTCACGATCCAGGGCTCTGCGGAAACGCCCGACACGACTCCTGGCAACACGGCTGGCGCCGAACCGGTCTTCCCGGGCGACTACGACATTACCCACGGCCAAGCGCTCTATCGGCCAGAAGGTCGCGACATCGACCTCTACAAGTTCCAACTTACCGAGCGTGGTCGCTTCACCGCGGAGACCATCGCCGAACGGCTGAGCGATCGTCCGGGCGTCAACTCGAGCCTGGCCGACACGGTGCTGACGCTGTACCGCGAAGTCGACGGCGTGCGGCAGGAGATCGCCCGCAACGACGACTACTACAGCAGCGATTCGTTCCTGGAACTCGACCTGGAGCCGGGCATCTACTACATCGGCGTGATGTCGAAGGGGATGACGGGCGTCGATCCGAACGTTCCTGACAGCGGCTTCGGCGGTCTGACCGACGGCGCGTACGAACTGAAGCTGAACTTTGTCCCGGCCACCACCGGAGGCATGGTCGACACTGAAGGGACGCTGCTCGACGGCGACCTCGACGGCGTCGCAGGCGGCGCGTACGAATTCTTCTTCAAGGCAGGCCCGACGATCTTCGTCGACAAGGCGAAGGATCCCAGCAAGGCCACCGGCCCGAACGGCTCGATCACCAATCCGTACACGACGATTGAAGAGGCTCTCGACGCCGCCGAGGCGGCGTCGGTCAACAACCGGCCGATCGTCCGCATCGTCGGCAACGGCGGAACCGACGGCAACCTGGCCACGGCTGCGGACAACCGGCCGTACCTCGTCGGCTACGACGACCTGGGCGAGCCGCTCGCCGACGGCTTCGACTTCCAGGTGCCGCAGAACGTGACCGTGATGATCGACGGCGGCGCGATCATCAAGTTCCAGGCTGCCAACATCGACGTCGGCACCTCGACCCAGGGCCTGTCCCGCGCTGGCGGCGCCATCCAGGTGCTCGGCACGCCGATGCACAACGTGTACCTCACGTCGTTCAGCAACGACCTCATCGGCGGCGACACCGATGGTCCGACGTTGCCCGCGGCGCCCGGCGACTGGGGCGGCATCGTCATTCGCGACGACTCCGACCTCGAGCAGCGGAACATCTTCCTCAACTACATCAACCACGCCAACATCACCTACGGCGGTGGCAAGGTGGTGGTGAACGCGAGCGAAGAGGTCTTCAACCCGATCCACATCGTGACCGCCCGGCCGACGATCACGTTCAACACGATCCAGTTCAGCGCCGACGCGGCCATTTCGGCCAATCCCGACAGCTTCCAGGACACGCTGTCCACTGCCGCGAACATTAGCGTCGCAGGCGCTGCGAGCCGCATCGGTCCCGACATTTACGGCAACACGGTCGTCTTGAACTCGTTCAACGGCCTGTTCGTCCGCGTCCGCACCGAGTTCGGCAGCCCGGTGGAGGTGCTCAACACGTTTGCACGATTCGACGACACCGACATCGTGCACATGATCACCGAAAACCTGCACATCAACGGCACCCCCGGCGGTCCGGAGCAGATCGGCGGCCGCGTTGTGGCCCGGTACGACGCCCGCCTGCGGATCGATCCCGGCGTAATCGTCAAGCTCGACGGTACCCGCATCGAAGCTCGCGTCGGCAGCCAGCTGATCATCGAAGGCACCGACGAACTGCCGGTCATTCTCACGTCGCTCGTCGACGACCGTTACGGCGCCGGCGGCACGTTCGACACCAGCAACGACGGCTCGGGCAGCGCCCCGGTAGCCGGCGACTGGGGCGGCCTGGTCTTCAACGCCAACTCGATGGGTAGCATCGACCGGGCTCGCATCTTCTTCGCTGGCGGTCAGACCGCGATCGAAGGTTCGTTCGCCACCTTTAACCCGGTCGAAATCCACCAGGCCGACGTCCGCATCGCCCGCTCGGTCTTCCAGTTCAACGCCGACGGCACTGGCCTGGGCGGCAACCGCAACGGCCGCGGCTCCAACGCTGCGGCGACGATCTTTGTCCGCGGCGCTCAGCCGATCATCGTGGACAACATCATCCGCGGCAACCGCGGCAACATCATCAGCATCAACGCCAACGCGATGACGTCGAACGTCGTGGCCGACTACGGCCGTTCGACCGGCCTGGCGCTCGCCTACAACACGCTGGGGGACAACTACGGCCCGCTCGTGCGATTGAACCGCATCGTCAACAACGGCACCAACGGCATGGAAGTCCGTGGCGGCGTGCTGACGACCGAATCGGTCTGGGACGACACCGACATCGCCCACGTGCTGCGCGACCAGATCACCATCCTGAACCATCACGTCTTCAGCGGCCTGCGGCTGCAAAGCAGCACGAAGGAAAGCCTGGTCGTGAAGCTGCTCGGCGCTAACGCCGGCTTCCTGGCCAGCGGCGTGCCGATGGAAATCACCGACCGCATCGGCGGCTCGCTCTACATCGTCGGCCAGCCGAATCGTCCGGTCGTGCTCACGTCGCTCCACGACGACACCGTTCCGGCTGGTCTGCAGCCGAACGGCATGCCGCTGTACGACACGAACAACAACGGCAACGCCACCTCGCCGTCCCCCGGCGACTGGAACAGCGTTCGCCTCGACCAGTACAGCAATGATCGCAACGTGGCGATCATCATGGAGGCCGAGCCGGCCTACATCGGCGCTGAAAACGATCCGAACACGGGCCGCGCCCTCGGCGACCAGAACCGCAACCCGCGCACCCAGGCCCAGTTCCTCGGCAACCTGGCGCCGAACGAAAAGTCGGGCGACGACAACCGCCGCCTCGGCTTCGAGGTGCACGGTTTCATCGCGCTCGACAACCCGCACGACGTCGACGTCTACAGCTTTACGGCTGACGGCGGCACCGAAGTGTGGTTCGACATTGACCGCACGTCTTACGGCCTCAACGTGATGATCGAGTTGGTCGACGCCAACGGCCAGATGGTGGCCCGCTCGACCGACAACGACACGCTGACCAGCACCGCGTTCGCCACGGCGGAGACGTTCAACAAGGATCCGCACCTCGGCCGCGACTTCTACGGCACCAACCCGAACGACGCTGCGTTCCGCGTGGTCCTGCCCGGCACCCAGAAGGGCGCGACCTACTTCGTGCGAGTCCGCAGCGAAGGCACGGACCTCAACAACATCAACACGGGCCTGACCCGCGGCGAATACCGTCTGCAGGTCCGCGTCCGCCAGGTCGACAACAAGCCGGGCTCGACCGTTCGCTACGCCGACATTCGCTACGCCACGAACGGCATCGAAGTGATCGGCCTGCCGTATCACTCGCCGCTCCTCGGCGAATCGGCCGAATCGACGACTCCGAACGACACGTTCGCTCAAGCCCAATACCTGGGCAACCTGCTGACCAGCGATCGCGGCACGATCAGCGTCTCCGGCTCGCTCTCGAGCGCCGGCGACATCGACTGGTTCAGCTTCGACCTCGATTACGACTTCCTGCAAGTGATCGGCGGCGTGAGCGACGCAGCCAAGACGATCTCGGCGATCTTCGACATCGACTACGCCGACGGTTTGTCGCGCCCCGACACCACGATCTCGGTCTTCAACTCGGCCGGCCAATTGATCTTCATCGGCCGCGACTCGGACATCGAAGACGATCAGCCGGGCGCCGGCGAGGGTCTCGACACCGACGACCTGGCGCGTGGTTCGTTCGGCAAGCTCGATCCGTACATCGGCTCGGTCCAAATGCCAGCCGGCTCGGTCGGCGCGGGCGAAACCCGCCGCTACTACGTGGCGATTTCGTCGAATCGCCGCCTGCCGACGGTGCTCAACGCCCAGTTCATAGCCGGCGCCGACAACCCGCTCGTTCGCCTCGAGCCGGTCAACTCGGTCCGCCGCATCGTGGAAGACCACATCGGCTACACCGACGGCAGCAACCTGGCCCAAGGCGCCGGATCGCCGCTGTTCGACGTGTCGAACGCGCTGACGCTCGCCGCGCACGTCGCCACGTTTGAACTGTCGGATGTGGCGCTGTTCATCACGCCCGGCCTCGGTCTGAACCAGGTCAATCCGTACACCGGCAACGTCGAAGTGGGCAACTACGGCGGCACCGATCAGATCCGCGACATCACGATGCGGAACGACGGTCGGTTGTTCGGCTATCGCAGCCTGATTGGCGACGTGAACAACGCCGGTCAATTGGTCGAGTTCAACTACGACACCAACACCTGGCAAGTTCGCGGTAACGACGGCATCGCAAACATTCCCAACCCGGTGCCGACCCCGCTCGATCCTGACCTGCTCACGACCGACCGCGTCGACGCCCTCGCCTTCCGCGGCAACGGATTCGACAGCACCTACGAACTCTACT
>Ga0182737_1003585_pt1 | contig 11305 bp, 7 predicted proteins | sample eDN5th30CBELigOP_FD_128878 | JGI IMG/M metagenome (GOLD analysis project Ga0182737, IMG submission 128878) | Enriched Organic Plus compost microbial communities from Emeryville, California, USA - eDNA 5th pass 30_C BE-Lig OP (version 2) (version 2) ... | reverse complement strand
GCGCTGCGCACGATGCCGGAACTCAGGAAAAGTCCCTCGATGTAGTTGCGACGATAAAAATCCAGCGTGAGCTGCACCACTTCCTCTGGTGCAAAGCGGGCTCGCCGGACATTGCTGGAAGCTCGGTTGATGCAGTACAGGCAGTCGTACATGCAGGCGTTGGTCATTAAAATTTTCAGCAGGGAAACACAACGTCCATCCGGGGTATAACTATGGCAGATTCCCATCCCTGTCGTGCTGCCCAGGCCGCCGCCGCGAGAGTTTCTGCGGGTGGTGCCACTGCTGGCGCAGGAGGCATCATACTTCGCCGCATCAGCAAGAATGGATAGCTTGATCTCTAGATTCGCCATATTGTTCATGTGAACAATATTTGAGAGAAGCTTGCATGGCAAGCCTTTCTTAATGCGCAGAGATTAGTCTTTAACGCAGTGTCGGTTTTTTTGTGTGAATCGTCGTCGAAACAGCGTTAGTTCGGCATGCGCATCTTTTCACGCCGTGCCCTGGTTCTTTTGCTTTCACTCGGGTTCTTCTTTTGGGTCGCCAGCGGCACAAAATCACAGGCTCAAACGCAGGTGCAGAGCCATGATAATCAATGGCCGGAGTTTCGTGGCCCCGCACAAAATGGTCATGCGACTGGTTCCAAGGGTACTCCAACCACCTGGACGCCCCGTAAAAATGTACACTGGAAGGCTGAGTTGCCTGGTCGCGCATGGTCTTCCCCCATCATCGTTGGTGATAAGATTTTTATGACCAATGCAGTAACTGGAGGCGGCGGTCAGGCCGCCCTGGTGGCGGATGACTGTTCTCTGCGGGTGGTCGCCTTGTCCGCCACCGACGGCAAAGTTCTGTGGGATGTGGAAGTTTTTCATGTCTCCCAGCCCCAATCCCAGGGCATGCACCAGAAGAACAGCTATGCCAGTGCGACTCCAGTTTATCGGGATGGGAGAATCTATGCTCACTTTGGCCACTTCGGCACAGCCTGCCTGGATGAGCAGGGGCAGGTGGTCTGGAAAAATGATGCCATCAAATACAGCCCTGTGCATGGCAACGGCGGCTGCCCGGTGCTGGTGGATGATCTGCTGGTTTTCATGGCGGATGGCGGCAAGGAACCGTTTATTGCTGCGCTGGACATTGCCGATGGCGCGTTGCGCTGGAAGCAACCGCGATCTTTTGGTGCCCGCCGCGCTTTTTCTTTTAGCACGCCTTTGCTGGTGGAGACTTCATCTGGAAAGCAACTGATCTGCCCTGGCAGCGATGGCGTCGCCGCCATTGAACCAGCCACCGGCAAGGAAATATGGCGCGTGAAGTATGAAGGCTACTCCGTGGTGCCGCGCCCTGTGCATGCTCATGGGCATATCTATCTGAGCACGGGTTACGATAAAGCGAAACTGCTGGCCATTCGCGAAGGTGGACAGGGAGACGTGACCGATAGCCATATCACCTGGACCATGGGCCGGGGTGCTCCGCTGACTCCTTCGCCCCTGGTCATCGGCGACGAAATTTACCTCATCGCTGACAATGGCATGATGACCTGCGCGGATGCAAAAACAGGCGACATCCACTGGCAGGAACGCGTGGCGCGCCAGACCTCCTCTTCCCCCATCTATGCCGATGGTAAAATTTACTTCATTGATGAAGCAGGCGTGAGTTACGTCGTAAGTGCTGGCAAAAAGTTTGAGTTGTTGGGCAAGAATGATCTGGAAGACAAGGCGCTCGCCAGCATTGTGCCGTTGGGTGGGAATCAGCTCCTCGTGCGCACAGAGAAGGCGCTCTGGTGTATTGGAGAGTGAATTGCGATACCTTAGGTTGCCAGTCTGGAACGATATGGCAGCATTAAATTCCATGTTTAAAAGCAGGAGCAGGACATCAACTCATAGCCGCGCTCACTTATAACCCGGTATGGGTAACGTATCCGTGCGAAAAGGAAACGCTGGCAGCCCTGCCGTATTATAAAAATTCGGATGATCAGGCGAGGGGATAAAAGCATACCTCGCTGTCCTGGGGTGCTTCACTGCACTTGAACTGACCATCACGGCATTGCCCTGAATCTCCGCTTCGGCGGCATGATAAACACCATCATCACCAGCCACTTCAAAGTATCTCAAGGGCTGACCATCGGAACTTTTCATTCCTTCATCACCGGGATTGAATGTCAGTTTGATGCTTCCGCCCGATGGCTGGGCGTTGATCAAACGCGGGCCAAACCAGCCTTTGTCACGCAGCATGTATTCTCTGCCCAGAGCCAGCCAGGCAAGCCGTTGTCCCACAGGCGTTTTTTCTCTTGGATGAAGCTCATGGGGATCGTTGGTGTCATAGGTCAGGATGACGCCGCTGTTCGGCACGCTGGTCGCCAGGCGATCCTGAACTTCGCGCATGTAGGGCCAGTATCTGCCATCCTGCGCTTCACGGGCGGGCAGTTGTACAATGTAGATGGGAAAGTCACCTGACGCATCATTGCCAGACGCCTCCACCCATGCCGCGCGATAGCTTTTTGCATAAGCGACAAACATATCATGATAATGCTGCACCCAGTCATGCTTGGCATCCCATTCTCCTTGATACCAGATCTGTCCGCGTATGGCGAAGGGCTGGAGCGGAGCGATCATGCCGTTGTAAAGTCCTGAAGGACGGCGTGACCACTTTGGCCCGAGAAGTTCGCCGGGCTTTTTCAGCGATTGGGGGATCGGTTGCTTCTGTTGTTTCAGCTCTGCCACCTTATCCTCATAAGCCTGAAGCTCCGCATCACGCTGGGCCTGTTTTTCAGGCGACCAGTTTAACAGGGCCTTGCTCCACCAGTTGCGCAGATAGGATGCGGATGGATCTTTGTCGCGCAGTTCATTGGGTATCCAGCAATAGAGATTGGTGGCTCCTACGGAGGAACGCACCAGCCCCAGGGGAACGTCTGGCAGGTGTTTGTTCAGCTCTTCGCCAAAATAGAACAAGGTGGCGCTGAAACGCATGATTTCCTGCTGTGTGGCTTCAGTCCAGGCGCCACCCGTGTCGTGCAGTGGCACATCGCTGATTTGTTGCGGCGTTTTATACAGGCGGATGTGCTTAAACCTGGCCGCAGGCATGGCTTCAATATCTGCTCGGCGGTCTGTCCCAGAAAGGTCCCAGTCCATGTTGGATTGCCCTGTGCCCAGCCACACATCGCCTACCAGAACATCCTTAATGACAATGTCATCAGCGCGCTTGCTGCCTTGAATGGTCAGCGTTTGCGGTGAGGTGGAGGCAGCCTTGGGCGACAGCATCACCTGCCAGCGCCCTTCTTCTTGGGTTATAGCTGTCGCTGTTTCTCCGCTAAAGCTCACCGTAACTTTTTCCCCGGCAGGAGCCGTGCCCCACACTGGCAGCGGGCGTTCCCGCTGCAACACCATGTGGTCACTGAACATGGAGTTTACTCGAAGCGATTGCCCCTGCGCGTAGGCTGTCCCCGTTGAAAGGAGTGTCAGGCAGAAGCCAAAGATAAAGATGGGGCGGAGGGCGGAGCGGAATTTTTTCATGCAGAGCAGTCAAATTTGTCGGATCATAGAAACGCTCTTCACTCGCTTCTGCATAGAGCCCGGCAGCAATTCAGACCAAAAGGTCTATGCTGGACAAGTCTGAACAAAAAATACAAGCGAACCGCTGGGCATAAGCCTTGGCCGTTCGCCTGTATTTACAGGTCTGGGGGATTAATCTATTTTCCCGAAAGAAAGTACAGAGGAGTTACTCGGATTTGTCAGGATAGGCCACGTAGTAATAATTAAGGATGTCATGCTCCAGCTTATGCCGGTTCACCTGGCTGAAGCCCGCCGTCGCAAGGTATTGCCGTGTAAGTTGTTCTCCCCACATGGTGCCTACGCCCAGTCCGCCCTGCGCAAGGGAGACCGTCATACAATGCATGCAGGATACAGTGTAAAGCATGGCGCCCACGGGGTGATCGCGATTTTCTGCTACATTGCTTGATGCCCCAATATCCTGCATCAGGAAGAGGCCATCGTCCTTGATGGTGCGACGTATGCCTAACAGAAGATGATCCGGACGGGCCTGGTCATGAACCGCATCAAAGGCCGTGACAAAATCATATTCTGCTTCGGGCGCATCCAGATGAAAATGGCTCAGGTCTCGTATTTCAAAGCGGATGTTTTTCAGCCCTTTCTGATCCGCGGCCTCTTGTGCTGCGGCAATGGGTTCAGGGCAGAGATCATAACCTGTAAACTGGCTGTTGGGATATCGTTCCGCGAGCTTTAGCAATGCACGACCTTTGCCACAGCCAACATCCAGCACATTGATGCCGGTGCTGAGCTTTTCATGGATACCTGGCGCCAGCGGTAAGATGGCATCGTGCAGCCGCGCTACCACATTCACCGCGCTGTCCTGCGCCATCACCTCGTGGAAGCGAGGATACGCGGCATACGGAACACCGCCGCCTTTGTAAAAGCAGTCCACCACGCGATCTTCCACCGTGCCGAGCACAGAGATGAACTGTGTGATGTAGGCAAAGTTTGAGCCTTCCACATCCGTTAACAATGCTGCGTGGGCTTCGGGCAGGCTGAATACGGTGCCGGTCTCATCACAATCCACCACGCGGCCAGTGGTCATGGCCCCGAGCCACTCGCGTACATATCGTTCATTTAAACCAGCTTGTTCAGCCAGACCGGCGCTGGTGGATGGCCCTGCCTTTTGCAGGGCGTTGAGAAGACCTGTGCGGTGGCCAATGGACAGCATCATGGACAGGTTCGCGGAGTTCATGATGCCCAGCAGACGTTCGAGGAAGTTCCCGCTCTCCTGGGTGGAGACGGCAGCAGATTGAGTTTCGCAGGCTATACACATATAAATAATGAGGAAGGTATGGGGTTGATTGACGTCACATTTCAGCACACGCTGTGGTTGAATTCCTTCGCGCCACCTTATCATTTCCTTATTTGTTGCTTTTTACGGCTCTCTCGAACAAACCTGCCCGTCTGTAAGCTGATCATGCTGCTTCGCTTCAAAGACATAGAACTTGATGAACCACAACGTGAGTTACGTGCGGATGGCGGAGTATTGCCCTTGCAGCCGCGTGTTTTTGACCTGCTGGTTTATCTGGCCAGGCACCGTGATCGTGTGGTTGCGAAAGAGGAACTGCTGGAGGCTCTATGGCCTGATGTCATGGTGGCAGATGGGGCTTTACAAAGAGCCGTCAGCCTGTTGCGCAGTTCTCTTGCACAGGCCGGGGCAGGTGAAGTCATCCGTACATTTCCCAGACGTGGTTATCGCTTTTGCGTTGAATGTGATGAAATGGTATCCGAGCCGCGACTGTTGCAGGATAACACTGCACCGCAGGACGTCCTGCAGCAGTTACGGAGCATGGATGGCGCGACTTTGCAAAAATGGGCCATTATTATTCAGAGCAGTGGCAGAAATGAGGGGGTGATTCATTCTCTGGAGCAACTGTTTCAGGAGCGCCTGACCCATGGTGAAAACTGTGTCGCTGCTTGGATTGCGGTACTGCTGGCTCAGATCCGCATAGAATGGGGGGAATGGAACCTCGGCAGGGGATGGTACACACGCGCCCGTCGTTTGCTTGGAGGCAGGGAACAGGAAGCGCAGCGGGAGACCGCCTACCTGGACTATCTTGGCGCACGGCTGGCCATGCTGGGCAACGATTGGGAGGAAATGCTGGCGATGGGGCAGCGTGTCCATGATACGGGCGTGCAGCTTCGGGATTCTGATCTGGAAGCGCTTGGTCTGCTGACCACGGGGGAGGCGAAGTTGCTGATGGGGCAGGTGGATGAAGGGCTGGCGGCTCTAGATGAAACAGGCTTAACAGTGGGCGCCGCAGGCCTCAGTTCATGGGCTGGAGGGCTGGTCTATTGCGGGCTTATCTACACCTGCATCTCACGGGCGGACTGGAAGCGTGCCACGGAATGGACCAATCAGTTTTTTCGTTGGGGAAAAGATCGCGGGGCGGCGAGTTATCCAGGACTGTGCCGACTGCATCAGGCGGAGCTAAAAGCAGTGCAGGGGGAGCTTCAGGCGGCCGTAGATGAAATACGTTCGACCATTCAAATGCTTGCCCGGCAAGCCCCCTGGGTGGAAGGGGAGGCGTGGAGATCATTGGCAGAGGTGCAAATCACCAAGGGAGAACTGGCAGAGGCTCGTGAGTCAATCAACCGTGCCATCGAACTGGGTTGGGACACCCAGTTTGAACTGGCCCAACTAAGCCTGGCTGAAGGAAACGCTGCCGCTGCTGTAAACAGGATGCAGCGCGCCCTTGCAGAGAATGCATTTTCCTGCCGTATTCGCATGGGACGGGCATTACCATTTTTGGTGATCGCCGCAGCACGTGGCGGAGAATTGGAGGTGGCCAGAAACACGCTCAGAGATATGGATCGTCAGCCGCAGGCTTTCGCCATTCCCGCATTGCAGGCCTGGATGACGGCGGCCAGGGCAGAACTGGCGGCGGCATCGGGGCAAACCATGGACTCCATCAATCTCTTCAGAACTTCCTTGCGATTGTGGCTGGAACTCGGCTCGCCCGTGGCTGCGGCGCACATTAGATGCCGTATCGCCGCCATGTTAAAGCGGGAGAACGACGACGAACTGGCGGAAATGGAGTTGCGTGCAGCAGAGAAGACCTTCCGCCACTGTGGTGCATTGGCTGCCATGAAGCAGTGCCTGAAATGGGCCTGATCCTGTATTGAGCGTGTCAACAGACCGGCCACGCACTGGCTCCCATGATCCAGACGAAAACAGGTGCAATGGGCGCTTGTCATCCTGAACAGCGGCGATAGATTGCCCGCCCTTTTAGTAAAATTTACTATGCGCCCGCACGTGAAACTCTTCATTCCCGGCCCCGTTGAGGTGTCGGCCGATACGTACGCTGCCATGGCTGCCCCGATGATCGGGCACCGCAGCAAGGACTTCCAGAACCTGTATGCAGATGTGCATTCCAAACTGCAGCCGCTGTTTGGCACCACGCAGCAGGTGTACCTGAGCACGTCCTCCGCCTTCGGCATCATGGAGGGCGTCATCCGCAACCTCGTGGTCAAAAAAGCGCTGAACTGCTGCAATGGCGCTTTCTCCGACAAGTGGCACGATGTGACCAAACGCTGCGGCAAGCAGGCAGAAGCCCTGAAGGTGAACTGGGGACAGCCGATCACTGCGGATCTGGTGGATGCCAAACTTGCCACAGGCGAGTTCGACGTCGTCACCGTCGTCCACAGTGAAACCTCCACCGGCGTGCTGAGTCCAGTGGAAGAAATTACCAAACTGAAGGCCAAATACCCTGAGGTGCTCTTCATCGTGGACACCGTTTCCTCCTTCACCACCGTGCCCATGGACTTCGACGGCTGGGGTCTGGACATCCTGCTCACAGGCTCGCAGAAAGCCTTTGCCATGCCTCCTGGCCTTGCCCTTTTCGCCGCCAGTGATGCCGCCTATGCCCGAGCTGAACAGGTAAAAGATCGCGGTTATTACTTCGATCTGCTGGAATTCCGTGCCAATGGCGAAAAAAGCATGACGCCGAGCACCCCATGTATCTCCCTGATCTATGGTCTGCGTCACCAGTTGAATAAATTCTTTGCCGAAGGCCTGGAAAACCGCTTCGCCCGCCACGCCAGGCTGAATGGCATGGTGCATGAGTGGGTGCGCAAGCACGGGTTTGATTTCTTTGCCCCGGAAGGCTACCGCACCAAGGGCCTGACCTGTGTGAAAAATAAGGACGGCTTTGATGTCGCCGCCTTTGTCAGCCTGCTGAAAAAGCGCCATAACCTGGCGATTGACGGCGGTTACGGCAAAATCAAAGGCGAAACCTTCCGCATCTCGAACATGGGTGATGAAAGCGATGAATCCATCGCTGAACTGATCGCTGCGCTGGATGACACCATCGGCGCTTTGTAAGAGGCAAATCCCGTAGATTAGTTAGGACTTCCAAAGAAAGCGCGGCCCCGGTCGCGCTTTTTCATTATCTATCGGGAAAAATGCCCCACTCTTTTGCACAAATTCCTTGCGTATCTGACCGTTTCTCGTAAGCTTTGCGCCCCTATGTCCAAAAACGCAGGCATCTCCAAAACCAGGAAAGCTGTTAGCAAGCGATTCAAAATCACGGGCAGTGGTAAAGTGCTCCGCCGCAGGCAGGGCAAGCGCCACTTGCTTCAGAATAAGAACCGTAAGCGCAAACGCTCTCTTGGGAAAGCCGTACTTGTACACGAAACAGACGCAGCAGCAGTCAAGGCCAACATGCCTTGGGGTTGATGCACTTCTAGTGTGCCTGACCGCAGCCGCGGTCACGATGAACCGGTCTGGCTCCCTTGCAGGAGCCTTCGATCAAGTGAGGCCCTTCATCGCATCTTAACAACAGCTTGATCCGACAAGATAAAACATGTCAAGAGCCACCAACTCACCTGCGAGCCGCAAGCGCCGCAAACGTACACTGGCCAAAGCCAAAGGATTCCGCGGCTTCCGCTCCAAATTGTTCCGCTACGCCAAGGACGCCGTCCGCAAGGCGATGCAGTATTCCTATCGTGACCGTAAGGTGCGCAAGCGCGACTTCCGCAAACTGTGGATTCAGCGTATCAACTCCGCCACCCGTCCTGAAGGCCTCAGCTACAGCCGATTTATTGAAGGGCTGAAAGCAGCCGGAATCCTGCTCGACCGCAAAGTCCTTGCCGACATCGCAATCACCGACAGCGCCGCTCTTTCATCCCTGATCCAGCAGGCCAAAAAAGCTTTGGAAGACAAAGCCAAGAAGGCTGCGTAATCACGCTGACAGATCCTCGAACCATTTAACCAACAAAAAGCCGGGGTCTTTATGGCGCCGGCTTTTTGTTTTTATCGGAAGGGGGCTAAGTTGAATTTATCATTCCTAATTCAAAATCCCTCATTCCGCGCAGTGGAACCCACCCTTGCCAATTCGGCCCGGCAAGGTTACACCATAGGCCCTTTTTATTCTAGATAGATCGTTTCGACATTTTCCTCCCTCCCATGTTAGACCAACTCTCCGCATTGCAATCCGAAGGGCTCGCGGCCCTGGCTGCCATTCAAGACGAAAATGCCCTGGAGCAGTTCCGTGTCAGCTATCTGGGCAAAAAAGGCAGCCTCACCGCCCTCAGCGCAGGCATGCGAGATGTGCCGCCTGATCAAAAAGGGGCTGTCGGACAAAAGCTAAACGAAGTCCGCAATGCCCTGACCGCTGGCATCACCGAAAAACTTTCTGCTCTTGAAGCCGCCCGTGATGCCGCCTCCGTGGCAGGGATTGACCTCACCCTGCCAGGCCTGCCCAGCACCAGCGGGGCCATGCATCCTCTAACCCGCATCCGTGACCGTGCTATCCAGACGCTTCGCCGCATGGGATTTGCCCTGGCTGATGGGCCTGAGATCGAAACGGAATGGCACTGCTTTGATGCGCTGAACACGCCAGCCGATCACCCGGCCCGCAATGAGAAAGACACCTTCTATCTCCCAGATGGCCGCCTCATGCGTACCCACACCTCCAGCGTGCAGATACGCACCATGGAATCCATCCAGGCCCTGCCAGTGCGCATCATCGCCCCTGGCGCTGCTTATCGTCGGGATGAGATTGATGCCACCCACCTCAGCGTGTTTAATCAGCTTGAAGGTCTGTATGTGGGCAAGAACGTCAGCCTTGCGGATCTGAAAGGCACGCTGGAATACTTCTTCCAGCAGATCTTTGGCCCCGCCACTCAGGTGCGTTTTCGCCCGCACTTCTTCCCCTTCACCGAGCCCAGTTTTGAGATTGATATCAAGCTGGAGGTCAAAGGCCAGGCTCCAAAGTGGATTGAGATCGCCGGTTGCGGCATGGTTGATCCCGCGGTGTTTGAAGCCGTCAGCAAGACTCGTGGTGACAAGCTGTTTGATCCCGATCAGGTCACCGGCTTCGCCTTCGGCATGGGCCTGGATCGTCTCGCCATGATCCTGCACGGCATCACAGATATCCGGCATCTCATTGAGAATGACGTGAGGTTCCTCAATCAATTTTAAGTGAAAGGGATAAGAGAAAAGTGGCAAGTGTTAGTCAGGCGCTTCGCGCATCAATTCAGATGATGCAGCCATCGAGTTTACTTCACCATTTTTAACTCCTGAACCCTTTTCACCGACCTTTCTTCTCAGTCTGGTATCCCGCGCGTAGCGCCTAAAATCCCACTTCTCACTTTTCTCTTATCCCTTTTCACTTCAGATGAAATTTTCACTTAACTGGCTCAACGCCCATCTCGACCTTCGCTCACTTAATGTCGATGAACTGAGTGACCTGCTGACCTTTGCTGGCATTGAGGTTGAAGGCATCGAACAACGCGGTGTGGATTCAGACCTCATCGTCGTTGCCCAGATCAAATCCTTTGAGCAGCATCCCAACGCAGACCGCTTGAGTGTTTGTCAGGTGGATGATGGCAGCGGCAGCCCACGGCAGATCGTTTGCGGAGCCAAAAACTTCAAGACAGGGGACAAGGTGCCTCTTGCACTTCCGGGGGCAAAACTGCCTGGGGGCATTGAGATCAAGGAGGGCAAGCTGCGCGATGTGCTTTCCCAAGGCATGATGTGCAGCGGCAAGGAACTCGGCATCGGCGATGACCATGCGGGCCTGATGATCCTCGACCCTGCAACCAAGGTTGGGCTGCCCATCAAAGAGTTGGTGGAGTCGGACGTGATCCTTGATCTGGAAATCACTCCGAACCGTCCTGACTTGCTCAGCCACACAGGCCTTGCCCGTGAGCTTGCTGCCTTGGCCAAGAAGGAGCGCATTGCAGCGGAGCCCCCCGTGCTGCCAAAGATGGAGAAAGCAGGCGTGGCGCAGATTCACCTGGCCGAGCCGGAGGTTTGCCCATTCTATACCCTGCGTTGCATTAAAGGCGTGAAGGTTGGCCCCAGCCCAGACTGGTTGCAGCGCCGCCTGCAAAGCATTGGCCTGCGTCCCATCAATAACATTGTGGACATCACCAACTACGTGTTGTTTGAGCTTGGCCAGCCACTGCATGCCTTTGATGCAGATAAACTGGTATCGCCAGTCACCATCCGCAAGGCTGAGGAAGGCGAAACCCTTGTTGCTCTGGATGGTAATACCTATGCCCTGGAGTGTGATGATCTGGTCATTGCAGATAACAACACCGCGCTCGCCATCGCGGGCGTCATGGGGGGGGAAGCCAGCGGCGTCACAGAAAGCACCACAGAGGTGTGGCTGGAAGCTGCTTACTTCAATCCATCCGCCGTGCGCCGCACGGCTCGCCGTCTCATCCTTAACACAGATTCCAGCTATCGCTTTGAGCGTGGGGTGAATCCACAGGGCGTGGTGGAAGCCAGCGCTTTGGCGACTCAACTGATTCTT